>Ga0302116_1000100_pt1 | contig 45523 bp, 43 predicted proteins | sample AG5_SCM_MG_FD_203124 | JGI IMG/M metagenome (GOLD analysis project Ga0302116, IMG submission 203124) | Marine microbial communities from Western Arctic Ocean, Canada - AG5_SCM | ecosystem: Environmental > Aquatic > Marine > Oceanic | place: Canada: Western Arctic Ocean | collected 2017-10-01 | reverse complement strand
GGCTAAACGAGACAGATTTATCAAAAAAAAAATCGAGAAATGGATTCAAAGAAACGGACGAGAGCCCGACATTCGAGAACACGAAGAACTTTTAGAACGATTTCGCGACGAATACTTTGGTGTATCTGACCCTGCAGACCATGCGCAACTCGAACGCAGCGCTTGAAATTAAATGCCAATGTCAAAAGACATTGGCATTTAATTTTGCAGACTTTCTATTCTAAACATTCGTTCTAATATTTGACAGTATAAACATCACCACAACTTACACCACTTGTGATCAATGTCGTCGTTCAAACAGTATTCGTTTCAACCGTGCGAACCCAAAAAACCCAAACCAACCAACAACCAGTTCAAAGTCAATGATGGGACTGGGATTAAACCAATCAAAGACACAACCAAACATGCGTTGGCGCGCGCGCGTTGGGGAAACAAATGGTACGAACAAGATAAAAAGGAACGCATGAAAGCGCAAGCCGATTTTCGTGCCAAAAACGACAAAGAGGCCGTGTTTGGAGGCAACGAGGGCGAAACCAAAGAGGAGGAGCCTTCTGTCCGTGTACTGCGGGGTGCATTAGAGCAGATGGTCCAGAATTACGACACGGGAAAGATGGAGTTTGCGGAGGCACCGGGCGATGCTTTCGACTTGGTGTTCTGTACCATTGCTGAATACAACAGTATGTTTGGGGTCCGTAATTTTGCCTACCGACAAAGATACGAACAGGAAAAAAAAGCTGCGAAAGAGAAGGGACAGGCCGCTGTCAATGCCGTTATACTAAAAAACAATGCTCTCCAGAGATCAGCCGAAAAGGCGCGCAATGAATTCTGTAAAAAAGTTTCCAATCATTCGGCCCGAATCACCCTCTCTTCGTACAGTGGCATTCACAATTACAATTGGCCCCATTATATTCATCACCATGCCCACCAGGAGGATCTGTTCCTGGCGTACGAGAAAATACGACAAATGGTCATTGACTATGGAGAGGTGTTTGCAATGGACTCTGAAATTTGGGAAAAACAGACCTCGGAACGACGGGATAATTTTCTGAAATTACTTGCCGAGGATGGGGTACACACACTGATTATAGTTTCGTACAAATAATTATGATTCCTTAAAACTGTGTATTTTTTTTGGTGTCCAGGGCCAGCAGGGGTTGGATGACCAGTACTGTCAACAGTCCCGAGACCAGCAACACATTTCCTGTCATCAACATCCACAAGCCAGAAATCCAGTCCTCTTTCACACATAAGTCCATTTGTATACACAAGTAAATTACGCTATATATAGCACACTTTTGTCAACCACAGCCCATGAATTTTTTCACTGATCCTGCCCAAAAACGTCTCGTCTTGAAACCCATCCGTCACGACAATTTATGGAAAATATTTAAGGAGCAACAGTCGGTGCTGTGGACCACTGAAGAAATCGACTGGTCAGGAGACGAAAATGACTGGCAACAATTGAAACCGGAAGCCCAAGATTTTTTGCTCCACATCATTGCTTTTTTCGCCAGTTCCGACATGTTGGTCGTGGACAATCTCATGGACCAATTCATGTCCGAAGTACAGGTGGCCGAAGCCCGTGCTTTTTACACCCTGCAGTCCTTTGTCGAGACCATCCACTCCGAAACCTACTCGTTGGCACTCGAAAAGTTGTGTCCCGATCACCGCAAAGAACAACTGTTCAACGCCGTGGCGAACGAACCTACCATCAAAGCCAAGGGAGACTTTGCCACAAAGTACATGGATTCAACCCGACCGTTTGCCGAACGCCTGTGGGCTTTTTGCATCTTTGAAGGGGTCTTGTTTTCCGCTTCGTTTGCCAGTCTGTATTGGCTCCGAACCAAAGACAAGTGCAAAGGTCTCACTTTTTCCAACGAATTGATTCAGAGAGACGAAGGACTCCATGCTAAATTTGGCGTCGAAATGCTAAACATGTTGCCGCCAATGCCCGAAGAACGAGTGCACTCCATTCTCAAAGAAGCCGTCGACATCGAAGAGGCATTTGTCAAAGCTGCCTTGCCACAAACATTGACTGGCATGAACGCCGCACAGATGGTGGAATATGTCCAATACGTGGCCAACCGTCTTCTCTCAATGTTGAACGGCAACTACGCCCCAATCTGGCAGGCCAAACAACCCTTGGTATTCATGGACATGATTTCGATCGATGCCAAGACTAATTTTTTCGAACGTCGAGTCTCCGAGTACCAACTGGCACAAGTCGGCCAAGACGAGTCCAGTGCTGGCTTTGCTCTGGACGCGGATTTTTAAAAAGCATCCAACTGAAAACTGTGGACAAATAACTGCTGGGAATCACCAAACCGAAATCTGTAACTAAATAGACCCAAACAATTATCTTTTTTTACACATATGTTCCAAACTTATTCTGAAATATAAACTCGGTCAGATTAATCACACCATCATGTCCATGGCTCAGTTTGACCGTTTGCATCACTACCTCAAAAACCATTCTCGACTTTTTCCTAAATTGGTGCCGGCTCTCAAAAATTTGTCGGGTTTTGTGGGGCACGAAGACATTAAAGAAACGGTGTCTAAAATGGTGCTCTATTTCATTGCTCAGTGTTCCAAACAACCACGGCGGTCGAAACGTCGCCGGTCCAGTCGAATCAAAAAGGAAGCAAAGCGTCCACGGTTGTTTTCATGCACGTCTGAGGAAGACGATCTGGATGACGGGGGTGAGTTTGACCCTGAGACCGACAGTGCCAAAATGGCTCTGATTGCTTTGCTGACTCATACCCTGCAGGGAGGTGAAGGAGATTCCTCCGACGATGAAGAATTGGAAGATCCCCCCTTTGTGTTAAAGTGCCGTGAAAGAATGAATCTATTGCAAGGACATTTTGTTCACACTTTGTTGCTGGGCAAACCAGGGTCGGGGAAGACCACGTTTGCATCTCTGATTGTCGATGTCTGGGACGCTCTGGGCATTATTGACAAGCAACGCTTCAAAATTACCAAACGCTCCGATTGGGTCGGTAAATATCAAGGACATTCGGTTGCAAAGGCAAAAAAATTGATTGATTCCGCAAAGGGGGGGGTCATATTCATTGACGAAGCCTACTCCATCATTTCCTCCAAAGACGGCGATGACATGTACGGTCAAGAAGTATTGACCGAAATTGTCGAAGCCATGTCCAATCCTGACAAACAAGTTATTTTTATCATGGCCGGATACGAAAAAGAAATGAAGCAGTTGTTCAGCTACAACGCTGGACTAGAACGGCGATTTGGCTATGTGTACCGTTTTACTACTCCAGCCGCCACTGTGTTGGAATCGGTGTTCATCAAACAGATGACAGAATGTCGTTGGAAAGTGAACAAAAACTGCCGCCAAAAACTGCGAGAATTTTTTGGCCATAATTCCAAAAATTTGAGAAATGGAGGAGGTTCAACGAAACAATTGTTGTTTCACAGTCAGCAAAACGCTGTCGTACGACAGTTTCCCAATACTGGAGACAATGTGTTAGAAATGATTGACATTGAAGATGGGATGAAAACATTTATGCAGCATGCACAAGTTTTTACAGCACCATTGCCACCAACACACATGTATTTGTAAATAACACTATATAATAAAGATTTGTGTGGATATATGCCTTTTCGTTCTCTTTCTTTTATATGGAGTCTAGTTGTATGGACAGAAGTCTTTGCATACACTATTCTCACACAATCGGAGAGCGTTCCCCTTATCTGCTCAATCCCGATTGTGGCACTGTTTGTGACTATAGTTGCGTTTGTGGCCTTTGTGCAACAAGAAAGCATGCGGATGAAATCTTTAATTCTGTTTGCGTTGTGGGGTTGTATCATCACGATTGTTCTGTTGCTGCGTACCTGGTCTTTGGTTGACGACACTTTTCTAAACCTGTACATTGCAGTCACTGGTCTTTTGACCTCCATTGTCTGGTGCATCATCAGTCATTCTGCCCGTATTACTGAAGCCGCCTGGCACTGGTACATCTGGTCCAACATTCTGATCATTGCAGTGTGTGGTGCCTTTAATCACCAGACCAACACTGCCGAAAAATATTACATATTGAACACCGTTTGTTTGTTGGTCGTCCAAGTGGTCTACATCTGGTTCATCCTGCACAGACAACCCTCTGGCACCGTCAGGTGTCGACATCTGTGGCGCGTGGCCGCTGGGACTCTGGTATCTATCACACTCAGTGTGACCAGCATACTGCAACGGTCAGAAGTGCTGACATCAGAACAATGGCAAGAGTCCATCGTTGTGATTGAAATAATTTTGGGTGTGTGTGTGGTGATTGATGCTGTTATTGGATTTAGACAACAGCCTATAAACTACCTGCCTCTCGATGTAGACAATAATGCTTTATAATTTGGCACTCTTCCTGGTTTTTGTGGTTATTTTTATTGCGGTTCAGATTGTCTTTAAAAACTTGCGACAAATTTTGCTATGGTCCTGCAAATTCATCACTACTTGCTACATTTGGGCCGTGTTTTGGATACTTATGGAACTGCGACATCTTCCAGAATGGCAGCAGCAGTTGTCTGACTCCATTTGGACACTGGCCAACATGACAAGGTTTGCCAACATGACTGACCTTTAATTTGCTTTGATGCATTTCAGCGGACTGTTTTCAAACATTGAATTTGGTATATACACAACAATGTTGTCCTTGCTGTCCTTGGCACAAATGTACAAAATACCGTTGTCAATGACTACATATTTTTTGTCGTCCAATAATATTTGATCTCCTTCAGATATCATGGACGACGAATAGTAGGTAGCACCCGACAGTAGCGATACTATGTAGGGCTGCATTGCATAGCCAAGACCCACCGAAAAACCACCGAAAAGAGAAACAGCTACTTGTCCACCCAACAAATGTCCAAGTAGGAAAATTAAAAGGCCACCCACCGCAACAAAATTAAACAATTGAGAGAGGTAGATGGAACATTTAAAATATTGGTGCAGTCCCTTGCTGCATGTAAAAAAGAAAGGAACTGACACCAACAACACACCAAAACTAAGCAAAACATCGTCCAGTGATGTCCAAATTGTAGTAAACAATTTAAGAAACGAATTATCAGTATCCATTTTGTATGTTTGTGAAGGTGATTGTTTATATAGTCAACATTTTTTGGTGGCTGAGGCTACCAGGGCAATATCCAAATCATTATTTTTAGACAAGCATTGGGTGTTGTGACCTGCAACTGTGAAGAATTGGACACCACTTGACCAATGCCATGGTAATGAATGTATGTGTTCGCCGCAATTCCACAACTCAGACCAACAACATTGTCCTCTTGAACACAATCAATGTTCCATTTGTACACAACTTGGGAATTGCAAAATTCCAGAATACTCACCAACTGTGGTGTTTTCTCTTCCAACATGTCCATCTCATCCACCAACAAGAAATAATAATTCCAGATTTGGAGGACCATCATTAGTAGTGAGGTCAGGACGAACAGCAAGACCACAATGCGACAACACCAGACCCTTGTTTTGACTTCACACATCTTACTCATCGTCTTTGCTATGGTCAGTTTGGGGTTTATACCTGCTCTCAATCGGTGTCAAGTTGTCAATGTGAAAACTCGGATTTTGAAAATATTATAACAATGTGAAAATGTGGAAAAGTTTTGTTTGATTACCATATATAAACAATTTTTGTTGGGTTAAATGGCCAAAGTAGGTTTTAAAATTACTTTGGCGTCCGACCCCAAATTACCTTTTCGAGTTATCAAAGTACCAGGGAAGGCACCGTTTACAGCAGTACTGAAATATGTAGCGGATGAATTTAAGGTAAATCCATCGACTTCGGCGATTATTACTGAGGATGGTGTGGGGGTTAATCCACAACAGTCAGCTGGCAATATTTTTTTGAAACATGGTCGTGACTTGCGTTTGATACCGCGCGATCGAGTTGGGTAACATATCAGACACACAAAAGTAATTATCATCAATAAAAATTAATATTTATTTTTTATTACTTTATTTCTACTCTTTTTGTGATCATTTCTCCAGCACCGTGGATGTTGGAGAATAGGCTTTGTGTCTTTTAGAAGGAGGTGCATCTTCTTCGGTCGGAGATGACCCCAATGACAAGCAACCTGTGGAGTCTAGTAACAAAATGCGTTTTTTTGATGCCTTTGCTTTTCCAACCGAGTAGGCCGGGGATGTCGGCGAGTAGGCCGGGGATGTCGGCGAGTAGGCCGGGGATGTCGGCGAGTAGGCCGGGGATGTCGGCGAGTAGGCCGGGGATGTCGGCGAGTAGGCCGGGGATGTCGGCGAAGCTGGAGCATAGGCTGGCGAAGCTGGAGCATAGGCCGGCGAAACTGGAGCATAGGCCGGCGAAACTGGAGCAACCGATTTTTGTTTTTTGGTGGGGGGTTCACCAAGTGGTGCATATGTCGGCGATATTGGAGCATATGTCGGCGAAATTGGAGCATATGTCGGCGAAACTGGGCCACTACACTGCTGCGGTTGTTGCGACTGCTGCCATGCCGGTTGTTGTGACTGTTGCCATGCCGGTTGTTGTGGTTTATGCCACATCGATGGTGCCACCGAGTTGGTCGGTAAATCAATGTGGTTGTTGTGTGTTTCCAACGGTTGGGTTGTAGCAAAAGTGTTGTGCAAATCCCAACCACCGTTCCAATCACCAAACAACGTTTCTTCTGTGTCGTCTTCAACAATGGGTTGCCAGTGGTCGTTGTCCCATTGTTCTTGGTATATTTTGTCTGTCACACAGGAATTGAAGTGTGAACCACACTCTGGGGGTTTGCCAATGAGCAACTGTTCAGACACCCCAGACAAGTTGTCGGTCAGGCCTTTTACTGCAGCGTGATGAAATATTTCAACTGGTTGTTCGAAAGTTGCTCTTTTAAGAGGGGTGGTATCATCCATCATTTTTTTGACACCATGACGGGTCAACGCATTGATGTGGCCAGTCCAGGTCATCCAATCAATGATCACCATTAAATGGCGAATATTCACGTATGATCCGTCGAAAGAAAGGACAGTATGGATTTCTTTCAAGAGTGCTGCTCGTGCTGCTTCAACCCCGTACGTGGCCCGGATGGCAAAGATGTCGTTGCATTGTACTCGGGTATGGTCGACGGACTGCAATTGTTTGAGAAAGTCCAAATCGATCCCTTCTGTGTCGATGACAAATTGTTGCCCCTCTGTCCGTATGCTAACTTTGGGAATGTATTTCGAACCTTTGATTGTGGCGTCCAGTACCATTTTGGCATATTTGAAAAAATTGTTTTTGGCCCGCACATACAAGTGGACGTCATTGACCAGGTCATCGTGGTACGCCACAATGACATTTTTCCCAATGGCTCGCACCCCCGACACAATGTCGTTCAGAGCAATGTCGTTTTGTACCATTCTTTTCCGACTCAATAGCAAATGCAACACATGGTCGGGAGGGTCGTTCACATTCCATCGGTTATTGTCGGGACACTCCAAGTAGTCCAACAGTTGTGGGGTCGAGACAACGGAATAGGTCTGATGGGTGACCAAATCTTTGACACATGTTTGTTGGAGTTGAGTCTTAATTTTCCAGGCCTTTTCTGGTATTAAATCAGTGTCGGCAAACACTGTCAGAGACGGCGTTTTCATCTTTTTAGAGGCATTGATCAGTTCCTCGAACCGTGGCACTCCCAACGTCACATTTTTGGCACTGTTGCCAGCATTGTGAAAGGTATTTAACGTCATCTGAGTCGTGGGCTCACCCACCGACTGAGCCGCAATGGTCCCAACCATTTCCCCGGGTGCCACGATGGATTTGAACCATTTGCCCAACAATTTGTCCACAATGACCTGCAAGTTGGAACTGGAACAAGGCAAATCTCGAACGGCAAACACTGACAGTACATAGGCATGCACCAAGGGCACCGAGCGCACCGCCTCCAACAATGGAGTCACTATGGCTCGAACCTGATCGGTGTGTCCACCATCTTGGTACTCTTCCAATATTCGAGCAGCGGGGACACAGATGGCCCATTTTTCACCCAGTTTAAAGGTTTCGTTCCATTTCCACATGTCGTAGGCGTCGACAATTTCGGGCCACCGTTCGAGGTCGTACTGTTCCAGTCCGTTATTGTCAAAGGGTCCGTCCATCATTTCGTGGTACATGCCGTCGATGCCGTCTTCTCCATAGATGAATTGAATGACACGCTGCTGAGAATCCCGCACAGTTGCATCGTTGTGAACACAGATGGACTCGAGACTTTTGACCAGTCTCCGTTGGATGTAGCCGGTGGTGGAGGTTTTAACAGCGGTGTCAATAAGTCCTTCCCTCCCTCCAACTGTGTGGTGCCAGTACTCGTCCGGAGACAATCCATCGATGTAGGAATGCTTCACAAAGCCTTTGGCCCGTGCAGAATCGTCGGTCCTACGAAACATGGGGAGTGTCCTTCCGTTCAAAGTGGCTTGCATCCGTTTGCCTGAGCAATTTTGTTGACCGACGCACGCCATTATTTGTAAAATATTGACCATCGAACCCTTGGACCCTGATTTGACCATCATACCCAAGCTGTTCTGTGCGTCCATTGCATTTTGAGCCAACAGTCCCATTGAATCTCTGGTTTGGTTGAGCATTCGATTGATGTGCATTTCGGCATCCTTGCCGTGTCGAGTTCTCAAATCTTGTATTTCGTTGTCCACTGACGAGCATTCGTGTCGAATGTCTCGGGCTGTGTCGTCCGAAATGCGCATGTCTCCAATGCCAATGGAAAAGCCATGGCCGGAAAACCAGACGTGGTTGATGCGCTGCAGTTCGTTGATGAATTGACAGGTTCGATCGGGGCCATAATCGTTGTAGAGTCGATGAATAATCGAGCCATGAGAGCGTCCCAATGCCTTTTTCCCCAGAGGACCCTTGACCAGTTGCCCATTGATGACTGTCTCTCTCCAGTTAAAATCCAAGGGAAACAAGATAGACATGGCTTGCAGACCGGTCCACAGCGGGTATGGCTCGACAATCTCGGGAGGTGGCAATGTGGCTCCCGAGACCCACATGATCATGTTGGACATTTCTGCCTTGTCCAACGTGACTCCGGGCCGTGTCATCAGGTAGGAGGAGAGCAACGAATCTTGGACAATGCCCATCACTGGTTTGTTAGACTGTGGAGTAATGATGTTTTGCGCCACCGACATCAGTTCCAGAGCATCGGCCCTGGATTCGTGGGTCTGCAGCGCGTGCAAATTCATCTCGTCCCCGTCAAAATCCGCGTTGTAGGGGGTGGTGCAACTGAGATTGAGTCGAAATGTCTTGCCGGACAAAATCTTGGCCCGATGGCACATAATGGACATTCGGTGCAGAGACGGTTGTCGGTTGAACAAGACAGGGTCACCGTCCTGCAGTATTCTTTCAATGGCATCCCCAACTTGAAGTTGCACTTGACCCTTGACGGTGTGCACGTCGAGACGGGTGCCATCTCGACGGACGATGTATTTGATCCGTTTGTCTTGCTGACTGACCATCTCTTGCAGTTTTGTGTACGTCAGTCGGTTGACGTGCTCAACGATGGTCAACGTTTCAGCGACGGCACGAGGCACACCCACTTCCCGCATGTCCAACATGGCATCTCCGGTGATCACGGTTCGGGCAGTGTAGTTGCATCTCTTCCCCATCAACGATCCTCGCATGCGTCCTTCTTTCCCAACCAACCGTTCAGAAATGGATTTTTGTGAGGCTCGAGCCTTGCCTGGCATTTTTCTTTGGTCAATGTACATATGGACCGCGTCCTGCAACCGTTGTTGGCTGTGTGTGCGGACAATCGAGTTTTCGTCCGATGTTTTCCCTGCGGCTTGGGCAATGCGCAGCACATACAACAGTCGTCGGGTGATGTCGTCCTCTCCTCGAACTTCATCACCGTCCATAGTGGGGGAGGGACGTACACAATTGGGTGGGATGGGCAACACTGTGAGAATCAACCACGATGGATGGAACTGGTCCTTGGTGGTCCTAAAGGCCGCAACGTTGTCTTGTGGAATCTGCATCAGTCTCGTGTAGGCTACAGAGGCGGTCAGCACACGTACCCCTTTATCGTCTTGAATGGTCAAAGAGATTGCATTTTTCTTAGAAAATTTAGCCGGAACAGCATTGCACTCGGGGCATTTTTTTTTTAATGGAGTCGGCGACACATATCCACAGACGCAACTGCGTCGCAACCACTGCAACACTTCGGTCATCCAACCGACATGAAACACGGGGCAGGGCAGTTCGTAATGACCAAAATGCCCACTACATTCGGACCAAGTCTTGTCGCAGGCGGTGCACTGTCCCCGACGACTGGCGACACCAAAACGGGGGTCACGCAGTCCACCGTGTTTAGGACTACCATTCTCGTACAATTCACTGGTCACAACCTCGCACACAGAGATTGCACGAATTTGGTCGGACGACAACACTCCAAAACAAATATGGTCAATGTTCATCTATGGGAATATGAATGAAATAGTTACAATAGATCGTTATAAATCCAATTAGTGTTAAAATATGTTATTATTTTGAAGAGATATATTAGTTACAATAAGTGCCACCGCTGGTTTAGAGACGGTTGCTGATTTTGGCAATTTGTCCCATTCTGTCGCGCAGATTGCCGCCACCAAATCCCGAGAGGGCTTTGAACAGTTCTGGATTGGAGGAGCGCACGGAACTCATGGAGGAACTGGTTTTGGCGGCATTAAACGAAAAGGGATTTTTTTTCTTGATCGACGCGGCATGCACCACCGAGGTGTTGGCGGCGGCCGGATGAATACGGCGTTTTTTGGTGACGATGTCCATAACTTTTGATTCGAGTTGACGCTTTTGTTTGGCTTGTTGCTGTGACGCAAGTCCCTCAAGGTCTCTCTTGTATTTTTTGGAAGCTTTGTGAGCAATCTCCAACATTTTCACCGATTCTTTGGGGAAGTTTTGGGCCATGGCGAAAATAGCTTTTTTGTTTTCGTCGGTCATCATGTCGGCAGGCAACGAGGCCGACCAAGAATCCACCAAGGCTTTGGACAAAGCTTCCGCTTTACTCTTGGTTTCCAAGACTTCGTTGTCTTCTCGCTGCTTCCAAGCGCTTTGGAGCTTGTTCAATTCTTCCTGGGCCTTTTCGAGGGCCATTTTGGTGGAACCCAATTCTGTCTCTTGATTGATGACTAAATTCATCAACTCTTCGCGGTTGTCGACAACAGATTCCACATTTTCAGTGGACGGTTCGGGGACAGATTCTGGTTCGGCCAAAGTGGTGGTTTCAGTGTTTTCTTGTTGGGTAATCGTTTCAGTTGACATATTTTGACGAGATGCAAGGTGGGTTATATACTCCTTTTTTTTTGATCGGTCTACCGAGACAACTTCACATCCCGGCCTCCGAGGTTCGGTGCATAACGAGACTTCGATTGCTCTTTTTTTGGTCGAGCCGTCTGTGAAAGAAGTGTGGACGTGTTGCAGGGACAATCCAGTGTACAAGGTGTGGCCCGAGGAACTTGGTTGAATAGCATTGGCCGCGTACCGTCCCTCCAGTGTCGACTCATCGACATGGCCCAAAATCCACTTTTTCCCATCTTTGTCCGTCCAATCTCGTTGCACCCGTCCCACACTCAAACCCTCCTCGTGTTCGATGCGGATCGGTACATCTTGCAAAGACATGCTTCGAGACTCGGCGGTGGTAAAATCAAAAGTAGTGTCGTTCTCTCCTGGACTGTTGGTAGGAGGCAATACATTTCCTACAAAATATGGCATTTAAATATTATCAAGATTTAGGTGGGTATTTATAGTTATTTTAAGCAGATGCTTTAGCATCGTATTTGACGGAGTACGACATGAGTCCAATGGCGGCTGCAGACACAAAGGAGAGGACGAAAACCGCAGACAAGTCTGTGGAACGTTCCAGGGCAGTGCGACCCAAGTCGTCACAAGTAGTGGGCACAGTCTTGTCCACGTCACTGCCGTATTTGCCAAGGGAGGCGGCCGTCATTGGGCTCGCCACCAACACACCAGCAATGAGCATGGACAACATAGCTCCGGACACACACAAACGAAAGACAATGCCACTCACAAAAGCACGGGGATTGCCCGACAACAAGTAAGAGCCGCTTTCGTACTTGGACTCCATGTCCAAATCGAGGTCTTTAGAAATGGCCACGACACCGGCAGCAATGACAGCCATGAGAAGGGCACTGATCGTGGCACCACGGACAGAAACAGTGCCGTACAACGCCGCGCGTGTGTCATCGTGATGACTGGAAACATCTTTGGCAACCAACGACCATTTTCCCGTTGTTGAATCCGCCTCGAGTTCACAGGTTGATCCTGACGAGGTCAGGATATCTGTTTCTTTAAAAATGCTTTCACTGATGGAGAGTGTGACAACGAGAAGAACAACAACAGCAATTGTAGAAATGATTGTTTGAGTTTTACCCATTATTTTATTAATGGGGTGGGGTGGTCTTTATATAGTGTCCAATCACAATTCCATGCGACACATCTGGACAACATATTGAAAAACAATCGTTTTATTTTTTATAGTCTATTTAAGAGCAAAAAGAAGGTGGAAAGAAGCACTCATGTCCCAAGAAACATTGGAACTCACGGATGAACAGCGAGAACAAGTACGGGAGATGCTGGCCAAATTTTCCACGAAAAAATCTACACAAGTGCAGACATTGCATGCACAGGACTGTACTCAACAAGACCCGGACCCTCTGGAAACGGCACCCCCCGGTTCAACCGTTGAATGGCACGAACTGACCCCCAAGACCCGACGGTACACATTTGTCCGTGATACCCGAGCCCTATTCGTCCCCTACATTTTAGACGGGATACGAACATCGAAAAACGAAATTAGACAACTGGTTGAATCCATTGGACTCGACATCACATCACAAAATGAATCATTGACAGTCTGCGCCGCAACACAGGCCGACCCAATACGAATATTTCAATTGCAAACAGTTCCACGAGGCCAGGAGTTGATACTGGAAACTATACGATATGTGATGTAGTCACAGTTTTGCCTCGGTACATTGACACAGAAACATGGACCAGGGCCACGGACATGACCGCCAACCCTGCAAACACCCAACCAATGGACACGTCGTACTGTGCATACCAATACGGTAGTTTTCCACTGATGGAACGACCACCATTTCCCACGTACAGGGCCAAAAAGAGTTGGTAAAGGATTGTGAAGAAGACAGGTTTCCAAACATCCTGTACATGGGTGTTGTACCGAGTCTCAGAAAGGAGGGCAACCATGTTGCAGCCATGCGTAACGACTGCCATGACAATGTTGCCGGCCGGACTGTCCCAAGAATAAGTCGGAGCAATGATAATCCAAAAACCCAGACAAATGACTATGGATGGGGCCAATATCATACTGTACAACTGGGGTTGGAGCCTCTCCTTCCCCAGACCCAGTGTCACCAGACCAAAATAAACAACTTCCAACGTAAACGACCAAAAAGTATAGTAAATAAAGATGTAGCACTGTTCTTGAATCAAGCCAAAACATAACACAATACTAAACAGTAACAACCATAATTCATTCATTTACATCTTTTCTTCAGAATAGGTACAGTTTAAATACTCAATGTCTACACCTTTCAAATATGTGTAGACATTTGAGGAAAGAACCAATTTATTTTACTTTTGTCAAGGTTGTTGGCACCAGAACGGTATTACAACTTAGAACGTAGATATGTATGGTCAAAAGGCAACGCCCACCCCTGTACGAACTGGACCTCTGGAATTACAGAGTGACATAGACCCATCGGGTATCTTCGACAAATGCACGAAGCGACGTAAATGAACCCTGCATCAACTTTTCAACCATGACAGGCAGTTCGGTCTGGACAAAGCGTGTAAATTTTTCGGGTGGTACCCGAGGTGTCGGATGGGTGAACAACTGACATAAAAATGGCTCCTGGTACAGAGCAAAAAATATAAGGGCATGCTTGGCCACTCGATCCTCAGAGACCGCCACCTGGTGCAGCATGTTTTTCAAACGAGACGACATCTCTGTAGAACTCCACTTCTTGTGGATGTGTTCGAGAATGTGCTGACAGATTTGCTGTAGATGTTCTGATTCGACATTGACAACACAATCGTACAACATGTCCGAAGAACATCGACCCATCTCAATCCGAGACATTTTCTGGTACATGTCCAAAGAACCCATATCATTACAGGACATGGTGGAAATATTCTCAACCATAAAGCGATGACGGGGATCGGATTGGAATGTATAGGATTTGGTCGGAAGAGTATAAAACACTACACAGTGTTTATAATAATGTTGGATTTTGATACATTTTGCAATATTTTTTATTTTTTCGTTCGTTCCAACATGGATACCAATTACGTCAAAACGGTGGACAATGATCTGGATTTGGATAACAGTGCTGCCATAGGTTTGGTTGAACAGGTGAAAAATTTTCACCAGATGCGGAGTGTGCTCTGTCAGGAAATTATGTCACATTTGAAACAGGGCACAATGTCAGAAGAGTTGTTGGTCAGTTTTTGTCGTGCCTCTGGTGTGGAACAGTACAGCTGTGCACCATCGGGGTCGACCTGTGCCATCACTGGTCTCGAACTACACCCGCACAATGGTTGCTTGCTTGTCGTTGACCAACACATGTCTTATACAATCGACAAACGCTTCAAAACAATGGTTTTTCATCTTTGGTATCTGGTCCACTTGCCAAACGAACTGACCCTGGAAGTATTCAAGTGGTTGCATGACAAACCACGCTGGAAACAAGGCAAGACCGATGTTCACAGTGTTGTTGAACAAATTCAAAATTATGAGGACAATAATTTTGCCAAACGGGCATACATCAAACTCACCTCCGTGTGCAAGTACATCCAAAGTGACATGGCAGATATTCCTATAAATTCCAAAAACAAAAGGAAAGAATGAATGTGATTCGCTACATTGGATGGCCACTTTTGTTGGTGCATTTTTTTGTACCAATCTTTTGGAGGGAACAAGTCTTGGCACTTCAGACAATTGTCTGTGCTGTCACCAGTGTGCAGTCGTACCATGCAGCATCGGTCGCCATTCTGTTTGTGCATTTGTCGGAACAGAATACCGTCGAGTGGATGCACTTGGTTCTGCACCACGTCGTCATTGTCAGTGCTGTCCTATTGGAGTACAAGATGCCCGAGTACCGCACTGCCCGATGGGTGGTGGTAGCCTGGTCAGTGCGGTGGCTGGGCACGACCGACCTGTACTTGAATCCGGGACGGGCAGTGCTCCGATGCTTGGTTTTTTTATTTGTGACAAATTGTCGGCAGCAATGGTCGACGGTCATCGACAACAACTATCTTAAAACAGTCTGGGTTTTGTTGGTCCACGAGTTGCTGTGGTGCATACTGCCCATACAAATGTTGTACGAAATTTATTCCGAAACTCATCAGTCTCGCAGAGAAATGGCGGCAGTTGCAGTATAAATAATAGAGAATATCCACAAACAGTGGATGGACAATCATCTTTTCTTGTTGAGTACAATGTCTCCACAATTGACCCGTGCTGCACTGATACCTTTTGACATCGACTTTCAAGTGCACCCAGGCACTATACAAAAATTTGAGTGGCATGGTCGGGCCATGTTGTGGATTGCTTGTCAACATCCAGTCACTGCAGCCATGGCCGATTCAATTTTACCGTACATGGACACTTGTGTCTGTTGGTACCACGACCAATGTGCTCTGTCCTGTCTTCGAGTGCATTCGTGCCTGGGTTTTTTGGAAAAGTACCACGACAATGTGGCTATGATGGCCACCAACTGTCCAACACAAAACAATCCACACACCTCCAAAGTCCGAAAATATTACAACAAACATGGATTTTTGAGAAAGTTCTACTGTCGGACGTTTAGACACAATATAGAAAACATAACTCAAATATTGAAAAATTAATAAAATACAAGGGTTGCAGGTTATTTACTTTGATAATTGGTACATTTAATTTATTGTATTTATGCTGATTCCAACACTCCAAACCACACCAAAACATAGGGAATTGAAGACCACACCAACGCAATGGCGTAGGTCATGAACAAATACAGAAAAGATGATTCACAACCACTTGTGGCACAGGCGGGTGTACCAGTGGTGTCACTCGCCGAGGTTTGGACAATGCGGCCAAGACCCGTGTCTAATTTGTCGCACATGTTCTGAAACGAGAATGCGGCCCACACACAGAGACCGAAACCAAGCACGCCCCAAACAATCACCAGGCCCAACATTGCACGGGAGGATTTGTCCTGCAACAGTTTTCGGGTGGCAGCCAACGACAATTTACCTTCCGTCAACGCAACACCAGAGTGGGCTGTGAACAACAGCGTTTGAATGGCATAGAGGCCAAAGGTTAACATGCCAAAAATGGACAATGGACCCCATGCACTGAACGGTGCACATTTTCCAGTGTCAACAGTACGTGGACAGTCCAATGCAGAGACCCACCCACTGTTCCAGGGTTTATCCGTTTCTTGTGGAGCAGTTTCCTTGCCTTCCACAGAGGACATGCATACTTCTTGTTTTGGAGTTGTGACTGCAATGGTCAGTTTGTTGGCGTCGGCGGTACCACCGGTGGGTACATTCTGTACAAAATTCGTACATGCAGTGGCTGTGCCGTCAGCAGTGGGAGTTTCGAGCAAAAAGCCATCCAAGACTGCTATCATCTGTCCCATTTTAGGTTCGTCGGTATGGACATCAATTTTAATGTTGGAACCGGGCAAATTGGCGGTGTCCATGTTGGCACCAAATAACAAGACAGTGGTCAATGCACAGATTGCAATTGCAATGCCCACCACACCTCGGGCAATGTCCAGGCGTTTTTCAATTTTTGTTTTTTCATCTCTGTCAGTCATCATTGTTTGTTTAATGTCTCATAAGTTTGTTCTTTATATAGTGTCAGGTTGCAAACCTCGGCGAAGAACAATTTGCAGGGTTGTGTTTTTGGGTTGAAAATTATTTTCAACTGACGTTGGAAAGGTCAATGTGTTCATCATCGATTTCTCAACGTACCAGCCATTGTTTAAACCCCACTCGGTCAATTTCAGTAACTGGTCCAACACTGTCCCACAGGCCCTTATCCGCATTTTGGTCGTGGTCGGGGCAATCTTTTCGGTGATCTTATCAATTTCGTCGTCACGGCTCAGAGTAATGTCCACACAAGTGGGGAGTGGATGCACAACGACATTTAAAATAGAAGATCCACTTTCGGAAGGCTCGATGTTGATCACGACGTCGTAGTTTTTACGACGGAAAAAATCGCAAGCAAACAACAGTTGTGATTTGTTGTCGGCGACAGATGAATGCACAAAAATTCTACCCATGTTGATCGTTTTGTTGATCTGTGTCATCCAATCTCTTTTCTGCATATTTCACACGAGTTACAAACCAATATAAATACACAATAATGTTTAAACAAGAGTGATCAAGACTGGATTTTTATATGATAAAGGGACACACACCCTGTAACCCTGTATGTTACAATTACAAAATCCTTTGTCTTTTTTGTGGGATGTCGACCTCTGTGGAGTGGCCTGTGGAGTGGTCTCTTTTTTTAGATTGCAAATGCTGAATGGCACCCACCAACGTGTCGGGATAGCGAATGTTGGGACGAATGTAGTCCTCACTGGCTTCGGCCTGTAACAAATTTTCGATGACCTGCTGTGGAGACAACACCTCTTTACCAATCCGCTGCGAAAATTTGTGGCTGCAGTACTCATCGATGTCTTGGTCAATTTTGTAACCTTCTTTCGTTCGGGACACGGCCGCGGCGTTGGAGGTTCCAGTAATCCATCGGGACACATCAGTGTTGGACAAAATGTTGTGGTAATTTAACACTGAACCGGAAGGGGTGCGGTCGATCACCTTTAACACATGGAAAAACTTTTTGGACACGGGACAGGCTGTCAATATACGTTTTGATGCGGAATGGGCGTGGGTCTCGGACTGTAAAATCTGAAAGACACTGTCCGAGTTGTCGGAACTGTGTCCAATGAGATGACTGACGTGGATGTAGACCGAATCTCCGTCAATGATGCACGACTGCTGCGTGTGGGCGGTCGAATTGTCGGGCACTGAGAACTTGCTGGTGCGGGCAGTTGAACCGGGCAAGACGGTCGGCATTTTGTATTTGGGCACAACGATGGAATGTTTGGCCATTTGTCCAATAAAATTCACAATGTTGTTGACAGAAGTTTTCCCATGTTCCATCGACATGCGCGAATTGATTTTCTTGGCCAACTGACCCGACCGTGGGAGTTTCAGATAGTCGAACGAGGTGTCGTCCGTGGGGTGTCCAAAATTTGGGGAATTTTTCTCCATTCTCCAAATCGTGTTTAAAATTTTGTGTTCGACTGGAGAACGAAATTGGTCAGACAATAACGACAAAGTAAAGATCACCATCTCCTCCGTCACACACAGGTGCGGCTCCAAATCGGGGAGCATGTCATCGCAAAAAGGAGTCCCATAATGCTTGCCACCAGGCAAATTGCAGACACGTTCAATCGCAGTGACAATGGCCATGAGACGAGAGAAAATTTTGACTCGTTCCCAGTCACGGGGACCAGGATGAATGATGGACTTGCGGGTCATCTTTTTCTTCAAACGAGGCAACAAAATGTTGGTGGCACTGGTGTTGACATCACAAATGACCCCGGCCCAGATTGCCTTCTCCACCAACATCACTCGAAATTGTTCCTCTTTGCTTTCCATAAACAGGCGGTATCGATGTTCTTTGTCGGCGGTAGACATCATTCGTTCTCCGTTCATGCAGTCATCAATGTCTCGGCCGCGCCGTTGTTGCTGCTCGAAATTTCCCCAGAAAAAACGGGTCTTCAAAGCTTCCTCCACTTCGTGCGGTGGATCGTTGGTGGCCCCCATCCACACACCGACACATTCCGACTTGGTCAGGCGAGCAGAGCGACGACCGGTGGCCTCGTCTTGGCACCAAATTTTAGCCGTCACCCGTTGGGAAGTCAATTTTTCCTTGAACATGGCTTCTTGAGTCGAATCGGCGTTGGGATTTTTGGCACTGCGAAACATGCCAGGAGGGGCCTCATGGCAGACCGTAGTCACGTCATTGCGATTGCCATCCACCGCGTCGGCCTTGCCTGTCTGGTACGTCAACACTTCCACAGTCCCAGGAATGCTTTGTTTGGCCATCTGGTCAAAAAGAAACGATTTCGACGTGGCGCCTTCGCCTGCTTGAAAGCAGTTAAAGTGAAGACCGAAATCACGACGGAATGCATCGTAACGGGCATGCTGAATCAAAAACATCATTCGGTGAGCCGTCGAAATCAAGTAGTACTGCTCGTAGCCTTCCATCAGGGCCACGACTCGGTTGGCAAAGACCGATAATGAAGGGTCCGTGATGCGGTGTTGAATGACGGCCGCCTCTTGATGGGTTGTCCGCCAAGACAACATTTTGGAGACGACTTCGGAGATGGCCGCGTCGGGATCCAAACATTGGGTTTTCATTGCGTGGATGGCCCAGGCTTGGTAGTCTCGGTAGGCCGCAGGGAAATCAGCAGTGCCTTCCAGGGACAGACACTGCTGGGCGTATCTCACTTTGCTTTGTTGGGCAACGCTGTCAAAAGCAGAACGGTCCGACAACCCTTCAATACGAGCCCGTTCAATGTCGGCCGGAGTCCGAATGTCGTACTCGGTCTCACAAAGATTGTCGTAATCAGTGTGCAGCGTTTTCGTGGGCAATGCCTTTTGCTCTTTCATCCATTGTTGGTGTTCCGGCAAATATTTGCCACAAAAAACTTTGGGGTGCAATTGCGCGGGGGTCAACAGCAACACATGTTTCGACGATGGAAAACTCAATCGATTTGGAAAGGTGTTGGCTTTGGAATTGCCAACGTAGGCCGCACGGTCCAAAAACCGCGGGTCGGCCGACAAGGGCGTGCGGGCCAAAGCTCGGTCAATCGTAAACACCAGGGATGGATTGGCAGGATTGCCCGTCTCAGGATCTGCGTCGTGCAATTTAGCCGAGGGGCACAAAATTTTATTCATTTGAGAAGTAAAATTCTGGGTGCCGGAATAACGGTCACAAACAGTGCGCAAATACATTTCCAAACCATTGACCCGCTGCCACTTTTGATAGGGATACAACCCCGCCAGTGGATCCGCCTTGCGAGAATTCATTTTACGACCATTCGAATCCTTGTGCATGGACGCCGACAAGGACAACATCTTGGACAACTGCTTGCCAAAACGAACACTGTCGGAATGGGACACGGCATGAATACGATACGACACGGCAATGCTGGGGTTGTCCTCTTTGGGCACCCATTCCAGCCAAGCCCTGGCGTACGGAAACACGCAGTCCGACGGTACCTCGTCATCTTCAAGATTGGTAGATTCAAACACCATCTGAAGAAACATTTGCAATGTAATTTCGTCGTAGCGAGAGCCTTCATCGGCGTGCCGCACGTCCGAAAACATCGAGGCCGCTTGGCGAAACATACTGCGAGGCACTTCGTACACCACATAGTCCGCAATCTGATCGATCGAACCATGGTCTTCAGGCTTGGTGTGGGAATTGTGACCCCAGACTGCAAATTGTTCCATGTGACTTGAAGACATTTTGGGAATGGTTATAATCTGTTCTGGTTGACCAAAAAAAAATAGCATATGTCAAATAAAAGTGGATTCAAATCCAACATTACATTGGATTTTAGCCAGACACAGAGTGGTATAAAACCCATTTATTTTAAAACGATGGACTTCACACTACCCCCTTTAACACAGCAAAGTTTCAGTCGATGGTACAACAAAAAGGTGCCTCGTACCGACAATGTGGAGGAACGCATCGTCTATCCCGGTTTACCACTGACATGTTCGACCAAATCTCGGGATTTGCGGTCTGAAATCGAAGCCAAGCATGTTTTCATCACCCACGAGCCTGTCCAACAATTGTTTCATCATAAAGTGTTGGGTTCCAACAATGTTTTTGCACCATTGCCCAAACGGTTGTACAGCCAGTGTTTTCACAACATCAACATCCATAGCATTCCACCCGACAATCGCATCACTGTTCGGTTGACCGAAAACACCTCAATTGTATTGCCGTTCATTCCGGACGATTTCGTGGCTCAAAAAAGGTCGAAACGTGGCACGTCGACCAGAAAAACCCGTGGCAATTCGAAGAAAATGAAGCGAGAACAAGAGACCAAAGACATTGCCGTCGTTCCCAACTCTTCCCATTATACTGGATGGGTCTCTCACGTCCTCTCCTCCAACACCGATGTCACCACCGGCAACGGCATCGACAGTTTTAGATTAATGGCGTACATCCGAGAACAGTTCCGCCAGAACGACAGTGATTTTAACGCAATCGTGCCCAATCCCTTTGAGGGGTCCACATCCATTGTTGAGATTCGTAGTAAGCCACAGCAACAAGCAGCGCTGACGACAGTTGTTCATTTTTTGCACCATTATGGGCGTCATTTTTGAGTTCCGACACCCTGCAAGTCTACAACAGTCGACATCGGTTCTTGGACTGTGCGAGAGTGTGCTCCACATGCTCGGTATACAGACAACACCCTTCTACAGTGACCGCAAATGCACAGGTTGTACCAAACAACATTTTTTCAAGTGTCGTGAGGGAATGGTAAATCAGCTCAATCGTGGCGACAGGGTTGGACGATTCGTCCTTGCAATCGATGGGGAGTGTGCCCTTTAAATCTTCGTTGATGAACACGTGTATGTCCAGGACTGCTTGGAAATAACTGACCGGATCCACCGACACAGCAGGGGGGTGGCGAAAAATGACATTCAAAAGACGAAGAGTGGAGACCCATAATGACTTTGGAGAATAAGTCTTGATGAGCGACATCTGTGAGGGGGTGGGCACAGAGAAGACCGCAGTGTTTTAAATAGATTTGATCAAGAACAGGAAATGTGGATTTGATTATTTAAACAATTGCTATTCACAAAATGATAGACGCCATAGAACAACAAACATCGCGATTGAAAATGTTGCTCATCGAGTTGGGATTTGAACTCACTCCTCCAATACAAATTCAGCAAAATAAAATTAAACAAGTCAATCAAGAATTTAAAGATATTGCGATAATACTCTCCGGGACTTGCAAGAACAACCTCTTTGACAATGTGCAAACCGTCGTGGGGCTCATCACCGCCAAACATTGTACCGTTTTATCACTGCAAGATGTGACGGTACAAACACAACACATTAACAGTTACATTCTGAATTACATTCAATGACATCAACTCTGTTGTAAAAAGTCCCGCAACCAGAGGAGGCCACCATTGGTTGTCGGTGCCATGATGATCTTCGATGCCCGTTCCGAAATGGGACGACCCTTGTGTTTGTCCAGCATCCAGTCTGCTACCAACCAAGCTGGAGGTGGAAACTGGCGGTGCAAAACGGGACCAGTCATTGAACGGTTGTCTCCACTATAATAGACTGGACCATCCCCCATGTGAGCGCCATGGGTGTGAGACATGCCTTCCAAATCTTCAAATTGTCGTGACATTTTAGAGTATAAATCAGTATAAATATAATGGACTTGATTTTTATTATGCTTAAGTGTGCCATATTTGTATTTTTTATTTTTGGAATGGTACAGGGGGAAGTCGGTGTTGATGATTGCTACAAGTCCAACCATAAGGAAAATGTATGCCAATACATGAAACAGTTTGAAAAAACGTACGCCAATCATTCCGAACTAACTTTGCGAGCGCATCAGATCCATGGGGCAGACAATTTGGAAATTGAAGGGGTGCGCTTTGGTTATACCTCCCGCACCGACCGTTTTGCCCATGAGTTGAAACGGAACAATGTGCTCAAACAGAAGCGCCACACCAAACTACGACGACCAAAAGTACAGCAGTATGAGAAATTGGCAGTGCCTCCATCGTTGCCACCCATAGACTGGCGGGACATGAAAGGTGTGTCGTACATCTCACCAGTACAGCAACAAGGAGAGTGTGGATGTTGTTTTGCTTTTGCTGCTGCCACAGTGTTGGAATTTTGGTCTGCAAAGCATGGGCATCCTAAACCTCTGTCGGTGCAACATCTGATGGATTGTACTTCGACAAAGGGAGGGCCCAACGATGGTTGTGACGGGGGACTGATGGAGTATGTATTTGAATATGGCAGCAAGTATTCGGTCATATTGGAATCGGACAAGACCTACAATGGATTTGTCCAAGACAGATGTCCGTCCAGAGACATGTTTTCACACGTACATGTGGGCAATTGGAAAGTGATCGAACGCAGCACTTGTCACAATGCTGAAGACCAGTTGGAATGGTTGTTGCATGCCTACGGTCCCATTGCTATCGGAGTGGACTCGTCACAATGGGACAACTACAGAGGAGGGACATTCAAACACACCATGTGTACGACAGACATCGACCACGCCGCCACCATCGTTGGGTACACCAAAGATGCCTGGATAGTAAAAAATTCATGGGGGACCGACTGGGGGGACAATGGGTACATCTATTTGGAGAGGGGTCACAACACTTGCGGTGTGGCCGAATATGTCACATATGTCACCGATGCTTATCCCATCCTGAAGACGAAACCGTCGTGGCCGGTATGGTCTTCTCGTATGTATTTCAGAATGTAGGCGACATATATGTATTTAAGTTTGTACAAAGTGGGTGCAATCAAAATTTTGGAGAATTAATGGATCAGACAAAGTCAGTCTCTTCAGATGTTGAAACAGATGTTGAAACAGAAAAGAAAACGAAAACACCGCCACAAGACTCAAGTAAATTGATAGATGGGAACAATTTAAAAATATTGAAAATCATGGCAGAACAGGGTATGGAAGAGGCTGTACAACAAATGTTTATACGGCCAGGAGACGGTAGTAGAATGTCGTACTCTGAAATGAGAAGTTATTATGGTTGAGTCATATGTACACCAATATTTAATTTATTTTCTAAAGTTGTAACAGTATTAAGAGTTCTCCAACCAAGTGGGTCAGGACCAAAGAACGACTGCCACAAACAGCGTCCAGAGTGCCAAACCCCCACCGAACAGGTACAACTGGCATCGCGAGGTGTATTGACTCTTGATGTTACGAATCGATTTTTTGATCTCTTCGCGGTTATTTTCGAGTGCGTGGTGAATGGTACGGAAATTTTCATTGGACTGTATCATGAGTTCGGAATTCATGTGAATGACATGACCCACTTTGTCGTCCAATTCTGCCACACGAGAATCCAGCGCGCTCACTCCCTTTTCCAGAGTATCCAAACGACCCGAGAGATTCCCATCAGATGTCAACATACACTATAAATATTCACGATTATATACTCACATGTGGATACCAATACTACTTGGTCTAGCAGCCACCAACATTTTATTACTTGTCATTCATTTCGCAGGGGCTATGGGATTGCTCTGCACATGGTTGCCCGCGCGGACCATATTTATCATTGCAGCACTGATGTACAGTCAGGACATCCAACAAGAAAAACTCCTGACCATCATGTTGTTCAATTTTGGGAGTCATCTCATCCCAGTCGTGTTTTTGATCGTTTTTCGGGTTGGCATGCACTGCTACAGAGGAAGGCGGTCGCGATTCGGCACTCACTGGTCTTGGATATGGTTCATTGCCATCGTGGTCGTGGGCATAAGCCTGGCTGGACTTTGGGTTTTAAAATCCAACGAGGCCTTGATTGCACTGGGGGGGGTGGCGGCAGTGATCAACTTTATCAATGTGCAAGACATACCCAAGCACATTCGACTGCAACCCATTCAAGTAACAACGTCATATCTGTTCCTGACCAATGCCGCTGTTGCAGCCATGCTGTACACCATCAACATTTTGATAGAAAATGGCTACGAAAAGGCGGTGGGGGTCATCTCCAATGTGCCTTTCATCTCCATTGCACTGTTGGCCCACTCCACTTGTACATCACAAGGAACACAGACCACATCACAACATGTCTACATGCTGGCCTGTCAAATATGGCCGTCACTCATTTTTGTCCTGACCACCGTTTTAACACGGCACTTTGGACATCAACAGTCCGTAGGCATAGCAGGACTGGCCACGACCATCGTGATTGGCATTCAGTTTGGATTGTTTATGGAAAAGATTCATGTACATCAAACCAATATCGTACTATAAACAATAGGAAAAAATAGAGGTGTTTTTTTTATTAAATTATATTATTTATACTATGTGGGGGTGTTAAATCAACAAGATTTGTTGTGACTATTCAGTTTTAGTACGTTTGGCAGGACGGTCGCCATCATCGTTGGTAGTGGACGCCAAACGGTACAAGACACCAGAAGCACCACTTTTGACCTCAGGATTGGATTCGATGCGAAGACCATGCTCCAATGAAATGCTCAATTTAAGACCAAATTTGCCGTCAGCCATAAAGTAGACGGAAGGACAAAGGACTGGTGCAATCATAGCCCCACGCTGAACAGTGTCCACAGTCATTGGAAGACCACTGATGTCTTGCATGGGCAAGACGTTTTTAGCACCATTTCTACTAAAGACGTTTTGACTGAAACGTAACTGACGGTAATTGTCCTCGTCACGTTTGGAAACAGCACCGTTGAAGGAGTCGACAATGACTGTGCGAAAACAGTTGTCGTAGGACTCGCCAGTTTCGGTGACAATTTCATTCGCTTCCTCCACCGATTCGGTTTTCAATTTATTCAACAATTTATCACTGGCTAAGGAGTAGTCAATGATGTCGTTCTGAAGTTTTTCAATGGTGTCAAAAAAAGCGACCGATGCCGGATTGTTGACATCTTCCTTGGTCACCCCCGTGTATTTCGCATTGCTTTCAGTGACCCCCGAAATACGGCCCAACGTGCCAGTGCCCGTAAGATCCGAAAACACAATTTCAGTGGCAACGGGACGCACCTGGTAGCCACAACCCTGTTCGTCATTAATGTTCAAGTACAATTTGTCGTTTTTACCTTCGGACAGGTTAAACTGATAGGGACGACCGACCGTTTCAATGGCTTCCATCGAGGCAGATTGACGACCAGTGCCCGACGAATACACAACTATGTCGGGAACCAACGTGTAGGTCAATCCGTACTTGTCTTTCGACATGGCAAATGGTCGAACCAAAAATGGCACAGACAAGAGAGCCCCATTGCGAATCTCGGGTGCTTCCGACATTTCCTCGTATTTGTCACCCACTGTTTGGACATAGCGAACAGTGCGGGGCGACAAATCTTTGTTGTAAGCACGACACTTGATCACGAGCTGCTGCTCCCCGTCTCTCGACTTGAGAGGCACCATCGCATTCTTTTTGAAAGCTTTGAGTGCCATGGCCTCCACCTCTTCCGGGGTCTTTTTTTTGCCGTAGCGTTTCGCCGTCTTGGCACGAATGGCAGTGCTTGCACCCGCAATGTCGTGGGTATACATCTGCTCCAAACAACTGTCGTTAAAGGCCGTCATAAAATCAAAGTAATCGCCACGATCAGAAGCAAAGGCAGTGTCATCACCAGTACGCAACAAATTAGTCACGATTTTGGACGTCTCTTTGGTCTGAGAAAATTTACCACCGAAATTACCACCCTCCTTCAAATGCGGAAACAACGCATTGCAGGGAGGAGTCACCATTTTAAACGAATAACCCGCGTCATTTTTAATGTCGTGGTACGTTTCTTGTTTGCCAGTAGCCTTGTTGGCTCTTTGAGAACTGCTGAAAATTGGGGCAGATTGTCTGCGATAATCAAGGACTGCGTAATTTGGGATAGAATTCATATTTATTTTTTTGTTGGTTGCTTCCTATCTCATTACCCATCAAAAAATAACATAATTCTTACTTATGTGTTTCTTGTAAAAAAAGGGGTCAGAGTCGTTGTTCGATATGGACATATGTCGGGTGGCAAGGATATGGATATAAATAGGACCAACTCCGATCCCAAACAACACCATACCTTTCGAATCAATCACATGCCCAAAGTCAAAACAAACAAGAAAAAAAAGAAAAGAATCGACACAACACAGTTAACTTTTGACAAGAACAATGTCCGACCATTGCCCCCATTTCACCTGCAAAATGTGGTCGCGACTTTCAATTTAGGAGTAGACCATCTGAACTTGCGGGCCATCGCACTGGAGAAACCCTTTGTCGAATACAACCCACAGAAGTTTGCGGCTGCCTCAATGAGAATTCGGTCACCAAGGACCACTGCTTTGGCGTTTGCTTCCGGAAACATGGTGTGTACTGGAGCCAAGACAGAACTGGAATCTCGTTTTGCAAGTCGTAAATATGTGCGAATCCTACAGAAACATGGCATTCCAGTGGCTTTCAGAGACTTTAAAATTCAAAACATTGTAGCCTCGGCAGAAATCCCACACGCCCTGAAATTGGTGGAGCTTTCCATGGCCTACGGGCCCTACGTCTCCTACGAACCTGATTTGTTCCCAGGACTGGTGTTTCGTACAACTTTGCCCAAATTGGTTTTTTTGATTTTTAGGAGTGGGAAAGTGGTCATCACTGGGGCGAAATGTCGAGAAGAAATACAAAAAACGTGGTCCATGTTGTTTTACGGTGTCGTTCAAAAGTTTATAGACTACGAAGATACCTCCTCATCTAGTTCGGATTATCGAACCCGAATGCGACGCAAAATACACAGCAAATGAACACTGTATTGTACATAGACATTTTTTAAAAAAACAATAATGAACACATTTTACTTTTGTAGTATGATTATTGTGTTGGTGTACAAAAAAATTCATGTACAAAACGTTTGGCAGTGTTGGTGTCCACAGGTGCCCATGTCTTTGGACCATTGGTCACTGGTTCGAACACAACAGCCTGTTTCATGTTGCCCAACATGGTCTTGAAAGATTGTGGGCCATTCTGTTTCAACCAATTAACACATTCCTGTGGGGCAACCTCGTTGACTCGATGCAGTACCACGTATTGGCCGGTATCGGAAGTGAGAACAAAGGGTTGGGCCTCAACATTGGCCGTTGTGGGGGGAGTCACCACTCCAATGTCCACCACTGGCAGTGGTGCATCGCCGTTGGTGGACACAAACCACTCTTTCCATTTTTGGTTGGTGGATTGGCTCTGTTCAAGATGGTGCTGGAGGGCAGCTATCTGCTCATAGAGTGCGACCGACGACTCTGTTACTTGGGGAAGATTGCGGCTCTGAAAATGTTTGAACAGGGTTTCCATTGGTTGGTCCAACCGTTGATGACGTACTCGTTTCCACGACGAATATCGGGTGTGGTACTCGTCCAGACATTCCTGAATGCATGTCTCTGTCCAGTCTGTCAACGACTCAAAGGTGCGCACATATGGAAGTCCATCCAACATCGAACCCTTTTGAAAAACCGGCATTGGTTCGTGGCCTGGTTTTTGCCACTGACATTTCCAAATGAGACCGCCAGAGGTGATGCTACCGTAGAAACGATTTTTTTTAAATGTGAAATATAAGACATCATCAGTCCAGACAAGACGACATTGAAGTAATTGTTGAAGTCGACGCATTTTTTTTTTGTATATGTTTTTGGATTCTTTCATGACTTCCACTTATGCCTTACAGTTATGTATAAATTTGTCGCATCTGAAACCTGTAAATGGCGTGTCAACTGTATTCTTCTTGTTCATCTTGTCCCAATGCTTGCACTGTCACCACTCAATGTGGACATGTTTTTCACACAGACTGTTTGAAAATGGCGTGGTCTCAAAACTGTCATGTGTGTCTACCATGCCCAGTTTGCTCGACCGAATTGGGTTGTGTCCATCAGGATTTGTCAGGTCAATTTTTCATTGGCATTGATGCCGGCAAACAGTGGATTGCCTTTTATACCATTGTCAACAATAAAACGGAGCCAATATATCAATCCTTTTCATGGTGGAAAAGGCACAGTGCACGATTGGAAAAACACGAATCCATAAACATTCGAAGTCACATTGTTGTGGCATAATTGGTAATACTACTATATACCCAGTGATTTGTGTTCCATCCCCAAATGAACCGTATCGAAAACATCCGTGACAAATCTGCCTATTTTATTTTTGACCTGGAATTTATTGGAAATGTGCAGCAACTGACCACATGCAAAATATGGGAAATATCGGTGTTTTCACAATCAACAGGACAGTGGTTTACAAAAGTAGTGGATCCACAACCCAAAGCAAACATGTTTCCCACACCACCAGTGCCAGAGCTGCCCCAACTCACTAGGGAATTTTTGACACTGCACAAAGCACTGACATGGGACACAGTGCTGGGACAACTTGTTGCCTGGGTAGCACAACAGACCCCACACATTCCCATCTTTATTTCACACAACACTTTTAAAGCAGACAAACCAATTTTAGAGCTGGAATCCCGTCGGTACAATTGTTTGTTGCCACTGCACTGGTTCTTTTTTGATTCTTTGCATTTTTGTAGAGAGTTCGTCAAATCCCCCACCAGCAACTTTTCCCTGGGTGGACTCCACCAGCAACTGTTTCAAAAGCCCATTGCCAATGCCCACCGTGCCCAAAACGATGTGGTGGCTTGCACTGCTATTTTAAAGAGCATCACCAACGGTTCTTGGATGTTGTCTGGTCCCATCTATTCTGTGTACACCACCAGTTTGCGCACCATTAAATGGGTGGGCAAAAAAGCAGAAAAGGTGTTGGGAATCTCCAACATTCGGTCGGTGGAAATGTTGATGGAGATTGTCAAGAACAATGCACTCACAGACCACATTTACCATCGACTGGACTCCAATCAAAGCATTCAGAAAACCATTCAGAACATCATGTGTGATCAATTGCCAGTGACAAACATACAAAACATTTGCAAAAGTGTCTCTTGTATGTATCATCCATCACTGTTGTCACTGGCCATTGCTAGTCCCACTCTGATTCACTGAATCCAAAATGACATCAATGAGTGCAACCATTGTCTTATCGTTGGTGTATGTTGTCTGTAGATTTTTGAGGCCACGCTTGGAACCTTCAATGTATTCCCTCATTCGTTTTGCCTCTGGTGGACTGCCTTTTGCCACACACTCCACCGCTTGTTGGTACAAAGATTGAATGCGATAAATGTCAGTTTGACGGTTTTGAGCGGCCCACCACCGTTTGACCCAGATGGGAACCCACTGAGAGGTGGTATGGATTTTAAAAAGACGTTCAGTCGTGTCCAAACGAGCATGGCATTCCAAGGATTGCAGTACACGCAAATTTATGAGAGTTGTTTCAAAAACGTCCATTTTATTTAATTATTGATTGTATCTACGATTGTATTTATTTATATACACGAAAAACGAATGAAATAGGGACCCTTTTTCTTTTTCTTGTGATCCTGCTCGAAAGAAAGCAGATCTTCATTGTTCAATTTAATGCCACTCAGAGCAAATTCTGAACCATTGCGCATTGCCAATGTTGCAGTGTGCTGTCCTTGTCCCAGTAAGGCATTCCAATTGTTTTTAGTCAGTTTGCAGGCCAACGCAGTCAAATCATCGACAGGATGCGTGGGCATCAAATGCACCATAAGACCCGACGATTCTCTTAGTTTAGGGGAGGAAGATTCCATAACCATATTTTTGTACTTTTCCAACGACCATGGTTTCACCGGCGACGTCAGAGTAGGGGAACGAATGTTCATCTTGAATGACAATGATGGGTCCGGCATCATAGACACTGGTGACGGTGGTACAGGTACTTGCAACGACGGTGGAGACAGCGCAGCGGTCTTGGAAGAGGAATATTTCGCCAATCGAGTCCAAAGATTGACCAGTCTGCGCGTGACTGGGAGTCCGTCAGCTTTGTGGGCCATCTCGAGGGATGACTTGAACTCTTTGTAGACCATAGGGTTGGACGGCAAACAAGTAGCATGTTGGCCGTTAAACTCTTCAAATGTTGGCACTTTCCAATTGCGACGACAATGCTGTTCATACAAGCGACAAGATTCTTTTAAAGTCAAAGTCATTTTTTTTTTTGTATTGTTATTATATATACTACTTTATAGTGTCGATTTGTTCATGGGTTGTCAGACAGACAGAGACTATGGTTGGTTCTACAGAGTCCTTATCCACTTCTCGAGTCAGAAACTCACACTCACATTCAGCCATGACAGACAGAGTCACTTTGTCCACAAGTACTGAACTCCCGTCTCGTTTCAAAACTGTCCATTGATCTTCTGGTATTGCGGAAGGGTGTTCGTGGAAAAAAGACACCGCACGATACGCCTGACCCTCAATCTCAATTCGAGTCTGAAAACATTTGTTGGGCATCACACGGGTACTCATTATTGGGTGGGTGACGGTAACGAGGTACACTATATACCCTAGAATTGAAGCACTGATGGATTTTGATGCAATTGACGGCGGCGACGACCAAATTCGGGCACTACAAACGAGGGGGACAAATCAACGGTGTTGGGGACAGGCAGGACAGGTTGGGGTTTTGTCGCCTTTTGTTGCTGACGCCACATGCAACCTGTCATGATGACATTTGTTGCGTGGAGCAAACACAAAACAATGGAAAAACCCAACCACAAACGATTGATCAAATAACGGTGGGAATTACAGACAGAATTGCAACCCCAGTACCAACAGAAAGCAATAGAAGGTTGCGTTTTGAATGGAGTGATTATGCCAGTTGTGTTCGCTTGGATGTATTCCAGCTCGGCCATGTTGTGTGTCTTTTTGACAGTGGTCAGGACACCACTGTCAGGGGTCAAATTACTCAGCTCTGAGGGATCATCTCTCCAACCGTACGATGTTGGTGAAGACCAATCCATGAAATTTTCAATGTTGTGCGAACATTTAGTGGACGAAGCACCGTCGTAGACACCTTGACAAGGGTTGATTGACCCCCGTCTCTTCATGCTGTCCCAGTACCAGAATTGACAATCACCACCATTGGGTGAAGTATACAGGATTGCTTGGTCGTGCTTGGCCTCAAAACGAGTTGTGGGACATCCCGTGAAAACACCAGTGTCCGAACAGGTACGCTCCATGTCAGTGCCAATTAATCCCAAGTTGAAAGCTCGGAAAGTGCCAAATGTCCCCTCCAATAAACCAGAAACTCCGAAAAAAATAAGGGCCATCAACACAACACGCCGGGGTGGTTTTTGAGCAGCAGCAAACGCCAGGACACCAATAATAAAAGTGCAGCCCGAAACCACGCACTCGACAATGGCCAGGCTGTAGGAAGTGTCAGTGTCATCCGTACCAGATTCACCAGACAAATACAGTTTATTGTAGGGGGTAAGATAAAAGGTAGCCAGATAAGCAAACGTAAACCCCAGACCTATCAAAGTACACAATGAAGAGACAGCAGTTACCAGACCGTTTGTCATACTGCATCTTGGAATCTACTATTTATACCACACTTTTTCTCATTTGTTGGCAAGAACCAGGGGAAAAAATGACCATACAAACTACAATCACAAAATTAAAATATATATTTTTTTTAGGTTTTTATTTAAATATAAAAGTTTCTAGTTCAATTTTGGATATTTTTTATATAACTTCCACCGCTTTTCTGCATGGAATGTAAATGCCAATAGTACTAAACAAATGTATTTAAAAATCTAAAATTTCCAAAATGTAACAGATGAAGCATGCAACTGCGGACATGCACAGCACTTGGTTGGGGCACAACACATCCACACAATTGCATGCAAAATTCACCAATTGCATCCCAATCCTCCGCAGAAAATAGACATGTCTTGTCAATTGGTATTTTCTGCCAAAAAGCTTTCCAACTATGGACACTTTTGGCATCAACCACTTGAGAAATTGTGTACAGGGACGGGGCGACGACAATTTCTCGTAAAGTCACCACACCCAACTTGGCGACATACTCAATCACAGGAGGTGGACCACGACTCTCCAATAATTCCTCAATGGCCCAATAGTCCAATTCTCGCGGACAATACAACTCGTCATTTTCGTCGGGGTTCTCATCGTCCGACTCATTCAGTGAAGCATCAGAAAAATATTCCATTTTAATGTAAATTTCAACTTTTTATTCAATATAATTTTACTCTATTAATACCACTTCAAAATAAAATATCATATTCGTAACATATTTGTCAACTATTATTCAACTGTTCTGCTTTGAATGTAGTGCTTTTTTGTTGACTGGTTGAGGCAGATGTATGTGTTCGTGGTTTCAAAACACGGTCGTTATCATCGTCACGTCTTCTTTTCTTACTCTGTGTTTGACTGGGGCCCATTATCGTGTTCCAATGTGCCACTAGTTGTTGCATGTTGGCGGTGGGGTTATTCATGTCGGTCATTGTTGCGTCCGACCTTAAATAGTCAGCGGTACCATTTCGTTGTGCAAATACCGTTCGAAATATTTACCGTTGCGGACAAAACAATGTTCGGCAAACTGTGTCAGTGCTGGGTGAGTCATGGCCAGTTTCACAATAATCACTGTGGAGAGGACATCCACGCTGTATTGGTATTTCGCACTAAACACAAATGCCATCGTCATCAGTATCCATATATGACTAAAAATCCAGAGCATATTTGTTGCGCATTGGCTGCACCGTTGGAGTGCAATCTCTCTAGCTACAGATGTAAACACCACCAGCTGGGCAATGTCCGACGACCACAGCATGTTCCCACAAGTCCTCGAAGGATATCGCCAAAAAACCCATCCAATGTCTTGGCTAGACGGTATGTCAAAGAGTTCCAAACAATTTGGCGTGGAGTCCGGGACAATTGTGAGCAATTGAGCCAACGTAAACATGGGGATAAACAGCAACTGAGCCGACAAGGCACGTGCTGCATGGATGGGTTTTTTTGAAAAACCCATCCATGCAACAATGGTTACTACAACAAACGACCAAGTGCAGACATCGACCATGTCACGCAGAGTCAGAGCCGCTGGGAGATTGGTGGAACCAACCCAGTCGACAAACAACGTGTCGTGCAAAGGCAGTAGTTCTGTCCCGTTTCGGTAAGTTTGGACATACCAGTGTTGGCGCAAGGACACGACATTTGCCATCACCAAATTAAAATAGACGACGAGTATCGTCACAACACCACATCGGAACCATCGAAGTGTTGGAATCATTTTGACACCGATACATCACATGTATATAGTCCATCTTGGATTCATTCTAGTAGTAACATTCTCACAAAAAATAATAAATCATTGGTATTATAGTATATAAAGTTAAAACCATTATAATTATATGAGAATAATATTTTTGTTGTTGTTGACCCATTGTGGGGCAGAGAAGTACAGTCGGACAAACATATTAGAATCTCATTACACAGTGGTGACATCCGGCAGATGTTCTGACATATCCAAAAGGTGGCCACTGACCAGTTTCTCTTCTGGCTTAAAGGCATTAAAAAAGATGGGCAAAAATAGGCGTGTTCATTACACGAAAATGGAACACGGTCCTGCAGGCACATGGCAAGGTAAACTCTACAATTATATCAATACAGTGGGTTCTGGAAATTGTACATCGTCGAGGAAGTGTGTGTGTTGGGTGGGCCTCCAATGTGGCGAAACCAACGGTGCAACCATGAACCCATATTCTTGTAAATGTGGCACATCGGTCTGCGATCGAAATTCTTATTGTGTTTCAAGCATGAATCACTGTAGTCCAGTACCCATTCATGCATGTGGGGGTAAGACAATGTCTCAAAATATAGTCTCCTGTGCTTGTGGGACATCGACATGTAAACCTGGTGAATACTGCCATAGTACATTTGACAAATGTCTGAAATCAAGTTCGGCATATCTCCAAAAGTACATAGGTCATTGTTCCGACACAGAGCATACATACACTGTAACAAATAAAGAAAATTGTATTCAAGGCAACATTGAGCTTCACAAAGGAGTGTGGAGGACATCCATCAACTCTGTCCAAACGTTTGCAGCCAACGAGGAAGCTCGTGGTTGTTTGTTGCGTGACAAAAACGAATTATGGTTGAATACAGGCGGTCTTTCGACTGAGTGCAGTCCTGCTGGTTCATGCATTTGTTGGAGTGGTCCTTTGTGTTCTCAAACAAATGGTTTCCAAAAAAATGACCATCGGTGCAGATGTGGCTCATCCATCTGTGCTCCAGGGTTTTATTGTGATTTTAACTCCGAGAGCTGTTTCGCACATCCCATATGTGAGATAGTAAATGGCACACACGCAAATGCACGGGACTGCATGTGTGACAAACGACATTGTTCGTTGTCAACAGGTCTTTACTGCCTGTCTGGCACTGGTACATGTTCGTCCGAAATGATGTCGGCCTGTGTGTCACAGAATGGAACAGAAAAAAATTACCAGGCCTGTGCTTGTGGGGGGACAATATGTCCCACTGGACATTACTGTGACACGCGTTCGAGCAGAGGAGACGGCCAATGCAGGGCAGAGCAAAACTGGTTTTTTATACAAACAACAGGACTATGTACTGATTATCATAATGGTCATCATCTACTAAATAAAGATGACTGTTCAAAAGGGCGGTTGGCACTGGCACATACGAATGAAGTGCCCCTCAAAGGTGGCTATGCACCGATGGGCTGCTACTTTTCAAAATACGCGCTCTATTTTAACAAACACGATTACGGTCCCCATTTGAAATGCAATTCATACATGGAACAGTGTATTTGTTGGCAAGGGCCAGTCTGTCAAAATATTGATGGCACATCTCCAAACGATTCAGATTGTATGTGTGTTCAAACATTATGTGATCAATCGAGTGGTTTATTTTGCAATGTCAAAGGCAATGGTGTTTGTTCAACAACTACAGGTTAAATCGCCGGCATATTAATGGTAACTGGACCATTGTATACATATCTTATTTGTCTTTGAGAGGTTTCGGGGTTGTTGTCTAACAAATATTGAAGGAAAAGTATGATTGGCAGTGAAAAAATTAGAAAAGCCCAAAATGCATTTTCGGATGTGCAGTGTGTTTGTTGACAATCACTACACAACAACATCCTATCCAATGTGTCACATTTTTTGTAGACAAATAAAATAAGCACACAAATAAAAAGACACACCGCCGGAAGACGCAATTTCATATATAAGTACAAATTAAAGTAATTATACTTTAATTTATAGTTGAATTATTGAGAATCTGTTATTGTACCCCGAATTTAAAGTGGACACTATGTTGTATATTTGGTGGGGCAGTTTTGGATAGAGTTTCAAGTTTCCGTCTCAACCGTCTTCCATTGTGCAACGAAGTACCCATATCGACGTTATCGTTATCAGTAGAAACACTATTATCTTGTTGGAAATCAATATTACCATTGTCGTCAATGTTCCTTTGATCGATAGACGTGGCTTCTGAAAACTTGAACCATGCTCTAACGTAGGCGAAGGGTGTTTGAATGCCAGGTGGGAAAAATGCGTTGTAAGCACATGAAGCGGCCACACCGACCAGGTGATTCTTGATCTCAAGAGATGTTCCAGTTTCCTGACTGTTGGGGTATTGTGCAACGTAAGTGCCACCACCACGCGAAGCCCAATTCCTTGCACTACCACCATTAGTGTCGACCGCCATAGCGTGTTGTAGTGTAACAGGCACGTAATCGTCGGTCTCTAATGTAATGACTTGGCGAGGTTCTCCGTTCAGAGGCAATGTGAATGATTCGCGCAATTTTTCGTTGTACATGCACGCGTCCTCGAGGTTGTCCTTAATCTTACCAATTGCACCAGATTGGTAAGTGGGTACCTGATATTTGAAACGTTTATTGCATGCACAAACATCAAAGCGAATGTCGGCACCGAATTCGGGCTTTGTGGGGTCCATTTGGTCTGCAATTGAAGGGGTGGACAAAACTGTGCCAAAATTGCTTGGTTTTTGAGAAAGTTCGCCCAATTGTGAAATTTTCCCAGACAGCAACATTCCAAAATTGTACTGAGCATACTGAGCAACAGCGACATCTGCTCTGTATCCGGACAAAATAGATGGTTTGGAGGCACCTCCAATGCCAGTTTCTGACTGGTACACGGCCATTCGAGCTCTAAAACTGCAAGTGACGCCATCTCTACTCTCCAAAAGTAAATTGCCGTCGTTTGATCCTGACGTGACGTTGTAACCAGCGTCATATGAAGTTGATTCGACAAGGGCATCTCTACACACACCTTGTGTAGCGGAGGTGGCCGACGCTCCACCACTGACTGGATGACCTGATGTGTCTTCCTGCCCGTTGATCAATTCCAGTTTTGTGAAAGCTTTGAGCATGGCATGGGTGACAGTCTGTGAGGCACTTGCCATAGACACCATCGACTTTTTGTAATCGGAATGCAACATGAGAGTAGGCGTTGGGGCAGACACTTTGTTCCGAATCCAAATGCCGGGACTGACCTCTCGAAAGCCGGAATCACCCACGTCCAACCCTGGCGCATATTTGAGGTCAAAGACAGCGTCCACTGAGTAGACGCCGCGAATAAAGACATATGTTTTGGATGCGAACTGTGGTCCTGCACATTTGGATGCAGCCCCAATGACCACAGAATATCTTTTCTTAAATGATATTGTGGCAGTGGGTCTGCAAGTCTGGACAGTAGTTGTAGCATTGTCGTAAAAACAATCTTCGTTTGAAATAATTGTTTGTCTCCCCATGTCAAAATTTCCTCCTTCCTCCGTTTCCTCAGTAGCGTCCATAGATATGACAGCTAATTCATCATCCATAACAAGAGACCTTGATGTTGTTTCTGGTGTCATTGAACGTTCAACAAATGTGTTGGTCGCTGCAACCAGATAATAATCGTAAGATTTCTTGGCGTCAACTGATAATGCACCCTTGTTAAATCTGATCTTGATCTTTGCAAAGTTATCACCAACCTGCGAAAAGTCGGTCGCAGTCAGAGTAGTTGAATTATCGTGGTGAAGTTCCACGCCCCCAACCAAGTTATCTGGGAAAATTGCATTTGGAGGCAAGAAACGGCAGGTTGGTACACTATCCACAGAGACTGTGGTCTCGCCAGTCTTTGATGTTACATCAGCCTGGTCGGTATCGCCCGGTTTATAAGGTCCAACTGTGGTATTAGTACCGTATTGAGTTTTTCCAGTAGATGCACCGTAATTATCAGCCTCCGAATCAGCCGTACAAAATCCATTAGAATAATACTTGTGAGGTTGGGCGATAGACGTATCAAAGCCACAAAACGATTCGCCCGATAGTGAATAACCATCGTCACATTTGAAGTAACAGCTTGATCCTATAGACAACAAATCTCCAGAACATCCCAAGACGCCACGATTCGTTTCCACGATTTGGCCGTTCAACGGAGGAGTCATGTGACATTTTTGTGTTTCAACTGTAAAAGAAACATCGTTACCAAGCTGGGAGCGAGTTGCCTCTTTATTATCGACAACACTCGATGAGGCAATATAGTCAATGCAATAAGCAACAGTAACTATGCGTTTCCATTGATCAAGATTCCCGGCGGCATTTTCACCGGACATTTCACCTGCAAATGCTTTTGTTTGTAGAACAGCCTCTTTATAACCAAGACACTCGCCTTTTGGTGTAGTTTTCCATATGCCACCCGTCCTTTCACAACCAATCATTGTGGTTTCTGTTTCGTGGCCGTCACAATGCCATCCCTTTCCACAGTCAACTTTTACGCGCCCAGCTCTGAAACAAACATTTCCACGGGGCGCAATATTCCAACCGTTTGAATCAGTCAAATCTGCCAAACTGTTAGTGAACAAATTACCGTTCCAAATGCCTTCGCAGTCATCCCTGTTAGTTGCAGAATTAGTCTGTGCACCTTTCGAACATACGGAATCAGAATCCGACCACGTGAACCCTGTTTTGCCATTACACGCAATCTCAGTACCGTCATTGGTGCCATCACTACATTTAGAGACCATAGATGGGATGGGGTTAGTCAGTATCTGAAAGTCAGAATTGTCAAAATAGTCAACAAATTCCAAGGTGATCTCGTCTGGACCTTCCAATTTTAGGATCTTTCCAGATACAACTGTAGTCAAGAGTGGAAGCATGCCAATTGTTGACACATCTTCTGTGGCAGCTTTGATAAGTGCAACACGTGCTGCAGCGTCAGCAATGGCATCTGTTTGACGCTGTTGGGAATCGGTGATACCGCCTGCCACATTAACCTTACCGCAAAAAGTATTATCACCACCACGGTTGTGTTCACCCATCGAGAAGTGAAAATCTTGAACATATCCAGGAGCATTGGCATCACCGCAATCGTAACACAAATTTTCATAGACATGTGTGTTACCAGCATCGCAGTACTCCGTCAAGCAATACGAGTCTTCGAACCTGGTTTTAATACCAGGTGCCTCTGTATCAAACTCACATTTGTAACATTCCCAGATAAAGAGTGCCTTCAGGCACTCTTCTTTTGTATCAGTTGTGTCCACATCGGCGCATTTTGACATTGAAAATATCATCTGGTAATCATTTTGAGAGTTTTCGCATGCCGTACGTGTAGTGTCTACAAGCGCAATATTGGTTAAAAGTTTATCGTCTGATTGGGATGAGGGATTCCAATCTGCAGATTTCCAATAAACTCCACCCGCATCGAGACTTTCGAGCAGGACCCCCGCCTGTGAAAATCTCTCGCATATGGAATCAACCCATGTGTTTGTATTTGCAACCATGGAATGTGCACTATGATAATTGTTTGCACATCGGGAGCAAGTTTGATTGTGGGAAATAATGTTGGAGGTACTGCCATCACTGGCTCTGAACAGAAAGTTTTGGCCATCGTAAGACTTGGAAAGATATCCTGGGGCCGATTCGGTTGAACATGGCAAGCATTCTATACCATCAAAAGATGGGTAGTAGTTCTCGTCGCATTGGAGACACTTTACGCCCCATGTTGTGTTGTCAGAGCGTTCAATAGGTTTTTCCTGACGGTAACCAGTTGCACATGGTATACAGGCATGTGCAACGTCGTCCAAAACCTTATAATCCACGGGACAAAAGCGTGTAGTGCATATATCCGTCGAATTGCTTGTAAACACACCGGCGTCCATCTTTTCCCAAGCCGGACAAGCCACACATATTTTACTTGTCGAATTGACAAAATAGTCAATATTGCATTGTTCTGCGAAACACACAGAATTCTCGGGATGATTCTCCTGGCGACTGTATGTTGTTTTACCTGATCCGGAGCCATCACCAGGTCCATGTATGTTTAGACTTGGATCAAATGTATATGTACCTATAGTACATGGTTGGCATTGATGGTCTGTATCAACATATTCGTCTTCTTCACAATTAAAGTTTGCAGATGCTTTATCTTCGCAGACAAGGCTTTGGTAATTGAAGAACAAATCTGGTCCACAGACACCACAAAAAGTATTGACGCCATTAGCAGGAAGTCCACGGATACTGCTGGTCTCATAACCTTCAGATGACCGACCACATGGAATACACAAATTATTGAAAACCCTTTGTTCCTCTTTGCAAAGAATGATTGTACATGATGCATCACCGGGAATAACAGTTTGTTCATAACCCAACGTGAACAAACAGGTACAGGTTGTGGAATCTCCCGCGTAATAAGGAGATCTCCACGTGGTCTCGTTGGACCCGGTCGCTACACTACCAACGGGGCATAAACCAATAGTGTGGTCTTCTTTCACGTACTGTGATGCGTTAATTCTCGGCTGATTATCGAGATACTTTTGAGGGTAATATGGGTGACTTACGTGAACGGCATCCTCGTCTGCTTCACAGAAACTGTCCGAAAATTTATCTTTGCGACCTGGGAGAGAAATGACATCGTTGAATACTGAGTCTTTAGGACATTCGTAACATTTCCATCCGTTAGGGTCAAAATTTTCTGTTGCTGCATACCAACCATTGATGCACAAATCACAATATAAAATACCTTGTTCTACATTTCCCTCAATGATTTTATTAGTGAACGAATTGCCATTTACGTCTTTGGCAACACCACTTGTTTCACTACCAAAAGGGCAAATAGTGCAACCTGTTCCATCTGGAAAATAGGCTGGTTGACATTCTGTGCAATCAACTGGCGTGGATCGGTCGAATGGGATGTTTTGCAATTTATCACTTGAACATGGTGTACAAGTGTGAGCCGCATCGTTGGCCACGGACTCGTGTTGGGCACACATTCTGGGCGCACAAACTGTACCAGTTTGCCGATTTTCAAACGTATTGTCTCCGGCTGCACGAAACTCATATACTTCGCAAGGGGTGCATTCACCACCGTTTGAAGTACCAGACGGTCCAACCTCGCCGGGAGCAGTGACACGGTGGTCTTCAGTACAAGCACGCACACCACACAACAATGCCTCGTCCCAGAAATTCCAATCCCATGTAGCCTTTACGCGATCAATTTCGAGGGCAGACGGTGTCCCGTAAAACAGATCTGTGAATGTACCGGGGGAACATTGTTCACAATGGTGCGTCATATTTACAAAAGCATGGTTGTCACAGATAATGGCTTGACACACCCCACCGATTGACTCTTCACCAGGTGCACATGCAATTGCATGCGAAACAACAACGCTTAATATCATAGTAAAAAAAATGTTTGTCGACATGATTATTTGTTTATACTTTTGCATCGGGGTATATATACTCTTGTTTTTTAAATCGTGATAATGTTTAATATTTTACCCATCATTATGTTTTCAATTACAATCACAGTTACGGAATGTTGTGCATGGGCAACGCCTAGTACATTACTTCCAGCAACGCTTGTAAAAGGCGGCAATGCAGGATTAGACCACACTGGAACGTGGTCGATTTCCGCGATTTTCCAACCACGGTTTGCAAAGAAAGGTTTTCAATATGAAGTAATCTCTGTCGCGCCCAATGATGTGGAAATAGAACACAAATTCATCGATTCCAACTCTAACAGTACAATATTAGCTCACAAAAGATACACACCAAATGAAAACTCAGACCATCACCTACAACATGAAAACATATTCACAATAGACATTGGTTGCAAATGCAACAACAAAAAATTAGCATCAGCAATATACATTATCAAATTAACCGGGAATTATGATTTTTCACACAATTACGACCAACATGCAACAGAAACAGTGAATGGGTGGAAATCAAATGCTACACTGGTATTTATGCCAGATGTGAATCATTATTCTCAAATAAATATAACAGAACAGTTTGGTTGCCAATATATATATGTCAACTCGTCATTGAAAATGTTCACTTCAAAAAACAACACTTGTTCCACAAGTGGTGGATGTCTGGCAATATCAGAAATTGAACTTGTCAGGAAAATGAACTGCACACACAACGATCACATCTCACATTCACGTGTCCTAGCAGGCATCTCTGTCTCGTATGCAGTATCAATGGTTATACAATTATCCATAAACCAAACGTCAAGCCCATACCCCCTCAATTTTGATACACAGAGAAGGCGGCCAGTCATGATTGGAACAAATGTTAGATATGACATATGTCAAGCAAAAAAATGCAACAGACAAACAGCAAATTGTACAGATGACCAACAAAAAAATCAACTTTTAATTGACGATACAGGAATCCATGTACAACAAAACCAGACCTCAAGCATTGATTACATACATGCATCGTGTGCCTTTGAACCGTTCTCGTTCATAGATGGTTATGGGTCACCTTTTATTTATGTACAAACGTGGTTCAAATACGACTCAGGGGAACCTGCACCAAACTCGACGTGGAGGGCTAACGCACACGACGGCTGGTGGTGCCCTCCACATCTCAAAAAACACCTTCAAAAAGCACCAACTATCACTCAAGTACGAAGAAAATTATATTTAACTCAAGTATAGCGTTCTCCACTGTCAAATGGGTCGTAAATCATGTAAGAATGTCCATGTTGGAAGGTATCCAATGTTGTCGTCCCGTTTTTCATGGTGTAAGAACACATTATACGTTGCCAAGGTGAATAATACTCATCGTCCATAATTGCCTTATAGGACACACGTTCTCCATTTGGCTCAGCAAAACTTATATTGTAATTAAAACTATGTTGACCGGCATGATACGTCGTCAATATCTCCGAATCTGATGAACCAGAGCTTAAAATCTCTAGCGTACAGACATCGATTTCCATATGAACACCAATCTCAAACTCGTCCATTGTGACTTCGTAATACATTGTAGACTTCAAAGATTGGGCTACTGCAGAACCCTCTGTACCTGAACGAGCTATAGCACTATAATTGTAATACCTGTGCACTTCTTCCATGTGCACAATTTCTGAATAATGCATGACTACATCCAAAAATGACGACACACTTTCTACCTCAAATGACACACGTTCATGACCCATGCAAGTGTCTGACCACCAACGAAGAGTGCCATCTAATTTTAACAAAGTCCCAATATTGTAAGTGAAACATTCCTTAAAACGAATGTCTTGCCACTGCATCTGGATGGGCGAATTCCACACTTTTCCACAGGAACACGTTGAAAGCTCACTTTCGACCCAAGAACAAACAACCCGCGGACCACAATTCACAGACACTCCAGATTCAGACACAGAAACCACGATATCTGGACGAGAGCACTCGTAAGATTCTTCACAACATTCGCCATCGGCCAGTGCTGTGTGAAAACATAAAAACAACAACAACAACAACATGCACTCTGACAAGGTGAGTATAAATACTTATTTATAATTAACCACAAATGCGACATTGTACCCTTTTTTTTCTGGTATGGTGGACCATATTCATATGTATTACACACCAACAATTTGCAAAACCACACCGCATTTGGTACTTGGACAAAACAAACAAAAAAACAACCAGAACACTCAAAATAGAACCAATAAAATTTAAAAAAGCTTTAATTGAATGGGTCGACCTGACAACTGATGTTATGTCGGTGGATATGGACTCTGACACACAATTTGGCACGACCAATCTGACAAATGTTTACATGCAAGTATTTGAAGATATCAACCGCACCAAAATTTCAGAAGTGTACAATATCATTTGGAATTGGGACGTCCTAACAAACAACTTTTCTTTTGTCCAAAACGATGTACATTTATCTCCGTACAGAAGACTGGTAGTACATCCACATGTTGCATGGGATCTTGGAACATCAATCACAGACATAATACAACAAAAATTTGGAAGGTTTGTGAAAAACACATGGCAAGAAGGATACGACAAGACAACTTCCATGGGGATCGCATTTATTGCATGGTTTGCTGGACTGCTATTTCTAATATTGTATAAACCAGGAAACAAACAAAGACAGCCAAGAATATTTATAGAAAATCCTAAATCCGTTATATATCAATGATTTCGTATTATATACTTATACAACAATAATCAATCAATGTTGACCTGGGTTTTCATTTTTGCGTTCATTTCATTCGTTAAAAGCAGTCCATCCTTTCAACACGACTTACAAAACACCCCACTTGTTGTCACGGCAACTGCCACGTGGTGTGACAGTTCGTGTGACAGATGGCAGAAATGGATACAAAACATAGCCAAACAACACACAAATATACAGTTTATAACGGTTGACGTTGATTCACCACAAGCTAAACAATATAATCTTACTTCACGAAAATACAATCAAGTTCAAGACGAATACATTCAAGTACCAAACTCTGTATTCGTCACCAACCAGCAACAACACAATTTTGTCGGTTCAAGAACATTCAACGGTTTAAACATATGGATACAAAATGCCATCCATGGTCAATACCACCCGGTATTCACCACAGATAACATAAACCAACTAGGAGAATGGGACAAACGATTCAACGCTTCTATCACAGTCATCTCAAACGAAGAACCAATATTTGGCTCAATACTTGCAGAAATACCCAGTTTGGGGTATGCATGGGGCATGCAAAATTACTCGGACACACCTGCCATATTTATGCGCGATACACAAGATGAAATCTCCATGGCTTTCGACTTTCAATGGAAAGGTCTGCTCAAAAAAATATTACCCCCTCTCATACCACAAGAAACCGCAGATACGGATTTGGCTGTTGAAACCATACTTTTTTTTGCAGATTACTACATCAATATCATCACACCAGACATACAACCATGGTTGAATCGTTTGTCCAAACAATACGAAAACGTCGCGTTCATAGTAGAACAAAAACAAGACAAAACCAAACAAATAGCGTTCCTACAAAAAAGAACAGTGCAGTACAAAACACAAGACCTTTCCATACAATTCGTCACTTGGTTTCAAAACATTTGGAAAGGCAAAACAAGACCATTTTACAGAAAATCAACACCACCACAAAAACAACATTCGTGGCTTATAGATGTACAAGGCAACACTCTCTGGAACTACACAAACAATATAATACTGTACACTTACTCACAAAATACACCAGAACAATGCAAGCATGTATTCCAAAATTACAAACAGTATTCACAAGACATACACATTGGAAGATTTGACATTCAAAATAATGACCACGAACTATTCCCAAACGATGCACGTGCAGGATTCATATTTCACTTTGAAAATAACACATTAAAACATGTACTCCCGTGTGAAACATCACGACATTTGCACAATATAATCACACTAAATATCCAAAAAATAGAACTTTAAAATATTTTTTTTTTTTTTGTCACTCGAAATGTCATCTC
>Ga0302116_1000097_pt1 | contig 46128 bp, 59 predicted proteins | sample AG5_SCM_MG_FD_203124 | JGI IMG/M metagenome (GOLD analysis project Ga0302116, IMG submission 203124) | Marine microbial communities from Western Arctic Ocean, Canada - AG5_SCM | ecosystem: Environmental > Aquatic > Marine > Oceanic | place: Canada: Western Arctic Ocean | collected 2017-10-01 | reverse complement strand
TGAACGATTCGTTACCTGAAGGAATTGGGCCTTTTGACGATGCTTCCGTACTCATTGTTCATCAAGCAGCTGAAAAATGTTTCGATGTTGATCCATCAAAAATTCGTAAAGAATTGATTGAATGTAGAGTAAAATACGTTTATTTTTAGAAATTCTCTGCGTAGAATTTAGTAGACAGTTAAGTTAAATAAAGCGGTTTATATATACTAAAATGTAAGTTTAGGAAGCTTATGTTCGTCCGTCGTCCATTTCATCCAATTATCCACGGTACCTCCCGATTTGCCGGTCTTGTGCAACAATCGATGATGTAATTTTTTTAACCCATATTATTCTCGAAGTCTAGACGGTAATATGTTATTTTGTTTGCTTCTCAATTCGTTTAGTGTTTTTTGTTTTAAACGATGTTTTTCTTTTAAATTAGGAATGCGTTCTTCAAGCTCTTTAATCTCCTTAGGTAGACTCGCCAACTTATTCATATCCTTTTTCAGTCTGCGAATTTCCATTTCGTCGGACATTCCCTTGCTCACTTTTGGCATCTTTGAAGGTTTGTATTTATTAAAACCTATGCGAAACATTTCCTTTCCAGCTCTATCTGCTATATGCGAAAGAATTCCATCGGAATTCTGATATTCTTCTTGTAAAGATTCAAGCTCTCTCTTTTTTTTGGAGAGGTCATCGCTAACGTTCGTTAATTCAGCATTAGCCTTTTCCTCTTTTTTTTTTGCTTTCTCAATTTCAGCCTCTGACTTTTCATTTCTCGTTTCCAGTTCTTTTTCGAGGTATTTTTCCTGCAATCTATTCCATTTTTTCACATTTGAGCTAATCGATTCAGATTTTTCATCATATTTTATTTGGGCCACCATATTTCTCGTCTCATCAAATAAATCGTAGTATTTTTGTGAACCATATACTTCAGAGCCCTTGTATTCTTTACTGACTATGGACAATAACACATCTTCCACCATTCCGTTAAAAAGTGGTGTGTAACTATAAGGCGAGCCCCAAACAATTGTTAAAAGCGACTTTAAATTTGAAAGTTTTGACATATCATACAGCTGTAAATATGTAAAACTATAGGTAGTTTTACAATATAAAACAGCTCGAAATGCATTTGCGACTGTTTCCCCGATATTTTCCCAATGTTTTTTGCCAGCCACCTCGTCATTATCAATAACATTAATAGCTTCTAAACCTTTCTTTCCTAAATTCCATAGAAATCCTCCACGACCAATTATGTTATTCAGAATACTGTTTTCAGGTTCAAGTCTCGTAGTCAATTTCGTGAATAGTTGGTCATAATTATCAATAACGAAACGTACGTCGCTATAACTACATTCTTTAAATTCGTCCGTGCTCGATTTTGATGTAAATAATTGTACAAGCCAGTCTGTATCTACCGACAATCCTTGAATGTCACCGGATGCATTATATGCTTTCCATTTCTTTACAATATCGGATAATTGAATATTGTAACTGTCAGCAAATAGGTGTCCAGTTGATAAGTGGTTGAATTCAGTCGGTTGAAAAGTGTTGGAGTGAACAAATATTTTGAAGGACATTTTTATATCCACTGCTTTATATATAGTAGAAACTTTTAGAACCGTGAAGAACATCGATTACATATTTCTGTATGTTGTGGAATTTCTTTTAAACATTCGAGAGCAATTGTTGCTGTGTCAGGGTACATGAGTGCAGCTGTTTGAAGCGTGCGCAGAAACCGCTTGAAAATTTGGAACAGTTGTCGAATGCGGATAGTAGCCGCAGCTGCGAACGCCTGTCGCTTAAAATGGGGTGACGGCAATCTCAAAAGCATTTTTCTGTGTTATCTCCCGCGGTACGAACTTGAAAGTGATTTATTTTTGTCAGGGTTGTTGCATCTCTGTCCCTTTGTTGACCTTGCATTTGAAGGGCGAATTGATTCGGAAGTCGCGGGTCGGGCCCGACAATTCAGATGGATGTACGCATTGATGGATTTGGACCCCAATCGGTGGCCAAACAAATATACATTATTAACCATATCGGAGGAGGAGCTCCAGGCAATGTACGAAGGGCACCCACTAAAACACTCGTTGCAAAGAGAAATTGAGCAAGAATTAGACCAATAGATGTAATACACAAAAAAAAGAACATGAAATAAACAAAAAATGTATTCCTAAATGTATTCTTATGTTACGAATATGTGAAAATGAAGGCATCTATGCTTGAAAAAACAACAACCCTCTATGCCTTTCAAATGGCAGATCAATGCCTCTGCCGTGAGTAAATTAATGGGGTCTTTTGGCAAGGAGCAGCAATTGAAGGCTATTGCGGAGACCTGGTACATGAATTTGAAACGAATGCCTCGTTTTGGTGTGCGACCTTCGATGTCGCCCAGTGCCCCCACGGTCGAGCAGGTCGTCGAACGGGAACTGGAAGCCAAGCCCGTCTACAAAAAGATGGTCCAAGCAGCGGTGGCACGGAAAGTGGATCAGCGACAAGCGGTGGGTCAATTGAAACGCGCCGCCTCGACATCGGTGGTGGAGGCCCAAAAATCGGTCTCGGAGGCGGTGCAAGTGGTCAAAAAGGCCAAATCCGTGCATGTGATGCGCAACTATGTCAAAAAAAAATCGGGCATCAACGCGACTCGGCTTGGTGGGTATTTCAGTACTGAACAGGGCACCAAAATCTACCAGAAAATGTCTCGGTGTCGGGCAGTGCTGTCGAGTGCCACCGCTGCCGAGAACGACGGGTGGAAATCGGTAAAAATGGCCCAGAAGTCGGTCGTCCAGGCCGAGAAGGCGGTCGTGGTGGCGGCGGCGACCGTGAAAAAGGCAGTGTTGGTGTCGAAACACATTGAACGCACTTCACAAAAGAAGATTAACACGACACGGGGAATTGTGCAAGAATTGACCGATCTTGAAATGGTGCAGAAGCGCTGTCCGAATGTGGTTGCTGGCAACGTCCATGCCAAATTTTGGCACGTTCCCAAAGGTGGTGGACTCTACGGGGCCTTTGTCATTGGCAAAATTGACGGGGTAGATTCGGCGACCGGCAAAATTTACGAGTTGAAACACCGCCAGTCCCGTCTGTTTCATTCCGTCCGTCGATACGAACAAGTCCAGTGCTTGTTGTACCTGAAAATGTTTCGCGCATCGCGGTTGACGTTGGTGGAAACTTACCAGGGCGAACAAATGTACTACAACATGCAGTTGCGGGACAGTGTCTTGTACTATGACCCCACTGGTACCTCGGAACAATGGATCAGGGGAGTTGAGTGGACACACATCGAACAGAGTTTGAAAAATGTGGTGCAGTTGTTGAACCAAGCCGAAGTAGACGAGTCGTACCGAAATACACTCCAAAATGTCTTGTTTTAATTTTCATCGTTATTCCCTAGGAATACCAGCGTAGTAAATGTTTGGGATAATTGTGTTTATATGCTCAATCATTCTTCTGCATATTGGACACTTGCCAGACGTCTCCTTGACTCTTGTTGTACATCCGTGACACATGCAAGCATGGCCACACGGTACCAATACAGTATCGACGCAGCTAGTCATGCACACCACACACAACTGTCGCGATGTGTCCTCGCATGGATCCGCTTCCTCCTCAGTCGCATCCTGCATTTCTTCATCATCGTCTGAAAATATCGGACCAACTGGACCGCCGAAGGTGCCAGACGAAAAAGGATATGTCAACGCTGTGGCACCCGCAAACATCTGCTCCATGTTCGTCACCTGGCGAACGTCGAACGTGAGCGGTTGGTTGAACGCGATGGCACCCGCAAACATCTGCTCCATATTCGTCACATGGGAGGTCACCCAGTCGAACATTTCCCAATCGAGTGGTTGGTTGAACGAAACTGCACCCTTAAACATCCGCTCCATTATTATCACCTCGGAGGTGTCCCACTCAATAAGCAGTTGGTTGAACGAGGTGGCGTCCTCGAACATGCTACCCATATACCTCACCTGTGAGGTGTTCCAATCGATCGGTTGGTTGAACGATGTGGCAGATCTAAACATCATACTCATATCCCTCACCTGGGACGTGTCGAAAGCCAGCGGCTGGTTGAACGAATGGGCGTCACGAAACATGCGCTCCATAGTCCACACTTGGGACGTGTCGAACGGCGCATGGTTCATCAGTGGTTGATTGAACGAGGTGGCGTCCTCGAACATCATGCGCATCGACGTCACCTGGGACGTGTCGAACGACAGCGGTTGATTGAATGAGGTGGCGGTACAAAACATGCCAGTCATGTCCGTTACGTTTGACGTGTCGAACGCCAGCGGTTGGTTGAACGAATAGGCTTCCTGAAACATACCCACCATATCTGTCACTCGGGATGTGTTGAACGCCAGCGGCTGATTGAAATTCCCGGCATTCCAAAACATGTTGTTCATACTCGTCACGTTTGAGGTGTCCCAATCGAGCGGTTGATTGAACGATATTGCGTCCTCAAACATGTTGTCCATATTCGTCACGTTTGAGGTGTCCCACCGGTCAATCGGCGCGTTAAAAGTCTCCAACCCCTTGAACAGTTCCGACATGTCCATCACAAGCGTGACGTCCCAGGTGTTGGGTTCGCCGTGGTTCTTTTCGCCACGGCAATACTGCTCAAGCCATGACCGGAGTTCTTCAAACGTTTGTGGCTGCAACTCGTAAGTAGGGTCAACAGAGCTGATGTGAGTTGTATCTTCGTACGACATTTTTTTATGACACTGGTGGGTGTGGTGTTATATTTATAGAGTAAAAAATTAGAATATAAAAATGTAAATAAAATATGTCTTTAGGGGACATATGGTCGAGGTCATTCTGCATTGACTATTATTTCTCTAATTTTTTGATTGATCCTTTTCTTTTGTTGTTGGAGCATCCGCCACTTCACATGTCAGCTGCTGGTCACCAATCTTGAATTTTTTCGCCGCGCGGTAGGCCCGGTCTTTCCACCGTTTTCGGCTGATGGTTACCTCTTTCAATCTTCTTTTAAATGTAATGATCCTTTTTTTCAACACATCGACTTCGTCCATGGCCATTTCTGCTCGTCTGCGCTCGTACAACACGTCGTCGTCTTTCAGGGCGGGTGTCTCTATTTCCGCGTCGTCCTCTACCATGAACCCGTCGTTCATGTCGTACTCATCTTCGTCGGGCTGGTCGGAATCCTCGGACGACGACTCTTCCGACGAATCTTCGGACGAACCTCCCGGGCTTTCCGCAGCTTCCGTGTCGATCAAAGGATGTGAGTGTCTCTTTTTGGTAAACGTTTTGACAGAGGTGCTCATTGCAAATGATATCAATATTGAATTGATTATATAGCATTCAATGTCCGATGCATGCGCGCGTACGTAGCCTTACATTTTCTACATATATAAAGCAATGTTTGTAGAACAACAATGTCCACATTGAAAACGAATCCGTTTGCACCAAGTGAAGGAACATGTTACAACCCCTCCACGGGCAAGGAATGCACGACACAGAAGAATGGAAAATACAGTGCGGAAGACTGGAAAAAGAACGTCACTTATGGCAAAAACGATGGTCAAAAGATGACCGAACCAGAAAGAGTTCTGATCAAATCCTATTTAAGACACTCTCTCGAACTGGACGGAACAGAAACCGATGGAGAATTGATTCATTTGGCCAACGACAACGAAATAGAGATCAACAACCTGCGTGCAAGAATGCATGCTAAAGATATGTTTCAACGGGTCAAACAAGCCTATAAAAGAAGTAAACGCTTCGTTGAAGACCATAAATCTGACTATCTTCCAAATTGTACAATCGATGAATTATTAGACAATTTAAACTTATTAAGCAAAGATCCGTCGGCGAGCGACTTTGATACGTGGATTGGATACGCAAAGTTTTTTGTCAACCATGCAAAAAGAATTAACAATGAATTGACCAAACCACTAAGATTTGACAATCAAGGGGGATGGCGTCCACGTGAGGGAGAACTGGATGGAGGTGATGGCGGTGGGTGTACAATTACGTAGAACAAAAGTTTTGTTTGAATCTGTTTAACAAAAAAATGATATTTAAAGTCTCAGCACAGTTGGAAACCTAGCCCTTATGATTAAAACATTTGCTCAACAGACCCCACTCTGTGGAACGCCACCTCGACCCACTGCCAAGTCAACCACCAAATATTTCCAGTTTGACCAAGTTGTCAATTCATTTGACGGTTCCTTGTTGCGCTTTACCGATTGGAACAATGATGGGTTTAATACCAAACAACCACTGCAATATTTCTTTCCCGAACGCGACGAAGACACCAATAAAAACAACGGTGACATGTACCCCAGTCTCTTCTGCTACAGGTACACCCCAAGGACTCCCTTGAAGATTGTCAACGTCAAGTCCTTCACAAAGGAATACCCCATTGACTCCTTGCCCAAGATTGCCCACGAGTACTTTACTCACAATGGCAGCCGAGAGGTGGTGCGATCCAAATCTTCCGACAATCTCGCTGTCGACAATGCGTTCTACACTTTCATTTTTCAAAAGGTTCAACAGGCCCAAATACCCAACGTGGATGGTGTGTACATGCCGGCTTACAAGGCGTCCCACGAGGAGCTGGTACTGTGTCCATCGGGTCTGGAAAAATTGGAGTACAACAGGTGGGAACGTCGTGTCCCTGTTCGTGGGAAACGTCGCGGCACCGATCGTCAGCAACGTCAACCACGGTCCAATCGAAGACGGTTCAAGATTGGTAAAAAAATAGATTTTGGACGGGACTAAATACCCAATTACCTAAATTCAAAATGTTGTATGAGTAATCGGGGGTAACCATTGTTTACTATTTTGTAGTACACCCGATGGATTTGGAGTTTCACTCGGAACGGCTGATTGAGTACCTGCATGACTGGGATAGAGTTGCCATCCCGGACGGGGAGGGTGTATTCGGGCTGCCATCGAGTATGGGCCACCAGATTAGTGACCAGTTTCAGAGAGTTTTTTCGTTGTGCCATGGTCCGAACCCACAACACAAACCGACAGTGGTGTTCGTCGTGATGGGTATCAAACACCACGGACACCCCCCTCGACGTGCATTTCAACTGTTGTGGGCCACACCAGGGTGACCAACACGTGGTGGCAATGCCACACGGCAAACACAACTGCTTGTCAAGATAGCAATATTTTTTCAGGAACGACCAATGTTGTTGTTTCATTTTCTGGACGAGATCCCGCGACCCAATGGTGTGCAAATAGTACACCCCTAAATTTTCCCACGATGTATGGATTGAAATGGCAGTGTATAACCGCCCCCTCTCTTGGATATCCAAAAAATTGGCGACAATGGTCCAACAATCGTTCATACAACTGCGACGCCCACCATGTTTATATGTTTAATTTCCTGTTGCGTGTTGATTTGACCATTGTCATCCTTCATTTCACTCATCTCTGTTACTTTGGTCGGTTCGACTTTGTTCTCGTCGACAGAGACTGTCGTATCTTTGGTGTCTACTAATACCTCGTACACAGAGCTCATACTTTTCTTTATTCGTAGGTTCCAATACAAAAAGACGAAGACTAACCAAGACAAGACCATGGCTACATTCAAACCAACAACGGTCGATTCTGAACGAATCTCTGCCACAAATTGTGTCAACCACAACAGATTAATAATGAATACAAACAAAAACAACGGAAATAAAAGCATCCCGACGTTGTACTTTTTCCTGTCAATTCTATATATACATTGTTGCCAAAAATTCACGGATTCGTTACATTTGATTTGCCACTCGCTCCAGAATGTGTTCGATGCCGTTGACCCTCATTTTCAATATTTGATGCACTGTATTGGTGGCATTGCCAAAGCAAGTGTAGGTCAGTTGAGGAGCGGCTTCACAAATGATTTCCAATGTGATTTTTGCATAGGCTTGCATCAAGTGGTGCGGCGGTACCGAAATCAAAAAATCCCACAGTTTGAAAATGTCCTCAAACGCAATCGTCTGAGAAAACCACAGCATGAACCACTTGACTGTAATCAGAGAAGAAAAGATCTCCATTTCATCAGAAATTATATTTGACAGGACTGGACACTTTCGTTGCAGTTGAGTGTTAAAATTTTCAAGCCAGTGGAGTCGATACCAATGAAACCATTTGGTATTAAAATCGGGCATTAATGGTCGCACAAGACCGACTACTCGAGAAAAACACCACCAAGTATCGGCTCGAGCTTCTGGAGTAGTGTGAAAGACCATCCAAAACACGGTCATGATGTAACTAAACCCTTGCAAATAAGAATCGCCCCGTTGAACTGCAGCGTATTCGACCAACAACTGACTTATCGTTTCACGTCCAGTCAATGGATGTTGAGCCCAAGTACGTGGCACATCTGCTGCAATGACGTGAAGGGTCTGGTTGGAGACGTCGCCATGGCCCTCCACATACTCTTTGTACAATGTGCGTTTGTGTTGGATATCGTCAGGACTGCCCATTAATTTAGTCCGCCAGACTTGACACCGTTGTTGCGAAACCGACGAATCGGTCATTGTACAGAGTGATACCATTGACATATATATGTTCATTGTCAAGTGCGAATCCCAAAAAATACAGAATATAAATCCATACAATGGTTCAAAAAGAGTAGTACTTAAGGTCACTGCCAGAACCCATAACTATGATTTCTAAACTATTACTGTTTACTTTGGCCACTGCCTCCACTGCGATTGAATTAACTCCGGACAATTGGGAGTCCGAAACCTCTGGCAAATCTATTTTTGTCAAGTTTTTCGCTCCTTGGTGTGGTCATTGCAAAGCCATTAAACCCGCCTGGGATCAGCTGATGTTGGAGTACGAATTTTCAGAGACAGTGCTCGTTGCTGATGTGGATTGCGTTGGGGATGGTAAGCCACTGTGCGATCAAAAGGGTGTCAAAGGCTTTCCCACTATCAAGTGGGGTGACCCTTCCGATTTGCAGGACTACAAAGGTGGACGTACCAAAGAGGATTTGAAAACGTTTGCCTCTACACTCACCCCGCCTTGCGATGTGTCCACTTTGGAAAACTGCAGCGAAGAGCAGGTCGCTGTCATCGACAGGTTGAAAGGGGTGTCCAAATTTGAGCTCAAGGGCCGAGTGTCTGAATACGATCAGACTTTGGCCAACATTGAAACTACATTTAAAGAGGAAGTTGCACTGTTACAGGCCAACTACGACAAATTATCCAGTGACAAGGCAGCCGCGATGGGCCAGCTGATGTCGTCCTCGAACATGGCCATTGTCAAGTCTCTTCTGTCCAAACAAGAACAAGCCCCAGAGGATTCCACCCCACAGGACCAATACCAACACGAGGAGGGACGAAATGAAGAATTGTAGTCTTTATAAAAATTATTGTCAAATAAAAATAGTTGTTCCATATTTATTCAGAATAAGATGAACTGTAATTTAGTCTAAACCAACTATAAACAAGGAAATAATTGGTTTAGACCATGAAACATTGGCAATATCTGCATGGCAGTAGTTGGGTCTCGTGCTCCGACTGCAACAGTCGTCTTTTGACCGCTCGACTGGCGGAACCGTCCTTGGAACCACTGTACATGACTAACAGCGACGGCGAGCTCTGGGGGAGTCCAGAGAAGAGGAATATGAAATTTCGCATCCATCACGACAGCATTGAGATGGTCAGTTCCGTCCGTCCATCTCCACCGCCGAACGAACGGACATTGCACCTGGTTGGGCTCAACTTGTCAAATTCGGTGTTTTTGCCGTTTGAAGCGTGCCAGGCCTTGTTTGAAGACAGGGCGGAAGAGCCCCGACCGAGATGGATTCGAACAGTGGTGTCTGTGGGGACAGAGATATACGTGGCGGAGTTTTGTCAACTCTGGACCAAGCACGGCGGTGAAATGATCCGTCTCGATTGGCAACAGTCAACGGTGTCAAGTGATCAGTTTCGGACAATGACCCAGACACGTTACCAGTGGGAATTTAACGGCCCGTTTCGAGAAGAGAGAATGCGCCAGGCAGTTCTAATCACCGCAGCAGAATTGGAGTCCACCGATCAGAGAACTCTGCAAAGAATGTTTTCGCAATTTGATCCAGACGACGACATGACGGAACACGGTTCTTGCCAATTTAATGATTTTTTGTGTGCGCATGGTCTGTCAAAACTGGCCTGTCAGTTGATGGACAACTACCACTCCATTCCTTTAAACGGTTGGCGAGCCTTCGATCGAGCGACCAATAGCGAAATCGAAAAGTTCAGGCATCACGGCCACAGCAATTGTGTGGTGGATGTGCGTGGGCAACAGTACATGCTCCTGTTCGACAGTGGTGGAGGTGATTCCGGCAATCCCCCTGTCCTGATTCGTCCGGAAAGATACAGCCGTATCCTGGACAACATCGAAAACGAAGTACGAAGGTCGGCGGTGGATGAGTTGGTCAACATGCTCGAAGAACACGACCTCGACATCGACGACATTCTTCGTACTGGAGTGAACGAAATAAACGGGGAGGGACTTTCGGACATAGCAGCCATCTCCACACCCGAAGAAAAAGTTCGTTTCATCAATGCGGTGCGGCGAATCACTCACCCCGAGGATGATATCGCGACTCGTCTGCAACATTTTTTGCCTGTTCTGCTCGAGAAATATAAAGAAGGCGAAGTACGACTTTCAAACCGGGAACAGTTGTGTCCCAAAAGATTGTGCTCGCACATCGCCACCACTCTCGACACAGGATTGGCCATCCCACACAACCATCGCCGTTTTTGCGCGAATTTTCAAGAACTGATTCAGTTCATTCAGGAAACACAGTCCTGGGTGTGGACGGACGCCGACGACAGTCAAAAGAGTTCGTGCCACATTTGTTTGATGGATGACTGCCACACTCTGAATCATTGTGGGTCAGCAAAAGCGTGTCTCAAGTGTTGGGTCGACACTTTGGTACGAACCAATATGAACTGTCCTTTTTGTCGACAAAAAGTCCAAGAAGGAAACCTGAAACGAGTCACAACCCAACAAACGACGAACGTCTTAACAGCGGCACCAGTACGTAAAAAACAGAGAAGGAAACGTTTCAACAGTGTGGACGCCGTCCTGGATATAATTAAACAAGACAAACGCTACGAAAACACCACATTGCAAACAACTGTTGCTGCCCGACAGTGGTTTACTATTTTAGTGCGGTGCAAAATCATTGAACTGTCACAATTGAACAAGTGCGACGAGAGTGTACATACATTGGAGAGTGTAATACAAAAATTTCAAGTTTTATAACATCATTTTTAGGAAAAACACAGCAGTTTAGGTGGGATGTGGTAAATTTCTACTGCTTCTCGATACGCTTTGAGTATGTTGTTTTTGCAGGCAGTAAAGGCGGGCTTGTTGATGTTGTAGGCATCCAGTGTGTTGGCTTCAGGTAGTACAGAAGTCAAGTAGGGGTCTCCAGGGATGACCGTCACTCCACCCACACAGAGTCCCGCTTTCATAATGTACAATATGCTGACCACAAACATCTTGATGGGAAATAGCGCCGGTGTTGTTTGTCCCAGAGGAAATCGTTGAATGATCAACGACCACAATCGACAAGTCAAACTGGCATACTTGGCAATGATATTGTCGACCGAATCGTTCTGGGGCAACAAATTTCGGAAAATGTGACGCCGATTCATCTGGTTGATGTACAACTGTACCAGATGCGTGAAATTGACAAGCTGGTTTTTCTTTTCGCAAGTCTTGATGTATTTTTGCACCACCTTTTCTGCTTCAGTCTTCATCTCGACATATTTACGTTGCTCCATAAACAAACGGTCGTTCGAAAACAATATTGTTGAAACCTGTTGCTTGCTGATAAACTGGTGCTGCTGTTGGCGAATTGTATCCATGGACAGTTGGTTTATTTTAAAATCAGTGTTGCGGACCAACTTAAGAGGGTCCTTGTTCTCTTGGTGGGTAGCAGTGACACGGTGGTTGGTAAACCAAGTGTCCGATTTGATGGAATCGTATCGAATACCAGATATTCGACACACGTGGCCGCCGTCCGAGTGATCCACGTCAGTGCAAGAACATTGTTCGTTACAAAAATGGGCACAGCCCGTCGCGCGACACATGTACACATTGCGTACCTGTCGTATCAACGTGCCACGGTTTGCCCAACTTGGGTGGTTTTGACACAAAACCCGCACACACACGTGTTCCTTTGTACCCTGTTGCCAGAGACCACCAACGATGTGTTGAAGATTGCACACCTCCATCGAACACTCGTGGTTGAGACCCGCGGGGGTGTGTGGAGATAGACGACGCCATTGTTCAGCCATTTTTGTGGCCACAGTCTCCATTCTTTTGGAAGTGGGGAAGGCAATTGTCAGTCAGTGGTCTTATATATAATTATCAAACTATGTTGAACATATTATTTCAAATCCATTTTTAGAAAATAATCAAGCAAAACAACACCAGTTTCCTTGGTAGGGCGGTGGTAGTGGATGTTCTGGTGGTGGGGACAGGGGACGCGGTGGTGACTGTCCCGTTTGTTGCAACCACCGACCCGTGCTCTGTGTGGACAGCGTCGACAGTGTTGTGGCCTGGAGAGTCCGTGCCTGTTGGAACGGTGCCGACAGTGGTCGACGACAGATGGGACAGGTACAAATTTCGGTGTTTTGGAGACGGCTCCATTCCTGGATGCAATGAAAATGGAATTGGTGGTGACAATCCAGGACAATGTAAGCACGAAGAGGGTTTAAACAAATTGGACATTCGTTGTCTTCGACGTAGTTTACCACCAACGGGTTGTCGATTCCACGGGTAAGTCCTTCCATTGCTAATGACACGTTGTGTTAAATACATTCATTTGAAGGAGGCCACAATTTATCCAATGCACCGCCTTTCCCGAACACATGCTGGAGGAGGAATTGAATCACCGTGACGCGATTACTTTGGAGGACACGATTGTCGACTGTCCTGTACGATGTCTACCCTGCAGACATCCGTTTGAAGCCAGCAATCTCTGGCAATGGCTGGGAAGCATGGTACACTACGAATACAACCCTCAGCGACGTGAACACCGTACAAAGTGTCCCCTGTGCAACACCAAAGTAGAAAAAGTCGAACTGATGTCCGAGGGATTGGTCAAGCGTTGGAACAGAATGGACACGGAGTTCAACAAGGCCGAGAAAGACATTGCAGAAGCAACAAAGAGGTTAAACCAGAACGCGTTCAAGAATCGATTTCGTCAATTTGTCAAAGTCGAGTTTTAATACACCAGAGTCACGTTGTACTATAAAAGAACCTTTTTTCCCCGAGCAATGCTGGTCAAATTAAATGTGGGTGGCCAACTGTTCATTACAACGGAGGAGACCCTTAAAAATCGCCCCTCCATGTTGGATGCACTTGTGCGCCACGACAACCCGGCCCAGTTAGTCGACGGTGCCTTTTTCATTGACAGAGATCCCCAAGCATTTCGATGGATCTTGAATTATCTACGGGGGTCTTCGGTTTTGCCCCCGAAACACTCGACCGAACTGGCACTTCTCCAAGAAGAGGCCCAATATTTTGCGGTCGACGGTCTTGAACAACACATCGGCCATTTAATCTGTCCCTCCTTTGCCAAGGATGACAATGTGCGTGTCAGAGATACCAAATTCACAGTTCTTGGTGTGGAAGATACTGGGTATTTGGTGACCCGTGGAGGCAAAAGATTTAGAATCCCATCTTCTGACTCGTTGGAAGCAACCGACATCGGTGTTGGTGACGTCGTCATGGCCTATCGCATCGGTTCTCACCGTCACGTACCGGGTGTGTGCGTGGAGCGTCGGGGCTACAACACTCGAATACAATTCAATGGTGATTTGTCCACAAGTTGGACCAATCTGTCAGGAGTTCATTTTTAAGAATGGAGTATTTAGACACTGAACAATAAGCAATGGTCCTCAAGTATTTACTATTCCTGTGTATTGTCTTAGTTTTTGGTTCGAGTTACTGGTTACATTTTTTCAAACATAAACAGTCCGCAATCATGGTGGTGTACACAGGCCATGCACACCCGCGACTGTTTGAAATTGCGTTTTCCCATCAGAACGTGGACCTGTTTGTCTTTAAACATCGACGGTTTCGCTCGCGTCGAGTCCAATTTGTTGTGCACTGTACTCCCATGGAATATTTTCTGCAGTCTTCCTACCAACACTTGCTACTGGTCCACCTCCTGCATCCTCCTGTCCCATTGTTTTATGATACGACCATGGACATTAACTACATGCATGCCAACGAAACGGTGGCCACTCTTCGACACAAACCCCTGACCAAACTGTTTGAAACCCTGCATCTCTAAAAAATACGAAAAGTTTGAGAATATGAGTAAAAAATCCTATCCATCTCACCAATCCAACATTCCAACAACAATCATGTCTACTGAATTTGCTATTTTAAAAAAGGAATACATTGATGCACTTCCTGAGATTGATGCTCTTAAAAAACAGTTGAAGGTGTGCAACAAGGCTCAAAAGGAACGTTTGGGTCAAATACACTCTTACATGAGAGAGAACAATTTAATGTCGGCGGACATCGGTGGCGTCACTTTTGAGCGGGAAGAAAAGACCACCGTGTCTGTGTCCTTGAAAAACTTGGAGGAGATTATTGAAAACCCCGCCGATTTGGAACAGTACAAACGTGACCACACGACTACCAAAGAGGCATTAAGGGTGCGCAAACCCAAGAGACGTCGCACGGAGGAGGCTCGTAATTGAAGATTTGTAACTATAATACACCCAACAATAACAAGTATATAATAACTATTTTTTTGTGATATAAAATGAAGCGTCCTCGTTGTACAAATTGTAATCATCGAATGAAGGGCCATAAAAAACAACACTGTTCCAAATCTGTCGACATGGTGTTGAGCGACGGGAGTCACTACTTTGGTGCCACCTACAACGATCAACCATCGGGACATGGAACTTGGACCAGTCCTACTGGGGTCACTTACATGGGGTATTTTGTCGACGGTAAACGACAGGGCTACGGGGTGGAACGGCGCGACGACGGCAGTAGCTACGACGGTTACTGGCACTCTGGGCTGTACCAGGGCAGTGGTAAGTTGGTTCTGAGTTCTGGCCTTACTTACCATGGTACTTTTAAACTGGGTGTCTATCACGGCACGGGTTTGTTGGTCAACCCTGATGTTTCCACGTACACGGGCCAGTGGAAACAGGGCAGGATGCACGGATTGGGAAAATATACTTCAGAATCAGAGTCCTACGTGGGACGTTTCGAATCTAATTTGCGCCATGGAGTAGGGACAACGAACACAAAAGACGGAGAGATGTACTCGGGCACTTGGAGACACAATGCACGGCACGGCCAAGGCGTGTCGACCACAAAGGAGGAAATATACAACGGGAACTGGGTGCGCGGTCGACGGTCGGGCCATGGACATTGTATTTCGACTATGACTGGGGATTATGAGGGAGAGTGGTACCACAACCAACGACACGGTCGAGGGACCAATAGATACAAAGACGACAGTTCCTACACTGGAGATTGGAAACGGGGACAGCGCCATGGTTTTGGGGTATTCACCCACGACGACTGTTACTACAAGGGGTTTTGGGAGGACAATGGGTATCACGGCAAGGGTGAATGGCACTGTGGCACGACACTGTACAACGGTCATTGGGAGCATGGACAGCGCCAAGGATTGTTTGAGTTGTTGGTTCGGGGGACACCAAAGGACGAACATCTGCAGGGTCCTTACTGCAACGATGTGCGGCACGGCACGTTTACATCGGACACACACCCCGACACTTTTTGGTTGTGGGGCGAACAAGTGAAGTTCGAAAGCCCAACGCAGGCCAGGACACTGTTGCGGAATTTAGTGGTGGCCAAGGACCTGTTGGGTGCCATTGCGGTGGCGGAACATACAAACGTCGTCACTTGGCGGTTGGTGTACAAACACGACACGGAGGGAGGCCTCTTGCGGTTTTTGGACCGAGAAACTTTGGAAACACAGTTTGCCAAGTACGCCTGGAAACTCTTTCTCGACAATCGGTACGTTTTTTTGGAAACCATGGTCGAAGAGTTGAAGTTGGAGGCCTTTGATTCGGTTCTGTTCGACAGCATTCTCCAAACGTTTGTGGCCAATCCTTGGCTGAGGCGAAACCAGGGGTATTCGGAACAGACCAAGAAAAAACTCTTGGCTGGGCTGCATCTGGGGGAATTTGGTCGGTGCCCACCCAAAGACCCCTTTACCCGCGAACCTTTGACAGAGACATCGGGAACCTATTTGAACCAAGACTTCAAAATGGCCAAGCGGGTCTATGCGGACTTTATCCGGACAATGGAGACCAAACCCACCGTTCGAGAAATAGCACACTCTTTTGACATGGAAGACTTTGAACTGTTGCTCAAAAATGCACAAGAAGCCCAGGATCGGGATACTATCCGTAGTTTAATGCAAGAGAGAAAAGAGTTTTTCGCCAGTAGAGAGTAGTGATGTATAGACACCTGAACAAAAAAGATACTGTATATAAATGAAGTTGTGAACAAAAAATATACTGTATATAAACGAAGTTGATGTTGACATCAAATGAGGTGGGATACAGTCATCATTGATGCAATTGGCACAAATGATGAAGAAGAGATTGACATGAAAAAATTAACCAAGGCGTTGAAACTGGCCGATTCGGATTGGCTCGACGAGAACAAGGTCCTGCTCAAAGCATGTATGAATAACAACTTTGAAGTCGCCCATATATTGCTGACGGTAGAAGGCATTGATGTCAACCAAGCGGACGAGGATGGATGGACACCCTTGTACTGCGCATGTTGGAAAAGTAATGTGGAGCTCGTCCGTGAGTTGCTGAGGGCCACCAACATTCAAGTCAATCAAGCAGCCAATGATGGAACATCGCCCCTGTTCGTAGCGTGTATGTTGCGCCATTTGTCAGTCGTCGATCTCCTGCTCCAAGTCGAAGGCATTCAAGTCAATCAAGCAAATGGACAAGGCGATACACCCCTGCTCGTTGCATCCCAACAAGGTTTTTTGGGATGCGTCCATCTCTTGCTACGGGCCAAAGGTATTCAAATCAACCAAGCTACGAACAAAGGAGCAACCCCACTCTTTGCGGCGTGTTTCAACAACCATGTCCAAGTAGTCCAGGCATTGTTGGCAAAAAAAAAGATTCAAGTCAATCAAGCAAATCAGGATGGAGCGACCCCATTGCGCATTGCGTGTGAGCATGCCCATTTAAATATCATTGCAGCATTGTTGGCAACAAAAGGGATTCAAATCAATCAAGCTACGAATGATGGACGTACACCACTGTTCGTCGCGTGTATGCATGGCCATACAGACGTTGCCCGGACATTACTGGGTGTCGACGGCGTTGACGTCAACCAAGCGGTCATCGACGGAGAGACACCACTGACTGCTGCCTGTCTAGAAGGTTATCTGGGCATTGTCCAGCTCCTGCTCCAAGTCGAAGGCATTCAAGTCAACGAACTAGATACAGTCGAGGACATAACAGCCCTGACTGCTGCCTGCATGAACGACTGGTTGGCTATTGTCCATGCATTGCTGCAGCACAAGGAGATTGATGTTAACCGAGCGCTCAGCACTGGAGCCACCGCCCTGTCCGTGGCGTGTCAGCATGGACACTTGAGGATTGTCAACGCCTTGCTCAATTTCGACCCTCGTGACGATGTCAAATACGATGCGGAAAGTCTCCGACAGCGGCAGACCGTGGATATCAACAAAGGCCCGGGCAAATTGACACCGTTGGATGTCGCCATCGGTAACAAACACTGGGATATTGTTGTACGGTTGGAAGACATTCCCAGCGTGAAAAAGCCTTCCTACAAACGCGTTGAAGGGTACATCCGTGCAAGAGACAAGGCCAACTACCTCCAAATGATGAGGAAAAAAATTGCCGACCAGCACAGAACGAAGCCGGGAGGAGGGGATTTGGCGACCATTTTACGCATTCAAGGACACTTACTGCCCCAACCTATGGAATCGTCTGGTACATACATGCAATTTGTAAAAAAAGAATAAAAACTAATTTAGACTGTACGAATATTTGCTAATAACTGTTCAAAAGTTTCGGTGTCGAGGGTCCCGGTGGTTGTGAGTGTCTGTACTGAAACGGGCTGGGTTTGACCCACTCGCACCACCCGTCCAATGGCCTTTTTCCGAAGCGTCGGTGACACGTCTGGTTCTAAAAAAACCACGGTAGATGCCGCTGTCAAAGTGCTACCGTTCGAGGCGGCTTTCAACGGCATGACAAACACTTGCACGTGGCTATCCTCCTGAAAACTCCGCACTGATTCGTTACGCTGTGACAGAGTCATACATCCTTGTACGGTGACCACCGAAATGTTTCGTTTCTTCAGTTCCTCACACACATAGACACGGGCCTGGTGGTACTGAGTAAATACGACGGTTTTTCCCGAGCTTTGTTGCACAATCTCACAGAGGGTCTCCAATTTGGAGCTGGCGGCTGCACAGTCCTGCATGATTTGGTCGTAGGTTTCGACAGGCATTTCAACTTGTTTGCCGCTAGGGTCCGTGGAAACCCAAGTTTCATTGTCCACTTGTGCCGTCTCCTGTAGTGTCAATTCCCTCAGATGTGCCGTACCGGCCGTGGTGCGACACATCGGACATTTGTGCAGTGGGTCGTGCTGGTAACTGGCTTGAATGCAGTCAAAGCAGAACAGATGTGAGCACGGGGTCAAAGTAGGACGTTCGATCACTCCCATACAGATTGCACATTTTTCTTGACCGTCCGTCCACGCCTGCATTAATTCACGCAGAGAACTGTCCCGATTTGTGGTGCCCAACGATTCAACAAAGGAATCGACGGTGTTGGTTTTGGTGTGGTACAGCACAGAGTCCGAGTACGTGGCGTAGGAACAAATGTCGACCAGCGATGGATGAATTGTCGCCACAGACAACCACCATTTGTAGTACGTTTGTCGTGCACGCTGGCGAGAGGGTGTCCAAGTGGAAATCTGCTCCATTCGTACACTTATTGAACGGAGCAAGTGTTTGTACGAACAACCATGTTTGTTTTCACACTTGATTGTACTGTAAGTGACATCAGGCAAGTTCATCAATAATTTGTTCTTTTCCTGATACCACGTAATGGAAGTCAGTAATTGACGTAGAACAGGAGTGTTTCTGTCGGTGACAGTCTTGGAACAAAAGAGGACCTCGTCTCTACAGGATGAGATTTTCAAAAAAGCCAAAACAGCAGTCGCGGTGTAGGCGGGGGTCAACCCCCGGGACACCCAAGGTGTTGACGAGACACACCAACGACGGTCACTGCGAAGATTGCAAACCGCCGCACAGGTGACGCTATATTTATCTTTCATTTCGTGCGAGTCGTCCAGTACAATTCTCCCCCACTGAAAGGGTGCCAACACTGGGTTTGGAGAGCGTGAGTCGTTGGCCACAATGCGGTATGTGGTGCACACGATATCAGCGTTGTTGATGTCCGACACTTTTCGCCGAGCTCCGTGGAATTTGACTGTCTTCAACGAGGGCACGTGTTGTCGAGCTTCTGCCATCCAGACCGCCAACATTGTTGTGGGTAACACGACTAAGGTCGGGCCTATCACGGCGTTGGAGGCAATCAAAGCCAACATTTCGACGGTCTTGCCCATGCCGCTTTCTTGTGCCAGTATCCCACCCCGCACATTGTGTGGGGGTGCAGTATGCGACAGTTCGCCAAAGTACGAAGTATGAAAAGTGAACCCGTCTTCCATCTGGTGTCGGTGCCAACCCCATGCCGAGGTGGACGGTGACAATGTTTCTCTCCACATCAACCAACCCAACGTTTCTTTTTGAAACGGCAACAGTGTTGTGACAAAACTTGGCGACGGTTTCTCGGACATGTGATTACGGCTGGACATTTTCAATGTTCGAGACAAAAAATCGTTGTCAAATGGCACCGCCTCGCTCTCGTCCCACGATTCGAACAGGACTCGGAACAAACTTTGGAAACAACCGTAAATTCGCACGTCGTTGGTCTGCAATGGCACAAAAGTCATGTCATGGAACAACACCTTGATATGGATTTCATGATCGGACATCCCAGAACATTCAAACTTGACAAGTGGCAAGCAGTCTTGTTCCCATTTGCATCGCTGTTGTTCAAAAAAAGGCTGGGGCGAATTCCATCGTTTTATTTTCAGGTGCAACGACGCCCGTACTTCGTGCGGAAACAATTTCACAACCCTGGAACTGTCGGAATTGTACAGCGCTGTAATGAATTCATTTTCTCCGACCTTGTGCACTTCGCACAGTGCGAGGAAATAGGTCATCCACTCCACCCGAAAAGAATGAACATCACTGGAACTGATATGTTTCGGCATGGGTCGGCTGGGGCGATGGACAAAAAAACAACAAAACTTGTCCATTGTGGTACAGATGGGCGTTGAATTTACGTCAAGAGCATGCTTGCAAATGAGGCTGACTGCGTTTTCCACATTGACGACCTCACAAGAGGGGATGACGGACCTGTGCACCGAAAACGAACCCACCATCCGGGTCCATGACGCAACAGGCACAATGTCTCGCGGTTCATTGTGATGCACCACGACCCACTCCAGACGACCGTCCGAAATATGAACCCAACGGGCCAACGCAGTGTTGTCAATGCGGATCAAGGCATGTTTGGGGTCAAATTTGTCTACTGACCAACGCAATCCTTCGAATTTGACGACTGACCCATAGTAGGTCAAGGTTTGACGGCGCATTTGTCGGACACAAAGGCGCTTGGGGATTTGTCCAACCGATGATCGGGTCATTAACCAATGTGACCCCGAATGCAAATCATTGTCAAAACGTTCCACTGCTTCTGCTGCTGCAGCGCGGGAAAAGCCCATATCAATGTAGCGCTCCATCGTTGGGACTGTGGAGCATGTGAATAAGTGTGACAATATATATGTATTTTCACATGTTTCTATCATATGTCAATTGTTACTTTGCTTCCTCTATATTGGTCTAACTACCATGGCTTGTTTTCAAGTGTGCCAATTTGTCAAAGATGCCACTGCTTGTCTTGTCTTTATCCTCTTTGCTAACATGCCACTCGTGTTGAACGATTCGGAACTGCTCTGTCTTTTTTTTTCGTTGGGGTGTTTGTTGGACAGTGTCTTTGTTTCGGTTAGGTATTACTACATGTTTCCTTTGACAATCGCCTCTGTTAAAGACATGTGGGGGTTCATTGGAATGCTCCTTTTTACAATAATGCTGGCGTGCCCGATAAATGTCGTCGATGGATTTTGGCAAACGTTTTTTTATCTTGCCTTTTTTATTGATGCGATGTCAGTGTTGTCCGTCTCCAACGGGGGTCACAACGTGTATAACATCAGAATTGTGTCCCTTCGTTCTTTCTACCGTTGAAAAAAAAAAGAGTATAAGTATTCCAACAGTGGAGTTGAAATGAGTCTTTACCCGATCATCAGAAGATGCAAATACTCACACATGCAACGATTGTTTTCACAGAGAACCGTACCCAAACACTCTCCTGTTTTTAAGTTGATGTTGGTCATTGATCAGGACCATTTAGGAAAATACTTGGGTCGTTCGATGTCTCCAAATTGTGTGGTACACGATTCGTTGGTCATTGCCAGGGAGAACATCAAACCTGGAACGCCACTGACTGTCGGGATTGGGTTGTGGTGATGGTGGGTGAAATACACAGTTGTTGAGTAATAAATTAGTTTGTTTTTTTAGTTAAATTAGTTAATTCTCTTTCGACGCAAAGGGGTCTACCTCGACATAGTTGGTGATGTGGTCTTCCTTGGCAATGTTGGCCACAGATGCCAGTTGACTATGAAGTGCCAACACTGGGTGCTGTGGAGTGTACTCTTCCGCTAATTCCTCTTCCTCAAAAAAATCTGTTTCAAGCATGTTGGTTGGTGGGGTTTTAGTTAATCTGGACATGTTTTTGTACATGGGTGTCGGGCCAAATATATAGTGCAAATAAACTGTTTGAGATGTTGGCAGAAACCACTGTCCGTGAGGGGGTGGCAGTTGAAGACACACAAAAATAACATAAAATAAGAATATGTGAATTCTAAATTTTAGAAATACAAAAAGAATATTCCAATAATATGTTGACAACACTCCAGACTAATCACATTGCCACAACAATGCCAACCACGACCACCTTCTCCAAACCGATGGTCTCATACGACTCGGAAGACGAATGGATGGACACTGACGACGTCGTAGTCGTGCCAAAGACCCTGCATACCGTGGAATGTCCATCGTTTAAGTTTTCAGAAATGAAAGACATCGACAGAAACATCACTCTGGTCAATTTTATCAAAGACGAGAATGGCAATACTTTGTTTCGGGACGAGCCTGTGCATAAAAAGTACCCTGGAATCCGTTTTAATTCCAGAATGGCGTCCTTCGACAGCGTGTTGGTCATGTTGGTGTTGTATTTCGAAAACAGTGAGCGAGTTGCGGTGCGTGTTCCGGACATCAAGACCAAGAAAATGAACCCGATTCGCCGCAACGCTGGGCTTTTTGTCTCTCCCCAAGAAATTTCCAACAACACACTCGAGTTTAAAAAAAAATGTGTGGATAAAAAGTCGGGGCACGATACTGCTTTTGAATTGGGGGTCAATTATCGGTCACACACCAACGGCATTCCTTCGCAGTTTGCGTTTGTATTGGTACCGTTCCAAAACGGACAATTTTTGGTCCAAGAAGCAGGGCGTTCAGACAAGTTTTACGTCAAAAGTAAACGTCAACAAAGATTCTTGCCCAACAATGGCCAGAGCAAACGTCCCAAATTGAATACCGCAACACTCCGAATAGAAACAAACATCAAAGCAGCTCAAGACATTTACGAGACCCTGCGGCAGCGAATGAGAGTTGTTCAGCACGACAATGCCGAGTATGTTAAACTGATGTCGAGCGTCCGAACTGTCCTGACGTTGATGCCTGATGGACCAGTAAAAATAGGCCTGTCGTATGGTGCTAGACCTTTGCACACAGATACCGATGTCAACACTGTAGGCTTGTAGTACCTGTAACATTCACTATATAATCTCTCTCTTTTTTTTTTCCAAAAGAAATTTCTATTCTAAGTTTGACTCTCACACTCAAACACACTTTAATAATCATGAAAACAAACACCCAACCCCGTGCCATGAGAGCTCTCCAACGCAGTGTCGTCAAATTGAGAAATGAAGTGTCTGAAACCCACCAGGAAACGAATCTGTTCCGAAAGAGAGTGTCTAAAACAGCGGGCGTGTTCTTAAATCATCTCCAAAGTGTCAAAAATGAAAGAGATTTACTACGGAAAAGTTTAAAGAATTTTAACGACAGCTGTTGCAAACAACTGCGCCACATCAAAAAACAAGAGAAGGAGATCAAGGCACTCCGCAAAGCTTTGTGTCCAACGGTGGTGAAGCACCGTGGACACACCATTACCCGCACCAAAGACGGGCGTCGAACTACCTCCATCTAGTTGTATCCAATACACAATAAATATTTTTTCTGTTCTTTTTGTGTTTCTCTCCGTCTGGTATGTACTACATTGGCATCAACAATATTCATTACGAATATGTGTTTTTTTTATTTGAAAGAGTAGTAGTTCAACCATAACGATGCAATCCAAAGCAACAATGCAATCCAAAGCACAAGAAATCTTGGCACAATTTGATTCAATGCTTACCGCATTACCCGATGAGATTCGCGAACCTTCGTCTTGGTGGACAGAGTCCATGATCCTGTTAGAGGACGAACCCGACATACCTTTGGAATTGAGACTGTACATCAATTGGAGACCTTTCAAGGAGCGTCACTGTTCCGATTGGCATTTTTTCGCGCCTCATCACGTGTTTCGCTTGCCCATAGAAACGGGCTACGTGATCGCTCAAAAACGAACGGCCCAATTGATGTTTTCCTGCCAAACACAGACCTGGACCATTGTCGAACGCGGTTCTATTGTCCAGACCGGAAGGACTTTTTCCGAAATAGCTCAACACTTGTAACAACATTGTTGTGTGTGGTTGCTGAATGATATTGCAAAGTGTGATATAAATACGTCTTTGTCACAGTGTGTATGTCGTACGAGTCTTTTCTGAGGGTAAAAGGAATTCAAGTAACACAATCCAAACGCGAAGAAGCTTTTTATTTTATCAACCACCATGGCCTCGAGTGGCACTACACAGATTGGTGGGTATGGCGTTCCCCTGCCCGAGATGCCTTTTGGAACGCATTCCATTGGACCACTGTGGCGTCCGATGCGACACTGGGGCTCAAACAACGGTGCCAAGCTGTACGAGCAGCACGTGCTCAATGGTCTCGTTTTTTGAGTGTGGTCATTCCTTGGGAGCCCACTGTCCCGCCCTTACCCAGTCCATAAAGTCTCCAAACCCACGAGTGAGTTGACCGTAGCTGTTCAGTAATAAGACAATCCTATAATTTTCTCAAGAAGATTCTATACATTTGTCAACAACGAGTGGACAAAGACATGGACATTCCTAGATATTTTGTCCTAAATCCATTATTTCTCTGCAACCCTTTAAAAAAAAGTAGAATACAACAGTTGTACGACACAAGAATGAATAAAATCAGAGTTCACATCCTATTTTTAAAAAGTATTCGCAAACAAACAGCTGTCCTTCGAAATCGAATCTAGGCCGGACAGCTGAAGACGTGAGCGACGGCCGACCTTTTAAAGCAGGTCTCCAAGCAGGTTTTTTTCAACGCCATAGCCTCTGCTGGGGTCAGGACACCGTCTTTGTTGGCGTCACAGTCGTGCATGATTCGGCCAATGCCACCAAACAAGTAGAAGGGGGTGCGTTGCCACCATGGCAAGTGACTATCGATAACCCCTTCGAGTTCGGTTCGGGTCACGCGACCGTCGTTGTTGTAGTCGGCAATATTGTAGAAACATTCGATGGCCTTCTCCTTTGTTGGACACGCGTTCACCAATCCAGTAGACATCAGTAAAAACAGTATTTTTAACATGTTGCGTTGGGTTGTAACCTGTTTATAGTCCTCTTTTGTGTGCAACTGGTCGTGGTGTTCAAGTTCGAATCCAAAAAGCACCGGCTCAAATTGTCTATATTAAAGCCGCGACTTTCTCTCAAAATAAATGACGGAACTGGTTAACACAATTGCTGCACCGTACCGATTTGCCAAACGTAACGGAGATGAGTACCATGTGTTTTCTTTGTTTGTCAACAACCCCAAGGAGGTGGACAACTGGATGGGGGTCAAAACACAACACAACGTGCTCATCGATCCCGACACATTTCAAGAATTGAAAAATACTCGACTCGAATGGATTTTTGACGATAATAATGTCATCATTGCATGTAAAAAATTACCGGGAGTCAGTGACAAAGAACCGAGAGTTGTTGCAGATAAAAAAAAAGAGATTAATTAATGTTTGGATATTTTTACATATTTATTAGACTAAAAGAGTGCGTGTGCAACTGTTAAATATTACTATTAAAGGAGAACACCTTTTTTTGTATTGATGTCTGTCCAACATGGACGTAAACAACGACAACTGTACACTCCCGCTAGAGCACTGACACAGTTTAAACAGACCGAGGGTCGGGCGATGTCACCAACGGTGGTGGTCTCTTTAGGACGGGCTATGTCGGCACTGGTCTTCATTGTTGCAAGCGGTACAGTCACAACAATCGGGGTTTACAACAGTGACACTCGAATAATGTTCATTGGAATTTTGTTATTGTTTATGGTTGCCTACTGGATGGTGGTTCACATGTCGTAACGAAACAACCCATGTTCCCCGGCATAGTTGGCCATCGCAAACGTCAAGTTGTGGGTATTGGCTTTGCCCATGATGGGATTGGCCCAATCATAAAACGAATTACAGACCTCGTGTGCCGTCACATCTTCGGAATGTACAAACGAGAGAAATTTGGCCAATATTTGCGAGGGGGTGTAAATCCCATGGGTTTTAAATTTTTCAATTGTAGCCGGACCCATGCCTGGAATCTCCTGCATTTTGAAATCGAGTAACGAACGATTCACAAATTCGACCACGGTATCCGCGCGCAATGAACTTTTAGAGGGTTGGTAATTAAATGCAGACATTTTTATTCTTTGGTTATTTCAGCATTAATGTTTAAATACCAACATATTCCTTACAAAGTTGGATTTATTTGGGTTAAGATATTGTACACTCGCTCTGTTGTGATTTGACTGTTTTCAAACATAGTTCTTGCATGTGGTCCCCTACTTTGGCGTTTATTGTAAAATTCGTGATGTTGTCTGTGGGAACCATTGTTTCTATTTTACCGTTGTAGACTTTGGTGGTGGAGGAGGAGATGCTGCCGACGCTTTCACCTTCCGTAAAAATCTGACAACGCGAAGGACGAGTCCTGGACACCAACATTTTTTTGACGACCATGCTCTGTTCTCCATCTTCGTTCTCAACCGTGATGTTGTCTCCGTGAACGATATCCCATAGATCGTGTGTTTTCATGGCCGACATTTCGGAGTGTAGATGGAGCGAACACAAGTCCTTAAATAGTGTTCGGGCGTGTTTGCTGCCTACCTCTCTGAAGATCTTGCCGAGGTTTTTTGAATAGATAGAAGCAGCACCACTGGGTCACAAACGTATGATATCCGGAATCGGAACGATTGCAATTTTGCCGGCAGGCATGTTCAACCGACCCATAGTAACTGCGAGATATATCACAATAAATGCATTTCATTAAAGCAGGCACTTGTACCCCCTACTATTTATATAATCAGATCATGAAAGTTGTCGATGGTGGCGATTGTGGTGGCGGTGGCTCCCGTTTTTTCTGTGACTTCTGTTTTTTCTGTGACTTCTGTTTTTTCGGTGACTTCTGTTTTTTCGGTGACTTCTGTTTTTTCGGTGGCTCGCGTGTGTTGGATGACTTGTGTTTTTTCGGTAACTCACGGTCGTGCAACAAGAAATGTTTAATGGCATTCAAACGAAGAATGATGGTCGACAGTTCTGATGCCGATGGGTAACTGTACCATTGGTTGTAAAAGTATGTGAAAACGGACTGGCGAGTTGTTTTGATATTTTCAATGTCAACCGCAAACAATTTTTGTTTTTGTTCGTACTGTAATAACAGTTGAGTCGTTTCATTGCCCACCACTTGTTCGTCGTCGAGCATGCCTCTCAATATTGTTCGAACAATATTATTTCGATTGACATTAAAAAAACGAAGATTTTTCCATTTTGACAAGAAATTGGAAGTGGTGTACATTTTTCGCAACGGCAACCCAATAGCACAAGCAAACATAACCAAACTCAATGATTCGCCCACCAATGACTCGGATTTGTGCTTCATCGAAGTGCCTCGAACCAATTTGTTTTTCATAGAATTTCTAAAATCTGGCATGTGGATGGCTATATCAGATTTTTCCAACGAAAAAGTGATGACTGAATCGTCACCCATCGTCTGGTACAGTTCAATGAATTTCGTCACCCCCCCATAATAGTGGACATGTCGGTCTTCGTACTGGAGTCGTTCGTCAAGCATGCAAAACCCAGTCTGGTCCATACCAACCACTTTCGAAGCCACTGCTTTAACCCAGTTCATGTCCACTACTGCATTCACTAGTTTGGCCAAACTCAACAATCGTCGTCTGTGGAAAGATCCCAAAAATAAAGTATCGCACAACAAGACAGTTCTTTCTTTGCACAACCCATTCTCCTGCTTGGTCTGTGGGGCAGAGTTTTCAGTGGCAGCTCCAACCAATTTCTTCAACTTGATGGTGAGAGGAGGAATTATGGAGGGTGTAATGCCCGATTTAGTTTCGCCCTGCTGTCCCGTTGTAGTAGCAGGGGGATTAGGGGTGTTTTTGTTACGAGGTGAATATCTGGGTGTGGATATGTTCGAACGTGCCACAGCGTCACAGACGTCGTTGATGTCGATGTCCAACAATTGTTGAAGGTATGTCGGCGGTTGACCCTGTTCTTTGTACATCATCAACACCAACTGCAACGTTTTGCGATCCGCCAGTGAAGCTTTGATTTGGGAGCTGTCATACTGAATATTTTTGTCCAAGTACGGCAGTTCCTGGTGGTGGTGATAGTTCCAAAAAAGTTCGTAGGGATTCATTTACAATATATGATACACATAAAAAAACTTATATATATACTGTTTTTGTCCGGAGTACCATGTCTAAGAAACGAAGTCGGGATTTGAATCAACAGGCCAACGACGACGACCGAAAACGCCAGTGTGTGCACCAACGGGGCAAACGTAAAATATCGATTGTGTTTGACGGTCGGGGTATCCAAAATACCTTGGTGCGCAACATTAAAAGGGAAGACACCAGCTACATTGTTGGATGCATTGCCTGGTTGTCCAACAAGCGTGTTCTCAAAGCAATGGCGGAACACACCAAAGGAGTGAGTATTGTTTGTACCAAGGATAAATTAACAAAACGGCGCACCAACCAAAAAGCTTACGCCAAACTATCGGGCTGTTTTCAAGGGGGGGTCATCCGTACTCTGGGTGCCGGTCGTGGACGATACAAATCTTTGATGCACCATAAATTTTTGATTGGGTTGTCGGACGAACGGATACCCATCTGGGTGATGAACGGGTCTTTCAACGTGACTGAATCCGCCGTCACCAATTTGGAAAACATCATGGTGTTCGACGACCCCGAAATTGCAAACACTTTTTTTGAAGAGTTTAAACGACTGCACCGAGTGGCAGAATCATTGAAGATAAAAGCGTAGTAAAAGTAGTTGCAAATCTTAGTTTTAATAAATAAATCTTACAATACAATCGACACAATCCAAAGGTAGTTTTTGGATGTGACAAATGGTCATCCAATATCTCATCCTTACAGCCCACCAAAATTTGGTCGGATGAATAATTTCTCTATTCACTCGGTCCACACTTCGTTGTCGTCGGTGGGAAAAAATAGGTCGAAATACAGTTGTATTAGACTGTAATCGATATCCTACGCACAGTTCTCGGTCATTGGTCCAATAAGCCTGGCCAGAGAGGACCAACGGATGGTTGTTGCGGTTTCGGTCATTCACTTGGGTAACACGATTGTTTTTCCAAACGTCGAGTTGTTGGGTTTCAACAACTGTATGGTTGATTTTGGTAAATCTGTTGGCGCCCCAATTTTCGGACAAATACCATTTTCGATACAGTATGACATTCATGTTGGCGAGAAAGCAGTATATTTATAATCATGATATACTTTATTTTTGTAAAATGTGTCTCATATGTGGTTACACATTACAAGACGGACATGGTCGCTTTGTGTTCGCCGTTATGATAATGCGTCGTGTATTGCACACAAAAGGTGTAGTGTGAACTTAATTTCTGTAGTCTTTTTCACATGCTTAACCAGTGCGTCCATAGTTGGTTTACCTTCTAGTGGCAACTGTTTTCTACGTTTGGTCTCGTTCTGCCATGACGTTCCTTGGTGTTTTTGTTCCTCAATATTTTTCCACAAATGCAATTTGTGTTCTTGTTTTTTTCTTATACGTTCTTCCTGTCCGCTTATTGTCTTTGAAATAATTTCTATTGCTTTTCGCTTTTTACCCTCTGATTTTCGTTTGTTGTGTGCTTGGGCATAAATGTCGTTTAAACTCATTATAGACCACACAGTGACATACGTGGATAATAAAATTATAAAATATGCACAACTTATATATTCTGGAAATAACGACAACAGAATCACTCAAATGTCGATGGAGTAGCGTCGTACTGTGTTTCGTCGATTTGTCCCAGTCCTCTGCATCGTCGGTGACATTTTTGAACGTACGAGACCGACAACACCAACCCAATAAGGGACACCACAATATTAAAGTAAATGGACAGTGCCATTTGGTCGTTGTAGCTGTTCAACAAGAGGCAAGTCACCCATCCTCCTGCTGTGACGGATAAAATCCAGAGACAGGACACCAGTTCAGTGCGGTGTTTCAGTTTAAAGATTGCAATCCAGATGCAGGCATGGTACACGTTAAAGATCAGACAACCAAACACCAGATTGTCTCTAAATTGGTAGCCTCTCCAGACATCCATGGACAGGAGACACCCATGAAACATTCCACACCAGATGCACGACACAAAGAGAATAAGACAGTCTCTTTCTCTGTGTTGGGGACGTGGCACAGTTCGGGTGGGTTGAACATAGTCGTGGGTGTATTCGGCCAGACATAGTTCGCAACGGGTGCTCTGGCTGGTATCAATCCATTTCTGCAGACAGTCTCGATGTACATGTTTGCAGGTCCCGTCACAGTGGCACACTGACAGCAGAGGTCCACTCTCTGTGTCTTCTAAACAGATGCGACATGTCATTGTACACCAACCTATGCAAGCCTATATATACTCTGTGTGTTTGAAATACTCTGTGCGTTTGAAGTCATAAATTCGCGGTGTTTTCTCTTGGCGACAACTCTGTAGAGTGGGAAACAGTAGTAGAACCAGGACAAACGGAATGCGAAACCACAACTTGCGACACATGATGACCGAACTACCAACAAGACTGACCACCCCAAACAACAGAAGTGAGAAACCCCACATTTGAAAGAAAGGATTGTCCATAAATACTGCAAATAACAAAATCAAATGTCGCCACGACTGTTGTTATATTTCCAAGGCGTGGGTCCCGACTGTCCTCTCCAATGTCCATTCGTACAATTTCTGTTCGGCAACCACCAGGACCAGGATAAGTTTCATGGCGACCAAAGCTATGGTGGCCCGATGTCCCAGGACAAAATCGTAACACAGCCATGGTGAGACATCGATAAGGCAAGCGATCACGATGGACCACATTGCACAAATTCCGACCTGAAACAGACAAAGGTGTATGATGCATGGTTGACGACCCCCCAGCAAGATTGTTTCACGGTGAAACTGTTGTTGGCGTCCTACAAATGAATAGACCGATTGTCCAACGACAGCAATGGCTGTGGCATAGCAATGCATCGAGACGTACTGCAGCTGGCTATGGTTGCACAAAGGAGCCGATGTGGTTCGATGTCCCATTTCTACCAACAAACGGTCGACCCACCAGGTCAGGCAACATCCCCACACCCAAGGAAAAGTGGAAGAGACAAACGCGCAATATTTACGAACCCGCATTCAAATATAAAAGAAAGATTGTTTAGTAAAAATACACTGTATATAGATAATTCTATTCTTTTCCTTTCATTCTTTCCTTTTCTTCGTTGTATCGCACTTTGTCTTGGTTCGCCATGTCCACGTATTTTGCTTTGACGTCATCGCTGTACTCTTTCCAGACCGTAGCTATGTTCGCCATCAATTCACGTGGGGTCTTATTAGGAAACTGCTGGGCAATGTCGGCACGTCGGTCTCGCATAAAGAAAGCGTACGACGAACGAGGACGTTTGATTTTGTATGGCGGTTCGTACGAAGCCATTTCGTCTTGGTAACGAGCCTTGTCCTTGTCCGACTGCTGAATGTACTTGGTCTTGTCCGAAATGTTTTTCCACAGGTCCGCAATGTAGCGCGACTGTTCAGTCAAGGCCATCTTACGACCTTGTTGTTTCAAGATGGCCCGCTGCTCACAAGCGTAGTACAAAAAAGGTGTCATCGCACGCTTGGGTCGGTTTGGATCTCGAGACTTTTTGTTCTTTTTTCCAGTGGAAGGCATGGTCAATGTAGTCGTATTTGGTTAAACTATATAGTTTGATTCTGACACTGAAATGGGATTTAAACATTGGTTGGCACCATTCTCCATTCGACTTGTTTCATGTCTTGCACCATTTTGAAAACATGAATGCATTGCGAACTGATTTCTTTCTGATATGCCTCGAGTCGATTGACATCGGTTCTCAAGGTCCAAATCATGACAAGATGGGAAATGACCATGCCCAAACAGAGTACTTTGAGGGCATTGTTCAAAAAAGAAGATGGTGGTGGTTCCTGATGGGTGTGCAAGGGTGTGGCTGCATAGCGTGGGTGGCTGCGACTGTCGTCAATGCTGGGCAGGTCTTCGGGTCGAGTTGTTGTCGGTGGTCCACTGTCGTCTTCGCTGTCGGAGTGTTGTTCCACGTTGTCGATGGACGATGGATTGATAAATTGCATGATGAAATTCTAAAGTCAAATGTTTATAGTCGATGACTGTCTTTAAAAATGCAGATGCTGGGATTTGTTTCGACGTCGTGTCAACCCATTTGACACTGTTGGCTTGGAGTTGACTGGCAACATGGGCACGACATCTGGGTCCGGACGAGACGGTGGCTTGACATACACGGAAGAGGGAATCAGTGTCAGAGCCAAGCCCATTGTGCTCAACACGCTTTGGATCACGATCGATGTTCTGGCCAGTGTATGCTCCACCGTGAGTAGAGCGACCAAGTGCGAGACCAGCGCCACCCCAAGCAGTATTGCCACAAAGAGGTCTTCGCGGGATTGAGCGACCACGATCACGATGGGGTAGGCCACCAACCCGGGTGACACCCACGCCGTCCAAGTCGACGCGCTCATCAGTACCATATTGGTCAGGATTGCAAAGGGCAGAGCCCACGCCACGGTCACTCGGAGTCGTTGTGAGGAGGACGCCACAAAGTACGGTTGGCGCAGTACGATGTAGACATTCCACGTTTGGTACGCGTCTAACAAACATTGAAGTCCAACAAAAACCAGTACCACCACACTGCCCGGGATCGTAGACACACACCCAGCTTTGTCAATGCATCTCATTGTTGCTATCAACCCCAACCCAAACACTCCCGCATCGATCAATGTCGCCATCACCGAAACCAAACCACCCATGTACCACGCGCTCTTACTGGGCATGATCGAACACAACAACAGTATCCCGTAGAGGCCGTAGTTTATTTCGAGAAGTGTGGTCGCTTTGTGCACCGAATCGGAGACCATTTGTTTCCCCGCTTGAATGCCGATAGAGAGTGCCACAACTAAAACCACGCGTTGGCGAATGTTATTTTGCAATGTGGCGGAGGAGGTCATTTGTCTAGAGAGAACTGTGACACAAAACAGACAACTTTATACTTGAAAACCTCTAAAAAATTTTTGACCCTACACAATTCGTGGTTCTCGAGCTGTGCCGGGCGGGTGTCGTACCACATCGGTGAGCATCACTTGAATCTGAATGCAAAGCAGCCAAACAAAAACCACCAATGGTAACAGAAAATACACAGAACTGTGCACCCCCAATGCAGCCAAGGCAGTGTTGAAGACACACCAAGCAGCGATCTGTGTTTCGGAATGCTGGTGCACGACAAACACCGGGACAAAAGCATGCCACGATACTAACGACAAGACTCCTGTCAATTGTGTGGGCACGTGTTGAATGTACAACAGGGGCAACTGTGAGAGTGCCAACACAATCGGCAACACTGTCAACAGAGCAGGAGGCATCTGACCCACCATTGGAGTGAGCCTGTACCAACTTGTGGTCTGAAGAGGGGCCCTCCAATACAAGATATGCAGCGATGGTCCAAAAGCAATGGCACGTCCCACAACCCAAGCCCACACACTGGCTACCACAACAAAAACAATGGGCATGTGCTAGTATCGGCAAAGAACAATTGCTTTCACTACATGGCGACATAAATAGACAGTCTCCACCATGGCGGTTGACCAACAAATCCCATTAAACAAATCCATTTTTAGTCTCTACTGAATAATGTTAATCATATGTGACTATTTAAGTGTTTTAACACTGGTTATATACACCACACAACCAATGGCAACTCATTGGAACGAATTTTCTATTGGGGGCACTGCGAAGCGTCAGAAAGTCTCGGACAACTCAGAGATGCTAAACCCCATCGATGCCACTGACAAGTCAGTGGTTGCCCCCAACTACGAATTCAAGGCATTGTCTGGGTCAACAGTTGTGCCCATGGAAAACACTCCCGACTTATTGCAGACGGATTCTTCGTCCTCAACGAATCCGTCGTTGATGGTGGCGGAAACTAATTTTTTCAACCAACGGAATCAGGACTATTGGCACCGCACGGATTTGTCCCACTTGCGACCGTACGATTTTCCGTACGTCCGTGCTTTGTTGCAGCAGCCCGCTTGCGACACTCTTTCTCCAGAAGACATTAAACACAAGGAGCATGTCCGGGTTTCTATCCAGGTGGTGACTCGTGCCTACGAAGAAAATTACTTGCGCGAAGCAGTCGGCAAAGAACGCTGTTGCATTTTGGACGACCAGTGCCAAGGCATGCACCTCCCGTACGTGACAGACAATGCGTTTATCCTCCGGGAATTTTTGCTCCCGACGGAAGAAGCGGAATACCTCCGCAGTGGTCGTTTGCCGTCAGAGGGTAGGCTTTGTTTGATGTGCAAGCGTTCCGAGATAGCCCGAGCATTTATCAACATTCGTGCAGACGGAATGGGCGTGAAGAACAATGTCATTTTGCAGGATTACCGTAACATTGTGGACAAAGAGGGTGAATATTGTTTGGAGGACTGCATTGTGTCTTCTCATCAAATTTTCCAAGGTTTACTGGATCCAATTGTGCTGCATTTGCGCAATGCGTACCGTCTCAAAGTCAAAAACGGTGTCCGTCATTACGAACAATGGCGAATGAAATATCCTGGACAACAAGACCATTTTTTAGTCTCGGCGCCCGGGAGTTAAATCTCGGGCGCATCTGTCCTTTTGAATTCGAAGATGGATTTGTTCGTCGGCTCCCGGAACAGGCCCTCTTGGAGTATTTTGTGGGATCGGCGCACGAGTGGTTGTTTATGGGTTCTTTTTGGGACAGATTGCAGATTGCAACCGAGTACCCGGGTTCTCGGTCCTGGACCCCACCCTTGGAACACCTGACCACGACCAACGTGGTCTCATTGGTGTCGATCGTCAATCACACCATCGATATCATGAAAATGACCACTCTGCCCCGCGACATTGCCTTTAACATTTATATTTATTACGATGCTCACGTGCCACTGATGTGTGCCATCGAGGACGCACAGCCTGGCAATATTCTTCCCCTGTTTCACAAACACTGTCCCAAAACGATGGATGTGATTCAAGAATCGAACCTGCCCGACATTATCAACGAGCAATTAGCCTGTTCGTTTTGGAGTGAAAACAAAACGAAATTAAAACCCATTGTGCATCTCATGTGCAAAGCTTTGCCGCAGCGGTGCCAAATCCGCAATCTGAGAGAAATCATTTCCAACTACTGCCAGTCTGACGACACCGTGCACGAGTTTATGCGTTCAGCTCTGCTGTGTTCGTTACTGGGCATGTACAGGCATTGCCAAAAACGTTTGACGTGGGACTGCCGCAAAGAAATTTTACGGCGACTGGTATACTCTCGTCCCAACCGAACTCAGTTGCAGGAATGGTTGTTTACCAACTACCAGCATCTGTTGTTTTACACAATTAAAGAATTTCTGACCTTTTCTATGCCCATGATTCCAGCATTGTACAACGAATTATGCAGTACCTACAAATGGAACATTTTCGAAAACACTGTACGGACGGCCATGGACCGCTCTCGTACAACCATCGAAGCCAACATTCGGAATTCTTCCTCGTTGCAGGACTGGGTCGCCCATGTCGAATCTTCACTGGTCATTGTCAACAAACAACAATTGCGCAATTTGTATCGGCCACAACGACAATCCTTTTGTCAGGCAGTCATTTCAACCTGTGACAAACTCGACGAAACACTACGGCGAGTCGACATCTACCAAAAATTTCCCATGGAATACGTCCATTTACTGCGTAAAATGACACAACGTGTCGAACGGGGACGGATACACATCCAATGGTTGAAATATTTCAATGTCAACCAACTTGCCATCGACTCGTTGACAAATATGTACAACCACGTCCATCAAAACGCCTTTCGCACAGAACTGCGCAAACTTCTGCAGGGATTGAGTCGTTACGATTTCGAAGCCGTGCGGGCACTGTTTGCCGCTTTTCGACAAACTCATTCGGACATTCGTGTGTTTCATTTACCGCGACACTACTACGAGGAACAGTGTCGGGCATTGCGTCGGAGGTATGGGTTGATTCCCGGACAAGAACTGACGGCACACGTTGGGGTAGTCTATCTCTGTCTGTCCTGCAACTCCTTCAAAGGTTTTGTGGTCAATAAAGACAGCAAAGTCAATAATTTGTTTGCCAATGGCCACAGCAAAATTATTATTGATGATGAAACATTAAAATGTTACTGCGGAAAACGTTGCGAAAAATCAGACACTAAAAAACGTAAAAGAATTGCAGTGGGTTCCTTTCTGGAAGGAGTTGAACTCGACGAACATCAGAAACGCAGCCTTAAAAAAGTGTGGAAAACAAACAAAAAGATTGTGCAGAACCAACGCTGTGCTCATACAGAGTGTGTGCAGATCAACATGACAGGATGCCTTCTTCAATTCCATGGGGCACTGTACTTGTTTTGTCCCTCTTGTGGCAATCCCACCACGTTTCACCAAGAACAGCACGACCGACACGGGTTTACATGTGGACAGTGCATGAAAGAAGGCACTTTGTACACATCGGTCTCCTGTACCATCTGTGGCACATACCGTGGTAAAGACACTTGGACCACTGTCACCACAGTCATGGACGACGAACCACGTTCGGAAGAGACGGAAGAGACGGTCGCCATCTGCAACGGTTGCTACAAACCGTGGTTGAAGCAATACGACGGTGTTATCCCATACAAAATGATTCAACAACAACGAGTAAAAAAACAAGACAAGGTCAAAGGTAAAAGTACAAGCATAAATCCAAAAAATAAAGAAAAAACGAATCATATTTAGTAGAAGGATGTTTGTATATTACATGTCAACTGTTGAAATTGAACCAGTACAGACCTGGACAATCCCAACATTTGATGGGCCAACAGTACAAGACTCCGACCCCAGCGATATTTCCTCCGAAGAAATGTTGTATATCGTTTTGTTAGTGGCCAGTCTGTGTGCTTTGTTGCTGTCTTGGAGACATCGATTAAAAATTTAACCGCAACATACGTCCCGAACGTCGATCGTCCATGCTGGGCAAGGCCTGCAACACATCGTCCATTTGCCAGCCGGCCAGTTGTACACGATTTTTGTCGTAAAATCCAGCAGAGACCAATTGGGTCAGAGTCGGAGACCAGTAGCGCTTGATATCTTCCAAAGACAATCCGAACTGAGGCCAAGTGGAAACATTGGCGCCCATGTTTGTCAGTGTTTGCCATTCAAAACCCAGTTCGAGCAGTTGGTGCGAAGTGTAGCCCATTTGAGCCAGCTCACTGATCGACATGTTCATTTGCATCATTTTTGTTGCATCCAATTCCAATGCACGACTCTGTTGTGACCAGCTGAACTTTTTCAGTTCGTCAGGTGTAATGCCCATGCTTACCAAATGTTCCCATTTGAATCCAAACTCTAACATGTCGTCAGTATTGTACCGAGAGGCAATGTCCGACCATTTAAGTCGTTCCTGAACCGCATCACGGGGTTCAAAACCTAGTTTGGCAATGTAGGACAGTCGTTTGTTGTGGTAGACATGGTCCGAAAAAAGGGTCGCTTGAGGGGTGAGTGGTGTGATGGCTTGGGTCAGTCGTTGCATCATTGTGGAAGCAGTGTGTGGTTTCAATTGTCGTTGTTGTATTCGAGAAGCAATGGATGCTGAGATGGCCACGTTTCGATCCAGACCCATATCCGGCAAGTTTTTGGTCGATTTGTCACAGACTGAACAGAGAGAAGAGTAGGATTTTTGCAACACACACGACAGGTGGAAATGATGGCCACATTCAAATGTCGCTTTATTGCAGTCAGAAACTAGTTGATTACACAATGTACAGTTCATATCAGATAAAATGTGGAGGACTATTTATAATATAAATTTTAGGTTTATGGTGTAATCATGATCATTTCTATTCTTTACTTATTTTTTGGTGCGTTTCTTCTTTTGCGTATATGGGTTACTACCATCCGGGCCGTTCGCCTGTTGGACCTGTTGGACTGCAGGTGTATAAGTGATAGTTTTGCGAATGACGTTGCATTTGTGCAAGACCACATCAACAGGGTCACCCGATTTCGAGTATGACAAAGCAGTTCCCATGATAAATTTGGAGGCATTTTGTTCGCCGATCTGTTTAGATAACACACTGTACGGAGAGACAATAAATTGCAGTTTTCCGTGGGGAATGCCCGTCTGTAAAGCACTGCGATTACGGTCCCCACCGTTACCTTTAGGAATGTCCGCACAGATAATGTCGCCCGGGTACAGAGTGTGATTACCATTGTTGAACAAAGTGTTCAACCCAGCCACAGTGACCACAAATCCCTGTTCAAACACATCATCCTCAGGCTTGAAACCAGTGACCGCGACACCTGAATATTTGAGGTCTCTCATGATCATCGCCTTTTTGACAAATGGTGCACGGCCTCCTTCATTTAACAACTTGGCCGTCTCAGCATTAATCTTGCTCTGTTTGGTGTTTTTTTTCCCAAGACCATTGGCAAAGGAAAAAACATGCATTTGGTGGTCTCCGTAGCGTCGGACACCCGGTTGCTGGGTTTGCATGAGCACTTCACCCTCCATGACTTGAAAAACTTCGTTTGTTCCAACGGCCGGAAAGTAGGGGTCCACCACCTGACCATATTTGATGCGTTGAAAATGACGAATATCAAAAGCAGCATTAAAATCAAAAGATGTTGGTCGGGCAAAAGGTTTGATACGGCGACGTTTTGTGGAAGAATACATTGGTTGTTATAATTAAAAATAGAGCGATTTATATACCGCGTTTTTGTTATATACGCATGAGGACTTCTATACGTTCCAACGCCTTACAGGTCTCGGTCACCGAATGCGCTTTTTCGATCATGGTACGGGTTGGTTTTTTCAAAGTGACTTGGGACACAATTCCGACCGGAAGAAGATAGACAGCCTTGTCAGAAGCGTACTGGGACGGTGGTTTCGTCTCACGACCGTCAATGGTTGCACGTACTTGAAAGTATTCAGTGCCAGACTTCATTGGTTCCCGCATTCCATTTGGACCGAAAAAGGCAGTATTTTTATCCTGTGTTTGTTTGAAAAATCCAAGCCATAACATGTCACCACGAGTCAGATGACTATTGTCGGCCGGCTGCCAAAGTCGAGCAATGCGAGTGCGGCCTCGCACATTCACGTTCAATAAACGTTGCCACTTGGATCCAGTGTCCATGTCATTGTTCAACACACCAAAGTAATTCCAATCCTTCAACACCTCTTCGATGGTGGTGTATTTTAGTTGATCAGTGTCTCCAATTTTGGTCATGCGAAGCAAATGGTTCAATACAGGAATGTTGGCGACCACGTTGTGACAAGTCGATGCACGAGTATCTCCACGTTTGACAAACAAGACATCACCCTCAGAGTACCCTTTTTCAAACCCGCGGGTAAAAGGTCGGACAAACAGGGGGGCTCGGGCCGTAGAATTGACCATCACCTCTGGTACACTGTTGTGCAGTGTTGGATTCTGGAGGGCATTGACACTGGGTCGACCATTGTAATCAGCACCCACCGCAGAAGAAGATCCAAACGAAAATGGCGATGCAGAATTAACTGTACCCATGGTTGGTGTGCCTTTCATAAACGAAACAGAAGTCATTTGAAAAAAATGTTACCCTATTTATACTGTCATACTACAGTTGTGGAGCGAACAGACAAAGTGTTGGATTTGGGATTTTAATGTACATAAAATCCCAAATCCAATATGTGTCTTTTTTTTTACTGATATAACCAATATACAACTGTCTCTGTCATGACAGGTGACCAGTTTTGTTGGTTTTTACTGGTATTGATGCTCCTCCTGTACTCCCAAATCTTTATAGAGATGTACTTGGTCTACCAGAGTCCTCACCAGTTGTTTGCCTCGACACCGACTTTTGAAACAGCTACCCGACTGGTCAACTGTGCCAAAAACAGTTTTCCTCGGATCGACTGGGGCAAAATTGATACCTGTCTACAAAAATCAGTCGTGTACAGTGTTCGCAACGGTAGGATACCCTACATGGACACTGTTCCCACTGCTTTTGTTATCCATCGCTTTGACAACAACAGTATTTTTTTAACCTCCAAATACCATTCGATGGACACCGAATCACAAGCACTGGTCATGATTCACGAATGTGCACACATTGGATTGGGGGCCATCGACCTGGCCTATGTCTGGCAAAATAAGTTTCAAACTCTCACAGAGGGTGAACACTTGGCCAATGCCGATTCGTACAGTTACAAAATATGGGGACAATGTGGACACTCCCACTCTTCCCTCTATTGGTGATTACGAAAAACTGTATGGTTTTATTTTTTGTGTTTTGGAGCCGACTTCCTTGCTGAGTGGACCTTTCCAGTATTTGATCAAGTCCAGCTTGTGTTTGGACAGTGCAATCCACTGCTTGATGGAACCGTTGTCGACTTTGGTACGGCCAGTGACATTGTTGCGACTGAGTATCTGTTCACGCCGCATGTGTTTTTGCATCGAATTGACAAAGGTGATTTCAGAACCGACCATCCTTTTCATGTTCATTCGATGTTTGGAAAAATGGGTCTTGCAGGTGTCGGCCGTCACTTCCGGGGCATCGATGCCTTGGCGTTCCAATGGTTCCTTGACGTGCGAACGGTACAAATCCGCCTGCAACCGATAGATTTCGTCGTCTCGTATCTTGCCCACCATTTGAGAATCAATCTCCTGCATCCTTTGAATCACCGAATGGGCCTCTCCCGACCCCCCGTCGCCGTATTGACACAATGCACATTTGCAGCCGTCCATATGCATCTCATCTTCCTCGTCGCCCGAGAAATAACAAGGCACGAAATCTCCAGGGTCATCATCGTTCATCATTCCTGTATTGTCGGCGACCGCTTCGAAATCCAAAGGAGGTAGTATTTCCATTCATTCAATAGTAGAACATATGCTTTATATACTACTAAAATGAATTGGATCAAATTCCTCTAATCGAACAGCCCTACTTAACTGCATAAACAGATTTCAAAACATGTTCACCCAAGTCCCCAGTTCCCGAAACGTCGTCCGACATAAGCAGTCCTGGACCGACCGACACCATCGGCGATGGTTGTTTCAGAAATCGTTTGACACCAAACCATCGAGGGCACTGCTGCAATGGCAAGCGTCCAACGATTGGGACGACTCTTGGCATTTTGTCGTGATCGTGGAGACAGTGCACAACGATGGCCCACTTGAAATGGGAAGCCGTGTCACGTTGACCCGAGACCAACAATTGACAGTGGAAGTCTGTCGAATATTGCAACAAAAGGGATTTAAAATGTGTGCTCTGGTTCAAGTACTATAAATGTTGCAGTGGTGCATGGGACATGTATCTGCAATGGACATTGACAACATTGATGGTCATTTGTTGCTTGCTACAGGTCCGCAACTTTAATCGATACCATGTCAAGCATCGTCGCCAGCACGAAGCGGCACAGACCTACCTGAATTCGGACGTCTGTGCCGATGCCATTACTCGAGCCCAGCTGGGCACTTTCAACCTGTGTGAAAAGGCCGAACAAATCGTCAACGAGCAGCCCTCTCAAACTGCTTTTTACGAAATTTTAAACGATTGGTACCCATGTGGGCACGGCCGTTGCGAGGGTGGTCTGGATTGGTTTTGGTCCAAAATACATTGGTTTGTCATTGGCCTGGGAGGCTTTGGTCTGTTGTTTTACTTTAAATGGGTTGAGCATCAACGAGACATATTGTTTACCAAGATGAGTTTGCCCATGTTAAGGTCCAAAATAGAACACGTAGATTAATAGTATAAAAAGCAAAGTTTTTCTCTCAAATGGCTGATCATTGGAACCATCACCACTTGAAATTTGCCCCGGCTGAACCACTCGAAAAGGAGGAAATTTCACTGCGAGTGTTGGACCACAACAAGTCCACTCGGAGTGACGGTGTCCAACAACGGGCCACACTTCTGAGCAGCCACACCTCTATTGAACAAATGATGGCGCGAGAACAACTCTCGAAAGAGATCAAATCCGATCCCGCCTACAAATTTTTAATGATGGTCTCCGCTTTTTCGGGGCGGCGGTTGGGCAAACTGATGACGGGAACCGCCCTTGAACCCGCCGCGCCCAAATCGAGTTGTGAAATGAGCGACGACATCTGTTCCAAAGACGGGGATTCTCAATTCAAATGGTTACAGCTCCCCGCAATATCGGGCGTTATCCATCTCTCCAGTGAAATATTTGGACACCTCAAAGAAGCACAATCCATTGCAGTGCAGGTGGTCGCCCCAAACACGACACTGAAAACTTTAATGGAACACCCTCGGTACCAGACACTGTTTGCCCGACTGGTGGCCCTTCGAATGGGACTGTCTTCCACCCTGACCAATTCCGGCTACCACAAAGACAAGATTTATGTGCGGCTGCACCGAGAACAAACAATGGTGATGAATTCGTTGAAAAAAATTAGAGTTGTCTCTCGTAGAAAATGGACAGAACCGGGGTATAATTAGTATTTTAATCGAATTTAGTTATTTTAGACCACTTGTTTGTACACTTCTCGGGGTAATTTTAACCGATTCCCACGCACAAATTTGGGGTTCAAGAGTTGGAACTTCGGAAATTGTGCTTGGAGTTGGACTATGTTACGGACTACCTTGTCAAACACAGGGTGCGACGGATCAATAGGGGCCGTAATGTATTTAGAGTTGGATTCAGGACTCAACTGAAAAATGTGGTTGGGACTCATTTTGTCCGCAAAAGAAGAGGACCCAGAAAAATGAGAAAGACGCATCACCAAATTTTCTTTGGATGTCAAACCATACTCGTCCTCCACTTTGCGGACCACAGCAGCCTGAAGAGCTGGAGGACGCATCACTTGGGTGTTAAACGACAAGTCGTCGTCCCAAGAACAGCTAGACTCAATGCGAGACACGTTTTTAGAAGTCATGTCTGACCACGCATAAAAGCCACACAAAGTACCCAAAGAGGCAGGGTAAAATTGTTGCTCCGTCCCCGTCGTGGTGTACATGCGATAGCCACCCAAAGCCGAAGATTTCACCAAAACACTGGTGGAATGGTGTTTGACACAGTTGTTTGTAAAGTATACGTGAGACATGTCCGACAACACATCGTTAACAGTGTCGGTGTACATAGAAGCTTGGGCAAAACCATGTACCAAAGAATCGCGATGGCTCTGGCTGTAGGCCGGAACCGATTTGGATTGGTCGCACTGAGTGCGTTTCCAGTCCTGTTGCACCGCGCCCGCCGTCATGTCACCGTCCAACCACTTGGCGTAGGAGGCCGACAAATCGGGGGCTGTGTCCACCACAATGTGATGCACCACATCCGCGCAACCGAATTCGTCCGGATGCGACGTGACAAATTCTCCCACAGAACTGCCCAAGGTGGCAAAAGAGACGGCTTGTAATTTGCTCTTGTTTGTGGGAGCATCAATGGCGTACACAGAACGCCCACGGCCCACTGAAGGATGAAACCAACTCATATCGGCACGACTCATTTTATAGTTCCGAGAGACACAGACAACCAGACCTTGAGTGACCAAAGGAATGTTCATTTGTAAAGCAGTGTCGGTGTCGATCGAAAAATTAGGCAGTACTTGAACACTTTTGACCTCGGCCGATTGTTTTTGCAGAGTGTGCAGTACAGATTGGAGTGCGGATTCCTCAGATTTTTGCAAGGTTACATTTTTGGATTTGGTCACTGTAATTGACATTTTAAACAAGAATACAGATATTATATAGGGTGTTTTTGTTATTGGCGATAGACTTCGAGTTGATGCCAGGTTTTATTCCAGCGATCCCAGAGAGAGGATGGCACATAAACCGGACGACATTGTCCTCCACAATCTGAATCCAGGCACTTTTGACGCACTGTTTGTCGAGTAGTATTGATGGAAAACCAAATTTTATTGCTGCGATGGCAACGGCCAGCAATGGCACACTTGGTTGAACAAGCCGGCACCACAAAATAACCGTTTTCCGTCATTGACAACTTGTGGCGGGAAATTCGAGCCTGGAGGTTTTGGTCCAACCAGTCCAAGATAGGCCACAGTAGAGAACAGGAAGTGGAGACTTTAGATGGGGTGGACACCATGGGCCCACCAGAAGTACGAAGCCATTGGTCTCCCACTTCGTCGTACTGAAACAACGAAGTGGGGTCCGCAGAGGTCGAGCCTGGTTCTGACCCATCGATCTCGAGACAGGTGATGACCACTTCAATGGGTTGGGGAGATTGTACCAGTAATGCACTCCAGGGAAGTGGGTGTTTCAAAACACGGCTCGAACCGTACTTGGTCGAACCATTGACGCGAAACATTCGATTTTTGGTGTACACGGCCGTGTCAATGGCCGGGGCATTGGCAGTCAAGCTTTCGTCGCCGGAATGGATCATGGACAGTACAGTGCGGCGGACAAAGGCCCCGACATGGTACACATTCTGCAGGTAGACATTGGTGCACACCACATGCCAGGAAGATTTCTGAGAACTGGAAGAGTCGATGATTTCAAATTGGCCAAGTCGACCGCAGTGGGTCTGAACCGCGTTTGCAAACCAGGCAACAATGCGACCAATGTCCACCACACCGGTCGACTCGACATCCAGAAACAGACGGGACGGTTTGTTCTCGACAAGGCATTCGTACCAGTGGGGGTTCGATAAAGAAGTGTACATGGACTCCAACACATCCACAGACCCCACTCGGAAACATTTCTGACCAGAAGCAGAGACATCTTCCGCCACCACTATTTGGGTGGGCTGTACTGCATGGAGGGCCTCTCTCAAACTTCGATACATTGTGCCTTTTCTTTTTTTTGAAATCATTATCTGAGAAAAAACTTATGTGTATCTTAAGGAGTACTGCACGATTTAACTTTTGTCACTTATATAAAGGCTACCTCTTTATGAAAAAAATATGTCAAGAATCCAACGCCCAATCAACGCAAACGAACTTGTCGAGTCCACTGGAACTTCGGCCGAAATTCCGTCCGCCGCCAATTTGACCATGGCTTCCATGGCTTCTCCCTCGGTCGATACGCAAAAAGAATTGCACACGACTCGAGTCGTCTTTGAAGCCAATGCCACAGCGCAACAAATGCAGGACGGTGTCATTGTCCAACTCGCCAATGCCTCCCATGTTTTTGCGTCCGAAGAGCAAAAGGTCGACGTCACCAAAGGTATTTTGACCTCCATCACTGTCAAATCCATTTATTCGGACTGTTCTGAACCAGTCACCTTTGCACTCAACTTGTACAATTCTTCGAGCAACGAGCCCTCCATCAAAAACAACGAAGGTTGGTTGCACACCCCAACACAAACTGACTTTGGGTCCATGGCCACTTCCGGCGACGACGAAGGTTACCGTAACTTGCTCGCGGTCATGCCATACGAAAAATCCCGTTCGGAATTGAGCGTGTACGAACCCAACGAAATTGCGACCGACCGTTACATCCAACAGTACGGCGATTGCTCCTCTGAAAACTTGCACGATGGGGTGGTGGCCTTTCCAGGGGAACAGTACTACTTGGTTGCGCAAGACCATGTAGTGTTGAACGTCATTCGTCAAAACTGGGAACAGCTCGGCATCAACGTCGACAACGAAACTCGCTTCAACGGAAAATACGTTCAAGTGCCCGCTCACGTCTTTGACCGGGTTGTGAACGACTTGAAATCACAAGTTTTGGGCCGTATGCCATTCACCAATTTGAACGATGTCCGAGCAAAGTTTCATAGCAAACCCACTTCACACTATTCAGATGCTCACCCAGACGGAGACGCCGGATTGTACAAAGTGTGTGTAGAATTGCAAATGAATTACCAATTCCCTTCCTCTACAACTGCTACAACTGAGGAAGCATAAATTACTATTTAAATAACACTATATCAATTATTAATCTGTTTATCCATGCGTCTCTACCACTGTACTTGGCGGCATTGCTCTCGTCCTGTTTTTTCGTTGACACTGTGCCGAGGCCATTTCCGTTCCTTTCGTGTTCAGTGCGCATGGCCAGAGTGCCAGACCGCTTCCTATTGTCGCCAGGTCTGTGCCAAACACTATCGAAAAAAAGAGTTTCCCCCCATTCAGTTGTGTTCGCAATGCACACAACCGTCTTACATCGACAACAAATGTTTTTATCACTACACACAGAGACAGTGCGTCCAATGCAACCGTAAAGTGTTTTCTAAACAATTGTGCCAGGCGCATTACATGCAAGCATACCGAAAATTGAAACGTAAACAGCAGCAACCCGTTTCAGTGGCAA
>Ga0302116_1000094_pt1 | contig 46680 bp, 35 predicted proteins | sample AG5_SCM_MG_FD_203124 | JGI IMG/M metagenome (GOLD analysis project Ga0302116, IMG submission 203124) | Marine microbial communities from Western Arctic Ocean, Canada - AG5_SCM | ecosystem: Environmental > Aquatic > Marine > Oceanic | place: Canada: Western Arctic Ocean | collected 2017-10-01 | reverse complement strand
TTAGACACATGAGTGACACGGAGAAAATCCAGAAACACCTCGCAAAGCTGTCAACTTCCGCTTGCTTTGTCAACTTCAAAAGTGGTGTCGATCCTCGCCAGATCCCGCACACTGAGATGGGCGACGTGGGCCAGGTCCGCGCGGCCATCGGCGCCCTCTACGGCGCGGATGCCGCGCGTCAGAAGGAGGCTAACGAATTTCTGGTGCAGCACGCGTCGACGGATGCCGCGTGGAGCACCTCACTGGCGCTCGTGGCGGACGACCCGGCCAATCCCCCGGACGTGCAGTACTTCGGCGCGAACATGATGTACGGCAAGGTGAAGGGCGACTGGGGCAAGCTGCCGGAGGCTCACCGCGGGCCGTTCGTCCAGGCCGTCAGCGGCGCGCTCACGGCCCTCGCCCAGAAGCCAACGTCGGTCCTCGCCGCCAGGAGGCTGTGCATGGTGATGGCGGCGACGTCGGTGCGATCGGGAGGCGAGGCGACCGACGCGCTGGTCCAGCAGGCGCTCGACTTTGCGCAGCAAGGCTTCGCGTCCGGGGCGGTCGAGGGGGTGACGCTGGCGCTGGAGATCCAGGCTGCCGTGGCGGATGAGGTCAACGATCAGAGGTACGACGTCAAGACCGCGCTGGCGTGCGCACTCGTGCCCCGGATCGTCGAGGTTCTGGCCACCTCCGAGCGGGTCCTCGAGGCGTCGGTCGGAGGGAACCAATCGTCCCTCGCGAGTCTCAGGTCCGCGGCGCTGCACGCGGCGCTCGCGTGGCTCAGGATGGACTCCGGCGGCGGAGGCGGATGCGTCCTATCTCTCGGTCAGCTGGGGCAGTCCAGGCGCGGACTCGTCGTCGGCGCGTTGGAAGCTCTGGCCGCGGACGACTCCGCCGTGGCTGACGCCGCCGCCGAGTTTTTCGTCGCGGTGGTCAGCCCCGCCGCGCAGTCCTGGCAGTCGGTCCCGGCGGAGGAAACGGCGGCGATCGTTGGCGTCTGCCGCGGGCTCATCGCCCACGGGGAACGTGCCGTGGCGTTGAACGACCCGTGCGCGTCCGAGGACCTGGCGAGGAACGTCTGCGTCGTCGCGGTGGCGCTGTGCGAAAGAGACGCGGATGTCGCCGCGGGTATCGACGCTTCCCCCGAGTTCCTGGGGCTCATGGAGTGCGTGCTGAGGCTCGTGGAGACGCACGAGCGGCCCGTGATGGAGGCGGCGGCGGACTACTTCCTCATGCTGAACACGGTGCCCACGTCGACGCGGCACCCGAGCGCGGGGGCGCCGCTGTTCACGCGACTCGCGTCGTCGTGCCTGAAACACGCGGAGCTTCCCGCTGACTTTACCTCGTGGGAAGAGGCGGACGAGGACAGGGACACGTTCGTGAGATTTCGTGAACAGATCCTGGCGGACTTGCTCGGTAACTGCCAGGCGCAGATGCGTTCGGGGTACTTACGGGAGGTTGGTACAGCGCTTATGGAGTCGACTTCGTGGAACAGGGCCGAGGCTTGCGTGTTTGCGACGCGGGCGGTGGCTTCCTATCTCCGCCGGGATATCCTTGAACCGTCACCCGAGGGTTCAGCCGAGGCGGAGCAGTCGTCGGCTATGCTCGAGCAGTTACTCGGTACGATCGGTGAGGCTGGGCGCGCGGCGTCTGCGGCGGGCGAGGCGGGTTTCGCGGCCATCGCCGGGAGTAACGCATTCGGGTCGCATCCCCTCGTCGTCGAGTCCACGGCGAGGATGATCGGGGCGTACGCGCCGTGGCTCGGGGGAACTCAGCGGGGGCACGCGCGACTGGAGACCGTGCTCATGTACCTGCTCTGCGCCCTACGGGTCCCCGCCGCGTTTCGTCAGGCGTCTCACGCGTTTAGGAGCGTATGCGCCAGGTGCGCAAAGAGGCTACACGACGCCAACACCGTCGCGTCGCTGCTCGATTCCATACAAAACGCCCTGCCCGCGGCGCCGGTCATCGATGGATCCGAAGGTAAGAAGGATGAGGAGGACGACAGGTCCGCGGTCATAGAGGGCATCGCGCGCGTCATCGCGTCCATGCCGGATCCGACGGCGGGTGCAGACTTTGCCAAGCGCCTGGTGGCGCCGATAGCGGCTCGAGCTCAGGGACACATGGGCGCCGCGAACCTGGCTCAGGCCCGCCTGGACCTGCTCGGCGCCGAGGTTCGGTTGATGGCTGCCGCGGTGAGGTTCCTGGAGTTCTCCAACCTGGCCAACAGCAGGGGCGCGGTCGTGGAGCACCCCGCCGTCGCTGTGCTGTCCGCCGCGTGGCCCACCCTATCGGCTCTCAACGCCGAGCCTTGGAGGTCATCCCCGGAGGTTGTGGACGCACTGTGCGAGGTGTACACGCGGTCGTTACTGTGCGCCAAGACCATGGCCGCACCTTTACTCCCCCACCTGCTGGAGGCTCTGCGCGACGCGTTCGTGACGCACCGCCACCCCTCGTGCCTGGACGCCATCGCCGTCGCCGTCGAGGTTTTCTCCGCCGCGGACCCGGCGCAGCCCGGGGTGTCCCGCGTGCACGACCCGGGCGTCGCGTCAGAGTTCGGCGCCGTCCTTCTCGCGTGCGTCCAGGCGGCGCACGCGGCGTTGAGCCAGGTGCCCATCGCGGAACAAACCGAGCTGGCGCGCGCAACCTTCGAGCTCGCGCACAAGTACGCCCTCTTCGCCCCGGATGTATTACTCGCGTCCCCGGCGCTCCAACCGGCGATGAACATGGCGTGCGCCGCGATCAGCACCAACCAAAAGTTCGTGGTGAGGAGCGCGCTGGGTATGATGTCCGCGCTGATCGTACCCGGGGAAAAGGCTGGAGTCACCGCCACGTGGCAGAACGGCAGAGCCGCGGTAGACGGGTGGGCGGCCCAACAAGGTGAGGCGCTCGTGCGAGCAGCGCTGCGAGCCGGCGGCGACACGTGCCCGAGGGAGATGCTCAGACCCATGGCGACGCTGCTTCACGCGGTGCGGGGTAGGTACGCGCAGGCTGCGGACGCGTGGATCGTATCGGCGGTGGGGGCGCCGGACTTCCCGTCTCAGAGCCAACCGTGCGACGAGGACGTCAGGCGGGTGTTTTGCGAGCTGGCCACCCGAGCGGTGAACCCGCAGGTGGACCCAGGTGGACGGCGGTGGGTAGCGATGGTGGTGGACTTCTTCCAGATCTGTCTCAAGGAGGCGGACAAGGACGCGCTCGTGGCGCACCAGATGTGACGTGATTGGAAGAGTCGGGGGTAGCAATAGTCCCCTAACGAGTGTTGGTCGCCCGCCCCTTGCTCAGTCTTAGCACTGTGGGTCCTCAAACTCGGTCAATTTTTGCTCCGCAAGCTCGTTGGAAAAAGAACCTGCGCTACTTGTCTCCAGATTCGCACTCGGACTGCGCCCGTGACCTGGCGTAGCGACCATGTCCGGTGAATACACGACCGCCCCTCGAACCGTGGAGGATGTCTACGACAACTTCAGCGCTCGCCGCGATGGACTCATCAAGGCGCTGACATCAGGTACGCGCAAACGCAGCCAATCTCCCGGCGTCGGTTCACACTAAAAACCCCCGCTTCCGCAGACGTCGATGGCTTCTACGAGCAGTGCGACCCCGATAAGGAGAACCTCTGCCTCTACGGCAACCCCGACGGGACCTGGGAGGTGCAATTGCCCGCCGAGGAGGTGCCTCCCGAGCTCCCGGAGCCGGCGCTGGGCATCAACTTCGCTCGCGACGGGATGCAGGTGAGTTTTTTTGCCCTATGCGTCTCAAATTTTGCCGTGCACCCCCGCGGACTCGAGGACTGACGACATCCCGTTCGATCGTGCAGAGGAAGGACTGGCTCGCGCTGGTGGCTGTTCACTCCGATGCCTGGCTGATGGCGGTGGCGTTCTATTACGGCGCAAAGTTCGACGGGAAGGAGAGGTGCGAGAAACGCCGGCTTCAGGCTTCCCGCAGATTAGTTTTTCACCGCTTTGTTGCGTTGCGTGGCAATTCCAGCCCGTTAGGGCCGCCAGCCTCGGAGCTGACCGTCGTCGAACCCCCCAACCGCGCTCGCAGGGAGAAGCTCTTCAAGCACATCAACTCCCTACCCACCGTGTACGAAATCCTCTCGGGTAAAGCGGTGAATAAGCCCAAGGCGAAGGCCAAGGGCGCTGCCGCCGGCCAGGTGAGCGCGAGCCCAACCACCGCTTTTTCCCCAATTTCCCCACTGCCAGCGGTGTGCTTTTCCCGGCGGAGGCGCCGGGACGCTCGTCGCGCGACTTCGATGCCGACGCGACCTCTTTGAGCCATCCGCGGCGGCTTCGATGTCAACCGAGGGCGTCCAGAATCTGAATTCGTCGCGTTCGTCGCTGGAACACACCGCCGCGCCAGCCCACGACCGCCGACTCCGCCTCCCGAGCCTCCGGTGTGCCTAACGCTAACGCCCTGAAAAATCCCCCGATAATCCACCACCGCAGCCCCCCGGCAAGAAGACCCGCGAGGATGGCGCGCCCATGACCGCCATGGGCCTCAAGAAGCCCTCCACAGGCTTCATTCAGCCCCAAGATGGCGACCTAAGCGCCCTGAACAACGCTCAGATCGAGGTACGACCACGCCGCCGATGCCGGCCCCGGAGCGTTTCCGCTTTTCACATCCCGCTTTTCACCTTCGCGCGTATCTGCACCTTTATTTGGCGGTAAAAGAAGTCACAAGTGCGAATCGATGTTATCTCCATCACTCACCGACTGACCCTTCACTGCTCCCACCCACACTCGACCGTTCTTTCGCAGCTGTTCTGGCCTGACGACGGGATGTGGTACAAGGCGGAGGTTGTGAGCCTGAACACCCGCAACAGGAGCGCCAAGGTGTTGTACGCGACTGGGGACGTCGAGACTCTGAGCATTGACGAGATTGCAAACGAAGGGCACCTGAACGTCTGCACCTAGAACGACTCTTCCAAACACCACGCGGTAGCGGCAAAGCCTAGCTGGAGCCGGCCTCTTGTAACAACACATCACACGTTCAACTCTGATATATAGTATCTCCCTGCGCCCGGCGTCACCGGGGCCCCGGCCTGTACCCCGACCCGAGCTGTTGGAAATTACCAAACCTCAGCGGTGGAGCCTCGTCGACCCTCCTATCGTCGGACCCGTACGGCGGCGCATCGTACCCCCGCATGGGCTGGTTCATCGGGGGAGGGGCACCGGGCGGCGGGGGAGGCGGGGCCCAGATGGGTGGAACGTGTCCGCCCGCCACCCCCAACGCCGGAAATTCGCCACCCCCGTCACCGTAGCCGTCACCGTCGCCGTAGCCACCGCCGTATCCCACGTCTGTGTAGGAATGTGAGTGGGGCGGTGGGGCGTGGTACGAGTCCCTGTACCCGTACGCATCCACACCGTTTGGGTCGTAGCCGTCGTATTGGGGAGGGCCGACGGGGGAAGGGTCGTAATACCCCCCCGAGTGCGTCATCGGATGATGGGGCCCGTGAGAAGGCGGGGGACCGCCGCCTGGAAGGGGAGGACCGCCGCCTGGGTGGAACGCCGCGGGCGAGGGCATGCGCACAAAGTCGGGGTCCATCGAGTCCACCATCCGGTTCCTCACGATAGCTTGACGACCGCCGCGACCGCCACCCTGACGGTCACCACCCTGATGACCACCACCCTGACGACCGCCACCCTGACCCTGACGACCACCCTGACGACCGCCACCCTGACCCTGACGACCGCCCTCCCGCCTCTCGGTCCTGAACTCAGCCCTCGACGCGCCTTGTTCAGTCCTGAACTCAGCCTTGTTCGCGGGACTGGTCCTGCCGCTGTCCTCGCCGCTGCCGCCGCCGCCGAAGATCCGCTCCCTGGCGCGCGTGTACTCAGCCTCCCTCTCCTCCACGGTGGAACCAGGATTTTTGGACCCGCCCGACTTTCTGTGTCCAGCCCCGGGCCCTCCATTGTTGCCGCCTCCCCGCCCGCCTCCTCCGCGTTTCATGACCGTCACCTTCTTCTTCTTCTTGTCCCCTTTGACCGATTCGTCGGTATCGCCCCGGACGTCCGCGAGGTTCACGACGGGCGGGTCCATCGTTGAGCTAACCCCGGATTCCTTCTCGATGAGCGCTCTGTCCTGGCCGTCCGCGCCCACGACGGAGCGTGACGTTAACCCGTGGTGCGCGGCGACCTTGTGGGCGATCATGCGCTGGTACCCGTTGCCCGCGAACTCGTGCGATGCGCGCGCATCGTCCCGGGCGAACCCACACACCTCGGCATCTACGCGCAGCACCGCCATCCGCGCGTCGCCACCGCCCTCGAGCGCCTCGCGCAGGAAGGGATCGATCCAGGCCTTGGACGCCGCATCCGCGCGAGGATCGCAGAAAGATCCCCCGCCGACGTTCGTGGACGACGTCGCCGCCTCGCCGAGCGGGCTGGGGCTCCGAACGCGAGCTCCGCCGTCGGCCGGCGATCTGGTGTGGGATCTGGTCGGCGGGTTCAGCCCGGACCCGTCCTGGGCGACGATTCGCCCGGACGACGGGGGTTTCAGCGCGCGCACGCCCTCGCTCACCGCCTCGACGGCGGACTCCCAGTCGGAGTCTCCGCCCTCGCTCATCCTCGCCGCCGTGCCGCGTCGGTGGGGGCTCTGTGTGGGATTTATGGCGAACAGCCTCGGGGAGTCTCAAGAAGAAAACCTCGTCCCTCCTCGCCACTCTCGATGCTCGCACGGTGGCACGCCGTGCCTGGCTCGGCCCGGTCAGTGAGGCACGCGTCGACGCCGTCGCCGCGCGCCATGCCGGTCACGGCTGCGAAGCGTCCGCGCATCGCGACCCCCACGGTAACGGCGGCGGCGGCGGAGGCGCCCATGAACCCCGCGCGGGGCGGTGGGGACGCATCTCTCTCCTCCACCGACGCCGCCGCCGCTCGTCCCGACAACGCGGACGCCTCGAACGCCCCGTGCTCGGTGGTGGTCCTCGACGGTGCCAACCTGGCGTGGACCTACAGCGCCTCCCTCTTCGCCAAGCTCGGCTGCCGCACCAGGCTGCCCCTGTCCCGCGGGGTGGTGCTGGCCATGGAGTCGGAGGTTTGGAAAGAGTTGGGCGTGGAGCCCGTGGCGTTCATGCCCGCGTCGTACGTCGAGGGACCCCTGCACGGCCTCGCGGACGGCGGGAACCTGGACACACTAGTCCCGGGTAACGTCCAGTACTTGGGCGGCAGCGTGTGGAGGAACACGGTGCTGTGGGACATGGTTCAGGTCAACAAGCTGAACGTCGTCGAGCGGCCGGCGGGTGCGAGGAGCTCGGACGACGCGTCCATCATCAAACACGCGCGGGAGGTGAACGGGATGATATGCTCGAACGATCGGTACACGGACCACTGCGACGGGACCCCGGGGAATGGGGGTAAGGACCTCCGAAGGTGGCTACGGCACAACAGGACTGGGTACGAGTTTCGGGTCGGGAGTGTGGAGGAGGCGGCGTACGTGGCGGGTCGAGAGTTACCGATGTCATTCCCGCCCGTGGGTTCCGTGTACCTCCCGCCGCCGCCTGACTCGGAGACGACGTCACACGATGTAGACGGATCCGACGTGGTCCAACGTGGTCCCGAGGGTTCTTCACCAACCTGGGTGGCGGAGGTCCACGCCGTCGGGAGCAGTCGGCCGTGGGGACTCGGACAGCGGTGGGGGAAGGACGGCGGGCGTGGACGGAAGAAGCGCCGGCGTCGTGGGGTGGGGGGAGGCGCGAGACGGGAACGGTCGGTGTCGGACTCTGAGCCGGACTTTCCGTTCTGGGCGCTGCCGGACGATCACCTCCCGGTCGAGTTCGCGCTGAAGAAGAGCGTGAAGTTTGTCGGGTAAAAAAGTCAGACTGTTTGTCCGTTGTACTCGCGCGCGTCCGTCCGCGGTCCCTTTTTTCTTATCGCTTTCCCGAACCGTTCAAGTGGGCAAACGGTCACCGTGGATCTCTCATCTCTGTTTGCCAGCTGTTTGCACACCTGGCACCGCTAAACCCATTTCCGTTTCGTTTTTATTCCTTGTTTTCTGCCTGCTCCTCTGTGTGTCATCCACTCGAAAACCCAAGGGTGCCGATGAGAGTTGCCTTGGAATCAGCGATTTCGCTCAATTTTCCAAAGCCATCCTGACTGGCTCCATACGTGACATTGAGCGAAATTGAGCTAAATTGAGCTAAAATTGAGCCGGATAAGCCGCCTTGATTTTTGTTTCTGGGACGGTTTTGGGCTTTCGCGGCAGCCGAGAGGCTCTCAGGGCCACGAAATTTCAGCCGGCAAGGCCAAGGTGGCTCCAAGTCTACCCTTTATGAACGATGATCCGATCAGCGTCCTCGTCACTTCCCGCACACTTTACACCGCCATCAACTAAAATGAACGCCGTTGCCCGTACCACCACCACCGTCTCCGCCTCCGCGCTCCGCGCGCGCCTCGGCGCCAAGAGGTTCAACCCCCTCGCGGCCGCCCCCAAGGCTGTCGCGTCCAAGAAGGCGTTCTCCGTCCAGGCGAACTCCGACAAGGTCCAGGACGGTCCCCCCCTCTACGCCGAGGGCGAGCTCGACATCTACCGCGAGTCCCCCCTCCGCTACATGGGCTACTCCAACGAGGTTGGTGAGGCTTTCGCGGCCTTCCTCCCCGGCTGGGGCGTCCCCGCCTCCTACGGCGTCGCCGGTGAGTGATCAAGAAACCCCCAAAATAACCCCTCGGTCCCTGGTTCAAACGGACGGCAACCCTCCCGGCTTAAAATGGATAAGCCCCGCAATTGGACCGCCCGCTGACCTTCTTCCTCCCCTCTTCTCCCCTTTCCACAGCGCTCTACGTGTTCGCGGACACCTTCGACAAGGGCAAGCGCGCCTCCGAGGTCGAGCCCGGTGAGTTTCCCCCCGAGACCGCGCCGCCCAGCCTCCTCCATTTTTTTGACGGCACATCTTGTTTTTTGGCTTTAAATTGCCAAAAAAAACCCCGCGACTTCCGACTGACCCGTTCCCCCTCCTTCCCTTCGTCGAACCAACAGATGAGGCCAACAAGGGCAAGCGTGGTGCCATCGTCGCCCTCGACACCCTCACCTGGCAGATGCTCGCCTCCGTGTTCTGGCCCGGATCCTTCATCCGCTGCGTCGTGAACGCCACCGCCGTCGCCGTCGCCGCCGCGCACCTCGACGCCTCCATCGGCGCCGACGTCGCCAAGGCGATCCCCACCGTCGCCGGCATCGCCGCGATCCCCTTCATCGTCAAGCCCATCGACGAAACCGTTGACACCGCCATGGAGATGTCCGTCACCAAGGCGCTCAACGGCCGCATCGAGGGTGTCCAGGATGCCGGCGTCGCCCTCGCCACCATCGGCGCCTGCCTCGCCGTCCCCCCCACCCTCTTCTCCGTCGCCTCCGCCATCAAGGACATCGCCGTTTAAGCATTCATCATGCTTCATCGATATTCTTTATAGCAAATTGCAGCGCTTAGAGAGGGTGTGGTGTCGAGGTGTACGCGAAGAAGAGCAAGTTCTAAGTAACGCGTTATACAGCTGACTCGAGTATATCAACAGATTCTTTCATACGAACCTCGCGTCGCCCCTTTGTCTAATCCGCCCCTTCGTCTAATCCGCCCCCGCCGCCTTGCCCACAGCCTTGGGCTGCTTCGCCATCTCCGCCTCGATCTCTGACTTTTTGTAGTAGTGCGGCGCAATCTCCATGAGCCACTTTGGTTCGATCTCGATCACCTGCCGCATGTACTCCTTGGTTGTGAACACCAGCTCAAAGTACACGACCCACCTGGGCAGCTCCTTGACCAGCCCGCTGCTGGGATGAATGTTCACCGTCTGCGGGTTCTTGACCGTGCGGTAGCTCCCGTTCTTCTGCAGCTTGGCGGTGTGGTAGAAGAAGCCCGCCGTGATGCACTTACGAATCGAATCGAGCGCGCCTCTGTCCGACACCAAATCGATCTCGACGCGCTCCAGCAGCCCCAAGAGCTGGTCCCGGATGTCCCTCGCGCGCTTCATGGACCGCACCTGCACGAAGTTCTCGTAGCACCACTGCGTGCTGTAATCGGTGTCGGCCCACTGGTTGTACACGTTGAGCAAGGCGAGGTGGTCCCCGACGTTCCCGATGTGAAACGCCTGATGCGCGTGGTCCGCCAGCTGGATCTTATCCTTGGGCCTGTAGAAGATGGTGTTGCCGCTGCTCAGCATGCAGCAGATCGTGGCCACCTCCTCGGAGCACCCATACTTATCACTCGCCACCAACGTCTTGCTCAGCATCGGGTCCAACGGGAACTCGGCCATCCGGCGGCCAAGTTTCGTGAGCTCGCCGCGGTCGTTCAGCGCGCCGAGGGCGTAGAGCTGCTCCAGCGCCCGTAACAAGGTCTCCGCCGGTGGGGCGTCCATGAAGTCGAAGTGCATCAGGTCGTTGATGCCCAGCGACTTGAGCATCAGCACCACGTTCCCGAGGTTGGTCCGTTGGATCTCCGGCACCGTGTTCGGGTCGAGCTCGTTCTGGAATGACCAAGCCGTGTACAGCCTGAAACACTTACCGGCGGATGTCCTTCCCGCGCGACCGGCGCGTTGCAGCGCGGACGCCTGGGAGGTTGGGGTCACCATCAACGATTCCATGCCGCTCCGTGGGTTGTAGCTCTTCTGCTTGCAAAACCCGGGGTCGATCACGTACTTGATGCCGTCGATGGTCAGCGACGTCTCGGCGATGTTCGTCGCGAGCACGACTTTGCGGCCGCCTTCGGGCGGTGGATCGAAGATTTTAGCCTGAAGGTCCGAGGGCAGGGACGCGTAGATGGGCGCGACGGCTAGTTCGGGCACCTTGGAGCCCATCGACCTCATCCTGCTCTTCAGAATCTCCTCCATGTTCTCGATCTCCTCCTGGCCGGTGCAGAACACCAGGATGTCACCCGGCGGCTGGGTCACGTGGATCTGCAGCACGGTCACGATGGCGGCGTCCAGGTAGTCAGCCTCGGGCTGTTTGGTGTACATGATGTCCACCGGGTACCTTCGACCGGGGATGCGAAAGATGGGCGCAAAGTCAAAGTACTCCGAGAACTTCTCCGCGTCGAGCGTCGCCGACGAGATGAGGAGCTTAATATCGGGCCGGAACCTGGCGATGTCCTTTACCAGCCCGAACAGCACGTCGGTGTGCAGCGTGCGCTCGTGAGCCTCGTCCACCATCATCACCGAGTACGACGCGAGGTCGGGCTCGCCCAGAAACTCACGCAGGAGCATACCGTCGGTCATGTACTTGAGCTTGGTCCTCTCGGTGGTGCAGTCCTCGAAACGGATGCTGTAGCCAACCTCGTTCCCGAGCTTGACGCCAGCCTCCGACGCGACGCGCGCGCTGACGGACATAGCCGCGACCCTCCTCGGCTGCGTGCAACCGATCTTGGAGTCCCCTTTAGCGAAGCCGGCTTCCCACATGTACTGGGGGATCTGGGTGGTCTTCCCCGACCCGGTCTCTCCGACGATGACCACAACCTGGTGATCCTCGACAGCCTGGATCAGGTCCTCCCTGTACGGGTATATGGGCAGAGACGCCCGGTCCTTGGCCATAGCCTCCCTCTCGCTCAGCTGGTCCTCCGCTTTCTTGGCCTCCGCGAGCTCCCTCGCCGACGCTTGCCTCTGCTTCGCCTTCTTGACCCTGTTACCGTCCTCGTCGTCAGTCTCGTCATCGCTGGACGATGAGCTCAAATCCCCGGTACCCCCCATGACCTCGTCCTTGATGAACCCGATCTGGTCCTCAAAGACAAAGTCGTACTGTTTCCCCGCGGGTTTCTTGTCCAGGGCGCCAAACTGCGCCTTGGCTTGGTTGATCTGGTGCGCCTCCCACTCCTCCTGCTCCTTGAACGGGTTGGTATCGTCGGCGTCCTTGGTGTCCCTGTACCTCGCGGTCATGGCGTTGAACCGTTTATCGTTCCCGTCCTTGCCCCCCTCGTCGTACGTATCGGGCATCTTGTACCGGTCGTCCAGGATGGCGTCCACGTCCCGCACCTGCTCCATGGCGAGCTTGTAGATCTGCTTGCGGTACTCGTGGTCCGCCTTCTCCTGCTCCGTCAGCTCCGTGTCCGCGAAGAGGTACTCCTCGTCCTCGATCATGCCCTTGAGCTCCTCCAGCTTGGACACCTCGCGCTTCTTGAGGTACTCCTGCCTGGAAAACTTTCGTAGCTCGGGGACCATCTCGTTGCGCTCCTCCTCCGTCTTGTTCACGCCCCGTCTCTCCTCCTCCATCTTCTCCTCGAGCGTGAGCTTACGTTCGGTGAGTTTCTTAGTCTTCTCGTCGTCTCGTCGTCTCAGGCGCTCTTCGAACTCCTCCTTCTCCTTGATGTCGCGCTCCATCTCCTCTTCCCTCATCCTTCGTTCCCGAGCCTCCTCGTCCTCCTCGTCACCGCCCTCGGTTTCCTCCCACCGCCGCCTCGCGCCGGTGGTCTCCCTCGCGCGCTTCCTCGCGGCGATGGCCTCCTCGTCCTCGTCGCTGTCGTCGCCGCCGCCCTTGCGCAGGCGCCGCTCCCGCCGCTTCTCCTCCTTGGACGATCCGCGATCCTTCTCCTTCGCGGCGGGCGCGGGCTTAACATAGTCGTCCTCATCGTCGTCCAGCATGGCGTAGGACCTGTTCCGCGCGGCCGCCTCCGTCGCCTCTTTTTCCTCGCGTTTGTACGCGCTCGCGCCCCCGCCCGCCCGCGGCACCCGCGACATCAGCTCGGCGGCGAAGGAGCGCGTGCCGCCGTCGTCGGGCAGGCCCTGCGACGCGAGCTGTTTGGCGAGTGATCCCGCATCGGACGCCTTCTTGCCCAGCGCCAGCACGTAGGATGCGAGGGCACCCTCGGCGAAGCCCAGGATGTCGTGGAGCTTGTCGCTGACCCACGACTTGAGCGCTCGCTCGTCCATGGCTGTCGCTGACCCCCTCCTCTGGGCGCGCGCCTTCACAGTGAGCAAATCCCTAGAAGTTCTGGCAGTTCAGTTCGGCGCGATCATCATGCACATCTTCGCCACTTCCGTGGTCGCACAGCAGTGATCACCGTCTGAGAATTAGGTGACGACGACGCGCTCGCACATCGCGTCAGGGTCGAGTCGATAGCGTCCGCATCGCCCGGGTCCTCGGGGTGCGACTTCCGTGGGAGGGATGAGCGCCGTCCGCGCGCGTCTCCTGGCGGCCGCGGGGGCCACCATGGCAGCCACGTGTACCTCCCTGGCGTCGTCCGACGCCGGGGCGCCCCTGGACGAGAGAGGCGCGGCGGTACCGTTCCTCACGGCACCGCCACCGCGTGCCAGGCCGGACGCCAAACTCGCGTTCGTCCAGCTGCTCACCAGGCACGGCGACCGCACGTCCATCAACCCGCTGCCCATGGAGACCAGGGAGCAATGGTCGAAGCTGCTGCCGAGCTCCGACGCGTGCGCGTCGATGACGGCGTCCGCGGCGCCCCACCCGCCCAATCCAGCCTTACTCGACGCCAAGAGGGAGGCGGCGTGGCACGGCCAGCTCACCACCAAGGGCGTGGACCAGATGAGGGACACGGGCGCGGCGCTGAGGGAATGGCTGGTGGAGCGCGAGGGCGTCTCCGTTTTGCCGCCGACGCTGGAGGAGGCTGCGGCGTCCGGCGCGGTGAGGATCCGGTCCACCAGCACCAGGCGCACGGTCCAGTCCGCGCAGGCCATGATGCAGGGTCTCTACGGCGTCAGGGATCCGAGCTCATCTGATGGTCTTAGGGTCGAGGTGAGGGATAGGATGAACGAGTCCATGTTTCCCAACCCGGGCATGAGCTGTCGGCGACAGATCGAGCTGATGAAGTCGTTGGACGGGGATCACGTGGTGAAGACCGCGGAACAGGACGCGTGGGGACGACGTACACTGGCGGCGGTGAGGGATTTGGTGCACGCGCGGAACGTGGACAAGCGAAGACGGCAACGCGAAGAGGCTCTCCGGGAGCTCAACGCCGTCAAGGATGGTAACGCCGAGAAGAGCACGGAGGGTAACACCATGTCCAGTATACCCCAGTCCACCGCGGGCGAGTCTACCGTGGGTGGTGAGCAGGTGGAGCCCGTCCCGACGTCCGCATCTAAGGGTGAGTTACCGGCGCACCTCGGGCGGGACCCGAGACGCCCGTCGTGCACGTCGGTGTGGGAGCCCCTGCAGGCCCGGGCTAACCACGGTTTATCTCTGCCTGAGGGCGTGACGGCGTCCGACGTGGCGCTCATTCGACGCGCGGCGGAGGTCCGGTACATCAACCGCGCGACGAACATGGAGGGTGCCGGTCTGACCGGGGGTAGGCTCTTAAGGGAGCTGGCGAACGAGGCGGCGGATGTCGCGAACGGTAAGTCTACTCAGAAGTTGAGCTTGTACAGCGGCCACGACTCGACGATCATCGCGTTGCTCGCCGTCCTCGGGGCGTTCCAGGGGGAGTGGCCGCCCGTGGCGTCCACCGTGGTCGTGGAGACGTGGAAGGTTGGGGACGGGTTGGGGCGGCCACACTGGTCGAGCCGCGCGTTGAAAGCGGGCGAGGACGGCGACATGGTCAGGGTTTTGTTCAACGGAGAGGTTCTGCCGCTGCCGGGGTGCGCGGGACAGGATCCGATCCACAGGGGCGGGCTGTGCGCGCTGGACAAGTTCGTGGCGATGGCGGACGAGCGTGACCCACGGGACTACGAGGAGGCGTGCAAGCCCCGGGGCGGGTCCAAGCTGTGAGCTCATTAATGTATCATTCTTTGAACGCGCGCGTCAGGTCGGTGCTATTTTTTCTTGTTCCTGGAGGTGGCCTTCTTCTTGAGGTGCTTCGGGATCTTCGTCTTCCTCTTCTCCGCAGCCTCGGCCTTCACCTTCGCCTTGTGAATCTTCGCCGCAGCCTTGAGCGCCTCCTTATCCACCGGTTCCTTCCGTCTCCGTCTCCGTATCGGGTTCCCGTCCTCGTCGAGCTCGGGCTCGCTCTCGCTCTCGCTCTCGTCGGACTCCTCGTCCGTCTCGGACCCGTCCGTCACGTCGGCGTCGTCGGTGACCGCGATGGGCCTTGGTCCGCCCTTGGCTTTGGTCCGCGCGACCGTGGTGGCCATCATCCCGAACGAGTTCTCGGCGGCGGCTCGAAGAATCTTGGGCGTCGTCTCAACCCCGCTCAGGTCAGCCTTCATCCCCGTGATGTTCTGGTAGTACACCCCTTCGCTGCTCCCGTCGCCCGCTTTTAGCCTCCGCTGATCCCTCTCGAACGTGTCCACCTCGTCGAGCCTCTGTGGGATGAACGCCTGCTGGAACACCGTATCCACCAGGTCACCCGCGTCGCCGTGCTTGTGGACGTTGCCGACGCCAACGCCGAGCCTCTGCCCGTCGGCTCCAACCTCCGAGGCGCCCTCCCCGCCGTCGCCACGTCCCCGCCGCACCTCCCTCGCGAGCGCGCTGGCGTTGAGAGCCTCGAGGCACGCGTCGATGTTCGCCGGGGTGATGGCGGGGTCGGTGACAAAGTCGAACATCTCCCGCACCGTGGGCACCGCCACCTTGGCCTTTGCGAAAAACTGACCGAGGTGGAGCAAGTCCTCCCGGAGAAAGTCGAGGCACCGCGGGTGGTCCAGGTCGACGGACTGGGACACGTCGATGACGTGCGCGTTACCGTCGTGGTACAGGATGTTGTACTCGGAGAAGTCCGCGTGCACCAGCCTGCATTCCTGGTACATCCGCCGCACGTCAATCAGGAGCTGGCGGAAGAGCTCACCGCGTTTGCCGGCGCTGAGACCCGCGGCGTCCTTCAGCCTCGGCGCCGCCACGCCGTCTTCCCCGATGAACCCCATCACGAGCACGTGCGATCGCAGCAGTTTCACCTCCGGCACCCGGAGGCCAACCTCTCTTAGACGGATCAGGTTCCGCATCTCCTTCTCCGCCCACGTCTGGACCATCTTCCGGGGGTTCTTCTTGGAGTACCCGTTCCTCCACCTCCAGTCCCCGCTGACGTACCGATCCCTGTCCTTGAACACCAGGATGGACGTCTTGTACACCTTGACCGCGAGGTCGGTTCCGTCCTCGGTCACCGCGTGGTACACGTTGGCCTCCTTGCCGGTGGATATGCACCCGTTGATCTGCGCGAAGACGCCTTGGGACAGCATCTTGAAGAGGATGAGTCTGGTCCGCGGGTCCAGCGCCTGTTCCACCGTGGCCCTGTCCGCCTTGTCCTTGACCATGTTCCCCGATTTACCAACCTTGCGCTCGTTCTCCCGTAACGAGTTGCCCACGCGCTGGCCCACGTTGCCGCCGCCGCCGTACGCGTCCAGTTTGATCTTCTTCTCTAAGTGCGCGATGTTGTGCTGGATGGCCTGCGCACCCTTGGCCTGCATGTTGGCGTGTGATCCCTTGGGACCCTTGCCTTTGCTTGGACCCTTGCCCGCGACTTGGTTTCTACCGTGGTTGCCCGCGCCTCCGTTGGCGTTGGGCCTGTGCCCGGTGGTGGCGAGACCGCCGCCCCCGACGTGCGCGCCCCTCGCCGCGAGGTTCTCGCGCATGTCGAGGGACTCGAGCGCGTTCATGATGTCATCGTCGTCGTCGTCGTAGTCGTAGTCCTCGTCGTAGTCCTCGCCCTGCCCGTCGTCGTCCTCGAACTCGTCCATGCGTGAGCTCCACCCTCGTTCCCCGGGCTCGTCGTCGTTCCCGGCGTCGGCGGCGGCATCATCCATCGGCGAGCCGACGTCCATCGGGTCGTCGGCGGCGGCGGCCGTGCCCGGTGCGGCGGTGGCGGGCGGCGGCGCGTCCTCATCCTCGGAGTCGGAGTATCGGTTTGAGAGCTCAGCCTCCCACCGCTCCTCGCTCGCGACCGCCATCCTTCACGTCCCGGCGCCGGTGAGCGGCGTCGTGTTGTGAGCCACCGCCTCCCATCCACGCCGACAAAGTCTTGTAAAGTTTTGGCTCCGAGACTTTTGGCCGAGAATCTTCCCCGGGCCTGAGCCGCCTGCACTGGAAGGCGCGCCGAGCAGCTGGCGCGGTGGGTTCGACCCGCGCGGGCGCTCGTTGCAACGCGAGACTAGTACGGTCGAGATGGTCGACAAGACCAAGGGCTCGGCGACCAACCTGGAGGTGACCATGGCCAACCTCCAGCACGGCAAGCGACTCAAGGGGAAGGCTCGAAGCAGACTCCACGTCCTCCTCGGACTGGTCTTCCTGGGCGCGGTCGCGGGGGTCGCGGCGCTGATCGCCAAGAAGGGGCTTCCGGACATCGATCCCGTCAAGGTTCGTGCACGTTTCACGATCCAACGCAGCGCGGGTGACGCGGGTGGACCCGTTCGACACCCCGCGCCCCTTGGCGAATCGCGGCAATCAATCCCAAGATCGTGCCGATAAAATTATTCCTAAATTCCACCACCCCCCTCACCCCTCCGCAGGTGCACACGGCGATCGAGAACGCCGGGTACATGGGCATCGTGGTGTACGTCATCGGATTCGGTCTCGCGGAGCTGCTCCACCTGCCGGGTTTGGTGTTCATCACCGCGGGGGTGCTGTGCTGGGGCCACCTACGGGGTTGGGCCATGGCGGTGATCATGGCGCCGCTGTCGTGTTCGGTGTCGTTCCTGGTGGTGAGGCGGATCGGTGGGCAGGCGCTGGCGAACGTGGAGTGGACGTGGGTGCAGCGGCTGATGAGCAAGCTGGATGAGTTCCCGGTCAAGACGGTGGTGGTGCTGAGGCTCCTGTTCTTCATGGCGCCGGCGGTGAACTACATGCTGGCGCTGTCCAGCGTCAACTTTAAGAATTTTTTGGTCGGGACGGTGGTCGGCCTCGCGGTGCCTCTCACCGTGGCGGTGTTCTTCATAGACCACCTCATCACTTACATGGGCTGGAGCAAGGCGCAGCACATCGAGATCGTGCCGTCGTACCCACCCCCGGCGGTGGCGGAGGGGCTGTTCAGCAGGTTTGGCATAGGGTGAGCGCCGAGGCGTGGGCGGAGACCAGACGAAAGCGTCACACGGGTGCGGACCCGTGCACTATTATTGTAAAACGATTTCAAACACGATTTAGCGTCAACATCATGTCACGGCATCGACCCGACGCCAGCCTCGGTCATTTGTCACATGGGCTCCGATAGCGACAGCGAGGCCAAGACCGTGGTGAAGAAGCGGAGGGCGAAGGGCGTCGGGGCGACCCCCGCGCCCGCCGACGGTGCGGTGGCGCAGCGTCCCCTCTGGAACGACGCCGCGGCGACGCCGAACCTTGATGCCATGCGCCGCGCGCTTGTGGTCGAGCTCGGGCGCCACTTCCCTCTGGACCAAAGTTCCACGGAGGTGGGCGTCGTATTGATATGCGGCGACCGCTCGGACGCCTCGATGGACTGGGCAGGGCTCGTTCTCACTCTCCCGTCCGTCGCGGATCAGGACGATGACGAGCAGGAGGATGGTGAGGAGGCGGGTTCGCTGTGGGTCAAGCCCCTCAACATGGATGAGCCGCGCGGAGACGACGCCAAGAAGAAGCGCAGGGCGCCAAAAAAGAAAAGCCACGACCTTGCGTTGGTCGTGGCCGGGGAGCCTCCCCCGCTCACCCTCGCGCGTCCCGCCGCGCCCGTGGTCCGCCTGTCCGTCTCGAAGGAGTCGCCCGTGCAGCAGATCGACGGCGCGGCGATCATGGACCGCCTCCGCTTCACGAGCACGGAGCTAGCGCCGGTCGGTAGCGGTTCCTCCCTCGGAGCGGTCGACGACCGCGGACTCTGCGCTCAGAAGGGCCACGACGTGAGCCGATCCACCGTCACCCGCGTGTACGCGTTCGCCCCGGAGAGGCGCGAGCTCGCCGAGGAACTCACCCGCGGTCTGCAAGCGACGGGCGGCGCCCGGCCCCCGCGACACACCTGCCTCCCGTCCCCGCTCGTATCAGCCACCGTCAAGAAAAGAAAGAGGGTCGACTCTTTCGCCGGGGATGAATACGGCGGCGTGGACGATACACCCGGCACCGTCGTGTTCGAGGGGACGTCCAGGCAGACCGCGCGACGGGGGATTGACCCGAGGCTCCCGGCGCCGTCGCCGTTGGTACCCACGCGGCTCGAGTCCTTCGGTCGGTCCTTCGGAACCTCCGTGGACGCGGGCGTGTGCAACCCGCTCTTCGACGAGGTCGAGGGGGGATCCACCGGGGGCGAGGGCACGCTCGGGGACAGAGCGGCGGCGGTCCTGAGGGACGCGCTGCAGGGATCCAGTGCGGTGGAGCTCGTCCTGCCGAGGGCGGACGTGATGTGCGCCTTGGCCGAGGTCAACGAGATGAGATCCCGGCTGCAAGAGATCCGCGTGAGATGCCGGCGATGATTGGAACGCGACAGGATTGATTTGAACACGACGTTAAAAGCTTTCATCACAGCTCATCTTTGTCGCCGTCGAGTAGGTCACGGTGGATGGCCGTGTGCAGGTTATGCCCCCCGGCGGCACCCAGCTGATCCTCCATCTTTTGACGCCAGTGCTTCCCGGCGGTTGGGTCGAAGGTGCTCCTCGATCTTCCCCTCGCCGCCTCCATCTTCCTCTCAGCCTCCGCCGCCAGCTCCGCCGCGTCCTTCTTCTTCTTCCACTTCTCCCCCTTCGCCCTGACCGCGTAGTGCGCAGCCTGCCTCGCCAGCTCCCACAGCTCCAGCTCCATCATGTTCCGGGCGTGGTTCAGCATGACGCCGTAGCAACCCACCGGGGGCCTATCGTCGTCGCACTCCGTGGACACCGCCGGGCCAGCCTCGGCGGCGGCGACGTCGACGGGGCTCTGCGTCCACGCGCTGTACACCACAGCCGCGGCTGCCATCCCCACGTGCCTGCGCCTCGTGGGTCTTTGCATCAGCGCGGTCAGCATGTCCTCAGAGGCCTCCAGCGCCCTCTTCTTCCCGAGCTTCTCCGCCTCAGCCTTTGTCTCCCGCATCTTAGCCACGATGGTCTGGTTGTGCTCGCTGTCGTTCACCGCCAGCGACTCGAACCTCTCCATCTGCCGCAGGTACGTCGCGAACTGGTTAGCCACCGCGGAGGCGGCAGCCGCCCTAGACGTCGCGGCAGCCGCCGGCCGTTCACCGTACAGCTGTAGGAGACCGATGGCGTACATGTACTGCTCCATCGCGTGGCCGTCGTCCCTCATGAGCGCCGAGACGTCCTGTGAACAAAATACGACGTCAGTCCAATCGCCCGTTCAATAATTGAAATAAACTTACCGCCATGGTCAGCCTCGCGTCCGGGTCCGTCTTGTCCAGCATGACAGCCTTCGTCGCCGACCCCTTCGCCGCCTCGAGCCTGCCGTACCTGTCTATACCCACGGTCTTATTACTCTCAGGGTCGGTGGAGGCGAACCCGCCGGCGTGGTCGAACCTTGCATTAGCGCGAGCCGTCGAGTACATGGCCTCGGGCTCCAACCGCGGCCACGCCCTCGCCGCCGATGCGTAGTCGGCGGTGGCGTTGACCCATGTGACGTCCTTGGTGTCGGTCGCGACGGTGGACCTGCCCCGGGCGATGAGGGCGCGCGCGAGGGACGCGCACGTCCGCGCCGACGACATCTCCGCGGGCTCCAACCCGAGGGCGGCGTCCGGTTCCCCGATGACTATAACGCCGTCGTCGTCGCTCGCCCTCGCGTCCACCGACGCGGACATCTTCTCCTCGAGGACCACCGCGTGTTTCTCGCACCTCGCGACGGACTCGCGTACCTTCGTTGGGTCGTTCAGTCCGTTCATCGACCGTTCGTCCAACGCCCTCGCGTCGTCGGCGGCGGCGACGAGGGCGCGAGCCTTTGCGGCCGTTCTCTCCTTCGGACACGGCGGGTCCGGGACCTTCGCGTCCTCCCCTTCGATGCACACCCTCGCCGCGAACGCGCTCGCCGCGTCGTCGGCACCCTCGGCACCCTCGGCACCGTGCTCGGTGGGGTCGTCGCCATCGACTGTTTGCCCGTAGACGACGGACGTTTGTGAAGTTGCTTCGAACGCGGCGATGAGATGGTCCAGTCCGATCCTGTCCGCCTCCGCCAGGCATCGTTCCCGCAGGTGCCGTGAGAGCATCACCTTGCCCTCCTCGCCGTCGGGTCGCGTGATCCCCGGGATGTTTTCGGCGTCCAGGCCGGGTCCCGAGAGCGCGAGGAAGGCTAGGCCGCCGCCCGACGCGTCACCGACCCCGACGCTCTTCAGTTCGTAGCGCAGCCATCTTCCTCGGGGCCCGCACGCCGCCTCGACCGCGACCTCAGCCGCGGCCGTGGAGTCCGGGGCGTCGCCGAGGGTGACCTCCGCGCCGTACCTCGCGCGCAGACTGGCGCGTGTGTGCTCGAGGGCGTCGTGGAACGCCGACGCTGACGCCGCGCATGCATCGCACGCGTCGACGGTGATCGGAGCGCGGGCCGACGACGCCGCGCGTGCGGGGAACGGTGCCGCGGCGAGGAGGACGAAGAACGACGCGAAGATCGCCGCGGCGTACCTGGGGCGAGCGGCGCGCGGTGCCGCCATCGTACGGACGCGCTCCCGGGTCTGTGTCTCCTCTCGCGCCGCCCGGTACTGTGAGACGTCTCGAGCGGATGCCAAGAAATAAAACGTGATGTCTCGGAGGGATCACCAGACCTTGGGGCGCGCCGGGGCAGCCTCCGCGGCGCGGGCCCGATGCGAATCCTCGCGCTGCACGGTAGCAGGCAGAACGGGGAGGTGTTCAGGACCCGTCTGGCGCCCGTGGTCACGCGACTGGAGGATGCAGGGCACCAGGTTGTCTTCGTCGACGCACCCCACGAACTTCCGATGGGTGTGGGGGATGAGGTCCCGATGAGGGCGTGGTGGTCGTGCGGGGGCGGCGACGTACGCGATACGACCGGCTGGGATACGTCTCTGGAGGTTCTGCGTGAGATGTGGACGTCACGCGGCCCGTTCCAGGGGATCATCGGGTTCAGCCAGGGCGCGTCAGCGGGGCTCATCCTCTGCGAGCTCGCCGACGCCCCCGACGAATGCTTCGCGTCGCTGCGATGCGCGGTGCTCTGCGCCGGGTACGTCGTATCGTCTCCAGCGCGCGCGGTGCCAAAACCAATCGTATCCTCACGTATTCGCGCCATGATCATCGCCGGGGACGCGGATGAGGCCGTCCCACCCGCGGACACCCTCGCGTGCGCGCATCGGTTCCATCGATCGATCACGAGGACGCACCCGGGGAACCACGCCTTCCCTTCAAAGTCACAGGACACCCGCGCGGTGGCGGAGTTCTTCGACGAAACCGACGTCATCGACAAAGTCGGCACCCCAGGTCCCGGGGATGTGGACCAATCCCCGGGGATGTCGGAGGAGGTCGCCGAGGAGTTGGAGGCGTTGGCGGCAATATTCAACGACGAGATGAGAATCGAGTCGTCGGTCCCGGGCGGTCCGGAAGGCGGTCCGGTCACCGTATCGTTCACCCTCCCGGGCGTGGCGGAGGCCATGGACCCGACAGATCCGTCGAGCTACGACCCGAGGGTGGCCCTGACCCTGCCCCGAAGCTATCCCGGGTCGTGTCCCGCCCCGTCGCTTCTCGGCATCCCCGGGACTGTCGCGGGGCGCATGTCTCCGGGACTGGAAGGCGTGGTACGGGCCACGGGGGAAGGCCTGCTCGGGGAGGCTATGCTCTTCTCGATCGTGTCGGAGGTGAGGGAGTGGGCGGAGGGCGCGGCGAGGAATGCGGTCGCCGCCGGGGAATTCGCCACGGTCGCGAGGGAGGGTGGAACGGAGGTCAACGGCGTCGAGGAGAACGACGCCGATCCCGACAATGTTAATCCCGCCGGCGACGACGAGGACGGCGAAGCCGGTGTGACAAACAGGTGGTGGGAGGCGGAAACGACCGACCAGGCACTGGTGGAGGCCGCGACGATGGAGGCGCTCGAGGCGGAGACCGCACTCGGGCCATCCGCCAGGGCTCATGTGCCCGTCCGAGGCGGCGGCGGCGGTCGGTGGGGGTACACGATCGGGTTGGTCGGTAAGCCGTCCGCGGGAAAATCCACTTTTTTCAACGCGGCTACCGAGTTGGGCGCCGGCGACGCGGGGCTCGCGAAGTGCGCCCCGCACCCGTTCACGACGATCGAGCCCAACGTCGGTCGCGCGTTCGCCCCCGCGCCGTGCCCCTGCGCCGTCGCCGGGCTGAGCGAGACGTGCGAGCCGTCGCACGGTCGGGAGTCCATCGGCGGCGTTCACTGCCGAAGAATCCCGGTTTTCGTGAAGGACGTCGCCGGTCTGGTCCCCGGGGCACACGCGGGCCGGGGCCGGGGTAACGCGTTCCTCAACGACCTGTGCGACGCGGACGTGCTGATCCACGTCATCGACGCGTCGGGTAGGACGGACAGGGAGGGTGTCGACCAGGTGGGCGCCGGTAACGACGCCGACGACCTTAGTTCTTCCCCCGACCGGGACCCGGCCGGTGACGTGCAGTGGGTGCGCGAGGAGCTCCACCACTGGATCTTCGGTAACGTCCGACGCAAGTGGAGGAGCGTGCGACGTAAGCCGGAGAAGTTACAGGACCTGTTCGTCGGGTACCACTGCGTCCGGGCCACCGCGGATGTCGCTCTGGAACGTATGCCGGACATTCCGGACCCGAGGGCGATCACGCGCGAACGAATCCTGGCGTGGACCGAGCGCGAGCTCCACCTCCTCGTCGCGCACTTCCTCAGGGTACGGTTCCCCATCCTCCTCGCGCTGAACAAGGCTGATCTGACCGGAGCGACGACACGGATCGAAGCGGTCAAGGTTCGGTGGGGCGGCGAGCCGGCTGTGTCGGTGAGCGCCGCCGCCTCCCGGTGGTGTTTCGAGGCTAAATCACGCGGGGACCTGGTGGAGGACGGTGACGGGGTGTTGACGTGGGTAGGCGGTGACGGGTGTGTCGACGGGGGTGAGGCGTACCTTCAGCGGTTAGACTCCGCGGGGGTGCTCGGGGACGGTACGGCTATGAGCGGCGTGAGGCGGGCTTTGAAGGCGGCGGTGGCGTTGAAACCCCCCGTGCTGGGGTTCCCCGTGGACGACCTGGACACCGGGGCATCGTGCCGACGTACCGGCAGGGGTGTGGACGATGCATCGACGGGGGTTGGGGCGCTGAGGGAGTGCGTGGTTCTTCGCCCCGGGAGCACGGTATGGGACATGTTCTCCGCGGCGCAGAGCAGAGGCGGCGGGGGCGGGGGCGGCGAGGACGGGGCTTCGGTCGCTGCGCGGGGCGAGTTTGTCCGGGCTGAGTGTAGGGACGGTCCGGATGGATGCAGACGGAGGTTATTGAGGCGCGACGAGGCCATACACGAGGGTAACTGCGTCGTCAAGTTCTACACGAACAGGAAGGCGAGCTGGCAGGGGAAGAAGAAATAGTGAAAAGAACACTTTGCACGTGCCAGATTAAAACCAATTGATAGTTCTCCCACACTTTCAAGCGCGCCGCGGCTGCGTGGCCATGGCGGCTGAGATGAGCGATGTCGAGCTCGCCAAGTCATCCAAAGGTGAGACACCATCCAAGCGTCCACGAGTTCATCGTCCGTTCCCCATCCTCGCGTCCCCGCTGACCGGATCTCGCCCCCTTTTCCGCAGTCCTGATGGTCGGCGCGGGCGGCATCGGTTGCGAGCTGCTCAAGACCCTGGTGCTGAGCGGCTTCGAGGATATCGAGATGATCGACCTCGATACCATCGACGTCAGTAACCTCAACCGCCAGTTCCTGTTCCGCAAGCGACACGTGGGCATGTCCAAGGCGAAGGTGAGTCTCCTTCCAGATCCCCGATCGCCCCGCGCAAATCTGTTCAAATCGATCGAAAAGGTGCCCACATCGTCCACTAACCTCTCACCACCCCACGTGCCACACCAGGTCGCCCGGGAGACGGTGCTCAAGTTCCGCCCCGACGCACGCATCGTCGCGCACCACGGCAACGTCAAGGACACCTCCTTCGACGTCGACTTCATCCGATCCTTCCACGTGGTCCTCAACGGCCTGGACAACCTGGAGGCGCGGAAACACGTCAACCGACTGTGCCTCGCCGCGGAGGTCCCGTTGGTGGAGTCCGGCACCACGGGGTACCTCGGGCAGGTCACCACTCACGTCCGAGGTACCACCGCGTGCTTCGAGTGCAACCCCAAGCCCGTGCCAAAGTCACACCCGATATGCACCCTGCGGGATACCCCCGATAAGCCCATACACTGCGTAGTGTACGCAGCCGACCTTCTCTTTCCCCGGCTCTTCTCCAACGACCCGAACGCCAAGAGCGATTTGGACGAGGAAGACGCCGTGGAGCTCAGCGCGTTCACCGCGACGCCCGGTGAGTCACCGGCTGAGTTCGCGGTCAGGGTGTACGACTACGTCTTTCGGACCAAGATTGAGCGCCTGCTGACAAAGGAGGAGATGTGGGCCAACGAGCAGCGCAAGAAACCAACGCCGCTGCCCCAGTTCACGGATCTCGTGCCCGAGGGTGCCACGGACGCGGCGCGAGGGAGCGACGCGGCGTGGCAAACCACGGCGTGCAAGGCGCTGGGCCTGAGCGACGCGCACGCGACGTGGACCGACGCGGATGCCGCTCGCGTATTCGTGAGCTCAGGTGAGTTTATTTGTATTTACGTATGGGCAACTAGAATGACGTCGTGTTTTGTTAACAGCCGCTCGGATCATGGCCCGGGACGAAGCAAACGGGTCCAACGGGACGGATACGTCCGACAAGGACGACGCATTGGCATGCGAGTTCGTCGCCGCCACCGCCGCGTTGAGGAGCGCCAACTACGGGATCGAGCGTCGGAGCCTGTTCGACGCGAAGGGCATGGCGGGTAACATCGTGCACGCCGTGGCCACCACCAACGCAATCGTCGGGGGTCTCATCGTCATCGAGGCGCTCAAGGTGCTCCGCGAACAAGGACTCAAGGCGAAGGGTGCCGGTGACGCCGCAGACGATGCGGGGAACGGTGTGGCCACGCCGGTGCCCTGCGCACCCTGTCCCTACAGGTACACCTTCGTCAAGCAGCACAAGAGCAACTCGCGGCTGCTGGAACCAATCGACCCGGACCCGCCCAACCCACACTGCGTGGTCTGCGGGAGCGCCAGGGTGACGCTCGTGTGCGACGTGGAGTCGATGACCTTGGGCAAGCTGATCGAAGACGTGCTCAAGAAGAAGCTCGGGATGAACGCGCCGGAGGTTAACGCGCCGGAGACGATCCTGTACGAGCAGGACGAGGGCCTGGACGATGACGAGATTGAGCAGTATACAAAAAATTGCGCGTCGACGCTGGTGAACCTTCCCGCGGGTGGGGTCAGGCACGACACCACCCTGAAAGTGTCGGACTTCAGCCAGAACTTTGACTTCGAGCTCGTCATCAAGCACGTGCCGAAGGAGGAGTGGGACGAGGAGACGGACCCCGACGGGTACGCTCTCCGCGGTGACAAAGTGGCGGCGGCGGATGTCGAGGAGAACGGCGCTGGGGATACGAACGGTGTCGTCGCCGAGGACGTGGACGACTGCCTGATCGTGGACGACGAGGATGAGGTCAAGGCGGCGAACGTGGCGGCCGGGACGAAGCGCAAGAGGGACGACGACGACGACGACAGGGACGCGAAGGAAATTAGGATCGAATGATGAACGTTTTCGTCGACAACAATCACGCGACGTCCGTCGACCTCTGAAACCTCATACGTACGACGGCTTTAATCCCTGACCACCACGAGCGTGTCGCCCCTGCTGTCCCTCGCCACCCTCATGTCCTTGTCCACGTACACGTTATCGAACCACCCACGGCCGAACGGCGGGAGCGGCACGGACGCCTCCACCGGCTCAGCCAAGTTGAGCGCCGCCGCCGTGAACTGAAACGACACCCTCACATCGTCGACAACCTCGATGACGCTGTTCACCACAAAGTCGGTGCCGTTGCAGAACACAACCTCGTTGCTCAGGGTACCTTCGTCGACGTCTATGCGCTGGTACGCCTGCGTGAGCGGCGCCCCGTCGACGCCTCCCGGGAACTTTTCGAGGAGAAACAGAGTCTCGTTCTCGCTCGTCCACGCGAGCCTCCAGTCCGCGGTGAGAACGTTGCGGTCGGTGTTGGCCCGACCGCCTTTCCCCCTCGACGCGATGAGCGCGTCCACGGCGGCTTCCATCTCGGCCCTGTCCTCCGGGGAGTGCCCCACGCCCCTTCGTTGCGTCTCCGCCAGCCGCAGCACATCATCTTTCGCCTTTTTCGATCCTCCTCGCCCGAAGCCATCGAAGAGCCCCGCCGTGCAGCCCACGCGGGTTCGAGGTGAGGCGCGGGATTTCACCTGAGTGTGAAACGTCGCGCGCGTGGGGGCGGCGATCGCGAAAGACATGTTCACGTGCCGGTGGATAAGCAGAGTGAAGGCCACGTCGACGGACATCGTGTTTTATTCATCGAGCCTTGCCCGAAACGCGAAGGTGCCGAAGTACGATTTGGCACTCACGAGCGCGCGTGCGGGGGAGCATGGGGCCTCGACGGACGGTACCGATCGAGGCCACCGCGTACAGCAGCGACTGGCGCAGCTGTGGCTGGGAGTGGGGCCTCGCGCTGGGCCCTCTTCCGCTCTACCTGCCCCTGTGCGCGGGCCGGCGCCCATCGGGAACGGTCGCGTGGCCGTTGGTGCCGAGACGACGGAGGGAGAAGGTCGAGGACAAGCCGTCGCTGGTGCTGGGTGGGGTCACGCTCGCGGTCCTCGGGGCGTTCGGGGTCGCGGCGCACGTGGTGGTGAGCGCGGCGTCGGGGGGAGGCAAACGGTGGCGCCGCAAGGCTGCGAAGGCGCTGAGGGATGGGGAGCTCGGCGCGAAGATGACGACCGCGGCGTGCGCGGGGGCCCTGCTGGGCGCCACGCAGTTCCCCATCGGGCGGTACTGGGGCGAGAGCCACATCGCCGGGTGCCAGTATCACGGGGTCACCGCGATGGGCACGTGGCCCGAGGAGGTCCGCCCGGTGCTCTGGCGCCACGACATCCTCAAAGACCCGGTGGGATTCGTCGCCAGGCTGGTCACCCTGCGGTGGGGCGCGATGGATGGAACCGTCGCGGCGGATACGGACCATTACCCGCACGGCACACGGATGCACGTGCCGGGGTACGGCTGGGGCGTGGTGGAGGACCGTGGGGTGGACATAAAAGGCCCGCACAGGATAGACCTGTACTACGGACGGAGGAGAAGGGCGCTCCAGTTCGGAAGACAACAGCTCGACGTCACCGTCGAGGACGCTTAGTCGTCACTGTAGGGTGACAAACATAGTCTATGATGATATTAACGGAGCGGGCACGTAACGCCCTATGGAAACACTGGATACGTCCAATCACTTGTTGGCGAACCACCCGTAGGAGTGGAGACCCACGCCCCACAGGTTAACGCCCACGTAGCACGTCCACACGACGATAAACCCGAGAGCGCCAACTACCGCAACCTCCTTCTTGCTCTTACCCGCCACCAGCCTCGAGTGCAGGTAGGTGGCGTACACGAGCCAGGTGATCAGGGCCCAGGTCTCCTTGGGATCCCACGACCAGTACGAACCCCACGCCTCGTTCGCCCACACGGCGCCGCTGATTAAGCCGGCGGTGAGAAGGGCGAATCCCGCGCCGAGGCACCGGTACGCGAGGTTGTCCATCTCCCGCATCAAGTCGGCACCCGCCAACGGCTGTGCATCCCCGGGGAACTCGGACATGATCGCGGTGACCGTCCCGTCCGCGCTCACCTGCGGCCTGTTCCGCTGCTTGACCATCAACTCCGACTCCGCGTTAACGGAATCCATGGAAGCCGCCAGCACCGCCTCGCCCTCGACGTCGACGGCGCCCTCGTTACCACCCTCCGCGGAATCCCCTTGGACCAAGTTATCCAGGAAACCCAGCGCACCTTTCGCGCCTTCGAACCCTTGCGTTGCGTCCACCAGCAGGAACGACATGCACGACAGTGAACCCACCAGCAGAGTCGCGTACGACAGCATCATCACCGACACGTGCATCATGAGCCAGTTGCTCTTCAACGCCGGGACCAGCGCGGACGCCCTCTGAAGCTCGGGGGGAAGCGCGAGGGTGGCGCCCGCGACGACCATGAGCGCGGTGGGCGCCGCCAACGCGCCGGGCACGGCACTCTTACTGTATCCGTCGCGTTCCGTCACCACGAGGTGCACGCCCGTGACGCCCCACGCCAGGAACAGGAGAGACTCGTACATGTTGGACAGCGGGAAGTGTCCGGATTCGACCCACCGCGCGGCGAGTAGGGAGGCGAGGGTGAGGTTACCCGCGAGCATGGCCATCTGCTCGGGCTTACCCGCGCGTTTGTCGTCGGTGAAGAAAGCCTGGTGGTTGGATGGGACGCGAGTCAGCGGTGGGCGGTTCGGACTTTAGATGGGCGATTCAGTTGTTGAGTTTTGGTGGCCGACGAACTGGCCGGGATAAGGGTTAGGGCATTTTGGCGACGGGGGCGCCGGGGCCCACGGCGGGGCCTTCCCGGCGCCTTCCCGCGCTCTCCCGATTCAACTTCCGGGATGCGTGGTGACACGTACCTTGTAGCAGTACACGCTGCTCGCGCCGAGGAGCGCGCCGAAGGACGCCTTGCCCATGACCTGCTCGAATCCTGAGAGGGTGAGCCCGAGCGTCCCGGCCACGTCGCCCAGTTCGTTGGGTGATGCGAGCGCGCGGGTCTGGACACGGCGCGCGCCGACGACGCGGGAGCGAGCACGAGATCCGGTCGCGGAGGACACGAATGTCGCGGGTGACGCGTCGCCGCCGAGGAAGCGCGAGCGGGTGAGCGCGGTCGCGACGGCGGTGCGACGGGCCACGCCCCTGCTCGCGGGGATGACGCCGCGGACGCCGGAGGACCCCGCGCGGCGGGCGGTCGCCGCCGCGGGCGCGAGCGCCGCGGGGGACGCGATGGCCGTCGTCGACATCGGACGAAACGAACGGTGTGTGCGCGGTGTGAGAGCGTCGAGCGGCGGTCCGTCAACCGTCGCGCGCGCGCGTGTGTGACCCGGGGCGACTGGCCGGCTCCACGTGTACCCTCGAACGCGCTACGAGCCACCAAAACGACCTGATGTAGATAATGAAGCTCGACCCCCGCGGGGACCCGCGGCCACTGTCCGTCGCGTCGCACGCACGGCGTCGACCCACATGAGCGCCATCCGCGCCACCACCGGGTTCGCCACATCCGCGCGCGTCAACACGGCGACGCGTCGCGCGCCCTCCTCGCACCGCGCGCTCTCATCCCGGGACCAGGGCGCCTTTTCTCCAGCCGTCTCGGGCCGTGCGATCTCCGCGAGGGTCGTGCCGTCGGTTCACCGACGCGGCCGTCCTCTCGCGATGAAGGTCTCCGCGGCGCTTCCCCCCGCGACGGCGGGCCCCGTCGTCGGATGCCTCTTCGAGACCCTCCCGTTCGGCGCGTTCATCGCCAGGGTGCTCGGCGGCGCCATCACGTCCATCGCGAGCCGCCTGTGGTCGAAGAGGCACCTCTCCGACGCCACCGTGACCCACGCGGACACCCCAGCGCACCGCGCTTTGATGGACGCGTGCCCGCACTTCTCGAAGCCCTACGACGCCGTGGATGCCCTAAGGAACCGGCACGCGTGCACCATCGTCGCGTCTTTACTCCGCGAGAACCCGCCGATCGAGTACCAACGCGAGGTGCTTCGGATGCCGGACGGCGGACACGTCACGCTGGACTGGCCGATCCACGTCCCGCCCTACCCGGGCCAACCGGAGGACGTTCAAGGCACGATGAACGCCTTGGGCGCCGTGGTGACCACCGAGGGAACGACACGCGAGGTGACATCAACGCGCGCGGCTAAAGACAGGACGGACGACATCATCCGGCAGTTGCAGTACGGCGCCGCCAAAGGATCCTCCGCGTCTTCGAGCTCTCAATCGACGGGCGACTCGGCCACCTCGCCGGACGGCGTACCGGGCGTCATCGGCCTCGCGGGTGGCGGCGGGACCGGCGGGTGCGGCAGCGGCGGGAACGGGTGCGACGTCGACTTCGACACCCTCACCCCACCGTTCAGACGATCCATCCCGGACCAAGGACGAACCGTTTTGAGAAAACGACTCGCGAAGCACTGGCGAGCGCTCCCCGACGACGCTCCCGTTCTCATCCTGATGAGCGGAATAGCGGGGGGTTCGCACGACAAGTACCTCAAGCACTTTATGCGCAGGGCGAGTCGCGCCGGGTACAGGTGCGTCGCGTTCAACTGCAGGGGAACCGCCAACTCGCCCCTCACCACCCCGCAGTTTTATTCCGCTTCATTCACCGGAGATGTCCGGAACGTCGTGGACGAGATCAAAGGCCGGTGGCCGAACGCGCATCTCTTCGCCGTGGGGTGGAGCCTCGGCGCCAACATCCTGACCAACTTCCTGGGCGAAGAGGGCGAATGCGCCAAGCTCACGGGCGCCGTGGCCATGTGCAACCCGTTCGATTTGAACGCGTGCGACGTGGCTTTGCAAGACGGGTTCTTCGGCACGGTGTACTCTCGCGCGATGGCCAAGAACATGCGCGCGCTGTTCGCGCCCCACGAGCACCTGTTCCAGGGCCTGCCCAACTACGACAACGAGTTAGTGGGCAACGCCAAGACGGTGAGGGACTTTGACGAGGCTGTCACCCGCGTCACCTTCGGCTTCCCCTCGGTGGATGCCTACTACGACGCCTCTTCGTCGAGGCTCAAGATTGGGGACGTGCGCGTGCCCTTGCTGGTGGTCCAGGCGAAGGACGACCCCATCGCGATGCACTCCGCGGTGCCCCGGGACGTGATCAAGGGCAAGACCACCGCAGGGCCGGTGGTGCTGGTGGAGACTGAGAGCGGCGGACACCTCGGGTGGACCGCGGGGGCGGAGGCGCCGTTTGGATCCCCGTGGCCGGATGTGGGGGCGATGCAGTTCTTCGAGGCGTGCAGGCGGGGGGTTGGGCGGATGTCTTCCGGGGACGTGGATGATGCGGCTCCGGCGGAGGCTGGGGTGTCGGCTGAGGTGGGCGCGGCTGAGGTGGCGGTCGAGGCGCCCGCCGCGAGGTGACGTTGTTATATGATTTTTATTTCATCGCTTGCGTTTCTTCATTCGCGCGGCGCCCATGCAGTCCACCATCCAGGGGTGTTTGGGTGAGCTCGAGGCGGCCGCCGCCCGTACCTCCCTCTCCAGATCGTCCATGGACCACCCGCACCTCTCGTCCTTATCGTCGAGGTACCGCCTGGCGACCGTCAGCGTCCGGTGGGTTGACCTCGAGCTCCCGGCCCTGTACCCTGATAGGAAGCCGACGGAGACGAACGATGCGAACTCGTTGTGTCCTCTGGCGAACACCAGTTCATCTGCGCACCATCTCATCTCGTGTACTGTATCGCCATACCACCGGTGACCGTCCCCGTTGTCCAACTGCCAGCCTCTGCCTTCCTGAGGCCGGTTTTTTACCGGCTTGACTCTGCTGAAGTACGAAGGAACGTGTACCCCCTCCCAGCGTCCTCCACCCTTTTCCTTAAGATAGACCATATCGCCGCGGACATTGAAATTGTTATCGGACTCGAATGCATTTGCACCATCTCGCCAATCACGCACGGGTGGCATATCCGCCTTCGTCGCGTCCGCGGAGTCGACTCCGATCCACCTGCCCTTCCACTTGAATTCTGGGCCGGTGAGATGCTTGAAGGTGCTGCCCTTGATGAGCTGGCCGCGCCACGGTTTGCCACATTGAGTATCAAGCGGCATATCAATGATACTATCCAAGTATCCCACATCACCGCGCCAGACGAACAGGGTATCGCGCCAAGACATCTCGTCGACCGCCTCGTGCTTCCGGGGGCGGTGCAACTTGTTCTGATGGTGTCAGGCAATATTTTCCAAGCGAGACTTCCTCGTCACACAGCCAGACGCGCTGCCGCACGACGAAGGGGCCGCGAGGATGGCGGGCGCGTTCGCCTTCCCCGACTTCTTCGAGTATCCACCGTACTTCACGTGAGCTCCCCCGCATCCCCCGAGCCTCTTCCGCCCCTCAACACGCCCCCATCGCGTGGGCACGTCCACTACCAAAAGCGCGCCAACCCCGATCCCATGATGCCGCCTACCGCCGTGCCTCCCCCACCCACCGACGCCGACCCACCCGTCTAACCCTCCCACCCACCCCACCACACAGGATCCAACCAACGCCGGAGACGCAGAGGAAACAGATCGAGCTGTGGAAGTCCCTCATCCTCAGGTGCGCACACTTATCCTCCGGTTCCTCCCCCAGATCATCAGTGGGCACTCCATCTCCCCCGTAGCCAAACAACAATCATGATCATCACGCCGACTCACCACCCATGAACCGTCCATACTCCATCAGGTACTGCCAGCACCACAAGACGCACGTGCTCAACCTCGAGGAAGTGGACCACCCCCTCTTCGCCAACCCACGCTGCGACCGCAAGCTCTCACTCGACGCCAGGCGGACGCTGATAAACGCGCTGGTATCGTCTTCAACCGCGGAGTGGCTGGACGATGCGGGGCGGACGCGGTGCCTGGTCCTGTGGCGGTCCGTCGCGAGCTGGGGCGAGGCGCTGCATGACTGGGCGTGTGAGCTCGGGCACCAGGGCGGCGTGGTGACCGTGGACGAGATCGGTGACGCGCGGGAAGGGCCGGGTGGTGACTTCGTGGGCGTCGACGAGGATGTCATCGTGAGAGCTGCTAAGTACCTGGAGGCGCTCGGTAAGGCGGCGTTGCTCCCGGGCGAGGGCGGCGACGACACGGGGGTGAAGTTCCTGTGACGGTGAATGTCTTATTAGGTCTAGCTAGCTAGGTGTGCGCTAATGTTTCGAAGAGGGTCGTTGGCTTTGGAGAGTCATCATCAATCATCTGGGTAGCCCGGGAGTGAACAATCCTTGCGTCGCCCACGTCGAGTATTTGAGCTTCTGCTCCACGAAGAGCACGTGCTTCTTCACCCTCGGATCGTACTTCCTGAACTCCAGCTTGTTCAGCAGCCGCTTGGGGTTCCGTCGCTTGACGTAGAAGAACCCCGTCTTGGCGGTGGACACGAGCTTCACGAGCATGGCCCCAGCCTTGGTCACCTTCGGCATGGTTGCCGATTTACCCCCCCGTTCGGTGTGTTTTCCGTGGAAGCGCGCCGCTCCCGTCGCTCACACGAAGGTGATACGCGCGATCGGAGGATGCGTGTGTGCCCGCAACGAGTCGTCCGTGGAGATGGACGGGCTCGGATCGACGGAGTGACGACCACGGCGCGGAGACTGGTGCGATCGATGTCGTGGGCAGCCTAACTTTTAGGGTTGCCCGTGGTCCATCATGGCTGATTTCGGCATATTTCGCGAGAACGAGCGTTCGGAGGTGCGAAGGTGACTGTTAGTTCACACGGTGTTGATAGATACGATGATACAAGTCGTCCGATTAATCGCTGAGCTCGGCGGGGTCGAACTCATCCGCGGCACGCTCAGCGCCCCCCTTGACCTGGTTCGCCCCGCCTCGCCCCTGATTGCCCCTAGGTCCGCCGCCGCCCCTCGGTCCACCCGGCATGAACCCACCCCCCCCCCCCCCCCCCCCCCCCCCCCCCCCCCCTCGCCCGCCCCGGCCACCCTTGGGCTTGGCGGTGCCCGTGAACTTGAGTCCACCCTCCAGGATGATATCCTTCGGTTTATCCTCGGGTTCCTTCTTTGGCTCACCAGCCTCGGACTCGCGCTCCTTCCGTTTCTTGTTCCCGTCGCGTTCCTTCTTCTCCGCCTCTTTCTTGTCAGCCTTGGACATAAACGCCCGCCCGCCGTCAGCCTTGCGCGCCCACTCGTACGAATTTCTAATCTGTCGCAGCGGTAACATGCGCACCCAGGTTTCCATGGTGTTCTCCGACTTCTCCGTGGCTGACATGTGCGGGTAGATGTGCTGCGTCTTGAAAGCGTCCACGGCGTCGGAGTAGTCGTCCAGTGATAGGGGCTCGTGCGATTCGGCGTACCTGTTGTTGTACGCGTGGTAGATGCACTCGCACAGGAACAGGCCGAGCTCCGGGGCCATCGGGGTGTTGCACGACTCCTTGGTCTTCAACGCGAAGATCTGGTCCTCCTCGGTCCAGTACCCGCGCATGACGCCGATCACGGTGCCGATGAGCTTGCGAATCTGGTGGAGCATAAACGACTGGCCAACCACGGTGGTGCGCACAAACTCCACGCCGTCAATCATGAAAGGTTCGCCGCACTCGAAGGATATGATGTACCTCATGGCGGACGCGTCGTTGGGGTCCACGCGGATGGTGTAGTTGTGGAAGTTGTGGGTGCCGCAGTAGTTACCCAGGATTTTATTCACCCGCGCTCGAACCGCCTCGTCAAACACGAATGGTTCGGCGCCATCCGCGACTGCTCCGTCGATGCCCTGCTCCGCCGCCTCCGCCGCGAGCGCCGCCTCCGCCTCCACCTCCTTCCTGGGTAAACACCGCCTCGGGTCGAAGGCGAGCGTGGGAATGACGTACTCGTACCTGCGTCGGTCGCACATGGTCTTCGCGTTGAATCCGCCGGTGACTCGTTTGTACCCGAAAAACTTGAAACCTTCGGGCAGCGCCTCGTTGATGCGTTCCAGAACCCCGGGAGGGTCCAGCACCATGCGCAGGGCGATGCACTGGCCGACCGCGCTCACGCCCTTGTCTGTCCTGGCGGCGCGGGTCCACTGGACCTTGGTGAAGTCGCCCGCGTTGTCCTGCGAGATGCCCCCCGCTTTCACGATGGCTCGTTCGAGTTCATCTTCGATGGTCTTCGCGCCGGGGTTGCGCTGGAAGCCCTGGTACCCCTTGCCGACGTACGCGAGGAAGGCGGCGATCTTGCGCTTCTTGCCCTTGCCGCTTTCGGCCTCGGCCTCCTCCCCTCCCGCGGGCGGCTTGGGATCGCCCCCCGCGGGAGTGGTCGCGGGGGCGTCGGCGGCGGCGGCGGCGGTCGCGGGTGCATCGGTACGCGTCGCCGCGGCCTCGGCGGGGGCGGTCGGCGTCTCCTCGCGGGCCTTCTTGGCGGCGGGCTCGTCCTGCGCGGACATTATGTATCGACCTCGACCCGGTTCACGCGCGTGTGGCGGATGTGTCGGTCGCAGTGACGGGGCGCTCGCGCAAATTCATCGAATCCTTCAGGCTCGAGCAGTCGAGTAACAAATGTTCCACGTCACCTTCAGATAACGTTGCACCATGAGCGCGCTGACCGTCTGCGCCGCGACCGTCGTCCGGGCCCGAGCGGTTCCCACCCCGTCAACCTCCACACGGACCCACTCGACCACGGTCCAGAAGGCCATCTCCTTCTCGGCGGCCACCGCGCTGGCGCTCGCCCTGAACGCCCCGATCGCGCTGGCCATCCCGCAGACGTCCGAGTGCGCCACCAACTCGTGCGACGACAACGACTACAGCGGCCGCGACCTGACCGCCGAGTTCTACACCAAGGGCTCGCTCAAGCGCGCGAAGTTCATGGGCAGCAACCTCGCGGGGGTCACCCTCTTCGGCGCGGATCTCAGCGGCGCGGACTTCACCGGCGCCGATCTGTCCAACGCAAACATCGGACAGTGCAACCTCACCGGAACCATCTTTAAAGACGCCAACCTCTCCGGCGCCATCGTCTCGGGCGCCAACATGGACGATCTCGGAGACATCGAGGGCTCGGACTGGACCGACGTCATCGTCAGGAAGGACGTCAACGATAAGATATGCGCCAGGAACCCGCAGGGGGAGAACCCTGTCACCGGCACCCCGACCGCACTCTCTCTCTTCTGCAACTGATCGCAACGACGGAGAGGTATAATCAAGGAAAAGGGTCCGGCACGGTGTCCACCGCTAAATGTACGCAACTGTCTGTATCGCAATAATCAACTCGTATCGATTAGCAAGAACGAACTCGTGGGTCGGCAACGCGCGCTCGGTCTAAACTCCCATACCAAACGCGTCTCGTGTTTACCCCATATATAACGCCTACTCCTTGCTGTGTCCTTCCTTCACCCTCGGCGGCGGGTTCACGATCGGGAGAAGCATCTTCCCGTGTCGGCCGCCACCCATCCCGTTCACCAGCCCTTGCAAACCCCCCAGGCCGCCCAGTCCTTTGTCCATGCTCTCCTTGATCTGCTCAACCGGTATGTCGTCCACCGTGATACCGCTGATCAAAACTACGCCGCCCAAAATCATCAGCCAGCTCAAGCACCTGTGAGAGTTAAACAAAACACGACGTCGTCAGTCCAATCGCCCATAGTGCGAGTCAACTCGAATTAAGGTATAAACGCACCAGTTGCGCAGCGCGGTCCACGTGCTCGTGGGCAGCCGTTCACCCAGGATGACCACGCCGAAGATGACCGCGGTGATCATCTGCGACACGTTGCCGCACGTGCACACCACCACGCTGTTACCATCCTTCAAACCCCGTGTCTGGCACACCAGCCCGAACGCGGTCAGCCCCACGGACGCACCGAGGCCGAGGAGCACGAACGCGAACGACATCCTGTACACGAAACACACGTGCCGTCAGTCGATCTAATTGCCCGTATGGAAATAAAAGTAGAAACGCACCTCGCTCCCAGGATGAACCCGAGTTTACACGCCAGCGCGGACAGTGAGAAGAATGTGCCAGCCTGTAGACCCGCGAAGACCTCCTCGACGCGTCCGCCGCCCTCTACGCCGGTCCCGCCCACCTGATGCGACGTGCGCAGGTGGTGTGGCGAGCCCATGCCCACCAGCCCGACCACTTTCTTCCCGCTGCGGTTGACGCCCAGCCGATTCATGGCCTTGTCCTTGGTGGCGTGCAGCTTGTAGTACCCCGGCGCGGCGACCACCGCGGCGACGAGGAACGCGCCGATGAGGTACCTGAACCCGGAGAGCTCCGCGGGTTCCTGCTCCTCGGCGTTGAACCCGATCCCCACGGTTCCGCACACCGCCATCCCGACCCCGACCCATTCCTGTGTCCGCAGCGTCTCCCCGAGCTTGTAGTGGGAGTACACCGCCAGGACCGCGACGCCTCCCGCGGCGACGGGCTGGACCACGCTCACCGGTGCCCTGGCGATGGCGGCGACCATGAGTAAACCGCCGAGGACGTCCAGCGCCATGCCCGCCGCCCACGTCTCGTCCGAGAGGTACGTCTTGATGACCTTCGGGTCGAGCACCAGCCGGGGCAGGTTCTTGGTGCCCTGCTTCTGCAGCGCCTTGCCGACGTTGATGCAGGAAGCCGCCACGGCGACTATGAACACCGCGAAGACCGCCACCATGGTGCCGTCGACGCGAAACCCTGCCCGAGACGCGCGCCTCTCTGCCCCGACCCTTGGCGAGCTCCAACTTTCTAGGGATGATTTGCGCAACGTTCGTCCAGCAGTCCAGGAGAGTTCAAAATTAGCAACGTCAGACCTCGTTGCACCATGGCGCCGGCCGCGGGGCAGAGGTCGATAAACGCGTTCTTCAAGGCGCCGGCGATCGCCACGAGCGTCGTCCTGAAGCCCGCGGCGGGTGTTCCCGCGGAGGATGCCGAGTCCAAGGGCGTCGCCGAGAGCGCGGACCCACTCGTCGAGGACCCATTGACGAACGGGGGGGGCGCGGACTGGCAGCTCGGCGGTTGTCCCCGGCGACCCGTGGCGACGTACAAGCGCAGGAGACGCGTGGACGGCGGCAAGGGCGGCGGGATATCCAAGGATGGCGTGAAGGACGGGTCCAGGGATGAAGATGCGCCGTCCACGAGTGGAGACCCGAGTGGAGAGGCCAAGCGCGCGAGATCCGAGATCCCGATGCGCGACGGCTCCTCCAAGGCTAACGCGCAGGCCGACCCACCGACCGGGATGAAGCAGCTCTTCCTCGACCTCGGCCAGAAGAACTTCGGCCACTGCAAGTGTCCCACGTGCGGGCTGCTGTACGCCAAGGGGGAACCCGAGGATGAGCGAACGCACGCCAAGTTCCACGCCGAATTCACCGCTCAATCTTCAGCGGGTCATCACACGCGCACATCCGGGCTCTCATCCGGCTCCTCCCTCGGCCCGGACGGTCTCACCGGCGCCCCGTACATGCCCTGCCCCAAGACCTGGCGGGATACCGCGGTGTGGACCTGCGCCGACGACCCGGATCGGTTCGTGGTCAGCATAGGCGCCGACGACCACAGGATGCGGTGGGGGAAGGTTGTGGCACTGGCGCAGAAGGTGGAGACGGAGCTCGGAGCGTTGGAGGGGTGGGTGCTGCGTGAGGTGAATGCACGGGGCACGCGCGCGTTCGTGTACGTGGTCAAGGATGTAATCGTGGGTGCGTTGTTCGCGGAACCCACGCGATGGGCGTACCGCACCCTCGCCGACGATCAAACGGATGCGGAGGATAGACGCGTCAAAACCGATGCGTCACCGATGAGTTCCGATGCGTCGAGGAGAGAAGTCGAGGTCGTGGTTCCTTCCGCGAGGATCGACTCGTCGGTCGGAGTCACCGCGTCGCACTACGGCCGAGACACACTGCGTCGCTCCGAAGTGGCCACGCGCGCGGTCATGGGCGTGAGGGCGGCGTGGGTGCACCCCGCGCACCGAAGGAAAGGAACGGGTACCCGGTTGTTGACGTGCGCGAGGGAGTTTTTGGTGCCGGGTTTCACGTGCGACGCGAGGGAGGTTGGGTGGACGCAGCCGACGGAGGATGGGCGCGCGCTGGCGTCGGCGACGTGCGGCCTTAAGGATGGTACCTTCCTGGTTTACGGTTAGACGACGACGTTCACGACGGCGACGGCGCGTAGGGACAACGATAGCGCTTAGGGGGGCGAGTGCGCACTCCTTTTTAGGACCGATTTAAAAACGGCTCATGTCAACGCCATTTTGGGACATCTCGTCCTCCGAGGGTGCGTCACTGTCCGTGGCGGCACGCTCGCGTCTTTGATGCGCCTCAGCCATCGATCGTAGCGCATCGCATCACACGATACGTATCCTCCGGGGGGCGATACCGCCGCCGGGGGGGTCCATCCGAGGCCAATCGCGCGCGCGCACTCGGATCCCGCGGCGATGACATCCTCGGACGGTTCGACCGAAAACGGGATCTCCGCGATGGGAGGCGTCGACGTCGGCGCGATGACGGTGTGCGAGGTACACGTGGACGACGGGGAGTCTGGCTCATCCAAGGCGTCTTCGTACGACGATGTAGTCAGTCCGTGGCCCTGGCATCCCCCGTGGAACCGCCCGGACGCGCTGTGCATCTCGGGCGGGTCCGGGCTTGCGCCAAGGTTCGCCCCGACCCTCCCGGCAGGGCCGGACCCCGAGCCCGGGGACGCGCCCATCGACACCCTACGGCGCGCGCTCACGACCGAGCTCAGGGACCGCAAGTTGCGCACGGACTCACTCGCGGACGTCGCGCTCGGCGGACACGATCTCGCGAACCTCGACGCGACCTTTCGCAAGGACGCGAGGAGTCGTAGGCCGGGGCGGGATACCACCCCGCCGTGGGTGCGACGACTCGTGGAGTTCGTCGACGACGCGCCGGTGTTTCGCACGGGCGAACGCGGCGGCGGGAACGCGCGGGAGCAAGTTTGTGCGCTGGAGAGGTGGGTGGATACCTCGGTCGCACGCGCGGGGGGAACCGACGAGGGCACCAAAGAGGAGGAGGGTACACACGAGGAGGAAGGTATACAAAAAAAATACCCACACGGAAGCGACGCGGAGGCGACTGCGGAGGGCGCGTTGTGGATATACCGCGTCGCCTTCGACGAACTCACGTCTCAGGTCGCGTCGCAGTGCAGGGACCGGGGCGCGCTTCTCGCCAAGGTGTGGGACCACTTCTTCTCCATCGTGGAGATGCGTGCGGGTCTGCGGTACGAAGGGTTAGTCACGGAGGCGAGGGAGCGGGCGCTCGCGACGTCGCGCAACCTCGAACAATCCCGCGCCGAGACCGACGCACTGAACACTCGGCTTAAGGAGCTCGACGAGACGTTGGCCAGGACACGAACGCTACGTCATCGTGACCAAACGACGCACGACATGACGGTGCTGGGCATGGAGGTCAAGGCGAGGGACGCATCCGCAACGCAAAAATCGCTCAGAGAAGACATCGCGGAACACGTGGCCGCTCTTCGCGTCTCGCGGGAACTTGAACACAAACTGCGCACTGAAGCCGACGCCGCCCGCGTGCGCATACACGACCTCGAGGCGAGTGTACACAACGAGAGGGTCGCCAAGGACACGATCGCGAGGCACCTGGCGGTAAAGACGGAGGAAACACTGTGTCTCTCCGCGGAGGTCGCAAGACTGAACGACGCCGTGACCGAGCGGGACGACTCCGTGAAGGCGCTCACGAAGGCGCTTCACGCGTCCGCGCTGTCGCTCGACGCCGAGACGTCACGAGCCACGACACTCACGCGCGAACTCGATGATACGACCGCGGCGCTGGCGGAGACACGCGCCGCCGCCGATGCATCCGCGGCGGCGTACGCGGAGCAGACCGAACGACTTCAAAGTTCCCGGGTCGAAGCCGGAACTTTGCGGGAGCGACTGGAGGATGCACACGCCGCGCGGCGAGCGCTCGACCTCGACCTTCACGACGCGCGCGCGACGATCGACGCGGGTGTCGAGCGCGAGGCGTCGCTGCGTCGTGCGCTGGACGAGGGCGTGGAGGCGCTGAAACTGGGACGGGTCGAACGAGCCGAGGACCGATCGAAATTTGACGACGTCGTTGCCAACTTGAACGCGTCCTTGGATGACGCGCACGATGCGACGCGAGATTCGCGAGGGCGCGTGTCGGCGTTGGTATCGGAGCTCGCGAAGGTTCGCGAGGTGATGCACGATCTCGCGGGTTCGGTGAGGACGCTCGGGGACCTCGCCGAGGGTGTCCTACCGGAGGACGTCGAGGAGAAAGTAGAGAGAAAGTGTACAGAGAAAGTACAGACGGCACCGGAGTCAGCACCGGAGTCGGCTCCGGAGTCGGCTCCGGAGTCCGTCGCCGCCGACGTCGAGCGCGGCAGGGCGCTCATGCGACGCGTCATCAATCGGCTCGATGCGCACAGGAAGGAGCTCGGGGACGCGGTACGGGCGCGCGACGTCGCACGCTCACGTCTCTACGAGGCTCACGACATCATCGCCGCCGCCGAGCGCGACGTGACAAGTGCCAAACTCTCCATCCTACGACTCGAAAAGGATGTGGAAACTCGCGACGAGGCCATCGTGACGCGTCGTCACGAGATTGCCAACCTGCGACGTACCTGCGTGAAACACGTCGAGGACGCCAAGGTCGCCGCGGCGGTACTATTGGGCGAGGAGACCAAGGTGATGGAGCTCAGGTCGAAGGTGGCGAGGCACGAACGAGACAAAAAGACACACGCCGCGACGGTGGAGGATCTTCACGCGTGTCGCGCCGAGCTCGACGCGTCCACGGATACGAACGGGCGACTCGTCATCGACGTCCAGCGACTCGAGACCGCGCGGGAGGCGCTCGAGGCTGGTAAGCACGCGGCGGAAGGGAAGATTGCGCAGCTCATCGGCAGGGTAAACGCGCTGCAAGACGACCGGATTCGGCTCGAGGATCTGAACAGACACGAGCGACTCACGCACGAGCGTTTACTCACCGAGGAACGCGAGCGGCTCACGGCGAACGCCGAGCGAAGCGTCGACAACGTGACGCGTTCGCTCCGCACGTGCGAGACGCGGTTAGGGGTCGTGGAGGAGGACCTGCGGAGGACCAAGGCGAGGGCGTCGGTGACGTGTCGGCTCAAGGTTGGACTCTTGTCGCTTCGGTGCGGTACGCTCGCGAGGAGACTCGCCGCGAGCGAGGTCGCGTCCGTCGCCGAGCGGGAGACGCACGTGCGCGACATGCTCGCCACGGAGAAGGCGACGACGGAGCTGGTGCGGGAGGTGCGGCGGGAACAGCTGGAGTGGGCGGCTGAGACGAGCGAGGCTGTCGCCGACGTATCGGTGCGTTTATTTTTATTTCCGTATGGGCAATTTGAATGACTGACGGCGTGTTTTGTTCACAGGCGCTTCGCGCCGACGCCGCCTTGCAGCTCGCGGATATCTCAGCCATGCGGCATAAGACCGACGGGGAGCTTCGCGAGTACCGCCGGCGGTTCGCGACGAGCCGCGACGCCTCGCAGCAGTGCGACGACGCGCGTGTGGCTCGCAGGGTGGAGCGAGCGCGTCGACAACCTCGATCGGACGAGGACGAAAAGACGAAGGTGTTGGACGGTCGGTTTATATCCCGGGTCGTGGTCGAGACTTACCTCAAACGGACGCAGCTGGTCGCGGCAGAGACGGGCCACGCGCGGGACATCACGCACGGAGCACACGGCCTCGGCGTGCTCGGTAACGACACCGTGTTTGACAGCCTCAGGCGCGCCGCAGTGGAGACGCCCTACTTCACGAAATTGCTCGGCGTTTCGGATTTGAGCGACGGCGACGCAGTGGACGCGTCGCTCGATCGCGTCATCGCGTCCGCGCGGTACCACGCGCGACGGGGCGACGCCAAGTGCGCGGTTTTCTGCGGCTTCGCCGACTGTTTGGATCCGCAGTCGGAACACGCGGACGCCGACCGACGGTTCGCGTCCCAAGAGGCGTTTCACGTCTTTTGCTCGCTGCTCAACTGCGCGACGCGAGCGGACGACGACTTCTCCGCCCACACGCTGGCCAAATGGAGGGACGGAGGCGCGATGATCCGACTCGCGGTCGCCATGGACGTGGTCGCCAACGTGTACAACACGGATGCGCCGAGGGAGATACCGGTGGCGGCCGGGACGTTGATCCCACGCGCCGAAGAGTTCGTATCCGGGGGCCGCGTCGAGCTCGGTCTGGACCTCGACTTCTTTCTTGCGAGTTTGATGGACGAGTACGCCGCGGGACGCGCGCCGGTGAACCCGATGTCGGCGCCGCGACGGGTGGACGGTACGAGGTATAGGAAATATGTCAGTCTCCGAAGGTGAGAGTTGGATTAATAAATGAGTTTAGGCTATGAAGTGACGGGCGGGTATGGGTATTTAGGCGGGGTCGAGCGACGCCGGCGGCGGGTTTGTCTTTGCCGTCGTGTCTCCGATGAGCCCGACGTATCGCAGCCCTTCCTCGAGTTTCACCACCAGAGGCGCGATCTCGGACCGCCTATCCTTTATCGACTTGGAATCGTCCATGGTGAACCCGAGCACCGCGCCGAGGATCGGGACCAGCGCGTCCTGCTGCTCCCAGTCGTCGGTGCAGAGCAGCTTGATGACGACGTTTTTGAGGTAGGTCATCTTGGCGTCGTCGTCAGCGTCCAGAGCGTCCAGAGCGGGGGGCACGAACATCGGCTCGGGCTCGGGCTCGGGCTCGGGCTCGGGCTCAGGCGCGAGCACCGGCGTTGGCTCGAGCACCGGCGTGGGCTCCGGCGCCGGGGCAGAATATTCAAGCCTCTCCGCCTTTCTTCTCAGTTGGTCCAGCGCCGCGTCCTTCTCCTCCATCATGGCCCGAGCCTTGGCGCGGTAACTCTCCAGCGATTCGTTCGCCTCCGTCACCGCGGCGCGCGCGACGTCCCTTTCTCCCTCAGCCTGGGTGACCATCCCTTCTAACGCGGCCACCCTGGACGATAAATCCGCCAGCCGCGATTCCGACTCGGACTTTGAGGCGTTCTCGGCGCTCTCGATCTCGCGTCTCGCGTCCGCCAGCTGTGCCTCCAACGACGTGACCTTCGCCGCGCTCGCATCCACCGCCGCCTCCGCCGAGCTCGCCGCCTCCTCCGCGGCGGTCTTCGCGAGCAAGGCAGCCTTAGCGGCGTCGGCGGCAATTTCGCACTTTTCATCGGCGTCTGCGAGGGCGCCCTCCGCGGCGCTCGCCCTCGCCTCGAGCGCGTTCTCCCGTCGTCTACCTTCCTCAACCTCAGCCGCGAGGGCATCGGCGGACTCAGCCTTTTGCTCCAACGCGCGCACCTCGGCCGCGCGCTCCGTCGCCAGCGTCTCAGCCTTCCTGAGGCGCTTCTCCGCTTGCCGCGTCAGCTTAGCGGATTTGACCAGCTCCGCCTGGGCTTCGTCTCGCGCCGCCTCCGCCTCTTCCAGCGCCGCGGATCGCATCGCCGCCTGCGACAGCTGCCTTCGCGTGTCCGATATCTCCCCCTTGACCTGCGCGAGCTCGCTCATGGCGTCGTCACGTTCGTTGACGGCGTGCTCGAGGTGTTCGATGCGTTCCTTCATGCGATTTGCGTCGGACGAAAGTAAGTCTCGCTCCGACGTCACAATCTTGAGCTCCGCCTGCAGCTGCGAGACTTTGGAGGCTCGAGCCTGCGACTCTTCATGCGCAGCCTCGAGCTTATCGCTGAGCGTCGCGCGGGCGTCCTCGTCCGCCATCTTGCTCGTCTCCCTCTGCAGCTGCGAGGCGGCATCCAGCTTGGCTTTAAGGTCCGCGACGTTCGCGGCGGCTTCGTCCAGCTCGTGTTTGGTTTTCTTTGAAGACTTTTGCAACCCCTCGAGCTTGGCCTCGGTCTCCTTGGCGGCGTCCTTCGCGACGGCCGCCTCGGTCTCGGCTGTCTCCTTGGCCTTGATCGCGGCGGCGAGGTCGTCCGAGAGTTTCTTTGCATCTTGCTTGCGTTTGGCGTGGGTGGCGATCTGCTGCTTGAGGTCGTCGACGGTGCCGCGGAGCGCCTTGGCGTCAATCTCAGCCTTGGACGTTCGCTTCTTCATCTCCTCGCATCGCGTCTCAGCGCTCGCCTTTGCCTCCTCAGCGCTCGCCTTTGCCTCGTCAGCCTCGACGATCGCGGCCGCCTTTGCCTCCTCAGCCTGCGTCGCGCGGGTCCCAGCCTGCGTCGCCTTGGCCTCGGCCGCTTCCACCGCCTTTTCGAGTTCGTTGATGGTCTGCTCCGCGGCGGCTGCAAAGTCTTCGGTGTCCTCGACATCCTCCGCGCGCTCCGCCAGCTTTGCCTCGAGCTCCTCGACGCGCGCCACCGCCCACTCGGCATCTTTCTCAGCCTTGGCCAGGGCAGCCTCGTGCTCCGTCGCGAGCTCACCGTCGCTTACGCGCCGCTCCCTCTCCTTTAACAAACTCTTCTCCAATTCGTCAGCCTTCTCGGCAAAGGCATCCGCGCGAACGACCGCCTCGGAGAGATCCGCCGTGAGCGCCTGGTTCTTCTTGAGCAGCTCCTCGGCAAACTTCTTCGCCTTGTTCGCATCCGCATCCTTCTTTTCCAGCTTCTTGTCGAAAGCTTCTTCAGCCTTTTGAAGCGCCGCGGACGCCTCCGCGGTTGCCCCCGCCAATTTCCGCTCAGCCTCGACGACCTTCGCCTCCGCCGCCGTCACCTTCGCGCGAAGCTCGTCAGCCTCCGCCTCGAGCTCGGCGCCCATCACCCCCTTGGACTCAGCCTCAGCCCGCAGGGTCTCCAGCTGGTCCTTGAGCGCCTCGTTGGCGGCGAGCTGGTCCGCGTCCGGCTCTGGCGTCTTGACCGTTCCAAAGGTGATCTCGTTTGGGTCATCGTGACCGGGCGCCGTACGTGACCTGGACGGCGTCCCGGGCGCCGCGTTGACCTCTTTTTGGAGCTCCGCGAGCTCATCGGCCGCAGCGTTGGCCTCAGCCTCGGCGTCGTCCCTGGCGCGCTCCGCGTCGGCGAGTTTGGACTCGAGTTTGGACACCGTAGCGGCGAGCTTCTCATTCGCCTTTGTCAGCTTTGACATGGCCGAGATGTCGTCGTCGGTGCTCACCGGGGTGGACGCGCCCGGGGCGGTGGACGCCGGGAGCTTCGGACTGGCGGGCGGCTCGTCGAAGGGCTCGAACCCCCCGTCGTCGCTGCCGTCCCAGCCGTCGTTCCAACCGTCCTCGGATCCTCCCTCGGATCCCGGCCTGGCTTTTTTCTTGCCGGCGTCGCCCTTGACCGTCTTCCTCTCACCCGCCTCGAGCGCGACCCTGAGGCGCGTGATCTCCTCCCGTGCGGACAGCAGCAGTACCCTGTTGGCTCCGTCCTCCGTCTGTCTCGCGCGCTCCGCGGCCTGGGTCTTGGCGACGGAGGCTTCGTCGGATAGCCTCCGCTTGACTTCG
>Ga0302116_1000090_pt1 | contig 47622 bp, 49 predicted proteins | sample AG5_SCM_MG_FD_203124 | JGI IMG/M metagenome (GOLD analysis project Ga0302116, IMG submission 203124) | Marine microbial communities from Western Arctic Ocean, Canada - AG5_SCM | ecosystem: Environmental > Aquatic > Marine > Oceanic | place: Canada: Western Arctic Ocean | collected 2017-10-01 | reverse complement strand
CAACGCTCATAACTTCCCCCTCGACCTGGCAGCTGCTGAGTCCACACCTGTGGCACTTCAAGCACCTGCAATCGGTTGATCTGGAAATCATCCAAAGTTCAGATCAACTGAACTAGAAAGCTCCCGCCGAAAGGTGGGGGCTTTTTTATGCGCTGATGAGAGTCTTTGATTCAAACCATGACCACTGGACTGGCATTCGATCAGGATCATTGAGCGACCACAATCCTTAAACGATGGCAATCAATCCAGACACGCCTACCTCTGTTGATTTGATTGAGTGTTCACAACACTGTGGGATTTGTGAGATTCATTCCGATGTTGAACATCTGCAGGAACTAGAAATCTGGCGTAGTCGGCATTGGTTGCTGCGTCACCATCCGCATCCTTCTCCATTGCTTGGTTGGTGTTTGCTCGATGCTCGTCGCCATCTCGCTGGTGCAATCGACTTTCTGGGTGATGAAGCTGGCGAATGGGGAACAGTCGTTCAACAAGCCTCCAAGCTTGTTCAAAAAGTGAGTGGCTGCGACCGGGTTTACTTGATTGCCTTTGGGGAGGGCGCGCCTCATCTTCACCTGCATCTCATCCCTCGGTTTCAGGCGGATCAGCGCAGCTCGGCATGGAGCGTTGCTGATCTCTATCGCGATGTAGAAGCTGGTCGACAGCCCCTTGTTCAGACTGAAAATGTTCAAGAATTTTTAGTGGCTGCTCGCCTTCAAGCTCAGAACGGTTTCACGATTGGACTCAAAAAGAGTTAATTCAAGGATTTTTTTGCTGTTCGATTATCAAGGGGAAGTTCTGGAGCCTTGATCTCTTCCAACTCAGATGTTGAGTTGAGGTCATTCTTCTCTCCCTTCTCAATGAATCTCATATTGTCGAGAAAAGGTATATCTTCGATTTTGGGTACATCTTTGAATGGCCTTGTGTCATTGATGGTTTCTATGTCATCACTTTCCTGTATGTCTGAGTCGATGAGTTGTTTAGAGATTGGGGTTTGAATATTGGGCTTTTCTTTGGGCCCTACGACGTCAATAGCTGTACGTTGAACGACAAGTCGAAATCGAAGCCCTTGCCGTTTATTGATCTCTTCTTGAACGGCTGAAACTTGTTTGAAGGTTGGCAGTTCTGGGTCTACAACACGCACGATGACTCGGACGACCGGTGGGTTTTGATCCCAGTCGATATCAACTTTCTCCATATCAACTTGCTTTTTATCTCCAAAGGTTAAGGTCTCGCGCGTTAGAAATTGTTCAATGGTCTTTTCCACTGAATCGCGTGTGTCTTCTTGTCTTGCCTGGCCAAGAAGAGTGATAAAACTGCTCCCTAGCGGAATCAGTAATAAACCGGTGAGTGCAAAGTTTGCGGCTCCTAAATGGCTTCGCTTGAGTTCTTGGCGAAAGTATGAATCCTTGCAGGCCATTAGGACCAATCCCCCGGTCAAAATGCCAAGAAGGTTGGTGGCAAATAGGAGACCGGCTCCCAATGCTTCCTCCCAGTACGCATTGGATAGAAGTAGGCCCATCACGCAGACCGGTGGTACAAGAGCAACTGCAATGGCAGTTCCTGCAAGTGAGCTCACTGCATCACTGCGTAATTTTGCATAAGTGGCCAGTCCACCGGCCACAAGTGCGATTCCTAAGTCGAGAAGATTCGGCGACGTACGTGCTGCGACTTCTGATCCGAATTGAGGCAAACCGACTAGCTTCCCCAGCAGGATGGAAAGGACAGTGGTCGCGAGCACACCCACCATCAACGTCCGCAAGGAACAGGTGAGCAGGGGGATGTCACCAAAGAGCACGGCAAAAGCGGCAGCTCTTAGCGGCATGATCCATGGAGCCACGACCATCGCTCCGATCACGACGGCGGGGCTGTTCGCAAGTAAACCCAGGGTTGCGATGAGCCCTGCGCCGATACTCAGCACGATGAACACTTCATCGAGTGCCGCATCGCTTCCAAAGCTGCGTTTCATGCGATCGAGCTTGCTGGGTTCGATGCTGGCCATGAACTCTGGTGTAGATGGTTTTATTTTGATTGCACGTCAGCGCCAACATGATCGCGAGCTCAGCAAAAGTAGAACTTTCGGCAGAGACGCGTCATTGCTGAAGGGGTTCCAGAAGCAATCTGAGAAGTGCATCAACGGATGAACTATTTGAAGGAGCGTGCTTTCCCCCGGATGGGTGATGGACTTGGACGCATTTCCGTTTTATGAAAGGGGGAGACGTTCACTCAAGACATGGCAACCAGCAATCAAATTTGTGCCTGTGATCCCTGCGCCTGCGCAGTGTCTGTTGAATCCGCTGTCGAGAAAGATGGCAAGGTGTATTGCTCACAGCCTTGCGCTGACGGACACGCTGGCTCCGAGGAGTGCTGCAATAAGTGCGACTGCTGCTGATCTTTAGATCGTTTGGCGCATTGCCGCTTTCGAACTAAATCTGGGCTTTGCCCCATACTTCTTGGGATTTCATTCTGGGAGTTCAAGGGGTGACACTCCCTTCTGTTTGCTTGGGTGCGTCGTCAGCTCCGGTGAGCATCAGTTGGCTCATGCGGAAGAGTCTTCAATGAGATGAAAAAATATCGGTACATTTCGGCTCGCTTAAGACTTGCATTGGTTGTGTAGTAACGATTGCTATTTTCCGTTGTTCGTCTTTGGTTTGATTCTGAAAATGTTTAACCCTAGATATTCTGCATAGGCATGATTTCCAGCAAAGCGAAGGCGTTTTTATGGGTGAAGATCACAGGTCCAATAAAAATCCAGCTAAAGCACAGATTCCATGCTGAAACTGGGTTGATGTCTTAAGCCGATGACCTGACTTGAACAGGCGACCCACGCTTTACGAAAGCGTTGCTCTACCAGCTGAGCTACATCGGCAACTTTAGGAACTTAACATTTGGCATTGCGCATAACAGGGTTTGAGCGACCGTGACTCTCAAAGACAGTTGGATCCAGAACTGAAGGCGAGGCTCTTACAGGAAGCGCGAACTCCCTGGCGGTCGCTACGGCGCTTGCTCTGGCTCGCTCTCTTCGCTTCCGGAGGTCTTGGTCTGTTTGTCATGACCTTCAGAGTCACTGCTGGAAATGATGTTGTTCTCAGTGACCTGGTCATCCAGATCAGCGCTGTTGCTCTCTTCGGCAGCTTGCTCTGGTTCGATCGAACTCGAGAACCCTGAATTAACTGCTTCTGAGGGATTCAGTTCTTCTGGTTCGTGGGATGCGTTGGAGTCATGGTCTGAATCTTCCTTGGTTGAAGGCTCAGGGGTTGGAGGAGTGTTGATGGTTTTTGGAGGTTCCGTTGGCTCATCAACTTTTGATGTGTTGAGATCTGGAGTTTTCCAATCCAAAGGTCCCAGGCGAAGAAGATTCAATCCGAGTGAAAACCTTGAGTCTTCTAGCTGTCGGTCACTCATCGCTACAGCCGCTTCAATGGCCATCGAAGGACGCGTGAGAAGCCAGATGGATTGAACTAGCTGATTCCATTGCCAAAAAATGATGGATAGCAGTGGAGTTGCGATCAGCAGACTTTGAAGGCGATGTCCACTTCTTAACGGAGAGAGATCCGCAATCAGCAGCGAGGAGCGATCGACCCACCAAAACAGTGCAAGCAAAAAAACGGACCCTGCTGCTCCCACCAGTTTTAAGAGCAGGTTGTCCTGAGAGTGACTGATTTTTCGTTGAAAGGTTGTCCGCTCTTTTAAGGGCTGACGCACGAGGAGAAGGGAGCCCCAATCAACAGGCCGTTTCCAGAGCAAGACTCCAGGAGCAACAACGGCGATCCCCCAACAGAGAAAGCGTTCCACAGAGGGCACCGGACCGAGATCCGAGCCAGCCAATATCAACCGAAGCAGCTGTAGCTCCAGTGGAATGGCTCCAATCGCCACCAACTGGAGCCAGAGAAGCGGCTCGTTTCGGGGCGACATTAGGTGGCGAGCTTGCGGCGCTGGGTCACGAGCTTGTAGCTCTCAACAATGTCGCCGTCCTTCCAATTGGCAAAGCGATCACAGCCGATACCGCATTCAAAACCTGTGGCCACATCCTTGACGTCGTCTTTGTTGCGGCGTAGGGAATCGAGATCTCCAGCGAAGACGATTTCTTTGCCGCGACGGACGCGCACCTTGCAGTTGCGTTGAAGTTTCCCGGTCGTGACATAACAACCAGCAACAGCGCTCTTTCCGATCGTGAAAACGGCACGAACTTCTGCTTCTCCAAGGGACTCTTCCACAAGTTCCGGTTCCAGGAGACCTTCCATGGCCAACTGGATGTCCTCCAGCAGCTTGTAGATGACGTCGTAGTCGCGAACGTCAACGCTGTTGGCGTCTGCCGCTCGTTTTGCACCTGAGGCCATCGAGGTGTTGAAGCCCACGATCACAGCGCCAGATGCTGCCGCTAGATCGACGTCAGTTTCCGTGACTTCGCCTGGTGCGGACAACAAGACACGGACCTGTACCTCGTCTTTCGGTAGCTGTTCAAGCGAGCCAAGGATCGCCTCCACACTGCCTTGAACATCGGCCTTGAGAATGAGATTGAGCTCTTTGAGTTCGCCCTCTTTGGCTTGGCCAGACATGGCCGTGAGTGAGACGCGACGTGAGGCCATCTGTTGCGCTAGGCGACTCGCTCGGGCATCGGAGGCACGATCGCCGACGACAGCGCGTGCTGACTTCTCATCGGGGTAGACCTCAAACTCATCACCTGCTGTTGGCACCTCGCTGAAGCCAAGAGCTTCCACAGCACAGGAAGGACCTGCTTCCTTCAAACGGCCGCCACCGTCATCCACCATGGCGCGCACTTTGCCCAGAACTGGGCCTGCGGCGAGCACGTCACCAGTACGCAATGTTCCGTTTTGAATCAGCAATGTGGCCACAGGACCTTTGGCCTTGTCGAGATGGGCCTCGATCACAGTGCCTTTTGCGAGTCGATCGGGGTTGGCTTGTAGATCCTCAACCTCGGTAACGAGGAGGATCATTTCAAGCAACTTGTCGATGTTTTCTCCGCGGAGGGCACTGACGGGAACCATCACCACATCGCCTCCCCAATCTTCCGCCAGCAGGTTCTGTTCAGAAAGTTCCTGTTTGACGCGATCGGGAGAGGCTCCCTCTTTGTCGATCTTGTTGATGGCCACAACAATCGGCACTTCTGCCGCCCGTGCATGGCTGATCGCTTCAAGGGTCTGAGGACGCACCCCATCGTCTGCCGCAACCACCAAGACGGCAACGTCAGTGACTTTGGTGCCTCGAGCACGCATGGCGGTAAACGCCTCGTGCCCTGGAGTGTCCAGAAAGGTGAGCCTCTGAGGGGCATCGTTGTGCTGAATCTCGACTTGATAAGCACCAATGTGTTGAGTGATTCCCCCAGCTTCTCCAGCGGCTACGCGGGCTTGGCGGATCGCATCAAGAAGGCTCGTCTTGCCGTGGTCGACGTGACCCATGACGGTGACGACGGGGGGACGGCGAATGAGATGGGCGCGGTCTGTCTCTTCAATCATCTCGACGGTCTTCTTGGCCGCCTCTTCGACATCATCCTGAAGCACAGGTACGCCGAATTCTTGAGCAACAGCTTCAATAGTGGGCATGTCCAAGGTCTGCGTGACCGTGGCAATGACACCTTTGAAAAACAGTGATTTGATGATTTCAGAGCTCTCGATGCTGAGCATGTCAGCGAGCTCTTGCACCGTCAGATTGTCCTCAGGGACAACGATCATCTCGGGCCGTACCTGTTTGGCTTCCCTTGCAGCACGGAGCTCCATCGAGCGGCGACGCTGACGCTGACGAGCGGTTTCCTTGCGCCGCTTCCTGATAGCAGCAACTGGCTTCGGAGCTGGCTTGTGCTTGGTTCTGGGCTTGGAAGGACGGGCCAAGCTGGCGGACAGCACTATCGCCTGGCCTTCACCAGCGAAGCCTCCGGTCTCAGCGGTTAGGGCATCATCGTTTTCGCCGATGATATGGACTTTTTGACGCTGTTTTTGAGGTGATTTACTACGTAGCGCCTCCAATTTGGCGCTGTCATCCCAGTCAGGCCGTCCAGGCCTGCGTTGACCACCAGCTCCTGGACCAGGTCTGAAGCCTGGACGCCTTGGTGCTGATGGTGGGGTAGCCGTTGGACGTGAAATAGGTGGGGTGGCCTTGGCTCCTCCAGGGGCAGCCTCACCGCTGCGCGTTGCGACAGGAGTGCCATCAACACGTCTCGGCGGTGGCGCTGACGGTCGGTTATTCGGCTTTTGGAGCTGCATGAGCTCACCGGGGGCCACCGGCTTACGCATCCCTGGCATGCCACCAGGACGGGGAGCTCCAGGTCTTGCAGCACCAGGGGGACGTCCTTGTCCATCGCCACGGACACCGGCGCCGTCATTACTGCCATCTCTGCGGATGGGTTTGCCGACCAATTCCAGCGAACTTGCGGCTGAGCGGGGTTGCCCCGGCTTAGAGGGAGCATCTCCTGGACGTGTTGGAGCCCCTGGACGTTGAGCGCCTGCAGGGCGTTGCGGCATGTTGGAGCGCTGGCCTGGAGGCCCGCTTGGCCGGGGACTAACGCCTGGGCGTTGTCCGATCTGACGTACTGGGGCACCAGGAGCAGCACGCTTGGGCTGTGGCCGGCCCACGAGTTCTGGTTTGGGTGCGGGCCGCTGAGGCGCCCCTCGGTTTACTGGTGCTTTCGGTTGAGGACGCGCTGGCGGCGCTGTAGGCCTGGGGCTGCTGGCTTCGCTGCCAGGACGTTTAACCGGTGAGGTGCCTGTTGGTCGAGCCGGAGCAGGCGTCGGTTTGGCAGATTTGGCAGAGGTGGGCCTTGCAGGAGCTGATGGAGCAGAGGCCGCACGAGCGGGGGCTGAAGGCTTTGGCGCTGAGGGCGCTGGGGTTGCAGCTGGCTTGGGCCGTGGTGTGGGCGCAGACGCAGACGGTGCTGCTGCAGATGGTGCTGGCGGGGCGACTGCGGGGGCGCTTGGTCGGCTCACCGGCTTTTGTGGTGCTGCTTGACGCGACACGGGCTGCTGCACGATTTGGGGCAGAGGTGCCCCTGGTCGTGAAGGCGCAAAGGGTTTGGGCGATGGTTTTGCTGCCGTAGGAGCCACAGGTTTGCTGGGCATGGACGGGGCTGCTGGGCTAGATGCCTTTTTGACCGAGAGAATTGCTTTTCCAGGCGCGGGCTTGGCAGGAGCAGACGCGACTGCGCTCCCACCTTGCTTTAAAAGGTTTCGGATTTTGCCGGCTTCTGTATCGCTGATGGAGCTGCTATGGCTCCTTGCCGCGATGGACAGCTTCTCGGCGGCATCCAGGACATCTTTGTTGTCCAAGCCAAGGTCCTTGGACAACTCATAAATTCTGACTTTGCCGCTGCTGGTCATTCAGGTCTCCGGTCGGTCCAGGCACGGTGTGCCTCGGGGCTCCACACACATGGTGCCAATGTTCATCTTGCCTCAGCGGCTGCAACCCGAGGTTCGGTGAGCCGCTCTTGCAGCGCCGTCATTAAGTCGTCAGAAACCTGGCAACGCAGGGATTTCTGAAGCCTTTTGCGGCGGCGAGCCTCTTCAAAACAGGCCTCGGTCGGACAGAGGTAGGCCGATCGGCCCATTCCCTGATCGAGGAGGACCCCCTCCTGATGGTCACGAATCACTCGCAAAAGCATGCTTCGATTGAGCAGCTCTCTGCAGGCGACACAGCGACGGAGGACGGGGCGCGAAACGTTCACCGGGCTCCTTCCTCGTCATCGCTTGAGCTGGGGGCAACCTCAGGATCGGGCTCATCGTCCTGTTGTTCAGACTCGGCTTCAGCTTGGAGTTCAGTCTCAGCTGTTTCGACTGACTCTTCGACGGCTTCTGCCACTGGATTTTCTACTGGAGTTTCAGTGTCCTCGTAATACTCTCCATCTTCTATGTACCCCTCTTCATCTTCGGGAAGGGGATAAAGCCCACGAAGTCGAGCATCCTCTTCGGCCCTGGCTGCCTGTTCAACAGCTATGCGCTCTTCTGCCTCGCGCTGAAGGGCTTCTTCCTCTTCTCTCTGGGAGATGAGCTCAGCAACAACAGCATCTTCCGAGGTTTGGTCATATTCAGTTGAATTCTTGATATCAATTTTCCAACCCGTTAATCGAGCGGCAAGACGAACGTTTTGGCCTTCTCGCCCGATGGCAAGACTCAGTTGATCGGGTGGCACCAAAACATGGGCGTGTTGCCCCTCGGGATCAACAAGTCGCACCACCTCGACTCGAGCTGGACTCAGCGAGTTGGCGATGTACTGGCCGGGATCTTGGGACCAGCGGATGACATCAATTTTTTCGCCACGGAGTTCATTCACGACTTGTTGAATGCGTGAGCCCCGCGCTCCAATGCAAGCTCCAACAGGATCAACTTCTCTCTCGATGCTGTCGACGGCCACCTTGGTACGAGGTCCTACCGATCTGGATGGCGGATTGGCTTCACGGGCTACGGCAACGATGCGTACTGATCCCTCCTGAATTTCAGGAACCTCATTTTCAAACAGATACACCACCAGCCCTGCGTTAGCTCGACTCACGAAGAGTTGAGGCCCACGGCGAGCCACTTCGCTGACCTCCTTGAGAAAGACCTTGAAGGTGGCGTTGGCGCGGTAGTTGTCGTTAGGGAGCTGATCGCGCCTGGGTAATTCAGCTTCGACCTCGGGGCGTCCGAGACCTGAACTCACGGCCATAATGATCGACTGACGCTCGAATCGAATCACGCGTGCGGTCAGGACTGGATCCTCAAGATCTGCGAATTCCTCTTGGATCATCTGTCGCTGCTGATCGCGCAGCTTTTGAGCCAAGACTTGTTTGGTCGTGGCAGCTGCCATGCGACCGAAGTCCTCTTTCTCGGGCGTGACGTCTAGTACTACGGTGTCGCCCGCCTGGGCATCTTCAGCAACCTGCATCACCTCGGCCAAAGCAATCTGGTGGTCTTCACTTTCAACGTCATCAACAATGATTTTGCTGGCGAGCACCCGATAACCCTCTTCGTCTAGATCGAGGGCGACATCAAAATTGCTGAAATATTCCTCGTCAAACGGATCTTCACTGATCCCTAAATAAAGTGTGCGCCGATAGCGCTCGTAGCCTTTTAAGAGTGCTTCCCTTAGGGAAGCCTCAACGACCTGAGGGGCGAGTTTCTTTTCCTCGCTGATGTCTTCGATCAGGTTGCTGAGGCCGGGGAGAAGGACGAGAGCCATCGAGGACGGGAGTGAAAGTCTGGAAAGTGAGTGAGATTGGGAAGAGGCTTAAAGAGGTCAGCCTGTGGGACTGGTGAGCTCAACTGAAATAACGGAGTCCCGCGGGATCTGTTTAATTCGCCCGTGAATGCTGATCTTAATGTGATCTTCTGTTCGCTCTAAAAGGGTTCCGGAGAGCCTTTGTTGAGTCCCTTCGTAGTCACGTTGAATCACGTCGACCGGATAGCGACGAAAAGTCTGGAAATCGCGATCCGATTGAAGATGTTCTCCGATCCCTGGACTACTGATCTCAAGGACATAAGCCTCGGTGAGAAGAGCAGAATTCTCCAGAGCTTGTCCCATCGGTGCACTGAAACCGGCGCAATCATCCAAAGTCACATCGTCCCCGCTGGGACGGCAAAGTTGGATCTGCACCGTCATCGGTTGCATGTGGGCTAGGGCCTGCAAATCAGCCAGCTCAAACCCATGGTCTAGGGCTGTGGCAGACGCCAATTCCTTTAGAGCAGGGAGTAAGGGATGAGGCAAGAACAATCGGAGGGTTGTCGGGCACCGGCCCGATGGTTGATGCTGCGATCACCCTCCCGGAGAGAGGAACTCACCAGGCCAATCAACAATGTAGTTGATTGGCCTTTCATCCCTCAGTCGCAACCCTGCACCGAAATGCGGTAGCTGAATCCCGTTGCTCCAGGATCATTGCCAGCACCAATTTTAAAGTTCACTTGACTGACAGCTTTCTCTTGAGGAGTCTGGAATGGACCGAATTGAGCTCCGGTTCCTGTTGGTGGCTTCATAAATTCGTTGACAACTCTTAAATTGCTGCCGTCCAAAAATTTCAGGAAGGCTTCGACTGGATAAGAACCAGGGTTGCTATCCGTTGAGTCTGCGGTGAAGAAGAGTTTATAAGAGGCAAAAGGTTGGTTCACGACAAAGTCGGTATTCCAGTTCGTGCGGCCTACCAATAATTTGTTGCGTTGAACTCTCTTCTTGACGATGTAGGGCTTAGGACCGTCGCCATTTCCGCCGATTGGCATCAAGAAGGTGCAACCCGCTTGAGCTGCGGGTGCGTGAGCAAAAATCAACGATGAGCAAGCTGCAACTATCCCAAAAGTTGTGGCCAGTCGAAAATTCTTATTTGCGAGTGAAGGCATGTTTTGAATTGAAGTTGTCAGGGTGTTTTTACACCCTTTTCTTCAATTTGTTCGAGAAGAACATTGACTGGGATTTTCGTCGAAAAACGGCAGGCACAGGTTTCACTGGAAGCCAAGGTTCCATGCTCCCAGTACTTATTGCTTCCAGTGCCGCCGCCGCAGAAGCCGTAATAGTCGCATTGATCACGACAAAGCGTTGTTCCAACGGACATATCTTGGAGCAATTGATGAAACGTCTCAGTTTCAGCGGCACCGACAAGAGATTGATCACGAATATTCCCCAAGTTAAACAATCCATATTTTTTGGTTTCAACGGAGAGAAGTTCAGGATCAAAAGTGGAAAAATTGCCTGCCGAATCAACGCTCAAGATTGAGAATGGGCGATTCATTTCATTTTGTAGCAGTCTTTGCCCCCCAGCCATCATCTCAGTGATTTGGTCAAATTCACGCAGGCGAATCGGAAATCCGTCCCTTTGATTGCACTCCCAAAAGCATTTTAAGAAGTTGTGATATTGCTTTTCCCGACTTAATCCTTGCATGGAAGAGCTGGCGTTAACGCCTTCCTGCTCTTCTACATTGAAGCCAAGATCATGAATCCCATTGTCACGGAAAAAGGAGTACATTCTCTCAGGGTCGTCCATGGCCGCACTCGTGAGTACAGCAATCGCATGGATAGGAATCGCATGATCTTGAAGTTTTCGAATGCCACGCATTGTTAAAGCATGAGAGCCCTTGCCATTGCGAAAACGGCGGTGGGAATCATGGATCTCTTCTGGCCCGTCAACGCTGACACCTACAACAATTTGATTGCGCTGAAAGCATTCACACCAGGCATCGTTGATCAACGTGGCATTGGTTTGCACATGCTGCTCAATTTGAACCCCTTGCTCCTGCAGCTCAGCTGTTTGCTCACGCAAGATGGCACTAGCCTCGTCGTAAAAGCTGCAGGGCAACGTCAGCGGTTCTCCTGCATGCCAAAGGATTGAAAGATGAGGGCCCCAAAAGGGGCTCTCATACACCCTGTTGAGCAAGACAGTTAATTGATTGAGATCAAAGATCCGTCGTTTCTGGCGATCAGGCAAGTAGCAGTAACTGCAATCAAGATTGCAGAGCGATGTTGCCTGAATCACCAACAGGCCGATAGGTCCGTAATCAGCGTGGTTCACCAATTGGCGAAACCTGCGCGATAGCCATTGGCGAAGCCGCCGCCGCCGCCGTTGCCAAATGCACGTCCACGGCCGCCGCCGTTGCCAAATGCACGTCCACGGCCACCACCGTTGCCGAAGGCGCGGCCGTTACCGTTTCCCCAGGCTCGAGCAATGGTCTGGCCATCGTGGCGATCACTACTCGCACCTAATCGCGCCCAAGCGTCACTCGAGAGCTTTTCAATGCGCTGCTCTAGAGCATTCCCAGGATCGGGCTCGCTGAGAACAGCCGAGTGCGAGGCATCTATCAAGACAGAACTTGAAGCGAGGATTGCAGCGATGCTCAGCAGAGTTGTTTTGTTCATGGAAGAAGCGAAATGTAATTGGGGCTTGAAAAATAAGGCTCAGGACCCCTTGGACAATTCAGCTGTGGTTGCAAGCACGATGGTGAAGAAATCGCCGATCATGATTTCGCTGAGTCCTACCTGACTATCGGGACCAATCCACTTGTTGACGGCTGTGCGTACGTCTTTGTTGTCGTCCACATAGGCAGTCAGCATCCGACCAATGGCCAAGTTGCTGTAATTGAGAAGGTGAGGAGTGGAGTCTGCGACAACACAACCCACGCTGGATCGTGCATAAGGGAATGCGGGGACAAGATCAGCATCCGGAGCTGTGGCTTGACGATTGGCCTTCAGCCAAAGAGTGTCTCCACCAAGGAATTCAACCGTTCCGTCCTTCAGGCCTGCAAGAGCCTCTTTGGGGGTCGAGAAGAATTGGAATTGGGCTTCATCAACGGATTTGGCCAGCACTGCCGCTGCAGCGGTGTCTTTCACCACACCAATTGTTTTGCCTTCGAGGCTGTCTGGTGTTCCGTCATTCCCTTTGGGAGCTAGGACACGTACGCCGCTTGTTGCGAAGGGCAAGCTGTAAGTAAGCGTTCTTTGTCTCTCCCAAGTGAACGCTACGCCACACGCAATATCAGCTTCTCCGGAACGAATTTTGTTCAGTCCATCCTGAGCAGACTTGATCGAAACAGGCTCAATCACAATGTTGTCTGACTTGTTTTCGGAAGCTGATTTGAGCTGATCACGGATGGCATCAAGCACCACGAAAGAAAGACCTTCGTACTTGCCGTCTTTCTCGTCAACCATTGGGAGTACATCATCAACGACGAGTGCTCTTAGCTTTCCAGTCTCAAACACGTTGCCTGACTGGCCTGAAGCTCCTTTTTCACTTGTTGGAGCTGACTTTTGGCAGGCCACAAGGCCAACCGAAGTAAGCGCGATCAGGCCAGTAGCGGCCGCTTTAAGCAAGCGCATGATCGAGAAGTTATGACGAACTTGACGGTAGTAATAGACACGAATTTGGGAATTGTGCCAACCCAGGCTTGGATCATGCACGATCGGGATCAGCTGTCAGCCTGCGTGCCTCCGACCTCAACAAGGGCGATTTCTTCGTAGCGATCACCAGGCTTCTCGGTGCCTCGTTTGGATACGTCTTGATTGATGCAAGAAGCCTTCTGCTCGTGTGTTTTTAGGTACTGACAAACGCGAGCCCAAAGTTTGCTGCGGCTCCCTGTGGCACCACGACTGAACAAGACCTCGTCGCCTTGATCAGTGTTTTCATTGATCTCGATCTGACAGAGCTCGCATCGAAGTTGCGTGTTGGACGACACGGTCATGGCTCTTATTAATAAAAAGGGTCGATCAAACTAATGCCGTCTTTCCTCTTCAAGTGAGTTGCACGATGAGCGTGCTTCGGTAGCCAGAGCGGGGCCACTAGCGTGAAGATTCTTACGTGTTCATGATCCTTGGCCGCCGGCATGAAGGTTTTGCAAATCATTCGCTGTTATTGCCTGACAGCCCTTTTGGTCATGTCTTGCTTCGGCAGCCTTCCCGTTCAGGCTGCTGATTTGTCTTTTACAGCCGGTGGCCACAGCTTTGTTGCCAACGCCGTCCGGGAGGTTGCGCCGTCGGTCGTACGGATTGACACCGAGCGTTTGATCGAACGGCAGCCCTTTGATCCGAATCTGATTGATCCCCTCCTGCGCGACCTCCTGGGAGAACCGGGCTATGGGATCGGCCCTGAGCGACAGCGGGGTCAGGGGTCAGGTGTTGTGATCGATGGGCGTGGTCTGATTTTGACGAATGCCCACGTTGTTGATCAAGTCACCAGTGTGTATGTGACGTTGTCTGATGGGGAACAGAGAGACGGGGAAGTGATTGGTCAAGATCCGGTCACCGATCTCGCACTGGTCAAACTCTCTGGACGAGCCCTGCCCTCCCCTGCAACGTTGGGGGATTCAGAGGCCTTGGAAGTGGGTGATTGGGCCATTGCACTAGGCACTCCCTATGGCTTGGAGCGAACGGTCACGTTGGGGATTGTCAGCAGTCTTCATCGCAACATCAGCAGCCTCGGCTTTTCCGACAAGCGTCTGGATCTGATCCAGACCGATGCCGCCATTAATCCTGGTAATTCGGGCGGGCCGCTGGTGAATGCGTCCGGTGAAGTGATTGGGATCAACACGCTGGTGCGCTCTGGTCCAGGTGCCGGATTGGGTTTCGCGATCCCGATCAATCTGGCTTCCCGAGTTGCTGATCAACTCCAAAAGGATGGTGAGGTTGTTCATCCCTACTTGGGAGTTCAACTTGTTCCTCTTACCGCTCGGATTGCGCGAGACCATAACCGTGATCCCAACGCTCTAGTTGAATTGCCGGAACGCTCTGGTGCGTTGGTTCAATCGGTTCTGCCCGATAGCCCTGCTCAACGTGCTGGATTAAGGCGAGGTGATCTCATTATTCAAGCGGGCGACGACACCATTCGAGATCCTCAGGATTTGTTGAAACAGGTCGACCAAGCTGAAATTGACCAGCCGTTGCTGTTGCAGATTCTTCGCAACGGGGGAGATCTGCAGCTGTCGGTGAAACCGGCTCCTTTGCCAGGAATGAGCTGAGAGCTCTTGCTACGGTCTCGCCCTCAGCAGCTGATCGATGACGGATCTCCAAACTCAAATGAAGCAAGCCGTCGCGGAGGCGGCTGTTGCCCAGATTCGTGACGGCATGGTGGTGGGCCTCGGCTCGGGGTCCACGGCAGCTTTGATGATTCAAGGCCTCGGGGCACGACTGGCAGCAGGTCAGCTTCACGACATCGTCGGGGTGACCACCTCGTTTCAAGGAGAAGTTCTTGCCGCTGAGTTAGGGATTCCTTTGCGTGCTTTGAACGCCATTCATCGCATCGATTTGGCGATCGACGGTGCTGATGAAGTGGATCCTTCCTTTCAGTTAATTAAAGGTGGTGGTGCCTGCCATGTGCAAGAAAAGCTTGTTGCTGATCGAGCAGAACGTTTCATCGTCGTGGTTGATTCCACAAAGCTTGTTCGGTGTTTAAATCTCCAATTCTTATTACCTGTTGAAGTGCTTCCTGGCGCATGGGTGCAAGTTCAAATCCGTCTGAAATCAATGGGAGGAGTTGCGGAACTACGAATGGCAACCCGTAAAGCAGGCCCTGTGGTGACCGACCAGGGCAATCTTGTACTGGACGTGCGATTTGAGGCTGGAATATCTGATCCGATTGCCCTTGAGCGTGACATCAACAATCTTCCAGGTGTTTTGGAGAACGGCCTCTTCGTCAATCTTGCTGACGAAGTTCTCGTTGGTGAAATCAACGATGGCGTTGCTGGAGTGCGCAGCTTGGAGCGTGTGGGTTAACGCCCTTCACTGAAGACGGAGCCGCACCGAATTGGCATGGCTGTGGAGACCTTCGCTTATCGCCAAGGTCTCCACAGCCACTCCGGTTGCATCAAGGGCTTCCTTGTTGAACTCGATCAGCGACGTATGACTCATGAACGTCTCCACGCTCAGCGCACCACTAAATCGTGCGGCGCCACAGGTGGGGAGTGTGTGATTGGGACCGGCTAAATAGTCTCCGACTGCTTCCGGGCTCCATGGGCCAATAAAAATGGCACCTGCGTGGTTGATGCGGTCAGCCATCATTCTTGGCCGCTCCACAAGGAGTTCTAAATGCTCAGGAGCAAAGCGATCGCTGAGAATGGCGCAATGTTCAAGGCTGTCGCAAGTCACAATCAGCCCCCATTGATTTAAAGATTGACGGCAAATGCTTTCGCGTGGATGGGACGCAAGCTGACGTTCAATCTCCACGGGAACGGATCGAGAGAGCTCTTCTTCCGTGGTGAGCAAGATGGCTGCAGCAAGTGGGTCATGTTCTGCCTGGGCCAGGAGGTCAGCTGCTACATGCTCTGGCTTGGCTGTTTGGTCGGCGATCACCAAGACTTCACTTGGACCTGCCAGAGAATCAATTCCCACCTGCCCATAGACCGATTTTTTGGCCAAGGTCACGAAAAGATTTCCTGGACCACTGATGACATCAACCTTCTGGATGCTTTCTGTTCCATAAGCAAGTGCTGCGATCGCTTGTGCACCACCCACTCGATACACCTCGCGGATTCCAGCAATGCGAGCTGCTGCAAGAACAGTGGTGTTGATCAATCCGTTGGCCCCAGCAGGGGTGACCATCGCAATTCGCTTCACGCCCGCAGCTTTTGCAGGTACGGCATTCATCAAGACTGTGCTGGGGTATGCAGCTCTGCCCCCGGGGATGTATAGACCGGCTGCATGGACCGGGCGCCATCGCCGACCGAGCTGTTCTCCGTGAACCCCGGAAACGCTGAGGTCAGAGGGACGTTGCCGCTGATGAAAATCTTGGATTCGTCGGTGCGCGAGATCTAAGGCATCGCGAAGATTGGCAGGCGTGTCGTTCCAAGCTTGTTCCAGCAGGCCTTCATCGATGCGCAGAGGCTCTGGGCGGAAGCCATCAAATTGCTCTGTGAGGCTGACGAGAGCTTGATCTCCATCCCTCCTGACCTGCTCCAAAATCCCTTGAACCCTTTGCTCCGCTTCGCGCTGGGTCGCTCCGGTGGTTCTGGTTGAAATCCGATCAAGTTCTTGTTCGGCTTGCACAGCGGTGCTGATGCAGCGCATGAGACCGGCAGGCGGATGCTCATTGCTCAGCACTGTCATCACTTGTTCGTCGTTCTTGCTCAAACTAAGTGGCCCCATGAACCATGTGCTCGATGATTGGAAGGGCGGTGGGTTATGGTCACGGATTGTTGAACTGAAATCCGGCTCTGTGGCCAATAACAAGTCATCGAAGAAGCGCGTCGAGATCGGCGAGCGCAATCGCTTACAGAACAAAGCGTATAAATCAGCGCTGCGTACCCTCATGAAGCGCTGTCTCACTGCATGCAGTGCCTATAGTGAAGCCCCAGGTGATGAGGCTAAAACTACGCTGACATCCAGCCTGAATGCAGCTTTTAGCAAAATCGATAAAGCGGTTAAGCGCGGCGTGATGCACCGCAATACCGGAGCTCATCAAAAGTCTCGTCTCAGTACTGCTGTGAAGAGCGCTATCGAGCCAAGCGTTAGCTGATCTCTCCCCGGCACAATGGACCTGAAGGCGCGTTTCAGGTCTTGGTCTGATGTCCACTCCAATCTTGATCGACAGCCACTGTCACATTGTCTTCCGCACGTTTGAGGACGATCTTGATGAGGTTGCTTCTCGATGGCGAGAGGCTGGTGTCACTTCTTTGCTACATGCCTGCGTTGAGCCTTCGGAGATTCCTGCGATTCGGGCGTTGGCCGACCGTTTTCCTGAAATGCGTTACTCCGTCGGAGTTCATCCGCTTGATACGGAGCATTGGGCCACCGATACCGTTGATGTTTTACGCGCTGCTGCCAAAGACGATTCCCGTGTCGTAGCCATTGGTGAGCTCGGTCTTGATCTGTTTCGAGACAAGAACCTGGATCAGCAGCTGTCTGTGCTGAAGCCTCAACTTGATCTCGCTGTGGAGCTGGATCTGCCTGTGATTGTCCACTGCCGTGATGCCGCTGAACCGATGCTGGCTGAACTTCATGAGAGACAACTCAGGGGCACGTGCCCACGGGGGGTAATGCATTGCTGGGGTGGGACTCCCTCGGAAATGGCAGCTTTTCTCGAGTTTGGCTTCTACATCAGTTTCAGTGGAACGGTGACCTTCCCGAAAGCCGTTGATACGCATATCTGCGCCAAAGACGTACCGCAGGATCGATTTCTTGTTGAGACCGATTGCCCGTTTCTTGCCCCAGTCCCTCGGCGCGGCAAGAGAAATGAACCTGCTTTTGTGGCATCAGTTGCCGAACGCGTGGCCGAGTTGAGGGGGCAGACCGTGATGGAAGTGGCTGATGCCACCACCGCCAATGCCAGAAGCTTGTTCGCGCTTCCCTGACAAAGGGACCATTTGGGTTTAGATGAAAGTGTAAGATGCTTAATCGGCCTGGCCAAAATGCAGCACCTGTGTTTTCGGCCCCAGAAGCGTCCATTTCCTTCCGGTTCATTGACGACGTCATCTGTTCAGACCAAAAACCTCTAAAGCCATGGAGTACGGCAGTCATTCCTTGATTGGGATGACTGCCTCTTCTTGTGGCGACGAGATTTTGATTTTGAGTATCTGACGATCCTTCAGGCCTTTGTTCCCACTTTTCAACTGCAGGTCTCCGCATGAGCAGCAGCGCGATTCAAGTCGCCAAGACCGTCACCTACCTGCCCGATTTGGTGGAGGTGCAGCGGGCAAGTTTTAAGTGGTTTCTGGATAAGGGCCTCATCGAGGAGCTGGAGAGTTTCTCACCCATTACGGATTACACCGGCAAGCTGGAGCTGCACTTCGTAGGCAGTGAGTATCGCCTGAAGCGACCTCGGCACGATGTGGAAGAGGCAAAACGTCGAGATGCGACTTTCGCATCTCAGATGTATGTGACTTGCCGTTTGGTTAATAAAGAAACCGGCGAGATTAAAGAGCAAGAAGTTTTTATTGGAGAACTTCCACTGATGACTGAACGTGGAACGTTCATCATTAATGGTGCAGAGCGGGTAATCGTCAATCAGATCGTTCGTAGTCCCGGTGTTTATTTCAAGGATGAGCAGGATAAGAACGGTCGTCGTACATACAACGCAAGCGTGATTCCCAATCGCGGGGCTTGGTTGAAGTTTGAGACGGATAAAAATGATCTGTTGCATGTTCGCGTCGATAAAACACGCAAAATCAATGCCCACGTTTTGATGCGTGCGATGGGACTTTCCGACAACGATGTTGTCGACAAGCTCAGGCACCCCGAGTACTACAAAAAATCGATCGAGGCCGCGAATGATGAGGGCATTAGCTCCGAGGATCAAGCACTCCTTGAGCTCTATAAAAAGTTGCGTCCAGGTGAACCACCCTCTGTGAGTGGTGGTCAGCAGCTGTTGCAAACTCGATTTTTTGACCCCAAGCGTTACGACCTTGGACGTGTTGGTCGTTACAAGATTAATAAAAAGCTGCGGCTCACGATTCCCGATTCGGTCCGCACCCTCACGCATGAGGATGTCCTGTCGACCCTCGACTACCTCATCAATCTCGAACTTGATGTGGGTGGCGCAAGCCTTGACGACATCGATCACCTGGGTAATCGTCGAGTTCGCTCTGTTGGCGAGCTTCTCCAGAACCAGGTTCGCGTTGGCTTGAATCGCCTTGAGCGGATTATCAAGGAGCGCATGACAGTTGGTGAAACCGACTCACTCACCCCTGCTCAATTGGTGAATCCCAAGCCACTTGTGGCGGCGATTAAAGAGTTCTTCGGCTCCAGTCAGTTGAGCCAGTTCATGGATCAGACCAATCCTCTGGCTGAGCTCACGCACAAGCGCAGGATTTCTGCTCTTGGCCCAGGTGGCCTCACCCGAGAACGTGCAGGCTTCGCTGTGCGAGACATTCATCCTTCTCATTACGGTCGTCTTTGCCCGATTGAGACTCCAGAAGGCCCGAACGCTGGTCTCATCAACTCTCTGGCTACCCATGCCCGAGTGAATGAATATGGCTTCATCGAAACTCCGTTTTGGAGAGTCGAGAACGGAGTTGTTCAAAAAAGTGGAGACCCGATCTACCTCTCTGCTGACCTTGAAGATGAGTGTCGTGTCGCTCCCGGTGACGTTGCGACAGATGCCACTGGTCAAATCTTGGCTGAGCTCATCCCCGTTCGTTACAGGCAGGACTTTGAAAAAGTTCCGCCTGAGCAGGTCGATTACGTGCAGCTGTCACCAGTGCAGGTGATTTCGGTGGCGACTTCACTGATTCCTTTCCTGGAACATGACGACGCCAACCGTGCCTTGATGGGGTCAAACATGCAGCGTCAGGCGGTGCCTTTGCTTCGTCCAGAGCGGCCTCTTGTTGGTACTGGCCTGGAAACTCAGGTGGCCCGTGACTCAGGAATGGTCCCAATCTCACGCGTGAATGGGTCTGTCACCTTCGTTGACGCCACCGCGATCGTGGTGCGTGATGAAGAGGGCTACGACCACACGCATTTTCTGCAGAAATATCAGCGCTCTAATCAAGACACATGCCTAAACCAGCGCCCCATTGTTCGACAGGGTGATCCAGTAATCATCGGCCAAGTGCTTGCTGATGGTTCAGCATGTGAAGGCGGAGAGATTGCTCTTGGCCAGAATGTCCTGATCGCTTATATGCCCTGGGAGGGATACAACTATGAGGATGCGATCCTTGTAAGTGAGCGTCTGGTTAATGATGATCTTTATACCTCCGTTCATATTGAGAAGTATGAGATTGAGGCTCGTCAGACTAAATTAGGCCCTGAAGAGATTACCCGTGAAATCCCCAATGTTGCGGAGGAAAGCCTCGGTAATCTCGATGAAATGGGGATTATTCGTATTGGCGCATTTGTTGAGAGTGGAGACATCCTTGTCGGCAAAGTCACGCCGAAAGGTGAATCTGATCAGCCCCCTGAAGAGAAGCTGCTGCGTGCGATTTTCGGAGAAAAAGCACGTGATGTTCGCGACAACTCTCTGCGCGTCCCCAGCACTGAACGTGGTCGTGTTGTTGACGTAAGGATCTACACCCGGGAGCAGGGAGACGAATTGCCCCCTGGCGCCAACATGGTGGTGAGGGTGTATGTAGCCCAGCGTCGCAAGATTCAGGTTGGCGATAAAATGGCTGGCCGCCATGGCAACAAAGGCATCATCAGCCGCATTCTTCCCCGTGAAGATATGCCCTACTTGCCCGATGGCACTCCAGTTGACATCTGTCTGAATCCCTTGGGAGTACCGAGTCGTATGAACGTGGGGCAGGTGTTCGAGTTGCTGATGGGGTGGGCTGCTCACCACCTTGATTGCCGCGTCAAAATTGTTCCCTTCGATGAGATGTATGGCGCTGAGAAGTCTCAACAAACTGTTCAGGCCTATCTCAAGGAAGCGGCGAGTCAGCCAGGAAAAGATTGGGTCTTCAACCCGGAAAATCCAGGAAAGCTCCTGCTCAGAGATGGACGGACTGGTGAACCCTTTGATCAACCTGTGGCAGTTGGATATGCCCACTTCCTGAAGTTGGTCCACCTTGTGGACGACAAGATCCATGCCCGATCCACTGGCCCTTACTCCTTGGTGACTCAGCAGCCGTTGGGTGGTAAGGCCCAGCAAGGCGGCCAGCGTTTGGGTGAAATGGAGGTGTGGGCGCTCGAGGCCTATGGCGCCGCCTACACATTGCAGGAACTGCTCACGGTCAAGTCGGACGATATGCAGGGACGCAATGAAGCTCTCAACGCCATTGTGAAAGGTAAGCCGATTCCACGTCCAGGAACACCCGAGTCCTTCAAGGTGCTGATGCGCGAACTCCAGTCTCTCGGCTTGGATATCGCTGTGTATACCGATGAGGGCAAGGAAGTGGATCTAATGCAAGACGTGAATCCACGCCGCAGTACCCCAAGCAGGCCCACATACGAATCCTTAGGCGTCGCGGATTACGACGAGGACTGATGGATCAACGAACGAAACGACACAACCGCCTTTTCCCTTAAACGCCAATGACCAACAGCAATCTGCGTACAGAGAACCACTTCGACTACGTCAAAATCACACTCGCATCACCCGATCGGGTGATGGAGTGGGGTCAGCGCACCTTGCCGAATGGACAGGTGGTTGGAGAAGTGACCAAGCCTGAAACCATCAACTACCGCACGCTCAAGCCGGAGATGGATGGCTTGTTCTGCGAAAAGATCTTTGGTCCTTCCAAGGATTGGGAATGTCATTGCGGTAAGTACAAGCGAGTCCGTCATCGCGGCATCGTTTGTGAGCGCTGTGGCGTTGAGGTCACAGAGAGTCGGGTGCGACGTCACCGCATGGGCTTTATTAAGTTGGCGGCACCCGTCTCTCATGTTTGGTATCTGAAAGGGATTCCGAGTTATGTGGCCATCCTTTTGGATATGCCACTGCGGGATGTTGAGCAGATTGTTTATTTCAACTGTTATGTGGTGCTGGATGCGGGCGATCACAAAGACCTGAAGTACAAACAATTGCTCACGGAAGATGAGTGGCTTGAAATTGAAGATGAGATTTATGCAGAAGACTCAGAAATTGAGAATGAACCCGTTGTTGGAATTGGTGCTGAAGCGCTGAAGCAGCTGCTTGAGGATCTCCAACTCAATGCACTTGCTGAACAATTACGTGAGGAGATTGCTGGGAGTAAGGGACAGAAACGCGCCAAGTTGATTAAGCGCCTCCGGGTGATTGATAACTTCATTGCCACCAACGCCCGCCCTGAGTGGATGGTGTTGGATGCAATTCCTGTTATCCCACCAGACCTGCGCCCAATGGTGCAGCTGGATGGTGGTCGTTTTGCGACCTCTGACCTCAATGATCTCTACCGACGGGTTATCAATCGCAATAATCGTCTCGCTCGCCTTCAGGAAATCCTTGCTCCTGAGATCATTGTTCGCAATGAAAAGCGGATGCTTCAAGAAGCGGTTGATGCCCTAATCGACAATGGCCGACGCGGTCGAACTGTTGTTGGAGCTAACAATCGTCCGCTTAAGTCACTTAGCGACATCATTGAAGGTAAGCAGGGTCGTTTCCGCCAAAACTTGCTTGGCAAGCGTGTTGATTACTCCGGTCGCTCCGTCATCGTGGTGGGACCAAAGTTGAAGATGCATCAGTGTGGTTTGCCTAAGGAGATGGCAATCGAGCTCTTTCAGCCGTTTGTGATTCATCGCCTGATTCGTCAAAACATCGTTAACAACATCAAGGCAGCAAAGAAGTTGATTCAGCGCGCTGATGATGAAGTGATGCAGGTGTTGCAGGAGGTGATCGAAGGTCACCCAATCATGCTGAACCGAGCCCCCACACTCCACCGTTTAGGGATTCAAGCTTTTGAACCCAAGTTGGTGGACGGCAGAGCGATCCAACTTCACCCCCTCGTTTGTCCAGCATTCAACGCTGACTTTGACGGAGACCAGATGGCCGTTCACGTGCCACTCGCTATCGAGGCACAAACGGAAGCGCGCATGTTGATGTTGGCGAGCAACAACATTCTGTCTCCGGCCACTGGTGATCCGATCATTACACCATCCCAAGACATGGTGCTTGGTTCTTATTACCTAACGGCTCTGCAGCCCCACATGCATCCCATTGAGTTCGGTGATCGCTCCCGCACTTACTCCAGTCTTGAAGATGTGATTCATGCCTTTGAAGACAAGCGAATCACTTTGCATGACTGGGTTTGGGTTCGGTTTAACGGCGAGGTTGATGATGAAGACGAGCGTGAAGAGCCCATCAAAAGCGAAACCCTCAGTGATGGTACTCGTTTTGAACAATGGACCTATCGCCGTGACCGCTTTGACGAAGACGGTGCTCTGATTAGCCGTTACATCCTGACGACCGTTGGACGTGTGGTGATGAATTACACGATCATCGACGCGGTGGCAGCCACCTGAAGCCCCTCTCACAAAGCCTTCCCTTCCCTTCTGTTTCAAGCGCTGTCATGACCTCTACTCCCTCCAAATCCCGCAAGGCTGCTAAAGCCGCCAAGGCTGCTAAAGCAGCAGCTGCTGCTCATGCCAAATCTCGAGCACTAACCAAAACTCCGCCTCCCTTCCGCAACCGCGTTGTTGATAAGAAGGTCTTGAAGGAACTTGTTGCATGGGCCTTTAAAAATCATGGAACGGCTGTTACCGCCTCGATGGCGGATCAACTCAAGGATTTGGGTTTCAAGTACGCCACCCAGGCTGCCGTTTCGATTTCGGTAAACGATCTCAAGGTTCCCGCTGCAAAGAAAGATCTGCTCGCTCAGGCTGAGGAGCAGATTACGGAGACCGAGGAGTCCTACCGGCTTGGTGTCATCACAGAGGTTGAGCGTCACACCAAGGTGATCGACACCTGGACTGAGACCAACGAGCGCTTGGTTGATGCTGTCAAAAAGAACTTCAACGACAACGATCCGCTCAACTCGGTTTGGATGATGGCCAACTCTGGGGCTCGAGGGAATATGTCCCAAGTTCGTCAGCTGGTGGGCATGCGCGGTTTGATGGCGAACCCTCAAGGGGAGATCATTGACCTTCCGATCCGCACCAATTTCCGTGAGGGACTCACGGTCACGGAATACGTCATCTCGTCCTACGGAGCCCGTAAGGGACTGGTGGATACTGCGCTGCGTACGGCAGACTCCGGCTACCTCACCCGCCGTTTGGTGGATGTCGCACAAGACGTGATTGTTCGTGAGGACGACTGCGGCACCATGCGTTCGATCATGGTTAAGGCAGAGGACGGTCGTTTTGGTAAGCGCCTTGTCGGACGATTGACTGCTGATCAGGTTCTTGGAGCTGATGGTGAGGTCATCGCTGAGCGCAACAGCGAAATCGATCCACCTCTCTCAAAACGATTTGAGGCTGCCGGTGTCTCCGCGCTGATGGTGCGTTCTCCGCTCACCTGTGAGGCCAATCGTTCTGTATGCCGTAAGTGCTATGGCTGGGCTCTTGCACATAATCACTTGGTTGACTTGGGCGAAGCGGTTGGAATTATCGCGGCTCAATCCATTGGCGAGCCTGGAACCCAGCTCACCATGAGAACGTTCCACACCGGTGGTGTGTCAACGGCTGAGAGTGGCGTGGTGCGCTCAAAATTGGAAGGCACCGTTGAATTTGGCTCGAAAGCGAGGGTTCGTCCTTATCGCACACCCCATGGTGTGAATGCACAGCAGTCCGATGTGGACTTCTCGCTCACGATCAAGCCCAACGGAAGTGGTAAGCCACAGAAGATCGAAATCACCACTGGTTCGCTTCTGTTTGTTGACGACGGTCAGAAGATCGCCTCTGATGTGACAGTGGCAACAATTGCGGCTGGTGCCGTAATGAAGAGCGTTGAGAAAGCCACCAAAGATGTGATCTGCGACCTGGCAGGTCAGGTCAGCTACGACCCCACTATTCAGCCCCGCGAGGTGACTGACAGGCAGGGCAACATCACGCACAAAGCTCAGCGTCTGGGCCGGATGTGGGTTCTTGCTGGTGATGTATACAACTTGCCTCCAAATGCGCGCCCCGTTGTTTCATCAGGCGGGTCCGTCATCCCGGCTCAGGTTCTTGCTGAAGCCAGTCAAGCCAGTGAGTATGGCGGTGCAATCCGCTTGCGCGAAGCCTTGGGTGATTCGCGTGAGGTGCAGATTGTTACCACTTCCATGACGCTCCGTGATTTCAAACTTCTCGGTGAATCAACTCACGCTGGTGAGATCTGGAATCTTGAAGCCAAGGATGGGACGCGTTATCGCCTTAACACAATCCCTGGAAGCAAAATCGGCAACGCAGAAGTTGTAGCCGAACTTGCTGATGATCGCTTCCGTACACAAACCGGTGGATTAGTCAAATTTGCACCAGGACTTGCAATTAAGAAAGCTCGTTCTGCCAAAAACGGTTACGAGGTCAATAAGGGTGGCACATTATTGTGGATCCCTCAGGAAACGCATGAAATCAATAAAGATATTTCTTTGCTGATGATTACTGACGGTCAATGGATTGAAGCCGGCACCGAAGTGGTGAAGGATATCTTTAGCCAGACTGCAGGTATCGTGAGTGTTACTCAGAAGAACGATATTCTTCGCGAAATTATTGTTTGTGGCGGCAGTTTTCATCTCTGTACTGAGAAGAAAGCGCTCGAGCGTTTCCAGGGCGAGGGCGTCATGGTGAATCCAGGCGAAGCGATCGCTAAGGGCATCAGTACCGATGCCATGGTGTTTGTTCAGGCAGTTGAAACCCCTGAGGGCACTGGCTTATTGCTCCGTCCTGTTGAGGAATACACCATCCCCAATGAGGCCCAGCTTCCTGATTTGGGCCATGTCAAGCAGCCCAATGGTCCCCATCTCGGGATCAAAGCGACGCAACGTTTGGCCTTTAAAGACAACGAGTTGGTCAAATCAGTTGAAGGAGTGGAGTTGCTGCGAACTCAATTGATGTTGGAAACGTTCGAGACCACTCCACAGATGACTGTCGATGTGGAAGCGATTCCCGACAAGAGGGCCAAAACGATTGAGCGTCTTCAGCTCGTGATCTTGGAAAGCATCTTGGTGCGTCGTGACACCATTTCTGATTCCAGTCATGGCTCCACTCACACCGAACTCCAGGTGGAAGACGGACAGTCCATTAAGGCGGGTGATGTTGTTGCAACCACGCAAATTCTCTGCAAGGAGGCTGGTGTCGCTGAGATGCCAGAAGCCACAGAAGAGGAGCCTGTCCGACGTTTGATCGTTGAAAGGCCTGAGGACACGATCACGATCAAGACCTCTGGAGCTCCCGTCGTCACCGTTGGACAGCGTGTGGTGGACGGCGAAGAGCTGGCTCAGGGTCAGCCTTCAGATTGCTGCGGTGAGGTGGAGCAGGTGAGCGCTAGCTCCGTCACCATGCGTTTGGGGCGTCCATACATGATTTCACCCGACTCGCTGTTGCATGTTCGCGATGGAGATCTTGTCCAGCGCGGTGACGCCTTAGCCCTTCTGGTCTTTGAACGTCAGAAAACTGGTGACATTGTTCAGGGCCTACCTCGTATTGAGGAGTTGCTAGAGGCAAGGCGTCCACGTGAGTCTTCGATCCTTTGCAAAAAGCCAGGAACCGTTGAAATTAAACAGGGAGAAGACGATGAGTTCACCACGGTGACCGTGATCGAATCCGACGATGCGATCGCTGAATACCCGATCCTGCTTGGTCGTAACGTGATGGTGAGTGATAGCCAGCAGGTCAATGCTGGTGAACTTCTGACAGATGGTCCTATTAATCCCCATGAGTTGCTTGAGTGCTTCTTTGAGGACCTGCGCAGTCGCAAGCCTTTAATGGATGCGGCTCAGGAAGCGATTGCCAAGCTGCAGCATCGCCTTGTGACTGAAGTCCAGAACGTCTACAAATCGCAGGGCGTGTCGATTCACGACAAGCACATCGAGGTGATTGTTCGCCAGATGACCAGCAAAGTTCGGATCGAGGATGCTGGTGACACCACGCTTCTCCCCGGAGAGTTGATCGAACTCCGTCAGGTGGAAAACACCAATCAGGCGATGTCGATCACGGGTGGAGCGCCTGCCGAATTCACGCCAGTTTTGCTTGGCATTACCAAGGCATCGCTCAACACCGATAGCTTCATCTCTGCGGCTTCTTTCCAAGAAACCACGCGTGTGCTCACAGAAGCAGCGATTGAGGGTAAGAGCGATTGGTTGCGTGGTCTCAAGGAAAACGTGATCATCGGTCGCTTGATTCCCGCGGGTACAGGATTTAGCGGTTTTGAAGAGGAGTTAAGAGCGGAAGCAGGTCCTCATCCCGATATCCTCTCGGAAGATCCTGCCGGTTATCGCCGTATGCAGAATCTTCGCCCTGATTACACCGTTGATATGCCTGCAGCTCCGGCCGCTAAATCCACGGCTTTGTTGGACGATCCCAGCGCTGCAGACCTAGAGGCCACCCGCAGTCGCCATGGTATTGAGGCAGAGGCCAGCAATTTTGCTGCCTTTACCCGTCCAGATGCTGATAACGAGCTTGCAGAAGAGCAAGTTCTTGACCCGGCAGCGGTTGAGAATCTGCAGGAGCAAGGTCTCCTAAGCGATGAATGATTCTTTCGTTTCCTTTTGTATGAGCGGCTCTTGCCGCTTCAAACTGTTGCTCCTTACCGGTGTTGCTCATGATTGAGCCCTCCTTGATCCCAAAGCGGAAACTACCCAGTTTTGGGTTCCATACCCATACTGAAAAGCTCAATGGTCGTGCCGCCATGCTCGGCTTCATTGCCCTTTTGGTTGTGGAGTTCAAAATTGGTCATGGCTTGTTGATCTGGTGATCAGCACGCTTCTCGGTCGAAGCAAGTCCGAGCTTGAAGAGTGGGCTGTTGCTCAGGGCCATCCCGCATTTCGTGGCCGGCAGCTCCATGATTGGCTCTATGCCAAAGGGGCTCGGGATCTTCAAGGCATCACGGTGCTTCCAAAGGCTTGGCGCGCATCCCTTCAAGAGGAGGGGGTGTCGGTGGGGCGTTTGCATGAGCAAGAGCGACGGGTGGCAGCTGATGCCACCACCAAATTGCTGTTGGGCACCGAGGACGGAGAAACCTTAGAAACTGTTGGTATTCCTACTGATCAACGGCTCACGGTTTGTGTATCGAGTCAGGTCGGGTGCCCGATGGCCTGTCGTTTTTGCGCCACTGGCAAAGGAGGGTTGCAACGCTCCCTAGCCGGCCATGAAATTGTTGCCCAGGTGCTCAGTATCCGAGAAGTGATGGAGCGTCGTCCCTCTCATGTGGTGTTCATGGGTATGGGTGAGCCTTTGCTCAACATTGAGGCTGTGCTCGAGTCCATTCGCTGCATCAATGATGATCTGGGCATTGGTCAACGTCGGATCACGGTGAGCACCGTTGGAGTGCCCCATACCCTTCCTCGGCTTGCTGACTTAGCGCTCAAACAGTTGGGTCGGGCTCAGTTCACCCTGGCTGTGAGCCTTCATGCGCCGAATCAAGCGTTAAGAGAGGAGTTGATTCCTACGGCGAAGACGTATCCCTACGACGCACTTCTGGATGATTGTCGTTACTACCTCCAGAAGACGGGTCGTCGGGTGAGCTTTGAGTACATCCTTCTAGGTGGGGTCAATGATCATCCGCACCACGCTGCCGAACTTGCTGATCGAGTGGGTGGTTTTCAGAGCCATGTGAATCTGATTGCCTACAACCCCATTGAGGAAGAGGAGTTTCAGCGACCTACGGCCAAGAGGATTGAGGGCTTTCGGCGCGTTCTGGAGCGTCGTGGAGTCGCTGTGAGTTTGCGAGCTAGCCGCGGCTTGGATCAGGATGCAGCTTGTGGACAGTTGCGTCGCAATCGAAGGTCTTAGAAGAGACTGCGAAAGCAGACTTAATTGGATTCAATGGCACCGATTGACTGGTTTTTTCTGGTCTTTTATTTAATCGGAACCTTGCTTCTTAGGCTTTGGCTGTCTCGACGCAATCAGGGGGAAGAGGATTATTTCGTTGCTGGACGCAGCCTGAGCGGATGGTTGGCAGGCGCTTCGATGGCCGCCACTACCTTCTCGATCGATACACCGTTATATGTCGCGGGCTTGGTGTGCAACAGAGGCCTGGCAGCGAATTAGTGTGGTGGGGGTTCGGTCTTGCTCATGTGGCCATGGCTGTGGTGTTTGCGCCCCTTTGGCGCCGCAGCGGCGTGATGACAGACGCAGCCTTTACAGAACTTCGCTACTGAGGAACCGCGGCGGCTTGGCTGCGGGGCACGAACGCTTTTTTGCTGGCCCTTCCGATCAATTGCATTGGCATCGGTTATTCGTTTTTGGCCATGCGAAAGGTGGTGCAAGCGCTAGGGATTGTGTCCGATCAGCCCGTGCCAGCACTCGGTGGTCTTCCCGACACGGTGCTGTTGTTGATGATCGTGGCTGTTTTGGTCCTTGTGCACACCGTGGCCGGTGGTCTTTGGGCCGTTGTGATCACTGATTTTGTGCAGTTGATTTTGGCGATGGTGGGGGCTTTGGCTGTGGCTTGGGCTGCCATCCATGCCGCTGGCGGGATGGATGCTCTGCTCACCAGCCTCAATGATTTGGGTCGTCCCGAGGTGTTGTCGTTTGTCCCTTGGCGCTGGACTGACTCTGGCTTCGATTGGATTGGAGGGGCAGGCATCAGTGCTTCCACCTTCTTGGCTTACCTCACGGTGCAGTGGTGGAGTTTTCGTCGCATTGATGGTGGTGGTGAATTCATTCAACGGATGCTTGCCACCCGCGATGAACGTCAGGCGAGGTTATCGGGCTGGGTGTTTCTTGTGGTGAATTACCTGCTGCGCAACTGGCTGTGGGTTTTGGTGGCCCTTGCGGCTCTAGTGCTGCTGCCCGATCAGGCCGATTGGGAACTGAGTTATCCGGCTCTGGCGGTGGCCTACCTCCCGCCTGTGGTGCTTGGCCTGGTAGTGGTTTCCTTAGTGGCTGCTTTTATGAGCACGGTCAGTACCTCTGTGAACTGGGGTGCCAGTTATCTCACCCATGACCTCTATCAGCGCTTTGTGAAGCCGGATGCTTCGCAGAAAGAGCTGCTCTTTATTGGACAGGCCACCAATGTTCTTTTGTTGGTGTTAGGGGTATTAACAGCTTTGATTAGTGACAGAACCGGTACCGTTTTCCGACTGGTGATTGCGATCGGGACCGGGCCTGGTGTGGTCCTGGTCTTGCGTTGGTTCTGGTGGCGAATTAATGCTGCGGCAGAGCTGTCATCAATGGTGTGTGGATTTTTTGTTGGCTTGGCCACGTCTGTGATTCCCGTTCTTCAAATTTCGGTCTACGGGCTCAGGTTGATGGTGACTACTGCCATCACGGCAGTGGTTTGCGTGGTGGTGATGTTGCTGACTCCCCCGGAGTCAGCGGAGGTGCTTGAGGAGTTCGTCCAGCCAGCCCCCAGGTCCTGGCCGGAGTCGTTGGCGGCGGCACTGTGAGGTGGAGGCTTCTGAATCACTGCGAGATCTTGTCACTCGATTTGTGCTGAGTAGATGTCTTCTGTTTGGGGCGCTGCTTGGCTCGGGTGCATTCCTTCTGCACCAGCAAGTGGCAGGTTGGTCTGGTGTAATTCTCACGGTTGTTTCCCTCTCTCTCCTTTTGCGAGGGCGGCATTCACGCCTTGCCGGTGAGTGACCCTTCACAATGGATCTAAAAATAAAACCGGTGAGTTTTTTTCGCAGCACCATTCTTCCTGTTTTGATCGTGGCTTTATTTGGTCTCGCTCTGTTTGCGGTGAGTGCACGTATCTGGTTGCCTGGTGACATGCTTGCGCCAGCTCCGGTCAGTTGACCTGATGCTTCTACGATCAATGCCATGACCGATCGCCCGCCCCTGGATCGTGAATCACGTGTGGCCAGTCTGGCCATCGATCCGGATGTGCTCGCCCGTGAGCTTGAAGCTGAACAGGTTGGTGATCCCCTCGATGAGATTGATCTCGACGATCCAGAGCAGGATGCCCTGGAGGCCATTCGTCAGTGTGATGAGGCGCTGAATTGGTTGCAGCAAGGTCATGATCAGAGGCTCCAAGGGTTGCGCGTGTTTTGTGAACATCGAGATCCCCGTTCGGTTTCACTTCTGCTGCCTCTTTTAGAGGAGGTGTGCCCAGTTGTGCGGATGAGCGCTGTCTACGCCCTCGGTCGGAATCCCTCCCCCCCTGCTGTGGGACCCCTTTTGAAATTGCTGCAAGAGGACAGCAATGCCTATGTGCGGAAAGCCACGGCCTGGAGTCTTGGTAATTATCCCGATGCACCAGTGCTGAATCCCTTGATTCGCGCATTGCAGACCGATGTGGCGGCTGTGCGCTTGTGGGCGTCTGTTTCTCTCGCTGAAGCTGGGGTGACCTCTGCGGCAAAGGCAGATCCGGTGGCTGGCCAGTTACTGATTAGCTTGCGAATCGACAGTGAATCCGTGGTGCGAAGCAATTGCATCTGGGCTCTCGGCCGCCTGCTTGAGCATCTTGTTGAACCCCGTCGCCTCGAGGTGATTGAAGTGTTTGTGCGTGCGCTTTTGCACGATCGCGAAAGGTCTGTTCGCGATGAAGCCCGCACGGCTCTCGAGCAGATGGAATCCCCCGATGTTTTGGATCGCCTTCAAACCTTGATGGACGAGGGATTGTTCAGCTGATTGGACGAACTGACAAGACCCCCCATCAGCTTCGCGTTCTCGCCTTTAACATCTGTTCATTGTTGGGTGTGGTGCATGCCTGAGCGCACGCTTCGTTTCCGAATTCGTCCTGACGGTCGCGTCGAGGAGCAGGTGGAGGGCGTTGAAGGCGACGCTTGTCTGCAACTGACGGAACGTTTGGAATCAGCCTTAGGCACGGTGGAACGCCGTCAGCCAACGTCTGATGCCTTCGTCACAACCCAAACCCAGTCCCAGTCACAGTTCGTCGAACCCTCCTGATGTCCCATTTTAGTACTGTCAAAACAGAACTTCGCCAGCGTGAGTCCTTGGTCTCCGCTCTCGAGGATCTTGGTTACGAGCCAAAACAGGGAGGCCATCCCGTCCGGGGTTATCACGGTCAAACCGTGGAAGCTGAATTGGCGGTCACGCTTCAGGATTCTGCTGATTTTGGTTTTGTTTGGAATGAGGCCAATGGTTCCTATGAGTTCGTGACCGATCTTGATTTGTGGCGCCAGTCCGTGCCGATCGAGCGATTCCTATCTCGACTTACGCAGCGCTACGCCCTCAACACAGTGCTAAAAGCCTCCCTCACCGAGGGCTTTGACGTTGCCGAGCAGCGTGATTGCCAGGATGGATCGATCGAGCTTGTTGTGACACGTTGGGATTCCTGATTCGCAGCGCGAGAGAGGTCAATCCGTGACCGACTCGTTAGGTAACCCCTCTGCTGCTTACAGCGCTTCCTCTCTTGAGGATGATCAATCCACTGGCAGGGAACCGGTTCTGGGTGGTGCCCTCGCGGAAAAAGCTGTCTGGGTTGATGAGGCTGTTTGTATTGGTTGTAGGTATTGCGCTCACGTGGCCTGCAACACCTTCATTATTGAGCCCAATTTGGGACGTTCCCGAGCGATTCGCCAGGACGGGGATAGTTCTGAGCGCATTCAAGAGGCGATCGAAACTTGCCCTGTGGATTGCATTCACTGGGTTGCCTTTGATGACCTCAAGGGCCTACAAGCGCAGCTTGATTCTCAGGAGCTTCTTCCGCTCGGGTTGCCCTCTCCTGCTCGCCCACGACGGATTCTCCCCCGGCAGCCGTAAGACTGAACTGCGATGACATCACAGGCCTTGGCTTTGCCAACCCGACGCTTTGGTCGCACAGAATTGGCCATGCCCGTGCTTTCCCTAGGGGGCATGAGGTTTCAGCAAAGTTGGTCGGATCTTGAGGCTGACGTGATTACTCAGGAGGCTCAAAGCACCGTGGAAAACACACTTCACCGTGCTGTGGAGCTTGGCTTTCACCATCTGGAAACAGCGCGTCATTACGGCAGCTCTGAGCGTCAACTGGGCTGGGCTCTCCCGCATTCGCCAGATCCAGATCGGATTCTTCAAACGAAGGTGCCCCCCCGGGACGATCCTGCGCTGTTTGAAGCCGAGCTCGAACTCAGCCTTGAGCGCTTAGAGGTTCAGCGAATCGAGTTGCTGGCCATTCATGGCATCAACAGATTGGATCATTTGGAGCAAACGCTGCGACCAGGCGGCTGTATGGAGGTGGTACGCCGCTGGCAGCGAGAAGGTCGCATCGACCATGTGGGCTTCTCTACCCATGGTGAAACCAGCGTCATCGAAGCTGCAATCAACTCTGACGCCTTCGATTATGTGAATTTGCATTGGTACTACATCCGGCAAGACAATGAACCAGCGTTGGTCGCAGCCCAACGCCATGACATGGGCGTGTTCATCATTAGTCCCACCGATAAAGGTGGCCATCTGCATACCCCTTCGCTGCTGTTGAAGCAGCTCTGCGCTCCCCTTCACCCGATCGTGTTTAACGATCTGTTTTGCCTGCGTGATCCACGCGTTCACACCATCAGTGTTGGTGCATCCAGGCCAAGTGACCTCGATCTTCATCTTGAAGCTGTGCGTCAACTTGATATAGTTGGAGCGCTCATCGCCCCGATTCATGATCGGTTGCAGATTCAAGCTCTACAGGCCCTTGGTGAGCCTTGGCTGATGACCTGGCGTGAAGGGTTGCCCCATTGGAAAGACACTCCCGGGGGTATCAATCTCCCCGTGTTGCTCTGGCTCCACAATTTGATTGAAGCTTGGGACCTCGAGGGGTATGCCAGGGCGCGTTACGGAATTCTTGGTCATGCAGGACATTGGGCGCCTGGTGCCAACGCTGACGCCCTGGATCAGGAGGTCAGCGAGACAGACCTCCGCAATGTTTTGAACCAAAGTCCCTGGGCTGAAACGATCCCAGGATTGCTAAGGGGTTTAAAGGAACGGGTTGGCGGCGTTCCTCAAGAACGTTTGTCGTCTGCCTGATCACCAAGGGGAAGACGGCTGGGTAGACCAACGGGTCGGGGATAGCTCTTGGGGCAGGGTGCCAAGGGCTCAATGCGAACCAACGTGCGTAGCCCCCGACCAGCCGGCAGGTTGATCTGCTTGCAGTCCGCAACTTTGGCCTTGAGAGGAACTAAGGCTCGTTTCAGTTTGGCTTCGTCGTCGTGACTCCAGTGGCCGCGATAAAGCAGCGCCTGGCCTTGATGGGCCAGAAGGGGCACGAGATACTCCGCCACGACGGGGGGTGTGGCCACGGCTCTGGCCATCGCCAAATCGAACGTCCCACGACAGGACCGCTCCTGACCAGTGATCTCAACGCGCTCGGTGCGGACGTCCACGCGATTCCCTAATCCAAGGGCGTTGGCCATGGCTTCCACTGCTGCAGTTTTGCGCCCGACTGAATCAACAAGGGTGAGAGTGGTACCGGGTAGGGCGATGGCGACAGCGAGGCCAGGAAAACCGCCTCCAGTGCCTACATCAATGCAGCGACGCCTTAGCTCTGGGGTACTTAGCTCATGTTCGAGCGGCCAAAGACTGTCAAAAACCTGGGCGATCCAGAACTCTTCGTTTTCCACTAATCGGGTGAGATTCACCCTGCTGTTCCAATGACGCAGCAGGGCTTGCAGCTCTTTGAATTGAGAGAGCTGGGTGTCATTGGGCTGCCAGCCCAAACGGTGCCATAGGTCAGGCCCGGCATCAGAAAAGCTGTTTGCTTCTGGCATGGCTGCCAGGGCAGCGACTCTTCCTACAATGCACCTTCGTGATTCGGTTCGAATAGGACGTGATGTCGGCCTCGACCCATTACGAACGGTTAGGAGTAGGTCGTGGAGTTGATGCCGAGACTTTGCGCCGCGCCTTTCGCCGTCTCAGTAAGTCGGTTCATCCAGACACCACGACGTTGCCGGCCGTGGAAGCAGCTCACCAATTTCAGCTGCTGCGTGAGGCTTATGACCACCTGTCTGATCCTTCTCTACGTCGGCTCTATGACGCTCAATTAATCAAGCAGGAACAGCTCTTTCAAGAGCAGCACGCTCCGCTTCCTTCCCCTCTAACGGCTCCTCCAACGGCGATTGGTGAGCGGCGACCACTCTCAGGAGGGGAGTGGTTGTCGCTGTTGATGTTGCTCGGGGCCTTGCTTTTGTGTTTATCGCTGGGAGTCGGGGTGGCCTGGAGTCGGGGTATGGAGCTACAGGTTCAGCCGAGTTGGCTGGTGGCCGAGCAGACTCCAAAGGAGCCGTTGATTAGGGATGTCCTTGATGGTGTCGATGCCTCCAGCAGAAACTCCCTTGAATCAGCATTCGCTGCAGGCCCTTGAGCTCTGGCTTCATCAGCTTGGAGCGCAGCGGCTAGACGATGATCCGTGTGGCTGGTCATGGCAGGAACAGGGATGGCTGGCTGAGATCCGGCTGCAACAAACAGATCTCGCGGTGATCTGGAGCCCAAATGAAGCGCCTCGCCCTTGCGTGTTTCCCTATGGACTATCTCGAGCCGACGTCGAGGCGGCCCTGCGGCTCGGTCCATGAGGGCTCAGTTCGTTGCTTGTTTTTGCAGAAGGTCGAGCGCTTCCTGGAGAACGGAATAGCAGTGATCGAGCTGCTCATCGCTGATGCAAAGCGGTGGAAGTAGGTACACCACTTGGCCGAGGGGCCGCACCAGTACACCCCGCTCTCTCGCCAGCTGGCGTAGCACTTTTCCTGCAGGGTTCAGGTAACCCTCTTGGTCGCTGACCACGAGATCAAAAGCTGCGATCGTCCCTGTCAAGCGAACACGCCTGATTCCTGGGTGACGTGCCAAAACCTCTAAGCGCGATCGATGCCTCGCTTCGAACCCCAGATACTTGTCAGGTTCTGCTTCGAGTAGATCCAGACTGGCGTTCGCTGCAGCGCAGCCCAGGGGGTTCGCGGTGAAACTGTGGCCATGCCAAAGCGTCAAACTCGGGTCCTTGCCCACGAAGGCGTCGAATACAGCGCCGCTTGCCATGGTCACTCCCATGGGAAGGAATCCAGCGGTTAGTCCTTTTGACAGCGCGACAAGATCAGGTTTGACACCTGCCCGCTGGGTCGCCAAAAAATCGCCGCAACGCCCAAAGCCTGTAAGGACTTCGTCGGCGATCAACAAGGTTTCAGCGTTCCGAACGCGCTTTTCTACTTCTTGAAGAAATGTGGGACGCACCATGCTCATCCCGCCGGCGCCTTGGACAAGCGGTTCGAGGATCACAGCAGCGGTTGGTGTCTTGAGGGCTTCTTCGAGCTGGTTTAGTGCTGTTTGTTCATGCTGTTCGACGTGATCGTCGTCCCACCAAGTTGCTGGCCATGGAATGCGGGCGACCGGAAATAACAGTGGGTCAAAGGGTTCACTGAAAAGGCTGCGAGCTCCGACGGCCATCGCTCCAAACGTATCTCCGTGATAAGCGCCGTCGAAGGCGATGATCTGCTGTCTGGGCTTTCCTTTGTTGTGCCACCACTGAATGGCGATTTTGAGTGCCACCTCCACGGCGGTGGAGCCGTTGTCGGAGAAAAAGACTCGCTCTAATCCAGTTTTGGCTGCCAACCGATCGGCGAGACGTTCGGCTTGAGGGTGGGTGAATTCAGCGAAAATGACCTGCTCAAGGGTCTCGGCCTGACGAGCGATTGCTTCTGCGACATGAGGGTGGGCATGGCCATGCAAGGTGACCCACCAGCTGCTAATCGCGTCGATTAATGGAGGCCCTTCATCGCGGTAAAGAAGAGCACCATTTCCTCGAAGCACTCTTTCTAATGGAGGCGTTGTCGAGACCTGGGTGAAAGGAGGCCAGAGGTGGGGATGGTGGTTCTGAGGCACTTCGTCGTCGCAGCTGCCAGTGGATGAATTCGTCTCTTTTGAGCTCAGCGGCACATTTCACTGTTTTGTTCTGATTCCGTGGCGATCGGGCCACAGTTAAACCAACGCACAAACCCGACCTCCACGTCAGTAAATAACACCAAAATGCCTGCGCAAAGGAAGGCAACAGCCACAGCGACTCCGGTTTGACGGCGATTCATCTCGTAGCCAGTAAGCGATTGATCTCAGTTTCGACCTTAGCTTTCACGTTCTGAACACGCCATTGCTTGGCAAGGGCCGCGGCACTCAGTTCCTCAATCGGTGGTAATTCGCATAGCAAAGGCACATCGCCGAGTTCATTCAGGGTTCGGGGATTGTCGGCATGGGGAGGGCCATTCATCACCAGCCCAAGGATCGCAATGTTCCGTGTTCTCAGTGCTTCCAGGCTGAGAAGCGTGTGGTTCAAGGTGCCCAGCTCACTGCGGGCTACCAACACCACCGGAAGCTTCCACCGTTTCAGTTGTTGGATTTGCAGCCAGTGGCGTGTGAGTGGCACCATCAGTCCTCCAGCGGTTTCCACCACCAACGGTCCATCGATAGCTGGCAACTTGAGCTGCTCGGGATCAATGCATCGCCCCTCTCGTTCAGCAGCCCAGTGCGGTGAAACGGGAGCTTGAAATGCATAAGCTTCTTGTTGCCAACGCTCTTTTGGAAGCTCCAGAAGATCGATCACGCGTTGACGATCACCACCGCCTTCAGTTCCGCTTTGGACCGGCTTCCAATAGGTGGCTTCTAAACCTTGAACAAAGAGGGCGCTAACGATGGTTTTTCCGACATCGGTGTCTGTTCCGCAGATCACCAACCGAAGGGGAGGCGTGTTCATCGCTCGATCACCAGGAGTTGGATCAACCAGGTCAATCTGACTTGCCCTTCAGTAGATCGCTCAGGCCAGTGGGCGTTGAGCTGACGCCATTGCCTCACGCTGAGAGCTGAGCGGGTGCTGGTGCCGGCGCCAATGGTTTGCATGGGCCTCAAGAGAGCCGTGATGTGGCTGGCTTGTTCGCTGAAGCAGAGCTGTTGTTGTTGCCTGACCTGCTGTTTGGGTATTGAGGCCAGCAACGCTTGGGTCGTTGGGAAGGGCAAGGCCGAACAGGGGACTGCCGCTTGGCTGGCCGCTGCCTGCCACTGCGGGAAGCAGCCTTCAACCGGCAGCGCCACGATTAACCAACCACCTGGGGCCAGACACTCGAACCAGTTCTGCAGTCTTGTGCCGGGATCGGACAACCAGTGGAGGCAGAAACTGGAGGCGATCAGCGTTGGAGCGACGTCCCAGGCTTGGAGGGGCTGATTCAAATCCCACAGCTGAGTGTGGTCTGGACGAGAGCTGCGAGCGAGCATAGATGGGCTTCCATCGATGCGTTCCACCACCTTGCCGGGGTTCCGTTGTTCGATGGCATCGGCAAGCAATCCCGTTCCACTCCCGAGATCCAGCCATCGACCTGATGGAATTGGGAGTCGCTTGCAGTGCCCGGCTAGTCGCCAGGCCATGGCCGCTTGCAGACGGGCTGCCTGGTTGTATTGGGTTGCTGCGCCATCGAAGCGTCGTAGAACCATTGCCCCCCAGGTGTTGCTCATTGCTCTCCAGGGATCTGATCAAGCCATCGCTGGATGCGCATCAGTAGATCTGGCACCAACAGTGCATGCCCGCTATCGGGAATGAACCAGTGCTCTGCTGGATGCTGCAGTCGGGTCTCCACTGCGTCGCACAGCTCTTGTCTGGCGACTGGCACCACTATTGCGTCTTGTTCTGCCTCCACCACCAGCACTCTGGTTGTTGCTTGCAGCCCTGGCGGTAACTTTGAGCTTGCGATCAGCCGATCTAAGTCGTCGGTTAAGCGTTGACGCCCTTGGCGCGAGAGACCTTTATGGATTGGGCCGCGTGGGAGGCCGTCTGGCGGCGATGGCGCTGCCGCCCGCGTCAAAAAGGTCGTGAGCATCGCGGCTTCAGCGTCGCTACCAAGGCAGCGGCGCATGCTCTTCAAGCCGGTATTAAGAGCGCGACCTTTGGCTCCTTGCGGCACAAATCTGGAAAAACTTGCCAGCAACACCACATCGGTGGCGTTTGCAAACACGGCATCCGGGAGCAGATGCGGCCCTAGGGAGTGGGCAATCACCACGCGCCGCTGCAGCTTTATTGGATCTTGATCGTCTTGCCAAAAGGGCATGTGCTCCTGGCGCTTGCCATAACCACGTTCACCGCTTTGCCAAGACCAATGGTGATGCTTGAAATGCCGGATCCAGGGCACCCATGAATGGCTGTCTCCGCTCCAGCCGTGCATAGCGATGACCTGTTTCATCGGGACCTATCGGCTCAGAGAGAGAGCTTGAAGCAGCGCGCCCAATGTCCCATCGGGCAGTAGCCGACGCACCACCAGGCGTAGTCGGGCCGTTCCTTCGGGAACGGTGGGGGGGCGGATGGCAATGCTCAACAGCCCTGCGGCTTCGAGGGTCTGTTGGCGATCGAGAGCTGCTTGGTCTGAACCGATCACCAGGGGGAGAATCGGACCTGCCCCGCCTGGACGGGGCCATCCAGCGGCAGCGATGGCAGAGCGCCACTGTTGGCTAGTTGCTGTGAGCTCTTTCGACCAATGGGGATGGCGTTGCATCAGTGTTAATGCTGCGAGAGCCGCTGCGGCAAGGGATGGTGCTAACGCTGTGGTGTAGCGAAAGGCGCCACTGGTTTGGAGCAATGTTTCGCCGAGGTCTGCATCGCAGGCCAGAAACGCTCCACCGCTTCCAAAGGCCTTTCCGAAGGTGCCACTGAGCATGGTCACACCCTTGTGAGGGAGGGCATGGCTGAGACCACGTCCACCATCTCCCAGAACGCCCAGGGCATGGGCTTCATCGACTAGGAGTCGGGCAGCGTGGCTGGAGCAGAGCTCTGCCATGGCGCTCAGGTTGGGACTGGTGCCCTCCATGCTGAATAGGCTTTCCGTGATCACTAGCGGTTGGTGTCCTGGATGCCTATCCCGGCAGCGCTCCAGCTTGCGGTTGAGATCGATGAGGTTGTTGTGCGAAAAGCGCTGAAGCCGCGCACCACTGGCTTGCACTCCTGTGAGTAGGGAGTGATGACAGAGCCGGTCCGCCAGCACTGGTGTGTGGCGGTCGGCGAGTGCAAGAACGGCGGCAAGATTGGCTTGAAATCCGCTCGGGTAGAGCAGAACGCGATCTCGGTTTAACCACTGCGCTAGTTGGTGTTCGAGTTGGTCATGCACCGGGCGGCTGCCGCTTACTAGCCGGGATCCACCGGCTCCTACCCCGCTTCTTTTGATTTCTTCTGTTGCTGCCGCGATGAGCTCTGGGTGCTGAGCCAAATTGAGGTAATCGTTGCTGGCTAAATCCACAAGACAACGCGGCTCTTCCTCGCCTTTATCGGTGGCATGGACCGGAATCAGCCCTGATCCATCTGGATTGGGCCTCCACGTGCGGAGTTGACGTTGGCGTGCTTGAGACGGGCTGCTCATGTTGGTCAGTTTGCTGCTCCCTGCTCGCGCAATCCCTAGGATTCAACGATGGTGTCACCGGATGTTTCCCAGCTGTTTCCATTCCCTTTGGATGGTTTTCAGTTGGAATCGATTGATGCCTTGAATCAAGGGCATTCCGTTGTGGTAAGCGCGCCCACGGGATCTGGCAAGACGCTGGTAGGCGAGTACGCCATTTATCGGGCGATTGCCCATGGCCAAAAAGTGTTTTACACAACACCCCTCAAGGCCTTATCCAATCAAAAGTTGCGCGATTTTCGCGAACAGTTTGGAGCAGAAAATGTTGGCTTGATGACGGGTGACCTGAGCGTTAACCGTGAGGCTCGAGTGGTGGTGATGACCACCGAGATCTTCCGCAACATGCTCTATGCCGAAGTGGATGAGCATGACGATCCGCTTGCCGATGTGGAGTCGGTCGTGCTCGATGAGTGCCACTACATGAATGATTCCCAGAGAGGCACCGTCTGGGAAGAATCGATCATCCACTGTCCACCTTCAGTCCAATTGGTGGCGTTATCCGCCACCGTTGCCAATGCGGGGCAACTCACCGATTGGATCGAGAAGGTTCACGGTCCGACGCGTTTGGTGCTCAGTGATTTTCGTCCGGTGCCCCTGCAGTTCAGTTTTTGTAGTGCCAAGGGCCTCCATCCACTTTTAAATGAACAGGGGACAGGAATCCATCCCAATTGCAAGGTTTGGCGTGCTCCAAAAGGGCACAATCGCAAAGGTCGTTCGTCAAGGCCGCCTCAGCCGGAAGCACCACCTATCAGCTTTGTGGTGGCTCAAATGGCGCAACGGGAGATGCTCCCCGCCATCTATTTTATTTTCAGTCGTCGTGGTTGTGATAAGGCCGTTCGCGACCTTGGGGTGCAGTGTTTGGTCACGGAGGCCGAGCAAACGATCATTCGCGATCGGCTTGAGGCCTATACAGCCGCAAATCCTGAGGCTGTGCGCGATGGCTTGCATTCAGATGCGTTGCTACGCGGGATTGCTTCTCATCACGCCGGAGTGCTGCCTGCTTGGAAAGAACTGATCGAGGAGTTATTTCAGCAGGGGTTGGTGAAGGTGGTGTTTGCCACCGAAACATTGGCTGCGGGTATCAATATGCCCGCGCGCAGCACTGTGATCGCATCGCTCTCGAAGCGTACGGAACGGGGGCATCGCCCCTTAATGGCCAGTGAGTTTCTGCAAATGGCTGGTCGCGCAGGCCGTCGCGGCTTAGACACGCAGGGCTATGTGGTGACCGTTCAGAGTCGATTTGAGGGGGTGCGTGAGGCTGCTCAGTTGGCCACGAGCCCTTCTGATCCGTTGGTGAGTCAATTCACCCCCAGCTACGGCATGGTGCTCAACCTGTTGCAGCGTCATGACTTAGCCAAGGCAAGAGAGCTGGTGGAGCGCAGCTTTGGCCGCTACCTCGCCAGTTTGGATCTGGTGGATGAAGAAGAACATCTGGGAGAGTTGCGGATGCAGCTGGGTCAACTTCAAGGCACGGCCGGTGATGTGCCGTGGGAAGACTTTGAGGAATACGAGAAACATCGCGGTCGCCTCCGCGAGGAGAGACGTCTGCTCAGGATTCTTCAGCAGCAGGCTGAAGAAACCCTGGCCCACGAACTGACGATTGCCCTCCAGTTCGCAAGCGTTGGATCGTTGGTAAGCCTTAAATCCCCTCGGCTACGTGGAGGGGTAACGCCGGCCGTGGTCGTGGAGAAATGCGATGGCCCTGGGCAGTTCCCATTGCTGCTTTGTTTGACGCACGACAACGTTTGGATCCTGTTGCCGTGTCAGGGGGTCGTGAGTTTGCATGCGGAATTGAGCTGTTTGCAAGTTGGTGAGGTGATGTCTCCTGATCTCAGCCGTTCCGGTGAGCTCCGTCATGGCGATCAGGAGAGTGGTCGTTTGGCTTTGGCGGTCGCACATATGGCACGTCGTCATGACATGACCACCGCTCAGTACGACTTGGCTGGCGAAGTGTTGGATCAAGTGCGCCTAGTCCAGGAGTTGGAAGATCAGCTGGAGGGGCATTCGGCTCATCGCTGGGGAGATCGCAAGCAACTCAAGAAGCACCGGCGACGCATGGAAGATCTCGAGCATGAAATTCATGAGCGCCAGCAATTGCTCCATCACCGTTCCAACCGGCATTGGGAGACATTTTTGGCTCTTATTGAGATCCTGCGGCATTTTGGCTGCCTGGATGACTTGGAACCAACGGAGATTGGTCGCACCGTTTCCGCTCTTCGTGGCGACAACGAGCTCTGGCTAGGCCTGGCACTGATGAGCGGTCATCTCGACGAGTTGCCTCCAGCAGAACTGGCCGCTGTGTTTGAAGCGATCAGCACGGAGGTGAATCGCCCAGATCTTTGGAGTGCATTTCCAGTGCCTCCTCTTGCGGAAGAAGCACTGCATGATTTGTCAGGTATCCGTCGGGAGCTTCTGCAGGCTCAGGAGCGCTTCAAGGTGGTTGTGCCAGCTTGGTGGGAGCCTGAATTGATGGGATTGGTAGAGGCTTGGGCCAAAGGGACAACCTGGAATGATCTGATCGCTAACACCTCCTTGGACGAAGGAGATGTTGTTAGGATCATGCGCCGCACGGTGGACCTACTGGCTCAGGTGCCCTACTGCGAGGCAATTAGTGAGCAGCTGCGCAAGAACGCCCGTGCAGCCTTAACCGCGATTAATCGTTTCCCGGTTGCGGAGGCTGACCAGGTGCTCAAGGCCGCGGCTGCCGAATCCAGTGGCCTCAATGCGGCGACTGAACGGGCTGCCTGAGCAGATCAAGGGTTCGTCATGGCTGCGGGATCAATAATTCGATCGAACTCAGTCGCACTCACATATCCCAGCTCTAGGGCCGCATCGCGCAGGCTTGATCCCTGCTCGTGGGCATACTTAGCGATCGCACTGGCCTTGTCGTAACCGATCACAGGGGTGAGGGGAGTAACAAGCATCAGGGATTGCTCCACGTCGCGTTGGATGCGACTCCGGTTGGGTTCGATGCCTTCCACCATGGCCACTCTGAAGGAATGGCAGGCATCGGTCAGCAGTTTGATCGTCTGCAGCAGGTTGAAGCCGATCAGAGGTTTGTAGACATTCATCTGTAGGTGACCGCCTGCCCCGGCCATCGCAACAGCTGCATCGAGGCCGATCACTTGGGTGCAAACCATCGCCATCGCTTCGCACTGGGTTGGGTTTACCTTTCCAGGCATGATCGAACTGCCTGGTTCGTTCTCAGGTAAGTGCAGTTCCGCTAAGCCTGCGCGTGGGCCACAGGCGAGGAGACGGAGGTCGTTGGCGATCTTCAGCAAGCTCACCGCGAGTAGTCGCAGCTGGCCCATGGCATTCACCAGACCATCATGGCTTGCCATCACAGCAAATTTGTTCGGAGCAGAGACCAATGGCAAACCGCTCAGGCGTGCCAGTTCAGTTGCTGCCAGGTCGGCAAATCCTTCTGGGGCGTTCAGGCCCGTTCCAACGGCGGTGCCGCCGAGCGGGAGCGGGTACAGCTCCTGCAGAGATATTTTGATCCGGTTCCTGGCAGTGCTGAGTTGATCACGCCAGGCTGATGCTTCTTGGCCAAGGGTGAGCGGCACCGCATCCTGCAGGTGGGTGCGGCCAATCTTCACGATGTCATGCCAGGCCTCACTCTTGACGCCAAAAGCTTCGCTGAGATGTTGGACTGCCGGCAAAAGTCGTTGTTCGATGCCGGCGGCGGCAGCGATGTGGATCGCTGCCGGGAAGGCATCGTTTGTCGACTGAGAGCGGTTGACGTGATCGTTGGGGTGTACAGGCTGATGGCTGCCCAATGGCTCCCCCTCGCTCCGAGATATCAGGTTGCTGATCACCTCATTGACATTCATGTTCGTTTGGGTGCCGCTACCCGTTTGCCAAACCCTCAGGGGGAATTGATCGTCGTGACGCCCCTCGGCAATGTCAGCCGCCACCTTCACGATCAGGTCGCGTCGGTTGTCATCCAACACCCCCAGTCGAGCGTTCACGATTGCTGCCGCCAGTTTGATTTGCGCCAAGGCATGGATCAGATCAACAGGCATGCGGTCATCGCTGATCGCGAAGTTCTGGAGAGATCGCTGAGTTTGTGCCCCCCAAAGGGCCTCAGTCGGCACCTCGACTGGCCCCATGCTGTCGTGTTCGGTCCGAGTTGTTTGGGTCATGACTTTGCATCAGGGCGAAGCACCAGCACGATGATGAGCAGCATCCCGCTCACGCTCACCACCACGTAAATCCAGTCGGCATAGGGAGTCCAGAACATTGACTCAGAGGCCGAGTCGGTCCCAGACCACCTTCAGGTTGGCTTGATGCAGCTGGGTGCTGAAACACTCCGCCAGTTGGTCTGCATTGAGCTTGTTGCTGACCTCGGGATCGCTTTGCAGGTTGGCGCGGAAGTCACCACCATTGGTGTTCCAAGCGTTGTGGGCGTTGCGCTGCACAACTTCGTAAGCATCCTCTCGGCTCATACCACCATCTACGAGCGCGAGCAGGACCCGTTGGCTGAAGACCACGCCTCCGTAGACATTCATGTTGCGGATCATGTTTTCTGGGTAAACCCCGAGACCAGAGATGACGGCGGTCATCTCGCGCAGCATGAAGTGGAGGGTCACAGAACAGTCAGGCAGCATCATCCGTTCCGTTGAGCTGTGGCTGATGTCACGTTCGTGCCAGAGAGCCACGTTTTCAAGGGCCGCCACCACGTAGCTGCGCAGCACTCGCGCTAAACCGCTGATCCGTTCACTGCGAATTGGGTTGCGTTTATGGGGCATGGCCGAGCTTCCTTTCTGTCCTTTGGCGAAGCTTTCTTCTACCTCCAAAACATCGGTGCGCTGCAGGTTGCGAATCTCGGTGGCGAAGCGATCGAGCGAGGCCCCAACCAGGGCGAGGATCTGCACGTAGTCGGCATGGCGATCGCGGGAGATCACCTGGGTGCTTGCCGTGTCGGGAGTGAGGCCGAGGATCTCGCAGGTGAGTTTTTCCACCTCTGGATCCGTATTGGCGTAGGTACCCATCGCTCCGCTCACCTGGCCGATGGCGACATCTCCCTCTAGGCGAGCTAAACGTTCAAGATTGCGGCGGGTTTCTGCCAACCAGCCAGCCAGCTTGAATCCAAAGGTGATCGGTTCACCATGGATCGCGTGAGAACGGCCGATCATCACGGTGGCTTTGTGTTCCGCCGCCAGCTTGGCAATCGCGGCATCCAATCCTGCCAACTCTTGGCGTAGGAGCGCGACGGAGGCTTTCAACTGCAGCGCCAGGCCCGTATCAAGGACGTCGCTACTCGTCATGCCGACGTGGATGTAACGCCCGGCATCGCCAACGTGCTCATTCACATTGGTCAAGAAGGCGATCACGTCGTGGCGCACCTCGGCCTCGATCTCAAGGATCCGCTCGGGTTCAAACGCCGACTGTTCGCGAATAGTTTGCATCGCGTCCTTCGGGACACGACCAAGCCTGCAGTTGGCCTCACAGGCCGCAACCTCAACATCCAGCCAACTTTGGTATTTGGCCCGGTCTGTCCAGATCTCGCCCATCTCGGGCAGGGTGTATCTCTCGATCAAGGGCCAGCGCGTGGCGACAACTCAACCAATGTATGGCGCTGAAGGCTTGGACATTGCGCGTGGCGTTAAGCGGAGGTGAGACGGCGATGCTCAACTTCCCACTGAACGTTCTTTCCCCAGGCTTGCTGACGCACCCAGCACAGGCCTCCACGACATTCGATCACTTGAAAGGGTGGGAGATCTGTGGGGTGGTTGTCGAGGGTGACGAATGAGCCTGGAGTGAGCAGTTCGAGTACGCGGTTCGACGCCTCGATGGATTTGCGACAAAATTTGGCTCGAAGGGATGGGCGGCGTCCGCTTTTGATGTTGAAAACGTTGTTGGCTGACACGGACTTGCGTGCGGCTTCGGAAGATCTTCAGGGAGGTCTGCGGAACTCCGGGTGGAACTCCGGTATTTGTTTCGGTTTCAAGGTGCTTTCATGTCGGAATGGCTCGTAAGCAGCGTTTAGATCTCCACATGCTGACGTTGGGCTTGGCGGCATCCCGTCAGCAAGCACAACAGCTCATTCGTGCCGGCAAGGTCAGAGACCATCGGGGCCAGCTGCTCGACAAGCCAGGTCACACGGTTTTGCCTGATCTCGAATTGATCGTGGAGCAGCCTCCCAGGTTTGTTTCAAGAGGGGGTGAAAAGTTGCTGGCAGCGCTGGAGTCTTTCCCTATCTCGGTGGAGGGGCGCACCTGCCTTGACGGTGGAATTTCGACGGGTGGCTTCACCGATTGTTTGCTGCAACACGGGGCCAGTAGGGTTTATGGAATCGACGTTGGCTATGGCCAGACGGCCTGGAGTTTGCGCATTGATGAACGTGTTGTTCTCAGAGAGCGCACCAATTTGCGTCGACTGAGCGCAGCTGAGCTTTATGGGCCTGATGACGTCATACCCACTCTGGCAGTTGCAGACGTGTCGTTTATATCCCTCTCACTCGTCCTTCCAGCTATTCGCGCTTTGCTGCAACCGAAGGGGAGCGAAGCATTGGTGTTGGTAAAGCCTCAGTTTGAGGTGGGACGTGATCGGGTGGGAAAAGGGGGAGTGGTGAGAGATGGTTTGGCTCACGGGGATGCGATTGGATCAGTGATCTCTGCAGCACATTCCCTGGGCTGGAATGCCCAGGGAATTGTGGGGTCGCCAATTACTGGTCCCGCTGGCAACCATGAATACCTGTTGTGGTTAAGCGAGCTTGAACCACAACTGATCTCTGCCGAAAAGGTTCAGCAGTTGGTTCAGGACACGCTGAGATCAGAGGGCTGAGCTGTCGCGATCACCGGTGCGAATGCGCACGACGGTGTCGACAGATGAGACAAAAATCTTGCCGTCGCCGATCTCGCCTGTTTTCGCTGCTTCAGCAATGGCGTCAATCACAGCATCGAGGCGGTCATCGTCGATCACAACTTCAACTTTCAGCTTCTGCAGAAACTCAACAGTGAATTCAGAGCCTCGATATCGCTCCACTTGACCCTTCTGACGACCGAATCCGCGCACTTCGCTCACGGTCATGCCAACGATGCCAGCATTAACCAAAGCAAATTTGACATCCTCAAGCTTGAAGGGACGGATGACGGCTTCGACCTTTTTCATGGTTTTTTGAGTAATAGATTCTTCGAGTGTGTCAGGAATTGCGCTGAGATGACAGGGCCGGGAGAGGAGAAAGGGTCAATCCGGCGTTCGAGGCGTCCTCAATGAGCTCATCGGCATTGGATTGACTCACCGTGGCAAGGCCCTCAGCGAGAAGCTCCCAATGGGACATCTCGAAATGAGTTTGGAGCCACACCATGCCGTGAACGCTCTCAGGCTGTATTCGGAAAGCCTGTCCTTCGGTGATCAGACTCAGATCCATTGCAAGCAAGCCTCATACCCCCCTCATTAGGCCTGCATTCCGCCTGATGAGTTGTACGTCTTGATACCAAATCAAGCATTGCTGAGATCTGCTCAACGTTTGTAG
>Ga0302116_1000087_pt1 | contig 47913 bp, 33 predicted proteins | sample AG5_SCM_MG_FD_203124 | JGI IMG/M metagenome (GOLD analysis project Ga0302116, IMG submission 203124) | Marine microbial communities from Western Arctic Ocean, Canada - AG5_SCM | ecosystem: Environmental > Aquatic > Marine > Oceanic | place: Canada: Western Arctic Ocean | collected 2017-10-01 | reverse complement strand
CCCGTACAGCAGAAGGGACCTCCGCCGGTGTCACAACCTCGGGCGTAGACGACGCGACTTATACTTTATGCGATATGCCACGTGTGGAGTCGCGTCGACGCCGAGGGGCAGCCTGGCGGAGTAAACGCGGGACGGAACGTAATCACGGGACGGAACGGAGCGTATGCCGACCGAGGAGGGTGCGGCGGGGGAGACGGCGGTTTGTGAAAACGCGAGACGAGGCTGCGCGCGATCTCCGGGACTCGAGTCCCGGATGCGCCGCGCCGCGCCGCGTGACCCGAGCCGTCGAATTACCCGCCGCGCCGTCCACCGGGCGAGATACGCGCCACCCGTCGTCCCATCGGACACTCTCCGCGGTCCTCTCTGGACTAACCTTAGCCGTCCCGTACGTATAGCCCCCGCGCAAACGTGAATACGAGATTGATTTAAATTTGGACGTTATATTGACAACGCGCCGATGACCCCGCTGATGGTGTTCTAGGGTCTATGCATCTTCTCTGCTATGGTGTTGTTTGTTGCTAAAGTCGCTGTGATATCTAGTTTGCGACCCCGATGCATGCGTGCTGCCCTGCGGTGTTGTGCTGCAAAAGATTCCCCGAATAAATATGAATGTTGTTCCCCCCAGCGAGTACCCTGGTTGTTGTACAAGTACCCATTGTGTGTTTCCTCTGCCCCGGCGGCGGAGCTCCATTTGCCAAATTGTTCCGTTTGTCAAACAGTAAATAATAGTGTGTCCAGACGTGACGCGCGAGCTGTAGTCTCGCGCGACACCCGGAAAAGAATGTCTTTGTCCCCGATTTCCCCATGCGTCTTGTGTGCGTTTTGTACATGTCCCCGATGAATGAAAGAATGGTAGTGTACTGCGCCGGCGACGAGCGCGATAATATCCGCGGTCGTCACGCCGGTTTCGTTGTTTTTACGCGTAGAGCTCGGCGGGGAAGCTCTTCATCCCCGCGCCAGCCGCCACGACGCTCGTCTCGTACGTCACCGCGGCGCTGTAGAGCATCGCGAGCAGGTCGAGCCCGCCGCCGTTACCGTACCCGGATCCACTCGATGACGTGTCGTTATCCACGGACCGCCCGGAGGACATGTTGCTCCTCCGCTTCTTGGCCACGGGCGCGCCGAGCACGCCGCCGCCGCGCTTCTTGGAGACACCCGTGCTCGCGCCCCGCCCGCTGGCGACCGCGCCGTCCACCTCGTCAGTCACCGCGGGGGTGGACGGGGATAAGGGCGGGGTGACGGTACGGCCGAGGTTGGACGTCTTGACGGAAACCTTGCGTCTCCGCGCCGACTGTCCAGAGTTTTTACCCCCATCCGACCCGGCGGCGGCGGCGGAAACCGTCGTCCCTTCCGAGAGGGCGTCGTCCTCGGCGGCGGAGAGCTGGAACCACCTCGCGCGGCACTGCTGCGCGGTGCGGCCCGTGAGCATCTTGCTGATGTTGCTCCACCGCGGGCCGAGGGAGTCGTGGAGGGACATGAGCTTCTTATCCTCCGGGTCGGTCCAAGCGTCTTTCTTGACCGACGGGTCCAGGTGTCGGCGCCAGCGGCCCATGCACTGCTGGTCCGTCCGCCCCTCGAGGTGCCTGGCGATCTCGGCCCACCGTTGGCCGTGCTGCTCGTAGAGCTTGGCGAGCTGTGAGGGAGGGAGGGAGGGAGGGAGGGGGGCGGTCAGGTCGCGGCGTCGGATGTCGGATGATGAATTTTCTATCGTGTTCCTCCCGTTTCGACGAGTTACGAACCCCGAAGACGTCCGTTATTACGTAACTTTGAGGGTTCAGGGCTGAGCGAGGGGGAAGGAATGATTGGGGGGCGCTCGTGCCGCGGGCGCTCCGCCGTCGCGCGCGGCGTCGCTTGGGGCGCCGACGCGGCTTCGGTCGCGAGAAAATCCACGCGCGCGGCGTTCTGGGCCGGATGCCGCGCTCGAACGGTGGATGTAAAGACGGGAATGCGTACCTGCGCGTCCTCCTCGGCTGTCCATTTCTCCTTCTTGATGGCGGGGTTCACCTTGTGCCGCCATCGCTGCGCGCACTGCTGACCGGTCTTTCCCGGGAGCTCCGCCGCGACGAGCGCCCAGCGGTTGCCGTGAATCTCCTGTGGACGAGTTGGGGTGAATGCGGGTGAGCGTTCGGAACCGATTCGGGGACGCGGGATGGGTCAACGATGCGCGGGAAGACGGCGGGTCGCGGCGCTCAGAGGCCCCAAAAAAGACTAACAAACGGTGTTAGCGGCGTGAAATGCGACGGGCGGTGGAGAACGAACCTGCAACCTGGCGAGCTCGGCGTCCTCCTCGGTGCTCCACACGCTGGAGCTCTTTCCGTCGGACATCTTAACTGTCCTGTGAGCCGCCTACTAGGGCGCGTCCGTGATTATACGCCGCGCTCGATGCGTCGGCGGCGGGCGAACGTGAACGCCGCGGGGGTCCAAAGGAGCTCCTCCGGTGACGAAAAAACGCCAACAATGGAAGCGCGCCTTATCGCGGTCCTTCGCTGCGCGCGAGAACCGAAAAGACGGGCGGACGGCCTCGTGGGCTAGCCTACGAAGCGGCCTTGGTGGTCGACGCGGCCGAACGTTCCTTTTCACGTGTACGCGCGCTCGTTTCGGGCGAGGCGGCGCGACGTGGAATGCCTCTGTAAAAAAAACAACAAGCGCTCGTGGGTTGACCTGAGGCTGGAGAGGGAAGCAACAACAGGAGACCACGTCGATTTCGTGGCTCACAATCGTTGTTGCCCCGGCTTGGAAATCGGAGATCTCCTTATGACTAACAGTCTGCGGAGTCTGCGTCGGTCGACTTTTGCGCCCAATCCAAACACCGTCAGCTCCCATCAGCCGCCAAACGCGGATGAAAACTCAATCTTTAGTTCCTTTGAGTCAACAAACCTTGAAAGCGCCTCGATGTTTGCCGGTTTTGCCGCGAGTCCCGGATGATTTTTCTCCTTTTTCTCGAAATGGGTTCAGGTTATTATTTGCGTTTGTGGGTCCCCGGACGAAAAACGGTGCCGTATTTCCACAACCGAATTCTCAGCCGCGGCCCGCACGGTGGTTACGCGCGCGGCGACTCGTCGTCTAGCCCGATGGGCCGACGTGACTCCACGCGTTCGACGTATCGGCACGCCACGGTCGCCCTGGCGCTGCTGTATCTGGTCTTCGCGTCGTCGCTCGTGCAGCCCGCGGAGGGAAAGATGAGGGTCATCAAGCGCAACAACCCGGCGCAACGATCGACGCGCAACGTGGGCGGCCAACCGAGGGCGCCGACCGAAGGGGACGGGCCGAGCGTGTCGAAGCGCACGTATCGCGACTCGTTCCAGCTCGACGGCGTGTCGTGGCAGAGGCACAGGGACTCGAAGAGCGGGAAGGAGTACTACTTCAACGTCGCCACCAAAGAGAGCACCTGGGAGGACCCGAGACGCGCGGTGAGGGAGACGGAGGAGTGGAAGGCCAAGGCGGAGGCCGGCGGATCCGACGGGGCGTCCGTCGGCGAATCCGACGGAGCGTCCACCGACGGGGAAGCCCCGCGCGTCATCAAGCGCCCGGGGCTGGACCCGAAGGAGGGCGACGACCGAGGAGACGCGCTTCGGCGACCGATGGATGGCCGCGAGGCGTTCACGCGAAAGGCGGAGGCGCGCGACCGCGTGCGCGCGGCTAAGAAGTTCGACAGGGCGAGGCAGGCCGCGGGTGCCCCGCCCGCGCCCAAGCGCCACGGCCCCTTCGTCCGTGGCACCGTCGCGGTCAGCGTCATGTCCACGCTCGTGTCGTGTACCGTCTGGCTCGTCGGCGCGTTGAGAACCGTGTCGGCCCGGTCGGGGCCCGGGGGGACTCGGGACGCCGCCGATACCGGCCCGCTCGCGATGGAGCTTCGCGAAGAGGCGGTGGAGGGCGCGCGGCGGTGGTGGGCGAAGACCAAGGAACGGGTACGGGCACGGGGGAGGGAGCTATCGGGCCTGGTGAGGGACGTCCGCTCGTCGACGACGGCGGCGGACGCTCGAGCCAAAATCGGCGTCGCGATTAAAAACGCGGAGCAGGCGCCCGAGCTGTTCCTGCTCGCGAGGTTTCTCATCGCCGTGTACTACTTCAACCTGTGCGCGGACAAGTACAGCGAGTACGTGTGGAGGTACCAGTACTGGGAGTACGCGGAGCGGTACGGGTTGAACCAGCCGGGTTTGAATCAGCATTCACTCGGCGGCGAGGTGAGTTTATTTTTATTTCCACATGGGCAATTAGAATGACGCCGTGTTTTGTTTACAGGTCGTGTCGCCGTCTGGGTTTCCGTGGATCGCCGCCGCGGTGGTGACGTGCACGACGATGATGATCCACAACATCTACCCCGTGCGTTGCTCGCTGTTCGTGCTCGCGTACGACGTGCTGGACAGCCTCGGTCTGTTCTTTGAGATTTTCGTCACCGGGCGGCTGGTGCTGAACGAGTTGGTGATGAAGAAGCTGGCGCTTTTCGGTTCCACGTGCCTGCTCGTGGCGCACTCGGTGAAGGGCCAGGTGAAGGAAGGGGGCACGGATCCGTTCGCGGCGCTGGCGATGGAGGACGGCGACGGTAAGCGAAGGAAGGACGTCGCGGGGGTGAGAAAGTCGGCGCTGCTGCTCGTCGCGCGGGTCATGATGGCGTGCCTCTACTTCTTCGTCGGGTTGAATCAGATGAGACGGGTCGTCGCGCGGGACTTTGCGCTCTTCGCGTCGCCCAAGCGCATCCAGGGGATATACCACGACGGCCACGACAACAACTGGCTCCTGCTCGAGTTTCTGTTGGCGCTGCCGCTGTCAGCCGGGTACAAGCAGGAGGTCAGCGCGCGGGCGTTGACAGCCACGCTGTTCGCTGAGGCGGTCACATGCTGGAGGTTCTGGGCGCCGAGGACGTTTCGGCCGGATCACGCGAGGAGCCATTTCGTGACCAACCTGGCGTGCGGTGGCGGGCTCATTCTGCTGCAGGCGTTCGGCGCGGGGAGGTACACCGTGGACAACTACGTGAAGAACAAGAAGAAAATTTGAGGTCTTTGCTGAAACGCTTGGATTTCTTTAAAACGGTTTAGACCAGTCATCGTTGCCTATTCGTGGTACGATCCAGAGGAAAACTTTCTGCAATTGCCAATTCCGTCTCCATTCGTACGACACGCAGTCACCTCTCGTCGGGATCGCCATGGTCAACGTTGTTGACGTTTGAAGGGTGCCTTTTTCTCGGCCAACTCCCAACAGAAGCCGCCGCGACGAGATGGCGCTCGTGGGCCTGAACGCGGCGGCCGACCAGCTGCAGATAGCGCGCGAGTTCGCGGTGCTCGGTGACTACGACACCGCGCGGGTCTACTACCAGGGCGTTCTCACCCAGGTCTCGAGGTACGCGCGCGGACGAAGATCCCCGCCCCGCCAATATTTTCAAATCCGCGCCCAACACAACACGCGGCGACTCGTCCCGCCCCGAGCTCACCCGCCGCCCCCGCCCGTCCCGTATCGAACGCAGGTATGTTCACAACATAGAGCTCGACGCCGGCGCGGACCCGTTCCGCAAGGGTCGATGGCACGCGGTCCAGCGGCAGCTCACCGACGAGCTCGACGCGGTGGACAACCTGGAGAAGGAGCGAGGGATGTTCTCGACGCGACCCGGGAGCTCCGCCGCCGCGGCGCGCGCGCGGGGGCTCGTCCCGCACGTCGCCGCGAACGTCCCCGGGCCGGTACAGGAGGGCCCGCCCCCGCCGTCGAAAACGCGCGCGGCGGCGCACGCCGGCGGCCGGCACCCACCCGGACGCGCGCCCCCGCTGTCCAGGGACGAGGAGGAAGCCATGTGGCGGAACGGGACCGGCGGCCGGCGCGAGGAGAACCGCGCGCACTCGCCGGAACGCGATCCCGACGTGTGGTCCGCGCCGACCCCGAGGGACTCCCCCGCGAAAGGTGCGCGGCGCGACGACTCCAGGCTCCCCGCGTGGGCACGAAGGGATCCATCGGCCGGTGCTTCCGAACCCAAACCCGGGCGGAGGAAACAAGTCGTATCCTCCGGGTACGGCAAGCGGCGCGATCCGCGTTCGGGCGGCGGCGGCGGCGCGAGGGCCGCGATCGGCAGGGCGCGGGGCGGGGATGGAGGACGCGAGGACCCGTTCGCGGGCGGGCCCGACGCCGCGCTCGCCGAGAACCTTCAACGGGATATACTGGACGCGTCGCCGTCGGTGCGGTGGGACGACATCGCGGGTCTCCAGGACGCCAAGCGACTGCTGGAAGAGGCGGTGGTGCTGCCGCTGTGGATGCCGGAGTACTTCAAGGGCATCCGTCGGCCGTGGAAAGGGGTGCTGATGTTCGGCCCGCCCGGTACCGGTAAGACGATGCTCGCCAAGGCTGTCGCCACCGAGTGCGGCACCACCTTCTTCAACATATCGTCGTCCACGCTGGCGTCGAAATACAGGGGCGAGAGCGAACGGATGGTTCGCATCTTATTCGACCTGGCGCGTCACCACGCCCCGTCCACCATCTTCATCGACGAGATCGACTCCCTGTGCACCTCACGCGGCGCCAGTGGTGAGCACGAGGCGTCGCGCAGGGTCAAGTCGGAGTTTCTGGTGCAGATCGACGGGTGCGCCGGCGGCGAGGAGGGCGACGACGGCGAGGGCGCTAAGAAGGTCATGGTGCTCGCGGCGACAAACTTCCCGTGGGACATCGACGAAGCGTTGCGACGTCGACTGGAGAAGAGGATCTACATCCCGCTGCCGGACGCGGAGGCGAGGAACGCGCTGGTGAACATCAACGTGCGAGGGGTGGAGGTGAGCGACGACGTGGACTGTGACACCCTGGCTGCGCGAACGGAGGGGTACTCGGGTGACGACATCACCAACGTGTGCCGCGACGCGGCTATGAACGGGATGCGGCGTAAGATTGTCGGCAAGCGCCCGGAGGAGATTCGCGCCATGAGCAAGGAGGAGGTGGCGGCGCCCATCACCATGGATGACATGAACGAGGCGCTCAAGCGGATATCACCCAGCGTGGCGAGGGAGGACGTCGAGCGACACCTGGAGTGGCTCGCCGAGTTTGGCAGCACGTGATTGAACGACGTGAATTCAAAGAATCGACTAGCTACTTAATCGAGCGTCATGATACTCCCCATCTAATCTTACCTATCCCATGGTGGCGCGTCGGAGGTTCTCGCGGAACGACGGGTTCGTCGCCGCGAGGACGGGCCACAGCGCGGTCATCACGACCTTCTTGTCCCCACTGTAATTGGTGCGGTTGAAACCGAGGAAGAATTTTATGGCCACGAAGACGTATAAGATGGCCATGATGGCTGGGTTGAACAGGCCACCGATGATGGGTATCGGCAGGCCCATGGTGGTCACCGAGCGCGCGCCGCGACCGGTCATCCTACCGGCGCGCCCGAGCATCGCCGCGGTCGCGCCCCTGCGGACGCCGAGGCCCGGCCCCGCCGGCGTCGAGGATCCGGACAAAAACGCGACGCGCGCACCCACGGCGCGCTCTCGACGGGACGCGGACGCGGACGCGGCGCGTGGGGACGTGCGGGACGTGCGGGGCCTCGCGACGCCCACGCGGGCGACGGACGCGCCGAGCGCGGTCGCGGCGGACATGAGAGACGCGTGCGAAGACGCGTACGTGCCAACTGGCTATCCGACGTGGCGTCTGTTGGAAAAACCTGAAAAAATGTTGTTACCCGCACTGCGATGGGGCGCGACGCGCGGATCTCCGGGGCGGCCGTCGTCGCCCCGCCGATCAACGAGATCCTCCAGCTCTCGCTTCGCTCTCGTCCCGCCGCCACCGACCCGTCCATCGCCCTCGACCCGCGCGAGAAGACCGCCAAGGGGCGACTCATCGGCCTCGTCGCGTCCGAGCCCGGCACCGGCGTCGCCGACAGCAACGCCCTGGAACGGTGCGCCAACGTCGCCACGTCCGCGCCGTTCTTCATGTGCGGCCGCGACCTGCTCCGACGCGCGGCGGCGGAGAAGCAGAGGCACGTCGAACGCGACTGGCGCGACCGAGGCCTCGGGCTCCACAGCACCGAGGTGGACGACTCCGTCCCGCAGATGAACCACGCGAAGATGCGCAGACTGGGATGGGCGTTCGTGGGCGTCGGGGTCGCCGCGGTGGCGTACCACCTCGCGCCCGTGTCCAAACGTGCCGTACGAACCAAACTCCGGCAGGTTGACTACACCGCCATAGCGCTCGCGTCCGTGGCGGCGTCGGACGCGTTCGGGGACTCGGTCGGGATGCGACCCGCGCCGGCGTTTGTGAAGGATGTCTCAGCCATCGCGGCGGTGAAGTTCCCGCTCGCGGTGTCCGCGGCGCACTGCCTCGCGTCGGAGGTGGCTTTCTTCCGGGGATCCCGCGGATGCGTGGACAGGACGAAACGCTTGAACAAAATGTCGGCGGTGGGACGGAGGGACGGGATGTTCGCGACGCATGTCGGGTGCGCGGCTGCGGCGGGTTTTTTCTTCGCCGCCGAGGAGGTGTGGCCGGACTTTCCGTTGCTGCACGCGGCGTGGCACTGCTTCGGCGCCGCGGCGATGCACACGGGTACACTGTGCGTGTTTGGGGAGTACAAACCCGCGCCGCCGGGGTACGCCAAGGCGAGATACTGACATTTAATGTACCGCTTCGTGGTTCGGTGCGCGTTCCTCACGGCAAATTCGGGTCGCTTTCCGTCGTTCGCATCAACACCCTCCCCGGCCGGGTCTCCCTGGGCACCGCCCCCGCCACGGACGGCGGCCACAGCACGTGCGTCACCCTCGCATCGAGCAGGGCGAGCGGTACCGCGCGACACTCCCCGTCCTCGACCGCGTCCGCCCCCTCCGGCTCGATCCAGCAGTGCCCTTTGGGCACCTTGGTCACGTCGTCGTCGTCGCGTCGCGTCACCCAGTCCCCTTCCAGCGCCACCAGCCTGCGCGTCACCCACCGGTCCTGGTCCGAGGGCGAGCGCAGGTACACCACGTCCCCGCGGGCGAACGAGAACGTCCGAGGCGTGAGCCTGTCCAGCACCACCAGCGCCCGCGAGGAGGTCGATGGGGGACCGTCGGTGGGGGATCGATCGCCCCCGGGGCCCACCCTCCGCTCGCAGTTCTCCACGGGCGACGCCGCGACGCCGAGCTCCGACGCGTCCGCGCGGGCGACGGAGACGATGCAGTCGTTGAGGGTGACGAAGACCGGGACGGTGAACGCGACGTTGGCGGCGCGGCGCAGCATGTCCCCCGCTCCGCGCGCCCGCGAGTGAAGCCCGAGTTTCTATTGGTCAGCGCACGTGGCTTTTCGGGCCCGCACAACTACTCGCACGCGCGGACGGGGAGACGGACAGAGAATGATGAGGTCAGCGGTCGTCGTCCTTTGGCTGTGCGCGCTGCTCGTCGTCCTGGGCGCGCTCCCGGCGGCGCGTGCCTCGGGGGTACAGCCCGTCGGGGAGGTGGTTGACCATCCGGTGGAGCGCCTCGGAGGATCTCATCATGATCCCCGCGGAGATGCCCACCCCGGGTCGGACGATCTGGACCTAAACTCCATGCCCCAGGAGACGATGCAGTCGCTGTTCAACTGGGCGATCAAGAACTCGGACCCGACGAAGCTGCGTGAGATGGCAAACAAGGTCAAGGCGGGCGAGCGCGTGGACGTCCACGGCCTCCCCGACCCAACCGCCGCGTCCAAGGCGGTCCCGAACCAATCGCGGTGGACGATGGAGGAGCTCGAGCAGAAGCGAAAGGACGTCCGCGAGGTGCTCGACGCGCTCTCCCAGCAGCCCACGGAGGCGCAGTACATCAAGCTCGCCACCGGCATGTACACCAACACGTCCTTACCCAAAGAGGACCGCTTGCTGGCGCTGGAGGAGCTGAAGGAACTCGTGCGGCCGGTGGACAACGCCGACGACCTCCACGCGTTAGGAGCCCTCGCGCCCTTGATCCACGTCGCCATCGACGCGCCTGGCGAGGAGGACGAGGACATCGCCGCCGCCGCCGCGTCCACCCTCGCGGTCGCCATGAGCAACAACGCCGGGGTCCAGGCGCTCGTACACGCGTGGCATCCCCCGGGTGACATCGTGGACCGGTTCGACCGCAAGACCCTGCACAAGCCCGACGGGACGTACGACGCGTGCGACGACGAGGCGCACCCGCACTGGGGGGTACACGAACACGCCCGCATCGGAAAGCGCGACCCGCACCACTTCGCCAGCGCGCCCGAGGGCCACTACGGCGACGAGGTTGAGGAGGAGACCAGGGCTGTGACGGGGTCATCGCGGAACGACGTCAAGGCGCGGAAGATCCGAGACGCCAACGCCGGGGAGGTGGAGGAAGCACACGGATCCATCCGGCCGATGGATCCGCCCGACCCGAGGCGCGGGATAGAGAGCCGGCTCGCGAGACTCGCGCTGGACGGCGCCGTCGGGATCGACAGACGGGTCAAGTCGCAGTTCGCGCTGTCCGCGATGCTCCGAACGTCGCCGCTCTCACGCCGCGCTTTCTTCGCCGCGGACGGCGCCGCGTTCGTGATGCAGATGCTCGGACCTAACGAACCCGCGCGGGTCAGGACCAGGGCGCTGGTGATGGCGACGGACGTGTTCGATGCACCCTCGGTGCACGTCACGGGCAACGACGAGCGCACGATGGCGGTCGGTGAGAGGCATCTGGCCATCGGCGGCGTCGAGTTTTTCGTGCAGCTCTTGGAACGCGGGTCGCCCGACGCGAGGGAGAAGGCGGTCGCCGCGCTCAAAGCCGCGATCGCGGTGGACGAGCGGTTTCCGGAGAAGGGCATGGGCGGGCACGTGCTGCGGATGGCGAGGGAGCACGGCGCGTGGCACGCGTTGAGGGCCGCGGTGAAGTACTTCCAAACAGAGGCGGCTACGGACCCGGACACGCGCGAGTACATGGAGGAGATGGCGGGGCGGGCGGGGGATCTGTCGGCGCTGGTGCAGGCGCCCAATGACGAGCTGTGAGGATCGTCACGTAATGTACTCGCTCTTATCTATTCAAGCTCGTTGCTATCGACACGTCGCCGCGTGTCGCTCATTCAGTCTCTCGTTCACGGGACGGACTCTCTCGACGCGCTTCAAATAAATTTAGAGCTTATCGCGGGGGCCGAGCTGGGCCTCCTTCTGGGGCCCGACGGTGATGGGGAGGTTGGCGTCCTTGGCGCCCTTGCCGCCGAAGATGAGGCACGCGGCGGGGCCCGCGAGCGCGAGGAAGGAGTACATGGCCTCGCGCCTGCCGAGTCCCGTCGCGGCTTGCTCGAAGAACTTCTCCTGCATATCCGGGTAGCGCGCCTTGGATTCGACGCCGTACACGTCCCAGGAGCCGGTGGTGGCCTCGACGTCGCCGAGGTCGAAGTACACGGACTCGTCACCGTACTTGGCCTTGGTCTGGACGCAGCTGTTAGAAGTACACGGGGGAGTGACGGGTGGAGCGGTCAGCGCTGACACGGGTTTAGGTAAAAAACAGAACGTGATGGTGAGATCGGCGATATCTTCCACGGCGGAGACGCGGTGGAGACGACGCGCGGTCCCGGCGTGACGCGCGACCGTCCCGGGGCGACGATGCGTGGCGCGTCGACGGCGTCGGGTCGTGTACGGCTCGATTACGTATCGACGCGTCGACGCCGATCCCGTCCCCATCGCGGCGGACGCGCCTTTCGTCCGCGTAGGTCCACCGCGCGATTTCGCGTGCGGTGCCGTGCAACGGGAGCGATGTTAAAGGATTGCTTACCGGGCGGTGCGGCGCGCAGCCTTGGCGCGCACGGCGACCTTGGCGCCGACGAAGGTGGAGGTGGAGGAGGCGATGCAGAAAGCCATCTTTGCTTTGATCAAAGTTGGTGAGCTGTTGAGCGTGTGCAAGTATGGCGGAGCGCGCGGGCCGGGAACGAAGTCCTCGGCGAAAACCAAAGTGAGTTGCGGGTATGCCAGCACCAGGAAGCGATTTGATTGGTCGCCGAAATCACAGGATTTCTCTTTTTCACCGACCAAACGGTGGTCTATGACTCAAAAGATTTCACTCGCGATTCGGCCGGTTGCACATTTGTCCGCACATTTGGCAAAAGTGAAACGAACGTGACGGTTGAAAAAAGACCTGCTCGCGTTGACAAACTAACTAGCTACGATGAGACGCTTAAATTTCGAGCGCCCTCGCGATCCGTCCCGCGAGTGACAGCACCTTGAACGGCTTCTTCCCGCTCACCCTTTTCGCCGTCTGCGGGCACGAGTCCGTGATCCAGAAGTTGTCGAACATGTCGCTCTCCGTGAACCGTTGGTGCTTGTCGTTTGGGAACACGCCGTGGGTGCAGAACGCGGACAGGGCCTTGGCGCCCTTCGCCTTGAGCACCTTGCCGCACTCGATCAGGGTACCCCCCGACTGCACCAGGTCGTCCACGATGACGACGTGCTTCCCCTCCGGCTCGCCCTCCTTCAGCGTCACGAGTCGCTTGTCGCCCTGCCGCACCTTGGTGCAGACAACCTCCTCGAACCCCTCGAAGAAGGTGTGGAACCGCTTCATCGCGCCCTCGTCGGGGTAGGCGATCACGACGTCGTCCTTGTCGGGGAGCCCGGCGATCTCCTGCAACAGCAGCGGGATGCCCGTCTCGAAGCACGGCGTGATGTTGTCGCCGAAATAAAACCGCTCCTGCAAAGCGTGAATGTCGAAGATGATGGTGCTCGTGGGTCCCCCGCGGGACATGGGGATGTGCGAGAGCATGCGCGCGAGGGTCACCGCTGTGGGTACCTCGCCCTCGCGCTCCACGCGCTCGGCGGTGCCCGTGGGGAAGAAGGGCAGGATGAGCGTGAACGACGCGATGAACATCTTTGGGAGGGAGTAGATGACTGAGATCTGCTCGAAGATGGTGTCGGGGTTGTTGAAGGACGCCAGGAAGGCGACGTGCTTGCCGCGGATCTCCTCGGCACCCTCGATGAACAGGTTGGGGAATCCGTCCGGGAACTTGGCCCACGACACCTCCATCGGGCGGATGTCCAGGCGCGTTGGCTGCGTCGCGATCGAGTGCGCGAGCTCCTTCATGTCGGGGCAGTAGTAGAGGTACTTGATGCTCGGGTCGCCCCAGGGGCCGAACGAGTCGCGGCGGGCGCGCTTTGCTTCATCCATGGCGGATCGATTTGTAGGCTTCGAGCCCGTTGGCATCCACCGGGGGGCGGCGGCGACGTTGGTTATGTCGGGTTCAAATTCATTAACCTCGCCGCACTTTTCAAACAGCAACGAGCGTTTTCAAGCTTCACTACGACAGGGGCGTCCGCGTCCGGCCGGGATGGCGACGTCCGATGCGAGGATGAACGAATACGAGGCCGAGCGTGAGCGTCGTATAGCCGCGAACAAGGAGCGCATGCGCGCTCTGGGCCTCGGCGCGGGGTCACACGCGTTCGACTCCGCGCTCGCACCCATGGACCCCAACGCGTTGGAGGGATCGAGCAACAAGAGGCCGCGCAAGCGATACGAGCGCGCGGCGGCCGCGCAGCTGAACGGCGGAAGCGCCGGCCAGCGTTCGGCGCCCGCGAGGGAGTCGCGCAGGCTTCGCGGGTATCGCGCGGACTTGCGGGAGATCGCGCCGGGACCGGGGGACAAGGCCAGGCCCATCGATGATACAACCGACGGCCAGATCCAACCTCATCATCACCCATCGAACGCGGTGGAGAGGGACGGCGCGAAGCGACGGGGAATCGCGTTCCCGGACCCCCGCGACGACCCAAACTCCACCGTCAGCGCGCCGTTCACGCTCGCGAGTCTGCGCGTCTCCGTCCTCGACCTCGGCGCGATACACCGCGGCCCGTTCCCACAGAACTACTGGTCGTCGCGCGGGTGCATCTACCATCACCCGTTTCCCGTCGGCTACCGCGCGCGGAAGACACACTTCGGCAGGGAGTGGGAGATGCGAATCGACGCGGGCGAGTGCGGCCCATCCTTCGTCGTCACCGACGTCGCCACCGGCGAATCGCACGCCGGGGACTCGCCCACGCAGCCGTGGACGAAGGTGTGCGTGAAGAAAGGACTCGGGACGCGGATCTCGGGACCGCAGTTCTTCGGGTTCAGCGACCCGGTCACCATGCGCGCGCTATCCACCCTGTGCTCGCCATCCGAGCTGCGCAGGTGTTTGACCAAAGGGGATGACGACGGGGACGGGTGCCGACGAGGATGCGGGGACGGGACGGGGACGGGTGCCGACTCGGATGCGGGGATTACCGATTCAAACGCGCGCGACGACCCGACGCCGCTCGAGCTGGCGGTGAAGGAGTTCCAACAGCTCGACGGCATCGGGGAGAAGACCGCGATCGCGCTGGCCACCACCGTCGCCTTCTCGCACCTCATCGAACCGAACGGAACGTCACCGTCGTACGAGGGCCGCAGGTTGGCCGGGCTGGCGGAGCTCGTCGCTTGCGTTGGCGAGGGTGGGCAAAAGCCGGGCGAGGGCGAGGCGTTTGTCAAGTGGTGGCTCACCGCGTCCCCTGAGTTGCCGGCGGCGACCACGCGCTGGCCCGCGTGGTCCGCGCGGATCGTGCCGAAGGCGATGGACCAGCTGGCGGGCAGGGTGGAGATCGGGGCGGGGCGGAACGAGAGGAGACGATCGGGGCGGGGACACGGCGAGCTTTGATAGCAAGGCAGTTTTGATGACACGACGGAATGATTGAACGATCGCCCAACGGTGTTGCAGCCAATAGGACCCGCGCGCGCCATGTCGACGCGGCACCCGGTGACCACGATCGGCGGCGCGTTTTTGCGCGTCATCGCAGGGTTCTCCGTCGTCGAGGCGTGTTCGCTGTACCAGGGCGCGTTCGGCGCGCGAGTCGACTCAACGGAGGACGCCGAGGATCGACGCGCGCGATCCGCGGATTCGCCCGGGTCGTCGTCGTCAACCGCTGACGAGTCGTCGTCGTCGTCGTCGCGCGGATGGAGGCGGCGCAACCGCGAGTGCGCGGACTGCTCCGCGGCGCCGTTCATCCTGCGCCAGGTCCAGAACATGTACCTGAAAGGCACGGTGGACGACGCCGCGTTCGCCGAGGCGGTGACGTTCGAAGATCCCGCGGCGCTGTGCGAAGGGATCGGGGAGGTGCGTGAGGCGTTCCGCGCGGCGTCGCACTTCGAGCCCAGAGAGTTGGAACCCGCGAGCGTGACGCAGGTCGCGGAGGACCAGTACGTGGTGCGCACGTCCCTGACGTGGATGCTCCCGGTGCTCGGGGAGACGCACGTGCCCTCGGACGTCGTGGTCACCACGGTGTCCAAAGACAGGCGCGACGCGATGGCGGCGGCGCGGATGTCCAACGACAAAGACGATCTGCCCGCGGTGGGGGTGATATGGAGGGTGGAGGAGCGGTGGAACGGCGCACGGCTGCTGGAAGGGTTCCCGTTCGATTTCGTGCGACGGATGGTGGGCCTGGCGTCGTACGCGGCGACGCCCGCGGCTCTCGGCAAAAAATAGCTTGAATACAATAAGAGTTAGTCTATACATCGACGCGTCTAGCCGCCTTCACCTCCACCGGAACAGCACGAGGATCTTGAACGTCTCCCACAGCGCCTTGAAGATGCTCGGCTTCTTCTGCACCTTCGCCAGCGTCGGCGGCGGTCCCATCTCCGATCGCGAGATCGTCCTCGTCATCGTCCCCGCGAGGTCGAGGACGTACCGCTTGCCCGAGTCGTTCTGGTCGTCCAAACTTTGGTAAACCCTGTGGATGTCCGTCACCGGAACAACCTCCACGTCGGGCTTGATACCGTGCGCGGCGCACAGGTCCATGACCTCCTGCGTGGCGCGGATACCCCCGATGGCGCTGCCCGCGAGCGTCGACTTCTTCCCCACGATGCCACCCGCGAGCAAAGCGCCGATGAATCCGACGTGCAGCCCGAGCAGCACCTGCCTCCCTCCCTTGTCCACCAGCAGGTTGCGGTACTTGTGGTAGTCGTGGTACACCGGGACAGTGTTCAGGATGAGGTCCAGCGACTTCGCGTTGCGTCGCATGTCATCGTCGGACGAAGAGACGACGAAGCGGTCGGCGCCGCACTCGAGCGCGAAACGCTCCTTGGACGCGTGACCGCTGATCACGGTGACGACGCATCCCCTCGCCTTGGCTATCTTGACCCCCATCTGCCCCAAGCCCCCGAGGCCGACGATGCCGACCCGCGTGCCGTTCTGTGCGCCGAATGTGTTGAGCGGGTCGAACATGGTCACACCCGCGCACATTACAGGCCCGGCTGCTTCGAGCGGGTATCCGTCCGGTATCTTTATCCCGAACCTCTCGTTGACGACGAACGTGTCGGTGTACCCGCCGAGGGTCTGCCTGCCCGCCGGGACCTGCGCGGCGCGTCCGGACTTATCCTTGCCTCCGTACGTCGCCACCTGCGATGCGCACTTCTGTTCCTCGCCGGCCTCGCACCGCGCGCAGGTGCCGCACGAGTCGATCATGCAGCCGACGCCGATCTGGTCGCCCACCCTGAAGCGCGTCACCTCGGCTCCCACCGCCTTGACGATCCCGGCGAGCTCGTGCCCGGGGCACATGGGGTACTCGACCGCACCGGTGACGCCCGCCATCTGCCCCGCCGCGAAGTGGAGGTCGCTGTGGCACACGCCGCAGTACTTCATGTCGATGACGACGTCGTGCGGGTTCGGAGTTCGTCGTCGCATGGATCTGACGGTGAAGTCGCCGGCCGCGCTGTCACACGCCAGGCACAGAACGTCGATGGAGCCATCGGTATCGAACGACTCGAGACCGGGCTTGGCCTCGATGCCGAGCTCGACGTCGACCACGGAGGTGTCCATCGCCTTGTTCGACGAGTGTGTGTCGAACCAAAAAAACAAAGCGCGGGATAAAAAGTTCCGGAACTTTTTCAACACAAAAACCACAACGTGCGGCTGAGAGGCGACGAGAGCCGGGCGATGGTGGTGGAGACCGCGGAGTCGCTGGGTTTACCCCTAGATATGCCACCCCACGTATACATCGTGATTGCCGTCACGATCCTCTGCGTCCGCGTCCTACACGTCGCGCTCGCGCCCCCGCCCCGTCGCCCCATGGACGGTCCCCCACTACGGACCATGGTCGTCCTGGGCAGCGGCGGTCACACCGCGGAGATGTTCGCGCTTCTTCGCGCAATGAGCCCGCGGCGGTACGCCCCGCGTCACTACGTCATCGCGGACACGGACACCACCTCGCGGGTCAAGGCGGAGCACCACGAGGCGGCGGTGGGCGAGTCATTGGCGGAGTCATCCGACGTGGACGACGACGAGCTCTCGATCGCGTCGGAGTACTCCGTCGGCACCATCCCGCGCGCGCGCGAGGTGGGCCAGGGGTGGATCCACTCGTTCTTCACCACCGTCCGCGCCGCCGTGCACGCCGCCGCGGTGGTATTCAGGGAACGACCGCACGTGCTGCTGTGCAACGGTCCGGGGACGTGCGTGCCCGTCGTGGCGTGGGCGTTTGTCGCGAGGACGCTTCGGCCGGTGACGTGGTTTGTAGGCGTCGGCTCACGGCCGGCGATCGTGTACGTGGAGAGCGCGGCGAGGACGAAGACGATGTCGCTGACGGGGCGGATACTGTACACGACGCGGCTGGCGGACGAGGTGTTCGTGCAGTGGGAGGGACTGGCGCGGAGGTACCCGAGGGCCAAATTCGCGGGACGGGTGTGTTAGAGGAATAGACTTAGTCTAAGTGTTAGTGTATCATCAGTGACTTATCATCAGTGTCAATTGTTACAAGTGATCGTGTCGCGCTCGCCTCGTCGTCCAGACTTCGCTTCAGTCCAGCGCGGGGGCATCGCGGCGTTCACGTGGGTTCGAGTCGTCGTCTCACATGTCGACGCCCGCGGGCATGTCGGCCATGTCGTCAGCCTCGAACGGGTGGAGCTTGACCGGGATCTCCCGTCCACTGCCCACGGGCTTCCAGATCTCCGCGCCGAGCTTCGCCTTCTCGTGCTTCGCGGAGTGGCGCGACTCCTTCTCCTTCTTCCCCTCGGACGCCTCCTCCTTCTTCGCGTGGTGCTTGGAGTGGTGGGAGTGAGACTTGGACTTCTTTGACTCCTTCCCGTCCTTCTCGTTCGTCTCGGCGGTGATCGGCGTTTCGCCGTCGAACGCGCCGGGGTACTCGCAGTGCATCGCGCCGGACTCGTCGGTGACGCACGCGAGTTGCACCTCGCCCTCCCTCGGCACCTCGGTCGCCTTGAAGTCGGAGTCGGCGTGCGCCTCCGCCTTCGCGGCGGCGGCCATGATCTCCTCAGCCTGCCTCTGCGCCTCCTCCTCCCTCCACGCCTCCTCCTCCTCCTCCTCCTCCTCCTTCTCCTTCTTCTCCACACGCCTGCTCTTGTGCTCCCTGTGCTTACCCGTCCTGGACACCTTCGTGGACACCTTCTTCACGGAGGGCTCGGTCTTGGCCTCGACGCGATGAGCGGAGGCCCCGGCGCCGTGAGCAGAGGTTGAAATCTCCTTCTCCTTCGCGGCGACCTCCTTTTTCGCGGCGCTCTCCTTCTTCTCGGCGCTCGCGTGACGAGCCTCGGTGGCTTTCGCAGCCTTTCTCGCGTGTAACTCCTTCGCGAGGCGGTGCTCGGTCTCGGTGGACTTTGCAGACTCGAGGGAGTGGTGCGCGGTTTTGGCATTGGTTTTCTCTTGTTTGGCTTTGGTCTTCTCGTAGGCTCCGTCGAGAAACTTGCCGTCGCCGTACGCGGCTCGCACGAACGCGTCGTTGGCGTCGCCCCTGAACGCGTTCATGAGGAAATCCTTGGACTCGGTGTTGAGCTTCTCGAACTTCTTCTTGCTCCTGTGCTTCACCGTGGGAACGACGAGTGGGGGTTGATCGGCGAACGCGTGCTCGAAGAAGGCGGCGTCCTCGGACGAAGCCTCTCCCTCCGCCGCGCTGAATGAGCTGCGCTCGAAGCCGGGTCGCGCGGCGGCGTCCGCGGCAGCCTTGTGCACGCCATGGACCACGTTATCGAGGACCGCGTCGTCGTCGATGCGCGCGGTGAACGCCTTGGCGGACGGCGCGAGCTTGGAGTATACGTCCCCGAAGGACACGTCGCCCCCGAAGGCGAGGAACGCGGCTCCGATGACGATGCACACCATGACGGCCGCCTTGCCCGCGTGGGAGCACGCGGACAGGGTGAACGAGGACGCGTTGGCGACGTAGTTGGCCCGGCCGTTGCGGTAGCCGCGGGCGCCCGGGGGCGCGGCCTGGTAGCCCGCGTGGGCGCCGAAGTGGCCGTCCTGGCGGTAGGAGCCATTGTTGGAGGAGAGATCGTCGCTGTAGACGCTCTCGGACGCGCGCGACGGCGCCATCATGTAAGGTACGCGGGAGGAGCCGCCGAGGACGGACCTCGTCTCCCCCTTGACCCACCTGTTCTTGCCGATCGACGATGCGGGCATGGAGCCGTAGTCACCGTGTCGACGGGGTGTGATGCCGCGGCCCCTTCCGAGATGTTCAACAACTCGCAGTGGCAATAACGCTTCGGATTCCGGGCCCGCGGCCTTTACGTCAGGCTATGGCCGGGTGGTACATTTCCCGTATGTGAACCACCCTGATTCTCGCCGATTTTGGTCCGACCGTGTGAAAACCGACCGAAAAGAGGTGTTACATACAAAAATGAACACGACGACTATCACTACCGTTCGCGAACCCGAGTTGAAATTGTGAAACACCTCCGATACGATTTTGCGTAAAAATTAGACTGCGCGTCCATACGATTCGAAAAATCCAAAGGAGGTTTCACGCGGTCCGAGGCCGCCTGGAACAAAAGGCTCTTTTTTGTAACAGGCGCGCACACTTCACTCGAGCGTCGCTCGCCCAGCGCGCGGTGCGACGAGGTCGAGGAAACACGGAAACGAGTGCGAACGAGATGTCGCACGAATCGGCGCCGCTGCTGAACCGCGGCGCGTCCGCCCGCGCGGCGGACGGCGGGCTCTTGGGCGATGATCTCGCCTCGGATGTGCGAGGCGGAAGGGGTTGGGGTAACCGCGCGTGGCTCCTCGCCTGCGGCGCCGCGGTCGTCGGGGCGACCGCCATCGCGGGCGTGTCGTCCTCCGCGACGATCCGCGCCTCCCTCGGCGCGGCCGCGTCCGGCGGGGACTCCGCTTTCGGCGGCGCGCGCGTCCGCGCCTCCCTTCGCGGCTCCTCCGCATCCGCCCGCGGGGACCGGTGGGGCGATTTCATCTCCCCCGACCGCGCCACCCTCGGCGAGGCCAACGCGCTCGCGAACCAGATGGAGCAGTGGTACACGCAGCAGCCCGATCTACTGCACGTCCCTTCCACCGGTCCCGCCGCCAAGGTTGTCCAGATGCAGCAGCCCCAGGAGACATACGAGCCCGAGAAGGCTGCCGCCACCTGGGACAAGGCTCCCGCGGAGGGCAGCATGGATGCGCAGTGGAACGCCGGCTCGGCGAGCGACGGCGCGTCCGTCTACGCCGCCTCCGGCGATCAGGTGGCGTCCATCGGTGAGGAATGGCATTCCCTCTACGACTCCGTCGATCCCACCATCCCCCTCGCCGACGATTTCGACAAGAAGTGGAGGTGGATGGACTGGAATGCGGCCACCGTGCAGGGCTACGTCCTCAACTCCAAGACTTTCAGCGAAGCCATGGACCGCAACTCCGGCGGCTTCATCGTCCTCCACGCGGTCAACGGCCTCGGTAACCGCATCCGCGCGTTCTCCGCCGCCAAGCTCCTCGCCAACCAGAAGGGACGCAAGCTCATCGTCATCTGGGAGCGCGACGATTCCCTCGACGCGCCCATCGCCACCATGCTCACGCCCTCGTTCCTCCGCGACTCCTTCATCATCGAGGAATGGCCCGAGCGCCTGAACAGCGCGTCCGCGGACCTCGCCGCGTACAAGTCCCGCGGTAAGACCGGGGCCAAGCCCATGTTCTCCACCTGGCACGACGCCACCACGGACTGGGGCAAGGCTCACATCGGCGAGGTTCTTCGCGACCCCGAGACGTGGACCGGCGCGGTGTTCATCAAGTCGTCGCACGCCGAGCTCCAACTCAACAAGGAGGAGTACGACTTCGTCTCCGCCGGCATGGGTGACTTCCAGCCGTCTAAAGACGTGAGCAACATGATGAAGTCCGTGCCCCTCGCGTCCAAGACGGACGACGAGATGATCTCCATGCACATCCGCGCGGGCGAGGACGCCAAGCTCTCCAAGGATCTCTCCTTGGCGGGTGAAGCCGCCGCGGAGATTCAGCTCATCGACTCCTACCGCCGCAAGTGCAGCGTCGATTCCTTCGTGAACACGCTGGTGCGACGCGCGCCCGACGCGGTGCAGAGGGGCATCGACATCTTCGTCGCCGCGGACGAGCCCTCCGACGTGGATGACCTCCGCGCCAGGCTTCCCAACAACAAGATCTACGCCCTCGACCGACCGGATTACTGCAACCACGGTTACAACCGCGCGAGGGAGACGGAGTGCATGGTCTACGCCGTGGCGGACCTGTTTTTGCTCTCCAGGAACCCCGGTCCCATGCTCCGGTCCAAGTTCTCGTCATTCTCGGACTTTGCCAACTACTACCGCAAGCGCAGCGGCCGCCTCCAGGGCAAGGGCTTCCTGGTCAACGGCTGCGAAGACGACGGCGGCAGCGACGGCGTACTCACCGCGTCTCTCGGCCACGACGAGGCGCCCCGCCTTGGAAAGTCTTCCGTTTCTTCCTCCAAGCCGTCTTCCTCCACCTCCGAGGAGTCCTCTTCCGCCTCGGTCAGGAACGCTCCGGTGGCCAAGACCCTGGTTGGAAAGAAGGTCAAGGCTAAGTTTGCCATGGGCGTTGAGGGCGCCGGCTTTGACTCTGTCGACTCAAAGCTCCCCGCGGGTCTCTCCGAGTTTGCCGTCGACGCCGACTGCGCGCACGCCTGGTTCGCCCAGTGCGTGCCCAAGGTGTCATCCGCGAGCTCGGCGCCCAAGCTCGGCGACGTCGCGGACGCCTCTGGCGACCTCGGCGGCAACAGCTGGACCGACGTCGCGGCGACTTACGTCACCAAGTACCACTACGCGGCGAGCCTCGGCTCGGAGGTTACCTGCCCGAAGACCGCCGTCGGGAAAGGGTGCGAGGGTTCCACCGCCGGTTTCTTCCGCGCGCTTAAGGGTGCCTCCGCGGGCCTGGGCAAACGGGACGTCGCCGAGGTTGACATGAACGCGCTCATCGAGCGCGGGGCGTCCGTCGCGGTGACCTACCCGGTTCACGTCGCCGGATCCGAGCTCACCTTCCCCGAGGTTGGACCCATGGCGAAGATGGCGGAGAAGGAGGGTGTCGACCTCACCATCTCCGCGGTTCACCGCGATCCCATCGCCGCGACCGTCGACTCGGTCTCCGGTGGCCCGGCACCTCACGCCACCCTCGGTGACGTGATCGGCTCGCTCGAGAGGCAGGCGACTGGGTACCGCGAGATTTCGACGCAGCTCGGCGGCCTCGCCCCAGAGTTTTACGAGTGCGTCGCCACGGATGGCAAGGAGTCAGTTGAAGAGTACAAGCCGGCGGCTGTGGGCGGCAAGGTGCGCCGCGCGCTCCTCGAGGTTGCCCACAGGATCGCACCGAAGTCCTTCCAGGACTCCGTCATCGAACCCCGCGTCATGGAGGCGTACGACGCGCTCGGCGCCGACGCGTTTTTCTATTACGCGCATTTCGCGCCGGAGAAGGCGAAGATGCCGGCGGGTGAGAAGATGGGCGCGGCGACGCGGGTGACGATGAAGGAGCGCGTGAAGCTCATCAAGGGGGTGCAGCGAGGCCTAGGGCGGGCGCTCAACAAGATGGAGATGCTCGAGTACGTCAAGGCGGAGAATGACGCGTACGCGGCGTACTTTGCCCTGCGCACGGGGCCGTGCCGCCGCTAGATTAATTCTTCTTTACTGGGGGGGTAACTGCATCTTGGTTGAACGGGGGGATACACACTGTGCATAACGGAATCATCGCGGGAAGGCGTAGGGGGTTCGCGACGACAACGACGCGCAAGCGTCGTCGCCCTCGTTGGATTCGCTCCGAAACCCTCCCGGATTGGCTCCGGGGTAGCTGTGGGGATTGAAATTCATGAACTCATGATTGCTCAACAACGCCGTAAGTCTCTCGTTTCTTCGCGTAAGTAAAGTAACATTTAGTGGTGTGTACGTAGTAAAGTCGGTGTATTCACAATCTCTATGTCATCATCGCGTTCACGGCACGGGCGCCAGGGCGGCGTCCACGGGCGCGATGCCCTCGGTCGGTGGCTTCGGCTCCGACCCCGTCGCGGGCGCCGCGTTTTCGTCACCCAACGCGGCTTCAAACTGCGACATGAGACCGGCGCCGGTTGTCCCCCCCAACGACGCGACGGTGCCGTCGTCGTCGATGCTCTCCACGGGCGGCGCGGGCGGCGACGCCATGTTGGGAGCCGGGGTCTCGATGGCCGGGGCGGCGGGCGCGGAGACCCTGGCTCGCGCCCTGGCGATGGCATCCGCGGTGGCGGCTCCCGCTCCCGCGGGGGCGGGGGCACCGTAGCCGTAGGGAGCGGGCTGCGCGGGTGCGGGCCTCGCCTCTGTCTCCTTCCTCGACAACAACATCGCCCTGGGCGCGGCCGCGGGGTTCTGCCTGTTCTGCGCGCGCGCGTCCGCGAGCCTCTGCCTGGCGCGTGACACGACGTCCTCGACAGCCTCCTTCTTCTCGTACTTTTCCCGACCCTCGGCTTCCTTCTTGCCCTTCCCGAGTAAGCCCTTGAGCAGGCCGAGGCCCTTCTTGGCGGCGGCGCTGGCGTCTGATTTCGTCTGCGTCATGACGTTCACGCGGACCTTGATCTCGCCCGAGGTGTCCGCCACGAACCCTTGCCGCGAGTGCACCGGCTTTCCCTTGACGTCAGCCGGGATGCCCGAGTAGGTGATGTCGCCAATCTCGGGCGATCCGCCCACGAACTGGCTCGCCACGCGGTCCGCGATGGTCCCACCAGCTTTCCACGTCTTCAGGAGCTTGGTGGAGGAGCCCACGGGGAGGGAGCCGAGGTTGAGGTGGCCGTATCCCTCGCACCTGTACCGGTCCCACTCGTCGTAGGATGAAACCTGAAAGTAAAGCACGGGGTGCTTCGACGGCGGGGGCAAGACGTCGGCGACGCACGACAGCTCCACCGGGAGCGACCAGTGAGCCACCATACGATCACCGCTGCCCCACGCGTCCCCTTCGCCGTCGCCCGTGGCTGGGTACTTGACGCACTTCGATATCTGCGTCGACCCGCTCGTCTGCGCTCCGTCGCCCTCTACCCGCCATACGTCGCTGTCGTAGTCGAGGACCCACTCGCAGTACAGGTAGTCCCGGTCGAACCCCCGCGCGGCGACGATCTCGGCGAGCGCGAGGAACCGCACGGACCCAGCCTTCTCCCCGGGTGGCGCCGCGAACGCCCCAGCCGCCTTGCGGGTGAGCTGGAGCTTACGCAGCGCGGCGGTTGGGGCGATGTCCTTGGTGCGCTGCTCCAGCGGCGTCTCCGCGCGTTCGCTCGCGTTGACGATGGAGTACTCCCAGACGCTCCCGTCCCTTCGCTCGATGCGACGCGTGTCGTCGATGGATTGGCTGAAGTCCGGGGTGAGCGCGATGGACCCGTCGGGGTAGGCCTCGACGGTCATCAGCACCTGTTCGCGCTCGGCGTTGAGGCCGAGGGGCGAGTTTTTGAACACCGGGTGTCCGGGCGGTAACACGAGCGGGCCGCAGTCGGCGCAGATGGCGAACGTCGCGGGCTCGTTACCCGCCCTGCGCCTGCGCCCGTGCGCGAGCTCTGTCCGCAGGCGCGTCGCATCCCGCCCGGAAGCGTTTCTAGCCGTTACTCTCTGCGACGGCGTACCGAAAACGGCGCGAAACAATCCGTTCCACTGCTCCCCGAAACTCGTCGTCACCGTGCGCTCAGCGTCGCGTTCATCCGCGAAGGAATCCGCGGATACGTACGTGTATATGGTCTCGCCCTGTGTCCCCTGCTCGCGCATCATGCTCGCGTACTTGCGGTCCAGCTCCGTCTCCACGGCGCCCCCGGTTCGCGCGATGCGATCGCACTCGACGAATGAGAAGATCTTCTCCTGCCACGCAATCTCGCGGGTGAACGTCTGAACCTCGCCGGTGTCCACGCGCTGCGCCTGGAACCCCGACGCCTGGTCGCGGAGGGGCGCCGCGCCGCCCGGGTAGTCCTCGACGACGGGCCCGGCGACCGGTGACGCGTCATCGTCCGTCCACGCCTCCATCCCGCGGGCCGGGGGCGAATCTCGGGATGATGTGGTCGACGGCGGCGAGTAGCTCTCGGTGACCGGCCTGCCGCCGCCCGCGCCGTACGGGTCGAATGTCGCCGCAGCGGTTGGAGCTTGTTGGATGCCCTGGCCTGGGAGGGCTGTGGATGACTGCTGGAGCGCGCTGCGGTTGCGGCGGCCTCCTCCGCCCGGCGCCGGCATCATGGTCGGGACCGCGGCGGACGGCGCGAGGGATGCGTCGTCGGCCTCGCCCGCGAGCTCGTCGCCGCCGAAGCTCTGCGACTGGGGCGGTGCGGCCGCGGGCGGGGGTGTCGACGGCGCGGGGGGCTGCGATGCCAGGGGCGGCCCGGGCGGCGCGAGCGACGTCGCCGCCTGCGCCTGTTGCTGCTGCGCTTGGATCTGCGCCTGGGGCGTGGGGCCCGCCCCGAAGCGCTCGTCCATTTCGCGCGCGCGGTCCATGCGGGGACCGCTGACGCGCGTGAGCGTCACCTTCAACCGAAGGTTCTGGAGCGCATCGGGGGAGCGATACAGCACGCGGTTGCTCAGGTTGGCCGCCATCGTGCGCGTTCGTTCGACGCCTCAGCAGCAGTCAGCGCTGAGTTTTTGAATACGCGCCGGGGCTGATGGGGTCCGGGCGACGCGCGGCCGACGCGTTCAGTCGCCGTGTGAGGGTTCGCGAAGGTCACCGACCTCTATTCAAGGCGAGTCTCGCGCGGACGGAACCCTGGCCGCCGTGCGTGAGGCCCACCTCACTGTGACGAAGCGCGGATGTCACCCGAGGTTCAAACGGGTAAACGGCCTTATTTCCGCTGGACATATTTTGCAATCCGAGGCCGAATCCGCATACGAGCACGAAATAATTTAAATGCATCGTCGTACGGGCAAATAGGCACGTTGATTAAGATTTACTACGTCGTACTACACGTTAATTATTTCGAATTGTTAATACTCCCAGTCTATTTGCTCCCACATATTACAAATTCGTGCGTCCCGTTCCTCCTATGGGCAAACAGTAGGGCGTACCTCTCTAACCCTAAACTTTACCCTAAGCCCTAAACTTTCCTTGAGTAAATAGACCGTCAAGTTCCCATTGAACGTGGTTTCACTCGAGAAACGTATGGGAACTAGTCAGAATCCAGATTTTCGTCATGCATCAGGCGCTCGAGTGCGAGACAAACGCGTCTCCGACACAACCCGAAGGGACGCGATGTTCGAAGCCGTCCGGACCATCCCGTGCGTGGACATCGCCCCGCTGGTGCGCGGCGCGCGGCTCGGGTCCACCGCGGTATCCGACGACGAGCGAACCGCGGCGGCGGAACTCGACATCGCGGCTCGCCGCGCGGGGTTCTTCTATGTCACCGGCCATGACGTAGGCGACGAGTCCATCGACGGCGCCCTTGACGCCTCCCGGCGCCTGTTCGCGCTGCCTCTGAGCGTCAAGATGACGCTGCGGGCCGAGGGCGGCGAGGGTGTCGGGTACGAAGAATCCGGCGCGCAGAAGCTGGACGAGGGACGTCTGGGGGAGATGCTCGACATGGGCGACGGCGTCGATGGGGAGAGCGGTGGGGACCAGAAAGAAAGTTACATTGCGGGCAACATGACCGGCAACGGCGGGAAACTTGTTGCCCAGTGGCCGCATGGTCTCGACGGATTCGAGGAGGCGGTCACGCGGTACCACGCCGACTGCCGCTCCGTCTCGGCGGCGCTCATGCGGGGCTTCGCCATCGCCCTCGGCCTCCCGCCCGACAGGTTCGAAGGCGACATCGACGACCCGTTCACCAAGCTGCGACTGCTCCGCTACCCGGCGAAGAACGCGGGGACGAAACGGGACGTATCCCCGGGGACGGAGGGTGCCGACCCGTACGTCGGCGACCGCGCGGGATGCGGCGCGCACACGGACTGGGGTGCGCTCACCCTCCTCGTCCAGGACGACGTCGGCGGCCTGGAGGTCTGCCCCCCGCGTACGTCCGAGGGTGATTCAGACGAAGCCGCGGCGCCGGCGTGGATGCCGGCGGATGCCAAACGAGGCGCCATCCTCGCCAACGTCGGGGACATGCTCCTGCGCTGGACGGACGGGCGATACAGGTCCGCGCCGCACCGGGTGCTGGAGCCGAAAGTCGCCGGGGTGGACCGGTACTCAGTCGCGTTCTTCCTCAACTGTAACGTGGACGCGGCGGTGGATGCCGCGGCGCTCGGGCTCGTGCCCGAAGGTACCGCCGCCAAGTGGCCCCCGATCACCGCCATGGGGTACATCGAGGAGAGGGTAGCGGCGACGTACTCGGCGTAGGTCGTGGCGCGTGTATTACTATATGCGTATTAATCGTTCAGTGCCCGTGGTCGCACCCGCCCAGCGCGTGTATCGCCGCGCAGGTAAAAGTCCCGACGAAAATAGCGGCCACCGTCGCGCCCTCCCTCCCGTTTCCGTCCCCCAAACCCCGCATCGTCGCCGCCGCGACGTACACGAACCCGCCCGCGGTGAACCCCTCGACGACCGCGCCGTCGATCCACGTCGGCGAATTACGCCCGCCGTGACCCGAATCGTCGCACAGCACGAGCGCCACGAAGGTGCCCGCCACCGCCGTCAACGCGGATGCAAAGTTGAGCCGCAGCGCGTCGACGACGCTAAACCCCGCACCCACCAGCACCCCGAAATCCCCAATCTCCTGCGGCACCTCGTGCGCGAGCATCACGAGCGTCTTGGCCCACCCCGCGGCTGGTCCGCCCGACAGAAACGCAAGCCCCACCGCGGCGCCATCCGTGAAGTTGTGCACGGCGTCGGCGATGAGGTTGAGGTACCCGACCGTGCCTTTCCGTTCTTCCATCGAAAGGGTCTCTTTCCTTTTATCGTCGTCCTTCTTGTACCTGTGTGAGTGCCCGTGGTCGCCGTGCGAGTGGTCCACGGTCCGCTCCACGAGGTAGAACGCGACACACCCGACCACCACGGCCAGGCCGACCCGAGCCTGCCACAGCGTCGACGCGAAGTGACCGCCGCCGTGGGTGACGTCGTGCTCTCCCGTCGCGGCCTTCGCGTAGGCGTGCGGGAGCTGGTGGAGGAACGCGTCGCCTAGCAGCGCGCCGACCGCGAACGCGGAGAGGGTTCGCACCAGCCCCTCGGACGGCGCAGCCTCGGCGGCTTTCTTGTTCCGCGTGCTTCTCCTCCTCTTGGATGTCGATGTCGATGAGGACGACGCGCTTCCTTTGGTGGACGCGAGCAGCGGGACCATCGCGACACACACTAGGGACGCACACGCGGTCACCAGGGACGCGCCGATGGCCATCGCGTAGATCTTCGTGCGGCCGAACCCGACCACGTCGAAGGATGAGTGATGATGGTGATGATGGTGCTCGTCACCGTGTCCGTGTCCGTGTGCTGCCGCCCGAGTCGCCATCAAAAGGACCGCCGCTAGGACCGCCAGCGTCCATCGCGTGCCCACGCGCATGCCTAAGCTTTAATCCCGACCGCTTGAAACCACGCGAGCCGCGATGATGCGCCCCCGAGGTCTGGCCCTGGGTCTCGGCCCTGCCGACATCTTTTGGCAGCCGCTCCGTCAGCGCGGGCCGCGGGTTTTCTTAGAGCTGCCGAGGCTCGGGCGCGCGACCTCACAGGCGCATGAGCGCGGCGAGTCTGCGAAGTCTCGAGGCGCGGCTCATCCCGGAGGATCAGCGGGAGGACGCGGCGCCCGAGGAGGTCATGCCGGACGACGCCGTCGATCGGGCGAACGGCGCCGACGAGGACACGGTGCCCAACGGGACGCGGTCGCATGACAGTCAAATGGACCGCTCCGTGTCGTCCTCGGGCATGAGCAAGCGGGAGAAGTGGTACACGGTGAGCCTGCTGACGCTCACCGCGGCGATGCTGTACGCGGATCAGAACCTGCTGGCGCCCAACCTGAGCGCGGCCGCCGAGGAGTTCGGCTTCTCCGAGCGCGAGAAGGACGTCAAGCTCGGCGGGTGGCTGCAGCTCGCGTTCTTCGTCGTCGGATCCCCCGCGTCGCTCGTCATCGGCTGGCTCGCGGACAAGCCCAGCATCCCGCGCACGCGGCTCTTCTTCTTCACCGTCCTCATCGGAGAAGGCCCATGCCTCGCGACGTACTGGGTCAAGACCTACTGGCAGCTCTTCGCGGTACGGGCCATGACGGGCATCGCGGTGGGCGGGTGCCTGCCCCTCCTCTTCTCCCTCTGCGGCGATCTATTCCCGCCGGAGGAGCGCAACTACGTCGCCTCCTTCCTCACCATCGCCACGGGCGCCGGTATCGCGATAGGGCAGATCATGGCGGGGACCGTCGGCCCAACGTACGGGTGGAGGCTTCCATTTTTACTCGCGGCGGCGCCCGCGATACTCCTCGCGGGCATCCTCTACGCCACGGTCAAGGAACCACGGCGCGGGTCCCAGGAAGAGGCGGTCAAGGAGCGAGAGATGGGGCTTCGACGTGAGCGCGCGGCGAGGCGGCGGATGGAGGGTAGCTACGGCAGCGCCGGGGCGAGGGGTAGCGACGACGAGACGGACGCGAACGATGATGGTACGGGTCATCCGCGGTCGAAGAGAGGCCTCGGAGGGAGGGGGAGTAAGGCGACAACTTCGCCGCCGACGTCGCCGTCGGCTCGAAGCGACACCGGAAGCGCGGTGTCCACGTCCTCGACCGCGACGCACGTCGAGTACGGGGCGAAGATCGACTTCACGAAGCTCCGGAGGCAGCTCAAGATCCGGAGTAACCTCGTGATCCTCGCGCAAGGTTTGCCTGGGACGGTGCCGTGGGGGATGCTCAACGCGTACTTCGTCGACTACCTTCACGTGCAGAAGGGACTGAGCGTCGAGGAAGGGACGCTCGCGGTGACGCTGTTCGGGCTCGGCGCCGTGATGGGCACGATCTTCGGCGGGATCATCGGCCAGCGGATATACAACATGCCCGGCGGCAGGTCACGCATCGCGCTCGTCATGGGCGTCACCACCGCTCTCGGCTCCCTCCCCGGGTATTACTTCATCAACACCAAGAGTTACGGGCCGGGTGACGCGTGGCTCCACCTCTCGTGCCTGGCCGGTGGGATCCTTGCGTCCGTCACACCGCCCAACGTAAGAGCGGTGCTCCTCAACGTCAACCCGCCGGAGACGCGCGGGACCATGTTCGCGTTCTACACGCAGATCGACGACGTGGGTAAGGGCGCGGGGCCAGCGCTCATCGCCGGGTTCATCGTTGAATTTGGTCGAAGAGTCGCGTTTAACATCGCGGTCTCAGGGTGGCTCCTGTGCGGTATGATCTTACTCTGTCTGTACCCGTTCGTGGATAGGGACGTGGAGAACGCGCAGGAGGCTGTGCGAGAGGAGTTGGACGCGGATGTGGCTGCGTTCGACGCGGTGATTGCTGAGGAGGGCGGCGGCGACGGGGACTCGAGGCGAACCTAATTAGCTAGAGAATTGAAAACTCGGATAGTGGTACACGGATCGTCGCGGCGTCGTCTCGTGATCTCCTTTTCCCTCCCTCCCGTGTGTGTGTGTGTGTGTGTGCGTGTGTGCGTCTCACGGCGTGAACGTCGTGGGGTTCATGGACAGCCTCCTGCCCAGACCCACGCCCGGTGACTCATCCTTGGAGATGAACTCGCTCGACACCCGAAAATACTCGTCCCAGGAGTCTTCCTCTTCCGACCCGTCGACGAGGGGGAATGCGGCGTGGTCCTCGAGCTCGAGGGAGGCGGCGCGTCGGCGGCGTGCGGCGGAGGATGCGCTTCCGGGGGTGGCGGACGACGACCCGTTGCTCCGCACGCGGCGAGAGTGCCTGATGCTGGGTGGAAGAGCCGCGCAGTCGGAGCCTGCGTTTGGTTGGAGAAGTTGTTCAGTTTGAATAAGTTTGAACAGGGGTCGGGGGGGTCGCTCGGTTCGGGAGAACGGCACTCACCCGCGACGCTCCGCGTGAAGCCGACGTCGCCCTGCGACGATGCGATCGTCGGCGGCGTGCGATCCGCGCCGTTCTCCACGCCGGTCAGCCTCGCGAGAGGGCGAACTCCCGCGGGGGAGAGCACGGAGCTCCCCGCCGAGGACGAGCGCGGCGAGGACGCGGCGGCGCGGGTGCTCGAGATCTTGTCCCATCGAGCGCGTCGCTGCAGCCTGAGCCGTTCCTCGCCGCGAGGGCTCACCCAGTGCTCGCGCTCGTCGTCGTCGTCGTCGTCGTCCTCGTCGCGGTGTCTCTCGGGGCTCTCCACCCCCAAGAAGACGCTCTCCTCGTGGTTTTTCGCACTGAGCTCGGGAGTGGGCGGCGGAACCTCGTACGTGGGCTTGCGGCTGATGGCCCAGAGGGAGAGCCGGACGTGCGACTCGTGCGCCGGGTCCCTCGCGCGCGTCGAGCGCGAGGGGCGGCACGGGCAGCTGCAAAGGGCGCCCATGCTTCTGGCCTCTTTCTGACGGTTCGAAGTTCGTCGTTGAAAAAAGCTTCGAATTCGTTCACCCTGTTCTACTCCTGTTCTACTCCTGTTCTACCTGCAAAAGAACATGACTGAAAAGTCACGTCGTCTAAAAAATCACCAGGCTCTTCGCGTCTAAAATATCGGCGGCGGCGTACAAGTATTTCGGCCCTGTCGACGCGCAACGCTTCCCATTCGAACGCGCGCGCCACACGCTTCAAAACCTTTTTATGGAAAACGGTTTCATCGCGGGACCTTGGGAACTCGGTGCGTGCCCCTTCCGTCCCCCCCGATGCGCCCTCGCGCGCTTCGCCGAGCGACGAACGACGCCTCCGGCCACGTCGCGTCATGAGCTGACGTCACGAGCTATCTTTTTCCTCGGGATCTCCGCCGCCGCCCTTTCCCCCGACGCTGACCGTCGCCGCCTCCCCGCTCCATTCCTCCAGGCGAAATTTTGTGACTCGCTAACCGACCAGAGCCAATCGATTTCCGTGCCGCTCGCCCAAAGTCGTGACCACAAACAACTCTCACTCTCACCTTACATCGCACGCACAAACACGCGAAGACACAACCAACAATGACACAACCAACAATGTCTCGCCCAATCTTCTCGGACATCGAATCTCCCGCCATGAAAAGCCAGGAGATCGACAACCTCAAGACCAACAGCAAGCGCACCGGCATCTGCACCGCCGTGGCTTTCGTATTTGGCTTCATCGGCTTCTGCATGGCCGCCGCCGCCGTCGCCGGCGTCAGGCAGCTCATGATTGACTCCCAAGTAAAGACCGGCGCCATCCTCACCGTCGGCAACGCCAGCCCCCTCAAGGGCCACAGCAAGGCGTACTCCCTCTACGCGGGCTCCGGTCAATGGACCTCGAAGACGGTCCTCCCCGAGAACCTCTCCGACTTCCAGGCGGTCTCGCACAAGACCCACGTCTACATCATCGGCGGCCAGGATGATACAGTCCGCTCGACGAACGCAGATGGATTGACTTGCACCGTCGTGGCAGGTACCCAGGATTGTAAGGGCACCGTCGTCAACACCGTCTACCAGTACGACACCAAGCTCGACAAGTACACCGACAAGGCGGTGTTGCCCGAGGCCCGCTACCGCTACGCCTCTGCCGTCGTCGACGATAAGATCTACATCATCGGCGGCCTCACCGGGGACTCCGCCACCGGCATGAAAAAGACCACGCTCATCTACGACATCAGCACCAACTCCTGGTCCGACGGGCCCGACATGGCCACCGGTCGCTCCGACACCTGCGCGGCCGTCGTCGGCAGCAAGATCTATGTCGTCGCCGGCTACGCCTCCGGGTTTGAGGCTCTCGACTCTGTTGAGGTTCTCGACACCGCCGCCGCGTCCCCCGCGTGGGCGACTGCGCCCAAGCTCCCCGCCAAGCGCGGCGACATCACCTGCGCGTCATCTGGCGGCAAGGCTTACGCCATCGGCGGATACTACGACCCCGCCGGAGCGTGGTCCAACACCGCGTTCCACGACACCATGTTCGAGCTCACCCCCGCCGCCGCCGCCTGGGTCGAGAAGGCTAAGATGCCGTCCTCCCGCGGCGACAAAGCCGCCGTCACCATGTCCGACGGGTCCATCATCGTCGTCGGCGGCGAGACCCACGCCCGCGAGGAGCAGACCCAGGTCGCGGCTCACCCCGTGGAGCAGTACTACCCCGCGCACGACACATGGGTGCCCAAGGCTTCCATCCCAACCGCCCGCTTCCGTTTCGGCGCCGCGCAGGTTGACGACATCGTCTACGCCATGGGCGGTCACCCCGTCTGCGAGACGCTCGACTATGGCACGATGGCTTCCACCTGCGCGTCGCAGACGCTCGACTCCGTCGAAGCGCTCCTCGATGTAGCCCACCCCGACATCTGGGTCCACGTCTGAGCTGGTAACAAGCTGGTAACAAGTCTGACGACTTGAGTTAATTTCAATTTTCATTTCAATTTTCATTTCAATTTTCAATAAAGGCGAGCAATTCGTTTCGCTAAAAGTTACCTCGCCTCCAAAACCTCACGTCGCAAATCCGCCCTGGCCTTCGTCGCGTCCCCCTCCGCGGACGCGATCACCAACGCCCACCTCTCCGCCCGGCCCGCAGCCCCATCGAGACGCCGCTCGAGTCTCTCCCTCGCCTTCGCCGGCAACGCCTGTATCCACCTATCCGTCAATACCGCCGCCTCCGCGCCGCCATCCTCCTCCAGCCCCGCCCCCTCGACGTCCATCGTCGACTTTTCCACCTCCATCGCATCGGCGCCCGCGTCCACCTCCTCCCCGTCGTCCCCGTCGGCGCCGGCGCCAGCGTCGGTGTCGTACCACCACTCCCGCACCCCCTCGCTCAGCGGCCGGCCAACCTCCCGCCTCAGCAGGTTCTCGATGAACCTTCGAAGCGCGGGCCGCTTCTTCGCGTACCGCATCGCCTCGTGCGCGTGCACGTTCACCACCTTACGCACGTGCCCAGCCTCAAGTAACATGTCGCGGATCGCCGTCTTGACCGTCTTCTCGCGCCCGACCATCCACACCGGCACGGGCATCACCGCGGCGTCCTCGTCGGGGGGGAACCCCGGGTTGGTGTCCGGAAACACCCTGTCCTCGGTGCGCCACGCCTTGTAGTAGTGGCTCGGTCCGTCGTACTCGAGCGCGACGTCGTATTCGGGTAGGTAAAAGTCCATGGAGAAGTATCCATCCGCGGACATCTTTTCGGCTTGGAACTCGATCCCGGCTTGCGACATGACCTCCGCGATGTTGAGTTGCATCTTGCTCTTCATGGGTTTCTTCACCTGGCGGTTCCACTCGTCGATGGACGCGGTCTCCAACTCGCGCGGCATCACGGCGCCCAGGTCCACGGACGCCGCGCTCTCGGGCGGGAACAGCCGCTCGTGTATGAGCCGCACGTGGTGAACGATGCCGACGATTTTGTCATCCGTCGCCAGCGCCGAATCGATGGCGCCGTCGCGGCGAATCGCTCGGGACTTGCTCGCCTGAAACTCCGACAGCGGCGTGGCGCAGAGCCGCTTCCACGCCTTGGCGTACGCCGGCATGAGCGGCGACTTCTCCCCGGTGACGTGCATCGCGGCCATCGCCCACGCGACGTTCATGACCTCGTGCGTCTTGAGCTCGTCCATGCGGGCGCCCACCGCGTCCGTCAACGCGACCCACGCGCCGGGCGACGGCGTCACGCCACAGATGGCGAACCCCCAGATGCACATGTTGACGTCCTGCGCGCTCAGCGTGTGCACGCCGCGCTCGACCGCGTCGGATAGCGCTGCCGCCGCCTCCTTCCCGGGCCGCACCGATAGGTCCGCGAAGGCCCACAGAATCAAACTCAGGTTCTGTCGATCGATCCACCGCGCATTCCTCGCGATGGCGCTCTCCAGCGCCCCGAACGCGCCGGGCATCGGCGGCGCCTTGAGCAAAGCGACGGAGTACAGCGTGTTGCTCACGTCCTGCGCGCCCATGTGATAGGCCACCTGCTCCGTAGTCTTGTCGTACGCTCGAAGCGCCGCCTGTGAACGAAACACGCCGTCAATCAAATTGCCCATGTGGAAATAAAAAGAAACTCACCTGGCTCGGCCGGCGCTTAAGCGTCGCGTGCGCCCACCACACGTTCGTGATCTCCTGCGGGCCGAACAGACCAGCCCGCTCGCGTCGGCGACGGAACCCGATCTTGTTCTCGAAGTTGATGTGACCCGATTCGTCGCGTCCGGATGCTCTAGCGACGGCTTCCGTTTCCAGCGCGGACCACGTTTTGTCCGACGGCGCCTCCCCCATGAGCGCATACGCGTACATGGTGTTAGCCACCTCCTGCGGCTTCATCGTGGGCAGGAGCCTGACCACCGCCTCCTCGAACTTTGCCCACGGCGACGGGAACCCTGCGGTCACGACGTCCCTCGAGGGCGCCGCGCCGAGCTTGGCGTATCCCCACAGAGCGTTGCTGACGTTCTGACCGACGGTTCCGCGGTGGTCGAGCGCGCCCCTGGCCACGGCGATCTCGTACGCGCGCATCGACTCCGGCTCGATGGGCGTGCGCGTCCTGGCGTGCGCCCAGACGCCCAGGCCCACGCCGCGCGCGTTGAAGTGTGCGCCGGCGGCTGCGTTCGTCCCGGCCATGGCGTCGAGCGCTCGCCACGTCGCCTTTGGAGCCGCGACCTCTCGCGTCGTTTGGTCAGCCTTGGCGCCCGCGAGGTCCACCGCCATCGTCATGGCGTACTTGAGCCGCCCGATGTTCTCGGGTTTATACGCGCGGGTGCCGTGTACGGTGCAGAGCGCGAGGAGCGCGTTCCACGCTCGTTTGGCGGTTGGATCGTGCGTCGGGTCGAACATCGCGCGTCGTTTGCCGAGCTTGACGAGCGCGAGCGCGGACGTGGTGGCGAACCCTTCCGCGCCCGGGAGGTAGGATGGCGTCCCGGGACGATTGGACCCGCTTCTTGACACGTTCTCGGCGAGCTCCGCGATGCGGCGGACGATGGGCGCGAAGTCCGCGTCGCCAAACTCCCGCGCGCCCGAGCCCCGATTGCCGTGTTGATTCGCGGCGAAGGAGAGGCGCGAGAGCGCGGCGCTCAGGTGCTTGGGCTCGAGCGAGTCCCACGAGCCGTTGACGAGGCGCATCACCGCACTCTCGCTCGACGCGTCGTTGATGTCGTTGTGGAGCCTCTGCGATGGGGTCTCGCCGTGGCGGCGGGAGTCCGCCGAGCGCGCGGCGAATCCGCGAGCGATGGACGGGCGGCGGGCGACGGCCGCCGCCGCCGCCGCCGGCGGCCGCGGTACCGCGCGCCATGGACCGCTCGAGGCCCGGGCGGGCGCGAGGACCCTCGCCAAAACCCTCGCGAAGGCCCTGGCGCCATCGCTTCGACGCACCCACGTCGACAGCATCGCCTCCTCTGCGCCTCGACTAGTAGTGGGCACCTATGCGATCCTCGGCCAAACTAACCGGCAAGATGAGAAAGATGTCACACGGTCGCGTCACGACTCGGTGCACACGAGGTCAGATGAGCTCGACGATGGCGAGTTTAGCGCCCTCGCGCGCATCCGCGGTCGTCTCGGCGTCGACATCGCGCCCCGTCGCGGCGCCTCGCGTCACGCGGACCCCCACATGGGATCCCACACTCGAGTCACACGCTACCCTATCCACCGGTGGCTTCGTCTGGTCGACGTCCCGCGTCCGTTCCGTGCTCGCTCGCGGGTGGAATCCCCTGTCGGTGCTCGCGCCCCCCGACATCTCCGGCGATCTCCTAGCGTCCGTCGCGACCCTGGTGTTGAAGGGTGTCCTGCGCGAGTGGGACGACGTCAGCTTCGTAGTGGACTGCTCCGTGATGGACCTCTTGGGAGGCAAGGTCGACGGCGTACAGCTGTCGGGCGCGAAGTGGGTGTCGCCGCTGAACCTGACGTGCGAGTCCCTGCGGTGCGACGTGGGCGCGGTGGAGATCGACCCGATCGCGCTGGTGTCCAAACAGGCCGTGGAGCTGCGGACGATTCCCGTCGGCGACTGTGTGGTGCGGTTCAACGCGACGGATTTCGGAAACTTTCTCGTTCACCCCGAGATGCGACGCGCGGCGAAAGACGCGGGAACGGAGTGGGGGTTCGATTTCGACTTTCACGGGCAGGGTGTCGTACTGAAGGACGGCGCGGTGGTGTTCTCCGGGACGCGCGGGGGTGGGGGCGGCGAGCGGTGCGTCGTCGCGATGAGGCCGGTTGGTCCGAGGAGCGTTGAAGTGACGCGAGTGGACGGTCCGTGCGGGGATGAGACGACGTCGGCGCTGGAGAGGTTCTTCGGTGAGCTGGCCATCGATTTGCTCGGCGCGGAGGTGCGGTACGGGGACATGGTGGTGGACGACGCGCGGGTGACGCTGTCTCTGACGATGAGGGTGTTGCGGTTCCCGAGCTCGCTGCAGGGTTTAATCTAATACACATCATGTGTTAATACCCATATGACAAGGAACCATGCGTGTCTATTTAATTAATTCATCGGACGTACTTGTATGGTTCTGTTGCTGAGAAACATCGAGTCGAACCAGCAAGGGTGTTTCGCGGAGATGAGATCTGTCGTCACATCATGCTGCGCAGAGCCTCGAGGGCGGCGTTCTCGCTGGCTCGGCGGGATGTCGGGCCGCTCGATCGGCTCGATGGATGGCGCGCGGCGGCGCGCTCTTTCGCCTCGGACGGCTCCGGTCGGAAGCCGCCCGTAAACCCGGTGTGGCGGACCGTGGAGGAGGAGGTGACAACTCAGCTGCCCGATCCACCCAAACCGACGCCTCCAACGCCGACGCCCCCGAAGCCCAAGCCGGCGCCTCCGAAACCCAAGGCGAGGCCCAAGCCCGCGCCGCCGCCGCCGGAGCCCAAACCTCCTCCGCCGCCGCCGCCGAAGCCGACGCCCGCGCGGACCGAGCCGGTGCAAAAGCCTCCGCCACCGCCCCCGCCGGAACCATCCAGGCCTCCGCCACCGCCACCGCCGAGGCCGGAGGCCCCAAAGCCGGAGCCTCCCAAGCCCAAGGCGGTGCCCGAGCCCGTGGCGCCGAAGCCCAAGCCGACGCCCGCGCCGCCAAAGCCGACGCCAAAGCCGGAGCCGCCGCGGTCCAAGCCACCGCCACCGCCTCCTCCTCCGCAGGCGATGAAGCCGGCACCTCCTCCTCCGCAGACGATGAAGCCACCGCCTCCTCCTCCGCAGACGATGAAGCCGGCTCCGGCACCTCCTCCTCCGCAGACGATGAAGCCACCGCCTCCTCCTCCGCAGACGATGAAGCCGGCTCCGGCGCCCCCTAAGCCCACGCCCGCGGTGGACCCCACGCCCAAGGCGGTGGAGCCGATCGAACCGGACCCGGAGAAGCTGGTGCGAGCGGGTAAAGATATCGACTTTGGCCAGTCCGCTCGGATGGTATTCGACTCGGACGCGACCGGGTCGATGGGCCGGGCGCGGACCGGCCTCGGGTACGACTGGCACGCGTGGCACATCTTCGTGGCGATGGGACCCGCGGCGTTGGCGTACGGGCTCGTGCGGTGGATCGACAACACGGGCGAGCGGGAGGAGTGGGAACGGAACATGAAGGAAAGAAAGGCGGCGGCTGGGGACGGCGGCGTGATGGACGGGTTCGCGGCTCGAGGTTTGCGAAACGGTTCATCTAACGACGGTTCATCTTCCGGGACGCCGATGGAGGTGGACGAGCTACGGGCCAAGCTGGACGAGATACGCGCGGCGTTGCCCGTCCTCGAAGAGGAGTTGAAACGCCGCGAGGGCGAGAAGGCGACGGAGAAGCGAGACGATTCGGCTGACGACGAGCCGACGAATGTGACGAAGGAGACCGCCGGCGACGACGCGTCGACGTCCTCCCCAGCCCCATCCCCGTCGCCATCGGGGTGGCTCACGGGCTGGTCACGTGGCGGGAAAGACAAAGACTCCGCCGCGGCCACCCCGACGCCGCCGCGTGTATCAGACGCCGAGCCCGAGCCCGCCGCGGAAAAAACCGACGAAGTTCGCCCCGCCGCCCCGCGCCCCGCGTCGTCGTCGTCGCGGTTTGGATCGTTCCTCGAGCGCGTCCGCGCGACGTCCAGACGTGCGAGGGACGCGTTGGCGCGGGGGGGCGACCGAGCGAAGGCGCCCATCAAGCGCGTCGTGGACCGAGCGAAGGGATCCGTCAAGCGCGGAGTCGATCGAGCGAAGGGATCCGTCGAGCGTGGGGTGGATCGAGCGCGGCGGGTGTTCGCCGGCGCCGCGGCGAGGACGGCGAAGGCGCGCGATGCGGCGCGTGGTGCGGTGGCGGACGCGGCCGGGGGTCTGCGACGCGCGCGAGGGGAACTTTGGGACCGGCTACACGGCGTCTCGAAACGTGCGCGGGGCGTCACGGACGGATTTGTCCACCGGCTCCGGGGCGTTCGCTTTTGGCCGAGCGCCGAGGCGAGGGCGAAGGCTAAGGCAGAGCGCGCCTCTCGACGGGCGAGGAAGGACGCGGTGCGCGAGGCGAGGGCCAAGGCGAAGTCGGACGCTCGCGCCGAGCGGGAACGGGCGAAGGCTAAGGCGGCGGCGTCCAAGGCTGCGGACCGCGAGGCCGCGGCGAAGGCCAGGGCGGAAGCGAAAGCCGCCGCCGCGGCGGAGAAGGCACGCGCCAAGGCGACGAAGGCGGCGGAGAAGGCGACTAAGGCGAGGCCAAAGGCGAAGGCGACGGAGGTGGACGCGAAGGTGGATGAGAAGGCTGGCGGCGACTTGGAGTCCGCCGCGTCCTCAAGTTATTTATCTAGTCTCCGCGGCGCGTGGGTCGACTTCACAGGCGCCTCGAGCGGCGTCTCCGCGTCGAGCTCGCCGCTCGAGGATTTGCTCGGGTGGTGGCGCGGTAAGTCGGGCGAGCTCGTGGGCGAGGACGGCGCCGGTTCATCTTCCGACGGCGGTGAAGACGAAGGCGAGGGCGACGACGAGCCGTGGGGGTACGGCGACGGTAGGGATTCGTACCGATCTCCACGGCGTCCGTCGGGCGAGGCGGGTTCGGATGAGTCGCGGGAGGCTGCTAGGCTGCGTAGGGCTGTCGGGGGGATGGGCGGGTGGTTCAGGAACATCGCCAAGCAGGCTGAGGAGGACGGCGACGAGGAGTGACTGTCGTGATTTCCTTTCGCATAGATCGGTTGCTAAAAACATCGAATTTCGTCTCCGCCTACACGCGCGGGTGTTTTGCATAAAAAGTCATACGAGTCAAGAAATCGTCTCCATCTCCCGTCTCAGAGCGACACGTCTATCCTATCCTCTCACAGCGGAGGAGGTGCGTGAACGCGCGTGTAGGGACACTGCACGCCGCGCGACACTCGAAGTCGATACCGCTAACGCTTCAGGACTCGCGCTTGTACAGCTCGGCTCGAACGCGGACTGAACCCCCTGGCGCTCTCATCGCGCGTCTCGGGAACAAGAGGCCCTCGGCGATTCTACGACGAGCGGCTCCGAGGTGCCTTCGCATCGCAGCTTTTTTCACGCTCGGTCGGGCGGGCCAGCGCGACTCGACGGACGCGTAAGGACCGCGCATCGCAGGGATGAGCGCTCCGCACGCGATGTCGGCGATGTCATCCGCGATCGCGTCGGCACGCGCGGGCCGCTCCGGCGCGCACGCGCATCGAGGAGGTCCCGGCGCGTCGGCGTCGCCAGCCCCGAAACCCCGGGGCCATGATGCTGCTCGCGCCGCGCGGCTTCGGCGGGACTCAATACGCGAGTCCGGCCGCGACGTCCGTACGCGCGCGTGGCTCGGCGAGTGGATGAAGGACAACCTCGGCGGCGACAAGGACAAGAAGGGATCCAAGGGCAAAGGGGGCAAGAACGGCGATCGCGCGAACGACGCCTTCGCCGACGCGGAACGCGTCGCGACGCGCGCCACGCGCAAGGCGCCGCCCAAGTCCTCGTCCCAGCGCCGACCCGCGTCCAAAACGCAACCCCCACCGGGAGGTCGCAAGTCCCCGGCGTTCGACGAGCTCACACAAGACGAGCTCCGCCCCGACTTTGGCCTCAGGCGCGATCTGTACAAGCTCTACGAGGTCAAATCGCTCGACGACGAGGAACCCATCGGAGCCGGGTCCTACGGCATCGTCCGCAAGGTGAAACGCAAGTCCGACGGGAAACTCTTCGCGCTCAAGACGATCCGCAAGGCGCCGTGGAGACAACCGCCGACGAGCAGGACGTCCGTGCAGTACTACCACTCCAAGCTCCGCAACGAGCTCGAGGTGATGCGGAAGATCGGCAGCTCGCTGAGCATCGTGTACCTGTACGACTCGTTCGAGGATGACGACGCGGTGCACCTGCTCATGGACCTGTGCACCGGCGGCGAACTACTCGGGCGGATCCGCGCCGGTATGAGCTACAGCGAGGCGGACGCCGCGGAGCTCGTGCGATCGGTCCTGCGCACCGCCGCGCAGTGCCACTCGCGCGGCATCATCTTCCGAGACATCAAACCCGACAACTTTCTCTTCGAGCGGCCGGAACCCGGGAGCCCGCTCAAGGCGACGGACTTTGGCCTGGCCGGTCTGATCAAACCCGGCGAGCGACTGGCGCGGCGGTGCGGCACACCGTCCTACATGGCCCCCGAGGTGATCAACCGCAACTACGGCGAGGAGGCTGACGTGTGGTCGTGCGGCGTCGTGGCGTACCAGCTCGTGACTGGCCGCCTGCCCTTCGTGGACAAGGTGAACCAGCGGCCGAACGCCAAGGAAGTGTTCCGGGCGATTCTGGAGGACCCGATCGACTTCAAGACGGAACCGTGGCCGCAGCTCAGCGGTGAGTGCCGGGATTTGGTGGGAAAGATGATGGAGCGGGACCCGGCGAAGCGCATCACCGCCCGTGCCGCGTTGCTCCACCCGTGGCTGCAGCAGACCGCGGCGGAGGCCAAGCAGCCCATCGGCGGGCAGGTGGTGGCCAGGCTTCAGCGGTTCAGCACGTACGGTCTGCTGAAGCGGTCGGTGCTCCGGCTGCTCGGCGATCAGCTGCGGGAGAGCACTCCCGAGGGGGACGAGGGTGGCGACGACGGCGCCGAGGTTGACGGCGTCGTCGCGGAGGAGCGCGAGCTCACCGGCCAGTTCCTCGAGCTCTTCGACCTCCTGGACACGTCAGGGGACAAGCTCGTGGAGCCGGAGGAGCTGGAGGCGGGCCTGCGCAAGGTTGGCTACACCATCACCACGGACGAGTGTAAGCAGTTACTGGAGCAGCTGGACACCACCAACGACGGCTTCATCGACGTCAACGAGTTTCTCGCCGCGCTGGTGGACTGGGAAGCCCTGGAGCGGTCGTCCACGGAGTACCCCAACTGGGTCAAGCGCGCGTTCGACATGCTGGACAAGGACGGCAACGGGACTATCGACGCCGAGGAGGTCGCCACGCTGGTGTTCATGAACGACGACGAGGAGGGAAGGAAGCTGACCTCTGAGGCTCGCAAGGCTGTGGCGGATTGCATCCAAGAGGCGGACACCGACGGCGACGGGCTCATCGACTTTGACGAGTTCGTGGTGCTGCTGCAGATGGACCCGACGGACGCGCTGGAGGCGTACGAGTGGAGGGTCGACAGCAGTGGCAACGGGGGCGTCGAGGAGGAGCTCATCGAGGCGTGAGGGGGGGACCACAGTCGTGAGGTCGCGCGGGATGGCGGGCGATTTTAGGTTTGGTCGTTTTTTTAGAGTTTGAAGTTCAGCTCATCGCATTAAAACTAAACCCACGTCGCCACAACACCCACGAGTAAGAATCTCCCGAACCGCTTAAGCGATGAGGATGGCGGCACCGCCGACCTCCTTGAGCTTCTTCTCCGCGAGCTTGCTAATGTAGCGGCACTTCACCACCACGGGCTGCTCGGGGAGCTGACCCTTGCCGAGGAGCTTGAAGATGCCGTGGTCGGTGAGGTCGATCACGGGCGCCTTGCTCTTGTCCTTGGCGCACTCCACTCGCTTCTCCTCACCCACGAGCGTCCAGAGCTTGTCGAGGTTGATGATGGGGCAGTGGTAGTGGTTCTTCAGCTTGTGGAAATGGCGCATGCCAACCTGAAAAAAAAGGGGAAATCGAGCGTCAGCACGCGGGTCCTCGTCTCTCGCCAGGGGGACTCTCGGGGATGACACGAACGGGCGGGTTCGGGGCCGGCGTCGCCATCACGCGGACGCGACGGCATCACGCCGGGAGCGAGCCGAGGGGCGGAGGATCCATTCGTCATCCATCCCTCCCTCGGCTCATGGCAGCCCTGAACCCTAAAAACCGAGGACGCGCGGAAACCACGGCCGCGCGCGCGACGCGCCGCGACGCGCCGACGCGGCGCCTCTGTCGGTGAAACATCTCTTCGCGTTACGCACCTTTCCGAAGTAACCAGGGTGGTACTTGTCCATCATGATCCTGTGGTGGTGCTGGCCACCGGCGTTACCGCGACCGGAAGGGTGCTTGCGGTGCTTGCCGATGCGACCGTGTCCCGCGGACACGTGACCGCGCTTCTTGCGGTTCTTGTGAGTCTGCGGAGGGAAAACGAGGGTGGAGGGGTCAGCGTGATGTCCCTGGGCATGCGTAGAAGCGCGCGAGACGCGTCTTCGGGGCTCGCGCCCTCGCGGCGTCGGGTTCACCGGCGAGCGAGGGTTAACGATCCCGCCTCGCGTGGGTGAAAAAACAGCGGGCTCGACGCATCGGATGACCCGCCAGAAACGGCGCGCACGGCGTCGACGGCGACGCCGAGGGCGGGGTATGCGGAGTACTCACGTGGGTCGGCATGTTTCCTGTCTTGCTACCTACTCCGCGTGTGAGAGGCGCAGCCGAAAGAGGGCGCCGAGACTCGTCGCGGGTTGTGTTTATCGTTTTAGGGTCTCGCCGATTTTCCCCCGACATTTCTGGAGCAACGCCTCTCTGTGCAATTGCCCATAGAACCTGTCCCATTTTTTCGCAGCCCTTCACTTTGTAAAGCGAACTCAATATTCCTAAGGATGAAACACGAAATATATGATTATTACCCCAAATACGAAAACCCGCGATTTCGCAGTCTCCAACGATGGCGTAGTCTCCCTCATCGACATCACACCAACGGCCACCGTGTCCGATGTCGTGGCTCGCAGCGCGCGCGGCTCGTGAGGCGTGCAGCACCTCCGGGCGCACCACCGTGCGCGGTGCGATCGCCGCGTGCATCGCACGCGGCGCCGAGATCGAGTCCCTCGCGTCGGGAGGAGGCTCCCGATGGGACGGCCCGGGCGCGCTGTGGCGCCAGGATCGCGGAGCCAAGAGGTCGACCCGCCGCGTCGAGGTCGTGCTCCTCCAGGTGCGTTTCGATCCACCCACCCGTCCCGCACTTCCTTCCCGATCGTGTCGCGTCGTCGAATCCGAATTCGGACGCGCGAACCCGCGAGCTCGGTCGCCGGCATGGCAGAAGCACGCGGGGCCCCGATGAAATAACCTAACCTAACCGATCTTCCCCAACTCATCCATCCGCGCAGGACGTCGAAGGTTTAGGTCGCGAGGGCGCCGTCGTGAACGTGAAACCCGGCAGGGCGAGGAACCACCTCGTCCCGTACAAGTTCGCCACCTACCCCAGCGAGTTCAGGCTCGCCGAGGCGGCGACGAAGAGGGAGACGTGGACCGAGGCGACGATGGCAACGGACGGCGACGACGCCGTGGCGAAGGTGAGTCCCGCCGTCGATGGATGTCGAAAGAGCTCGAACCCGATCCCGCGTTTGTTTAGGGTACCCGTATCCGGCACCCGACCACCCGACCAAATCCGACGCGTTGATGAGCGACTACTACTACGGACTAGAGTTTCTGAAGGCATCAACCGATGTTTACAAAACGGTGTTCCCTTGGCTGTCTGAGCGTATGGACGTTTTACCCCCCTTCCGCGGCACGGGTTCCGCCGTCCCTCTCCTCTCGGCCCGGTACGCGGTGACGAGCAATTTCGCAATTACCTACATTCGCTGAATCTATGTGACATGTTGTGATTGCTTCAATTCCTGGCTGTGGAACTGAGCGTACCGGTCGACGCGGATGCTTTGTTTTTTTTCACCCGCTTCGCCACCCGCCGACGCCTCCGCGCGCCGCTGACGATGACCCCGACCGATCGATCGAACAGGAGATTAAGATCGCCACCGGTATCCTAGTAAAAACACCGCTGGTCGTGAAGCGCATCGCGGACAAGGAGACGAAACAGCCGCGCTTGCCAGTCACGGCGGAGCTGCTGCAGAAAGAGGTGCGCGCGAAAACCGGCGTTATTTTTTCACCCCTCTCTCGATCGCCGCCCGCTCGCGTGTTCGTTCGCGCCCGCTCTTTCACGCCGCTCTTTCACGCCGCTTGCAAATGACGAAAAAGAATGTCACTCCTGAATAGCATGCGCCTCCTTCTGAATTGAGGGAATTATGCCTATAAACCGTGAGGACACACATTTATCCTAATTCTCTACCGATGCAAGCGGCTTCGCGCGGCGTCGGCTCCCGTCATTTCTCCTCCGTCTCTTCCGTGATTGTCTCTTCCCGTTCATCACCATCACGGGATTCATCACCGCCTCGTCGACGTCAGCGCTGACCCGAATCGAATTCCCTGTTTGACCCGCCAGGTTCTGCGTCAGCGCAAGCTCGAGTGCGACGTGCGCATGTTCGTGATGCCCAAGGATGACGAGGCGCTCAAGACGTTCGGCGAGCACCGGGTGCCGCTGTGGATAGACGAAAACCAGGTGCCGGAGCCGCAGACGTTGACGGTGCTCGTCAAGAAGAAACTGTGACGGCCTTCCGGACGTCGTCGTCGTACTGTAGCCCTCTTGAATGCGAAATTGCGTTAATCATAAATTACATCGATCACGTGTCACCTCGAGTCATACAACGACCGTGCTCATTTATTGGGCGTCCGAAACGAAAGTATGGGTATTAACCGTTAGAACTTCGGAATTCCCGAATAATTAAAGAAATTTGTCGAAAAAAGGAGAGGAGAGCTGGAGAGAAAGGAGAGGAGACCCTAAAACCGTGAGATTCGCCGTTCGCCCGCCCTCTTTCAGCCGCGCTGTACGTCACGCAGTAAGGCACCATGGGTAAGCGTAAGACTAAGTCGCGCTCCAACTCCACCCTTAAGACCACCTCTTACTTCAAGAGGTTCCAGGTGAAGTTCGCGCGTCGCCGTGTGGGTGAGTCCACGTTCCCAGTTCCTCCCCGAAGCCGACGGGATCGAGGGTTTGGCGCGATAGCGACCCGGCGAGCGGCCGGGCGCGAGGGTCTCGACGCGCGATTCGCTCCCGTCAAACGCGTCCTCCGATCCTCGCGTCCTTCCGCGACCGTCGGCCGCGTCATCGCGTCGACCGTCGACCCCCACGACCGTCTCCACCGGCGCGCCTCGCTCGATTTTCTCCCGCTAACGATGCGCTATTTTTCTCACTGGGACCCTAACCCGCAGGCAAGACGGACTACTACGCCCGCCAGCGCCTGATCCTCCAGGACAAGAACAAGTACAACTCCCCCAAGTACAGGTTCTCCGTCCGCTTCACCAACCGCGATGTGATCTGCCAGGTGATCTACGCCACCATCAAGGGAGACGTGACCATCTGCTCGGCGTACTCGCACGAGCTCCCGAAGTTCGGCATGAAGGCTGGCCTCACCAACTATGCCGCCACCTACGCCACCGGACTTCTCTGCGCTCGTCGCCTCCTTACCAAGTACGACCTCGCGGAGACGTACGAGGGTAACACCGACAACATCGGCGAGGATTTCAACGTCCAACCGGAGGGCGAGCGCCAACCTTTCAAGTGCTTCCTCGACGTCGGCCTCGTGCGCACCTCCACCGGATCCCGCGTGTTCGCCGCGCTCAAGGGTGCTGTCGATGGTGGCCTCAACATCCCCCACAACGACAAGCGCTACGCCGGCTACGATCTCCAGGACAAGTCCCTCGACCCCGAGACTCTCGAGCGCTACATCAAGGGTGGTGTCGTCGCCGAGTACGCCGAGGAGATGGAGGAGGAGGTGCGTCTCACCCCACCCGAACCCGCGTCCCCCCGCGCCACACTCTCGACCAATCTTTTCTTCGCCTAGGGTTCCTCAGAGCCGCTTCTCAACGACGAACCGAGTCCTGACCTTCACCCGCCGCCCCACTCTTTCCCACGTACCCATCCCAGGAGCCCGAGAAGTACCAGGAGCACTTCAAGAACTACCACGACCAGGACTTCGACCCGACCGAGCTGGAGGACAAGATGGAGGAGGTTTTCGAAGCCATCCGCGAAGATCCCGTGCACACGAAGAAGCCCCGCTCCAAACCCGCCGGCGCCAAGTCGTGGCTGCCCAAGAAGCTCACCTACGACCAGCGCAAGGCTGCCCTCAAGGCTAAGCTCGAGGGTCTCGTCAAGAACGCGTAAACGGTTCGAGAGGAGACGACTGGTGTTGGGTTGAGAGGCTCGACGGCGGCCGCGCGCATAGGCGTCGGCCATCGCCGAGTCTGGGTGTGTTTTGCAGACTAAATTCGCATAGGATTGTGATTTGTGACTCGAAACGATTTACTAAAAACGGTTCGCCTACGCGCCTGCGGTGAGCTCCTTCACGGTCTCCACCTCCTTCGCGCGTGTCACTATCCACTCCGCCGCGTTCGAGTACGTCTTCCCCCTCAGTCCCAGCGGGTTGGACCCCTCGCGCCTTCCCAATTCGCCTTTCTCTGTTTTTTCTGTTTTCTCCCAAGCAGCCTTTCCTTTGCGACCCTCGTGCTTCTTGAACGTCAACCCGCCGTTCTCGCCTTCGTCCAGCACGCCGAGCGCGTGGTAGCACCGTAGCATCGGCCGCGTCGCGTCCACCGCGTCGTCGAACCCGACGAAATCCCCGTTTGCGTTTACTGAATCCGCGGTGCACATGCGGTCCACCAGCCACCAGTCCAAGTCGTCGGCGCCGTGCTTGGCGACGTGTTTAAAAACCTGTTGTAAAAGAAAGACGACGTCATTCCAACTGCCCATACAAGCACGAACATCAACA
>Ga0302116_1000085_pt1 | contig 48347 bp, 22 predicted proteins | sample AG5_SCM_MG_FD_203124 | JGI IMG/M metagenome (GOLD analysis project Ga0302116, IMG submission 203124) | Marine microbial communities from Western Arctic Ocean, Canada - AG5_SCM | ecosystem: Environmental > Aquatic > Marine > Oceanic | place: Canada: Western Arctic Ocean | collected 2017-10-01 | reverse complement strand
CGCGTCGGTTCGCGCGATGCCTCGTGCGCGCGTCTTCGATATTGCGCGAGGCCCCTCCCGCGCTCCCGCGGTGCGTACTCTGAGAGGGGCCCGAACGCGGTGCGGATCTCGGCGTCCGCGGGCGCGTCGGGAAGCGCCCCGTTCCGCATGATCGTCCTCCGGCACAGCGACAGCTGCACGCAGGACGCAGATCTTCGCGATCACGACAGGCCGCTCACGTCCTGGGGCCGGACCGCGGCGTCCAAGCTGTGCTCCGAGCTGATTTCCCAAGGCTGGGCCGAGCCGGACTTGGTGTTGTGCTCCGCGTCCACGCGCTCGAGGGAGACACTCGGCGAGATGGTGCGAACGCACACTCCCCTCGGCATGGCTGAGACCCACTTCATGGGATCGCTCTACGCCTTCGCCGCCATGGACGGACTCACCGCGGATCACCTCCGGGAGACGGTGTCCAGCCTCGTGGAGAAGGACGGGGGGCGCGACGATCGCGTGCGGACGGTCATGGTCATCGGGCACAACAAGGGCTGGGAGGAGGCGGCGACGGACTTCGCCGGTGAGAGCGTCAGGCTCGGCGTCGCCAACGCCGCGCTGCTCGAGTTCGCGGGCGAGGGGGCGGGGACCTGGGCCGAGGCGTTTGATCAGAACGCGTGGAGACTCGCTCACGTCGCTCAGCACGGCTTGGCGGAGCCCGAGAAGGAGTGCGAGACGGAGTTTGGGGGCGACGGCGACGGACCCATGCCCATGCCCGCGTGATGGATCACGTTCGGCGATTGGGTCGGTTGTGCGTTCTGTGTTCGATTTCGTTTGGGGTGTTGGGGGTTATGGGTTGTACCACCAGAGATTTTCTACCAGGTTGTTCTTCTACTGAATACAAATACGATTCGTTTACCTACCGACGCGTGTCCTATGAATGAGTGTCGCACGTTCACCGACCGCACGCGCCGACGTCGTAGTCTGCGCGTCTAGAAGGATGAAAACTCGTTCGCGGCGCTTCCGAACGGGTTCCCCCCCGCGCGCGCGAGCTCCGGGGCGTCGGTGAGGACGCCGCCTTTTCCCATCCTAAACGCTCGGTCCGTCACCGGCGAGATCTCCTCGACGTCGTGGCTCACCACCACCACCGCGCGCTCTTTCCGTAAGTCCGCGAGTAGGCTCACGACCTCGGCCCTGGCTTTCCAGTCCAGCCCCGCGAGCGGCTCGTCCAGGCACAGCACGTACGGATCTCGCACGAGTTGGATGGCGAGCGCGAGCCTTCGCTTGTATCCGCCGGAGAGGGACGTGACGGGTGTGTCGAGCGGGAAGTTGGACATGCCCACCGAATACAGCGCATCCTGCAGCTTCAAGGCCAGCGCGCGTCGCTTGGGGAACGCCTCGGGTTTCTGTGGCCACCCGAAGGTCAGCTCTCCGAGCATGTCCTTGCCCAAAAAGTGCCTCTCCGGGAACTGAAAGACCAGCCCCACCCGCTCTAGACGCTCGGCGGCGCTCATGTGACCGTACACGCGCTGGTCCGTGAACGTGATGACACCCCCGGTGGGCTCGCTGAGTCCGGTGATGAGGTGCAGGAGGGTGGACTTGCCGAAACCCGATCGGCCCACGATGAGGTTCAACCCCGTGGGGGGTATGCGGAGGTTCACCTCCTTCAGCACCACCGTGCCGCTGTTCACGGGGGTGAACTCGAGGCGATCCACCACGAGCCCGCCGCGGGATACGTCCGCGGCCACGGCGAGTCGCGACGATCTGTGCCCACGACCGGGTCTCTGCTGACCAGAGCCCTTCAACGCCCCGACGATGTCAACCCTCGTGCAGGAGGACGAAGAGCTGTTGCCTCCGAACATGGTCGCCGCGCGCGGTCGGCCGTGACGGTCGATGTTGCGCCGTGCACTCGCCACCGAGGACGAGCACGACGCGGTGGTCGATCGAGCCGCCGCGGTGTTCATCTCCGACGTGGCCCGACGCCGGGAGGGACAGTGTGAGACCGGTCGCCAAGCAAAATCGTTTTGGTTATCGATTGCCAAAAAAACTGCCTGCGCAAAAGCATCTATATGGGGAAAATAGACTGGAAACGACGGTTCGCAGTCTCAACTGGCGATTGGCCCTATCTATTCAAACGAGAGGCGGAGGCGATACGTAGCCGTTCGAAACGTCGGTCGTCGCATAAGGAAGGCGCTCCGAGCGGCTCTGGGAGCCCTGGCACCTCGAATCGACCGTTCGTCGTCTTTGAGGCGTCACCGTCATGCACGCGGTCGCGCGAGCGGCGGGTGCGGCGACCCCTGCGGTCGCCAACCGCGCGCGTCCCCGGCGATGCAATAATCGACACGCTAACCGCCTCGCGGGAGCGTCGACCCCGGCGACCGCGACGCCGCGCCCGCGATGGAACCGCGACGCCGTTTCCGATGGGACCCTGAGGGAGCGGGTCATCGCCATGGCCGAATCCGCCGCCAGCACGTCCGCCGTCGACGGCGTCGAGGGCGATCGGGCGACGGGATCGGAGGCTGGCGCCGTTAATGGAAGCGCTCCGAGGGAATTATCGTACAACGGCGCATCCTCCTCCGGCTACGAGGAGACCGAGGAGTGGTACTACCCCGACGACGAGGACGAGGAGGAGGAGTGGGACGAGGAACCCGACCCGCATCCGTGGGCGTTCCCGGTCACGTCCGCGGCCGCGCTCGCGGGTTGGTCCGTCTACGTCCGCAAGAAGAAATTCGCCGACGAGGCCAAGCTGTCGAAGCGCGAGCGGGCCAAGCTGCAGAAAGAGCGCGAAGCCAAGGCGAAGGAGTTGGAGGCGCGCAAGGCACCCGTGGACGATCGTCCGCTCAAGGTTCGGTACAGGGAGATGCGCGCCGCGCAGATCGAAGCCGAGGAGGCCAAGGCCCAGACGCAATCCGCGGCGAGGGCGGCGGAGGTTGAGGAGCTGCGCAAGGTTGCCGAGTGGCAGCGGCGGGTCGACGCCGAGCAGCGATCCGAGCGCATGCAGGAGGCGTTGAAGCGTGAGGCCAATCGCAGGGCGTGGATCGAGTCCGCCAGGGTGGAGAAGCTCGCGCTCGAACGCCAACGGGAGGAGAGGCTCGCCGAGGCCAAGCGGCTTAAGGAACTCGCCGACTCGCCCAAATCGGAGAAGCAGTTTCGCAAGGAGCGCGCCGCCGAGGAGAGAAGGGTCGCCGCCGAGGAGAAGAAGCTGGCCGAGGCGGCCGCCAAGGCTAAGGCTGCCGCCGAGAAGGCTGCCGAGCTCGCCAAGGAGAAGAAGGCGGCGGACAGGGCGCGCGCCGCGGAGCTCAAGGCGGCGGCGAAGGAGAAGCTCAAGCAGGTTGCCGACGCCAAGAAGCGAGCCGAGGCGGAGGCCAAGCCCAACGCGGAGAAAGTCGCGGCCGAGACCAGGGCCCGGGTGGAGGGGCAACGCGCCAAGGATGTCGAGATCAAGGCGGCCAAGGCGGCGGAGGCTGCCGCCAAGCAGGCTGAGGCGGCGGCTGCGCGGGACAGAGCCGTCGCCGAGCAGCGCGCCCGCACCGCCGACGATAAAGCAGCCAACGACGCCAAGGCCAAGGTTACCCGGGAGGTGAACATCGAACGGGCCAAGGTCAAGGCGGCTGAGGTCAAGGAACAGACCAAGGTCAAGGCGGCTGAGGTCAAGGAGCGCGTGCAGAGGGAGGCGTCGGAGACGGCGACGAGGGCCAAGGCTGCGATGGACAAGGCTGGCGCGGAGGCGGCAAAGGCGAAGGCTCGGGCGGTGGAGCGGGCGAAGGAAGCCGCGGCGAAGGCGAAGGCGAAGGCTGCCGAGGTCAAGCAGGCCAAGCCGGCTGCCGAGAAGCCAAAGTCCGATCCCAAGGCTGACAAGGCCAAGGCTGAGGCTGCCAAGAAGGCTGACGCTGCCAAGAAGGCTGACGCTGCCAAGAAGGCTGAGGCTGCCAAGAAGGCTGAGGCTGCCAAGAAGGCTGACGCTGCCAAGAAGGCTGAGGCTGCCAAGGCGAAGAAGCAGACGGTCGGCCCCAAGAAAAAGTCGGCGGAGTCGTCGACGCCCGCGACTGGCCAGTTTGTCGACGCCGTCAACGTCGCCGCCGCCCGAACAAAGACTGTCGCCGCCGATTCAATCGCTGCCGTCAAGTCCAGTACCGCGCGCACCCTCGGTCCCATCCGGGAGGAGATCACGGAGTACGCCACCGCCATCGACGCCAAACCACCCGCGCCTGTCGCCAAGCTGTCCACCATCTCCGGGCTATCGCCCTCGACGCTGGTGGGCACGGGCGTCGCCATGTTCGGCGGCTTGGCGCTCGCCATCCTCCTCCCCGGCGGAGGTTCGGGTTCCGATGTCGACCGTCCGGCGCCTCGGGACGGACCCTCGGGCGGGGACCCCGACGCGCGGAGCAGGCAGAGGGATGTGCTCGAGAAGCAGCTCGCGGAGGATCGCGAGACGCAGAGGTCCCGCGTGGCGTCCGCGTTGGGCGACGGCGAGGCTCCTTCGAGGGACGACGTCAGGGAGAAGAACCGCGCCGCCGCGAACGACGACGATTTCGACGGCGCCGAGATGGGCGAGGCGCCCGAGTGGGACGAGAAGGAGGTCAAGGCGATGCAGAAGGAGTACCAGAAGTTCCTCAAGGGAAGCAAGGCGACGGAGAAGCCGTGGTGGAGCCTCGGCACGCGTAGAACTCAGAAGTGAGATTATTGGAATGTGATTTTGACAAACATGTTAAGCCAATTTACACCAAATACTCGTTTACATCGGCCGTAATTCAACTTATTTATATGTTTGTTGTTTTTTCGTAACCACAGCCCGTACGGGTGAAATCAACAGAATCTGAGAATCGCGAGCGAAACTCCAAAACTCAGTCTATGGCTCAGACACGTCGACCCGACCACGTCGCCGTTTGGAGTCCGTTTGAAGCTGAACCCGCGCCCTCCGCGCGTCCGGCCGGTCACAACACCGAGAGCAGTGACCGTCCGCGTCACCGCCTCACCCCGCGCGTGGAGACACCCCGCGCCGCGACTCGCGCCTCCTCGGAGCACCCGCGAGCGCCTTCTTTCACCGATCGGATCGTGGATCGTCGGCCAAGGTTCTGGGAAAACGTAGTAAGATGGGCGCCAATTCTTCCTATGGGGATCTGGCGGTGCGCTTCCGGGCGTACCACACCAACTCCCTCAACGTCGCGCTGCACATGGTGACTACCCCCGTTGGTATCATCGCCGCGCTCGTTCTCCTGCTCAACCACCCCGCGGTGACCGAGCAGCACTTCCAGATCGCGGTCGGCGCGTACGTGGCCTCTCTGCTCGTGACGCTCGGCGACTTCAAGCTCTGGGTCGCCACCTCCGCGATGATGGCCGGCCTCGCCGCCGTCACGATGCACATCGCTCCCATGCTCGAGACCTACGACGCGCTTAAGCTCATGGGCTTCGCGTACATCGGCCAGGAGCTCGCGCACATCATCACCGGCGAGAAGACCTTCCAGTCCACGTACCAATCCGCCTCCCCCACCTTCCTCGCGCTCCTCCTCGAGCACACCTACTTCCTCCTCCCGCTGTGCATCGACGCCCTCGTCAACATGAAGGCATCCTTCGCCGAGTGGATCGTCGCGCACAACTACGTCGTCAGGTGCAAACTCTCGAACAAGGCGGACTCGGCGGCGCGCAAAACCGTGTACGATTTCGTCACCGCCGCCAATCCCGACCGCACGTGCACCGCGCACTGGTGGTACCAGAAGCTCGAGGGCAAGGTGAAGGACGCCTTCTCCCACTGCATGTCGTGCGACGCCATGATGGGCATGTTCTACGACAGGTTCAGGCCCGACCTCTACAACGTGCAGGCCATCCCGGCTATGAACGAGATTTACGTCGCGTCCGCCCACCACAACAACAACTCGGACACCGTGTTCTACACCCAGCACTGCGACGGACCGTGGAGCGTGTGGCCCTGGTGCCACGTGTACCGCGTCATGCTCGCCGTGAACGAGAACGTCCAGGTCGAGACCCTGTTCACCATGGAGCGCGGAGGCGGCTGCCTCAGCGACGGCGACGCCGTGGGCTTTGACTACAACCGCGAGATTCACGTCATCGCCGACCTTCCCACCAAGAACAAGGACAGGAGGATCACCATGAAGCTCCACTACGTCGTCTACCCCAAGTGCTTCGGTCCCTTCGGCAGCGTTGTCGGTACCCTCGCCACCTGGTACAACACCACCGCCAGGAACCTCTTCCTCGCCACCATCCGCCCCAGAGGCCTCTTCTGGAGGTTCATGGCGTGGAACGTCATCTTCTGGACCAAGAGGGTGAGGGAGCTCGAGAGGTACGCCGGTCTCAACAACGTCGCCGCCGCCGCCGCGCTCTTCGCCGTCGGCCAGAAGATCCACCCCAACTTCTTCATGGTGGCCACCTCCTTCACGCACTACTGCATGTACATCGCCACGTACCACTACAGGCACAAGATCAACTTTGGCGTGTTCAAGCGTAACGTGGTCTTCTTCAAGACGATCGCGCTCACGCACCTGTGCTGGAACTACCTCACCAACTTCACGTACGATCCCGTGTCCATCGCGATGCTCGTGGTTGGCTACGGCCTCTCCACCGCCGCCACCGTGGCGCTCGGCATCGACCAGACCTACTTTGGCGTGGAGCTCGGCGTGATGAAGCCCAACTTTGTGTCCCAGTTCCCCTACGGGTACGTGCCGCATCCCATGATCATCGGGTCCATCGTCGGTCTGCTGGGCTTCCACAAGATGGCGACCTTCCGCGCGGCGCTTCCGTACCTCGTGCCCGTTCACATCTGCATGTACATGACCCACATGATCCAGGAGCAGGTGTACGACATCTACAAGAAGGACTGGCACGCCGGTGCCAAGGCGGGTGCGGCCCCGGCGAAGGGCAGGAGCAAGAGGGTCAAGGCCCACTGAGACTTGCAAACATTTTTTTATTAGACGCAGCACGCTGTGGAATCACACAGTCTTTTTGATCAAAAACATTTCACATTATCAATCGCTCTCCCACGCTCCCGCGCCAAACCTCCTCGGGGACCTGCTGACTCTCATCAGCTGAAGTTTTCTCGGTGACGACAAAAACAATGCAGCGAGCCGTCTCGTCACAGTTCGCAGCGCCCTGGGAGAGTCTGCGTCGGTCCCAGCGTGCGCTCGAATCACTCGTGACGCGCGTGACATGAGCGTGTCCACGACGATGGAGCGCGACTCTGGGTTCGGGAGCCGCGTCGCGCGATACCTTTGGAGCCTGCTGAACCTGTACTTCCTGCTCCGATCTTTCGCCAAGGCTTGCGTGGACCGAGCCTTCCACGCGATGGGCTTGGCGTTCCTGGAGCCGAGACGCGGGTTGATGTTCGCCGCGAGGAAGTCACAGGCGTCTGTGGCCAGGTTGATCGGGATCCAGGACCCGGGGTGGCGGTGGGACTGGATCGCGGGGGAGAGGCCGCCTCCCCCGAGGTGCATCGCGGCTGTCGTGAACGACCAGGACGATGCCATGCACCCTCGATGCCTGACGCAGCTGGCGAACCTGGCGGTGTGGTGCACCGAGGAGGGAATAGGACACGTATCGATGTACGATCAGGACGGGAGCGTGCGCGCGGGTAAGGAGCGGCTGGTGGAGGCGGTGGTGAGGGCCACGGTGGATGGGCACCGACGAAACAGATTACACCGGATGCGAGCGTGCACATACGAGGTCAGGACCGTGGACGACGACGGGACCGTGCGCGTCGCCGCGAGGTTCACGTGCGGCGGCGCGGCGACCAATAAGTGGGCCGAGCTCTTCGGCATAGGCAAGAAGGAGCCCGCGAAGGACGGGGACGACTCGCGTGCGTCGGCGCCGACGAAGACGACGGTTGACCTGCTCCGCGGTGGCGACGGCGGGGCGGCTCTGTTGGAGGCGGCGAGGGTGATGACGCGAGACGTGACACGAAATAAGGACTCGCTTAGTAATGAGGATTCGATCACGCCGCGGGAGCTGGAGGACTGGATGGAACGGACGGGTCGGCGTCTGCCCGCGGTGGATTTGGCTATTGTGTTTGGAAAACACTTCCACGCGTCGGCGTACCCGCCGTGGCAGCTGCACAGGGCGGAGATTTACCACGTTGACGGTGGTCTGTGGGGGTTCACGCGCAAGGGTCTCAGGCGGGTGCTGCGTCGATACTCCAAGACGGCGCAGAGGTTCGGCAAGTAGTATGGTAAGCCGGTGGTGACGCGAATCTAATATTGAACTGGACTAGTTTGTGACTTTTTCGGGTGGCGATCGGCGACTGCGGTCCCCCTATTGGCCGCGTCCGCCCCTGCCGCCGCGGCCACCCCTGCCGCCCCTGCCGCCGGCACTTCCCCTCCCCGCGCCGCGCCCGCCCGCCCTCGGGTCGATGCGCTTGAACATCGGCGCGTTCTTCAGCATGTCCGGGATGATCAGGAAACGAATCTTGCTGCCTCGGACGTAGACGTTCTCCAGTTGGTTCACACGGCCGTCTTTGCCCGTGTGCGTGATGCCCTCGAGCTGGCAGTTCCAGTTGTCCTCAGACTCGATCAGCGTGCCCCTGTACGTGTCGCCCGTCTTGAGCTCGATCTGTTGAAGAGGATTGAGGGGGTGGGCGGTCAGCGACGCGTGGAGGGAAGCGCGGGAGGGAGCGATCGCCCCCAGACTGGTTGGCACTAGGTTTTTCTCCGCTGCAGAGATTTCGGGCGGGATCCCGGGAAACGCGCGTCACGCGACCGTCGAGGGCGCGTGGACGACGCGGGGTGAACGCCGGATGCCGTGGATACACGTACCGTCACGGTGTGCCCCTCCGACTCGTGGAGAAGCTTGACGGGGATGCCGATACCCTTGCCGAGACCGGTCGACATTGCTCCGTCTCAGATTTTCCCGTCTCTCCTTCTACTTCCGCGAACCGGCGCTTGCCTGGCTCGATGTGCGACCCTCGGATCGACGACGCGAGTGTGCGGGTGACTTCGCCCGATAACACCGACGTGCGAACGCTGTACGCCTGCTTTGGCGTCGCGTGCTCGTGCTCGTTGCTGTGAATCGCCGGGCAGATGACGAGAGCCTGATTTCCTTCCTCGCTGTTGCCAAACTGCCAGAAATCAAAAACTGATTTTGTTGGCAGCGAGTTTCTCATCAATCGGTGCGATCACTTCGCGGAGGCGTCGGCAGCGCAAGAGCCGCCGAGAGAGGGGTTTCGACCCAGCCTTCGCGTGGCCGGGAGTGTGGGAGTGAGTCACCATGGGGAAGAAGAGCATGAGCAAGGACCGGGGGTACATCACCGCCTCCGAGTGGGCGATTGAGGGCGGCGGGTATAAAAACAAAATGGAGGGAGTGCCCTTCCGCCGCCTGCCCTTCAACTGCTGCGCGGTGTCGTTCCTGCCGTTCGACGATCCGGTGTGCACCGCGGACGGGACGGTCATGGACATCATGCACGCGGTGCCCTACGTCCAGACGCACGGCAAGCACCCGGTGACCGGCGAGCCCCTGCAGCTCAAGGATCTGACCAAACTCACTTTTCACAAAAACTCAGAGGGCGATTACGAGTGCCCGGTGCTCAACAAGGTGTTCACCGACAGCACCCACATCGTCGCCGTCAAGACCACCGGTAATGTGTACTGCTATCAGGCCATCGACGAGCTGTGCGTCAAGCCCAAGAACTGGAAAGACCTGATCACCGACGAGAAGTTCACGCGGAAAGATCTCGTCACGCTCCAGGACCCACTGAACCTGGAGGGGCGGATGCTGGACAAGTTCGAGCACGTCAAGAAGGGACACGAGATCGACAGGGGCGGCGGTGGGAACGGCGCGGACGATAATCTCAACTCGAGGGCCATGTCCGCGGACATCAAGCGCGTGCTGGAGAAGCTCGGGACGGAGGACGCGACAGCCGCGCTCGTCTCGGGCGGAGGCGGCAGACGAGCAGAGGCGGAGCGCATCCTCGCCGAGGCTAAGCACAAGGCTGACGCAACCGCCGAGGACGACGCCGGCCCGGATAAAGGCGCGGATAAGAGCCGCCTGCTCAAGGCACCCACGAACCACCCGCTGGATAACGTCACGTTCAAGCCCGGCTCGCACACGTGGAACACGGACGGCCCGTCGGACTGGCGCGTGACCCACGCCAAGGCGGCGGACAGCGAGGAGATGAAGAAACGTGATGCCGCGATGCGCGAACGGTTCAAAGCCGTCGGGTCGCACATCGCGTACAAGACCAACGCCATGCGAACCACCGGCGCGGGGTCCACGTCGTTCACGTCCACGGTGATGGGCAACGCCACAGTGAACGAACGCGTCGAGGAGGTGGTGAAGCGAAACCCGCCAAAAGGGAAGAAAGGGTACGTACAGCTGTGCACCAACCTCGGGGACATTAACGTGGAGCTGCACTGCGACGTGGCACCTCGGACATGCGAGAACTTCATCGTGCTGTGCAAGGCTGGGTACTACGACGGCGTCGGGTTCCATCGGAGCATCAAGAACTTCATGATCCAGGGCGGCGATCCCACGGGCACCGGGTCCGGCGGGCAGTGCATCTGGGGCGACAAGTTCAAGGATGAGATCACCCACCTCAACCACGACGGAAGAGGGGTGCTCTCCATGGCCAACAGCGGCCCTGGAACCAACGGATCCCAGTTTTTCATCACGTACAAGAGCGCGAACTACCTCGACGGCAAGCACACCGTGTTCGGTCGGTTGGTGGGCGGCGCGGACGTGTTGTCCGAGATGGAGCGGGTGCCCACGGCGGACGACGACAGGCCGAGCAAACCCATCACGATCGAGAGCACGAATGTGTTCACCGACCCGTACAAGGACATGGCCGAGGCTGAGACGGTGAAGGCGCGGGAGAAGAAGGCGAAGGAGGAGAAGGAGGCGCGGGAGCGGACAGAGGCGCTCAACCCGGGCCGGTGGTGGTCGGATCCCGCCGGGCAGATGGCCAAGGAGGCTGGCGACGACGGGGCGCTGAAAAAGTCGGGCGGTATTGGGAAGTACGTGAGCAAGCCAGCCTCGGGTGGAGACTCGAACGCGGAACCGGCGAAGAAGAAGGCAAAGACGGGTGGGTTCGGCAACTTCGACGGTTGGTGAAAGTTTAATCGAGCCGCTAATACCTGTGTCTAACTTGTGTCGCTAATACCCCGAGTCGCTCCAGTCAACCCTCTTGAACTCCGCGCAATTCTTCCGTATGATATCCGCGGTCTTCTCGTTGCACCCCGGTGTCCGCCCGAACGTTTTCGAGTACCCGTACACCTCGCACACCCCCACTTCCTTGTCGAACCTGATTCTTCCTCCACCGATCACCCTCCCGACGCATCCTTTCGTCTTTGGGTCCCGCCTCAGTCGACGCATGAGCTCCTGGTAGTTCTCCGCGTGATAGTTGCAGTGGTCGTAGCTCCTGACGACGAGCACGAAGGTATCCGGCTCTTCGGGGTGTGTCATCTGCACCTGCACGTACTTGTGCTTCCCTACCGCGCAGTCAACCACGGGTATGGAACCGAGAATGTTTCCGAGAGCCTTGCCGTCGCCCTGGACCTCTGCGCGCTTGTCCTCGGCGAGCGCGGAGAGGACGAGCTTGCGGGCGGCATCGTTGAGGGCCTCGCCGGTATCGTCGCAGAAGAGCGGCTGGTCTGAGTCGTACGCGTCCATGGAGGCTTCAGTCGGGCGTTTGATTCTGTCGAGACTTTTTTTCTGAGAGTCCTTGAGTAATATTGACTGTTCGGGGTAAAGACTGTTGCTATAATAGGTACACAAAGCGTCGTCCCCGCCGCCCTCACATCTCGTGCAGGGTCATCTTCCACGCCGCCGGATCGGTCGGGAACACCGCGCGGAACTTCCTCGCCCGGCGCGGCTCCTGCATGAACGGCTCCACGGTGGTCCTCCATTCGTTGTAGTGCGGCGTGGCTTTGTGCGCCACCGGTCCCTCCCCCGTGGCGTACACCTCGATGAGCATGAACTTGTTGGGCTCATCCCTGTGTCGTAGCACGTCGAACCGCAGGTTATCGGGCTCGAGCACGGACGACGCCGCGTTGGCGAGGCACGCCTCGATGAAGTCGTCCTCCGTCCCGGGCACGCAGGTGACGTGCACGTGCGTTATTTGCTTCGTGTCGTCGGCGGCGGCTTTGGCGCCCGCCGCGTCGCCGTCCTTGTCCAGGGTGAGGAAGGCGGCCTGCGCGGGCTGCGTGACCGTGCCGTCCGCCGCGCGCCTGGACGCCGCGGAGGTACCCCACAGCCCCGCCCACGGGTACACCGGCGTGTACACGCTCCAGGTTCTCTTCTCCGCCATCCAGTCATCGACTTGTTCCCTCCACGCGGTGGAGTGCGGGAGATCCCTGTGCGCGTCGTTACCCTCGGAGGTGGCGTAGACCTCGAGGAGCGCGAACTTGGAGGGATCGTCCAGGTCCTGCAGGACGTCGAACCTGCGGTTATCGGGTTCCTGATTTGAGGGCGAAGAAGGGGTCGGGTTGAGAGAGGGTCAGTCGAGGAGTGAGTCGGGACGGTGGATCGATCGATCGTGTCGTCTGAATGGGAACGCGCGGTGGGTTCGGTGGGTCCGGTGGGTCCGGTCGGGTGGGCGGTCACCTCGACGCTGTTACTCGCGTTGTCCACGGACTGCGCCACGAACCCTTCCTCGTTCCCGGCGGTGACCGCGATGTTCACCAGGGTGACGACGTAATCGTCCGTCGATCCCTTGCCTTGCGCGGACGCGCGGACGATAGGGCGAGAGGCGAGCGCGGGTTTGGCGCCGCGGCGGGGGCGTCCCAGTGACGGGGACGCCCGGGCCGACATCATTCGCGTGGACGCCATCGGGTGGTCGATGCGTGCGCTGCGTGCGAACAGTGATCGTCGGGACGATCTCGCGGCGTAAAACTAACACTTCAAGTCACTCCGTCGGGTTGGAATATCAACGTCGGCTCAATCGGTGTTACGTATTATTAGAGGAACATGAGGGTATGTTAGGGGTTGCTAGCTATGTATTCAGTGATGTTGGAACCAATCGTACGCCGCGCTGTGTAGGCGCTCGTCCGCGAGGTCCCGCAGACCCTTCTGCCTCATGATCCCCGCCACCTTGGCCGCCGCGTTTTTGACCACATCCGGACCCTCGCCGAAAGGCACGAGCGGCTCGAGGTCCCCATCGCCACCCAACCCGGCGACGCCCTTACCCTTACCCTCGCCCAAGGTCGCGCCCTGACCCGTGAGGTATGTCCTGAGTTTTCGCACCGAGTCGGCGTACTTCTCGGCGAGGCCGACGACGGCGAAGTGACCGTCGTTGACTTTGGAAATCGCGTTTTGAACCTCGCGCTCGGCGGGGACATGGTTACCCTCGCACTCACCGGAGATGTTGGGCATGCCCGCGAGCACCACGGCCATGCACTTGGGGGTGGCGCCGCCGCAGAAGTTGCCGTTGAGCATGTTCACCTGGCATCCCTTGACGCAGTTGAAGTACTTCTCCACGGTGGCGGGCGTCGGGTTCATTGCGGCGGCGCACGAGCCGATGGCGTAGCTCGTGTGCGCGGGGTTGCAGTCCACGCCGTGCTCGTGCTGCATCGCGGGGCATGACTCGAAGGAGTTGACGAACCCGGCCGCGATTTTGTTCGCGGGCATGCGGAACATGCTGATCATCCTACCCTTGTGCGCGGCCATCTCGCTGTAGAAGACGGGCTTGGGCACGGCGTCGAGGGGATTGGAGGAGAAGTGCTTGGTGTAGCACTTCTCGAACCCCGGCTCGCCGACGGTGACCTTGGTGACGTCGTAGTAGTCGAACATCCCGTGGTGGTTCCTCTCCGCGAGCTTGGTCTGGAGGTCGTACTCCCCCTTGCACCGATACACGAACGCCTGGTGCTTGAACGAGGGCGAGACGCTGTCGCCGAAGTCGACGATGAATGGGCGCTGGTCCGCGGAACCCATCTTCCTCATGAAGTAGCCGCGCGTCTGCCCGGACAGCGCCGCGACGCCCACGCACGTGGCCAAAACCACGCCGCCGACGATTTTACGTGCCATGCCGAAGCCCGATGACCGCGGACGATCCTCGGACGAGCCCAGCAGCGGCGCCGCCTCCGTCGGAAGCTCACGCCCGGCCCTTTTATTATTTATGGTGGTTACATGTGAGGTGACGATCCGGGCGGATGCCAGCTCGGCCATCTCGTCGGCACGCCGCGACCGTCCTGCGTCGCCGCGCTCAAGATCTTTCGAGGTCATCTCGGCCGCACAGGCGAGTCGCTGCGGGTATTGTCCCCGCGCGCGTGCACTCGCGTCTGGCTGGCTCACCGGCACACCCCGCCCGCACCCATAGTTTTTTGTCTTGGATATATGGCATATTTCTGGGTCTATAATTCGTCGATTGCTATGGCTAGAAACGTCCAGAAATGCGTTCTAAAATAGAGTACGCGCACAGAACTGCAGCGTCAGAGCGCCTTTCGGCAGACTGGGCAGGTTCTGTTGGTGGCGAGCCAGAGCTCCAGCGGAGCCTCCTTGAACCAGACGTCCACGCAGTCGCACGGCAGCCGCACCCCTTTCTCCCCCTCCCTGAACCCCTCGCGAGATATCGGGCACTCCGCCCCGGCGGGCAGCCGTCTGCTCCGTCTCAGCCGCTGTTTCAGCTCCGTTTTCGTGAACCCACGCCGGGGCACGTCGTCCAGCTCCGAGAGCGCTTCGTAGCTCAGGCCTGGGTCCTCCTCGTGCCCAACGCCCGTCTCGGGGCCGAGCACGTTCGGGATCCCCGGCGCGAAGAGACCGCCCGACTGCCAAAACGCCCTCCTCTGCTCCGCGTCAGGGTGCAGCGCGGGATGGTCTCGTGAGATGGAAATGCGGGGCCTCGTCGCCGCGGTCGGCGGCGAGCTCAGCGGCGTGACGGGAGCAGCGACGTGACGGAAATCGTCGAATGACATCCTGAGCATGTCGCTCATGGACGTCACGCTCGTATCGGTCATGCCCGACGGTGTGTGTCCGTCGGGCGCTGCGCGGGTAACAATGAAGAAGAATTCTGGAGAGTCCTGAAATCAGTCCAAACTTTCCACCTTGCTCCCCCGTGGCGAGTCCGTCGCCCTGGGCGATGCCGCCGCGTCCTTCTCCTCCCAGAACCGCCGCGACCCCTCCTTGGTCACGACCTCGTCGAAGCCCTCGTCGCGGTCGACCCGGTCGGAGGTTGGAGACACCCTGTAAGCCTCGGGCCTCGGCGACTCGGGCTCCGCCTCCGCCTCCGCCGCGGGCGCGGGCGCCTCGGCGGGTTCAGCCTCCGCCGCGGGTTCAGCCTCCGCCGCGGGTTCAACCTCCGCCCCAGCCTCGGTCGCGTCCGCGGCGGTTGGCGTTCCACCCTGCAGGTGCTGCTGCCAACGCTCGTGCGTGCTATGCACCGTGCTGTTGACGGTGTTGGACACATCCGCCGCGAGTTTGTTGGCGTGGCTCGTCGCCGCCTGGCCAAAGCTGAGCAAGCTGGACCACCCCGAGGAGACGGAGGAGGACACCGCGGCGGCGGCAGCCTCGGCGTTTTTCTTGGCCGCTGCAGCCGCCGCCTCCGCCTGTGCCTTCGCCGCCGTGGCCGCTTCACCGGCTGCGTGGGCCGCCGCCTCCGCCTGCGCCCTCGCGGCGGCGGCGGCTGACTCCGCTCGAGCCGCCGCCGCCGACGCGGCCGCGCTCACCTGCTCCGACATCTGCTCACCGACGCCTGGCTCGTGCGCGGGCGGCGCGTTCTCCGATGCCGATGGACCCGTCTCCTCCGACGGTTTCGGTTTAATTCCCGGCATCTCGTCCACGAACACGTCGTCGCCCGAGCCCATGGCGGTCAGCGGCGCCTTCAGGTTCACCACGACGGACCCGTCGTCCTTCTCCTTCTTTCGCGCCAGGCCGACCGCCTCCGCGGTGGATGCCAGCCAGGAGGACGTGCCGCTCTCCTTGGTATCCGCCGCGGCCGCCTGGGAGGCGTCAGCCTGTCGCCGCAGGCCGTACACCGTGTAGAGGCGCTCCGACTTTTCTCCCTCGGTCTCCCCGCCGTCCGTTTCGTCGTCCTCGTCGTCAGCCTCCAGGAAATCGTCCAGATCCCGGTTGATCGACCCGCGCATGCTATTCGCTACGTCGAGCTCCGCCGCGGCGGCCGCGAGGCTCCCGCGCCTCGGACCCGTCGGCGTGTCGTCCGCGTCGCCCTCGTTCGACCGTCTCCCGTCGTTCGACCGTCTCCCGTCCCTCGAGAGCAGCCCGAAGTGGTCCTCCTCGCTCGGTGGCTCCGATTTAAACGTACCCTCCCTCTTCGCCTGCTTCCTGGCTGACTTTCGTATGGCGTCCAGGTCGCGCTTGAGCTCCTCCTCGAGCGCGATCTCCTGCCTGGAGCGCTGCGCCACCTGGTTGGTCTGCGCCTGCGCGGCGATGGCCTCTCGGAATCGTTCCATCCGCTCCACCTCCTCCCGTCGCGCAATCTCCGCCGCACGTTTGGACAGCTCAGTCTCCGTGTCACGGGCGTACACCTCGTCCAGCTTGATGGCCACCTCCGCCTCGAGCAGCATGTCCTCGGTCTCCTTGAGCAAAGTGCACACGCGATCGACGTCGGCGCCGAGTTTCCACGTCGAGTCCGTGAGGTCGGAGAGGGTGCTGGTCTCGCGCTCGAGCTCCGTCCACGACGCGCGGCTGCGCTCCAGCCTCGTCCTGACGTCCTCGGCGAGCGCGTTCGCGGCCTCCATGCGCGACAGGTGATGCGCGTGCGTCGCGTCGTATCGATCCAGGGCCACCTCGGCGTTGTGGACGAACCCGGCGATGCCGCCGCTTTGCTTCGCCTCTTCCGGGTCGACCCTGAACATGGCGTCGATCTCCTTCGCGCGGCCCTTGATCCTCGACGACGCCGCGGTCCTGGCGTCGGCGGACGTGGCGGAACGAACCGTGGACGCCACGGCTTTCGCTCGCGACTCCACGGCCTCGGCGCCGTTGCTAAGGAAGCTCGTGAGGCTTTCGAGTCCGAACCCGCCTGTATCCTCCGCCCCGCGGACGGCTTCGGGGCCGGCCGTGTGACCGGTACCTCCGTCTCCGTCCGACATTGACTCGCGTGCCTCCGCCCCGTCGCCTCGCGCCGCGGAATGGCTGCGCGGGTGTTGAACGAAGGAAAGTGAGGATGGGACTGTTTTCGCCTCGTCGTGATTTTAGCACGGACCATAGCTTTTTGCAGCACGCGGAAATTCTTTTAGATATTTCGAATGAGCAAATAGTTGCATCGTTAACCGTAATTGGGTAATTGGCTGTTTTTTACCGTAGGACCTTTTTACCGGCGTGTGTCATAAAGCAACACTTTTCCAAGATGGTGCCGGCATTGTGCTCAACGCGGCGGCACAGGGGACCTGGTGATTGTCCCTGAGCCGTCGGAGAGGGCAACAGAGACACAAGAGATAGGGCCGGCCAGCACTACCCATCGCAGGAGGAGGCGGGGTCGAGTGGGAGTCTTACCGGCCGTCGGCACCAATGGATGGACGCGAGGGCACCACCGGTGACGCGGCGGCGGCTCCGAGCAGGGGCGGTGGGGAGGTGCTCGTCGGCTACGCGCTGACGGAGAAGAAGCGCAGAAGCTTATTTAGTCCTGAGCTTCTGGCGCATGCGAGGTGCGCGATAGGACTCTCTCCATTCCCACCCGTCGCCGCTACCACCAGGCAGCCGACGCGTCTTTCGCTCTCCCTTTTTCTCCGGGGAATATTTCACATGGGCGACGGTCGCAGATCGCGTATCGCGCGCCACGATGAGGCCTAACTTCTGACCTCGATCCGCCCCTCGCTCCACCCACAGGTCCCAAGGCATATACTTCGTGCCCATCGATCCCCGACACCCCATCGAGTCTCAGGTGCGCAGCCTCGCCTCGGTCTCGGACGCGTAAAATATTCCCTTCTGGTTGACGAGATATTTTGCATTTTCACCCGACTGACGCCGCCCGTCATTCCTTCCTCGCTTCACCAGACTGGACACCCGTACGATGTTATACTGCAGAAGGTCCCCGTGAGTGCACCGCACAAGCACCAGTGGGACGAGCGCGTGGAGAAGTACGCGCGGGAGTTTAACAGCTGCCGAGTCGTCGACTTGCCGTCGCGGGTGCAAAAGATCACGCAGCGCGACACCATGCTCGACGCCGTGGAGCGGATGAGACACATCTTCGAGCGGAGAGGGGCGGCGGCGGATGATGGTACGACGCCGAGTGGTCCGTCGGTGCGCGCGCCGAGGCAGATCGTGTGCGCGCCGGGAACGGCGGAGGAGGTGAGTCGGCAGGTTGACGCCGCGGGCCTGCAGCTCCCGCTCCTGGCCAAGTCCATCCGCGCGGACGGCAGCAGCGACTCGCACAAGGTGGCCATCATCCACGACCAGGACGGACTCGCCACGGTGGCCGCGGGAGGGGTGCAGGGGCTCGCGCCGCCGTGCGTCATGCAGGAGTACGTCAACCACGGCGGGTGCCTGTTCAAGGTGTACGTCGTGGGAGACGTCGTGACCAGCACCATCCGCCGGTCGCTTCCCGATTTACGCAGCGCGAAGAAGAGCTCTCGGCGAAGGGCCAAGGCCAAGGCGATCGCGTTGGCGAACGTCAAGCTGGCGGCGGCGGCGGCTGACAACACGGCGACCAGGCAGGGTGCGAAGCTGGCTCGGGGCCGCGACGGCGAAGGCGACGGGGACGGGGGTTCGTCTTCCTCGCTCTCACCCTCGCCCGAGCGCGCGGGTGACGACGGGTACGATCAGGACCACTCATCCCCGGGTGAGGGTGAGAGCGAGGAAGACGAATCCGGCTTTTACCGTCGATCCACGGGAGCGCAGCAGATCCCGAGGGTGTCGTGTTTCAAAGGGGGAGCTCACGACGGCGAGACGAGCTGGCGCGACAGGCTGACCGAGGAGGAGAGACGAAAGTTGCAGCTGTCGTCGTGGCTCGACTCTGACCAATCCGGCATGAGCAACGTCGACGTGAACGCGAAGGGTCTCAGCGGCTTACTCAGCAAGACCCTGACGATGACCACCGTGGGCTCTGGGAGTTCCATCAACAGTTTCGACGGCGGCGAGGACGGCGGCTCCGAGTCGAACAGGGTCACCCCCCGCGTGTCTCGCGACGGCGTGGGTTTCTCCCCGAGCAACAGGCAGTCGTCCTTCGCCGCTACTCGGTTGTCCTGGGGATCCAGGTACGGCAGCGACGATTCCACCGACGTGGGCTCCGACGTCAACGACCCGCACTATCGGCTCATGGCGAATCAAAACCCGAATTTCAAGGTTGAGCCCACCGTGCAGCTGGGCGCGGTCGGGGAGAATGGACGCGAGGACAACGGAGCCGTCGTCGAACCCCCCGACGAGGGGTTCATCAGGACCCTCGCGCTGGGGCTGAGGGACAACCTGAAACTGCAGATGTTCAACTTTGACATGATCAGGGCCGGCGGCGACAGCGACGAGTACCTCGTCGTGGACATCAACTACTTCCCCGGAATCGCGAAGATGCCCGGGTACAGCGACACCTTCTGCGATTTCTTACGGCGAGGCAAGGCGACGAATCAGTGAGCGCAGCGTGCGTAGACAGGGGGGGCAAAGGGCCACCCCACAATATTAATATTAACGCCAAACTCAAAATTGTTTTGAAACTGCTGCACCACGTTCTCACGGCTCGAATTCGCCAAAATTTGCTGAAGAAAAGCGGCCGGCGCCCAACGAGGCCTCAAAGGCGTGCGCCGTGAACGGTTCCTGCCGAGGGACACCGCGGCGATGGCGATGATGGACACCGGAAATGGCGTCCGGGACATCATCTACGTCCCGATCGGGCAAACGGAAGAGGCGGTCGCGCTTCCCGTCGACGATCTCCCCGACGACCCCGACACCGTGCTCGAGCTCCTGCAGCAGGAGTTCGCGCCGCTCGACATCTGGCTCGACATCGCCAAGGCGTACCTGCAGCAGGGCAAGGAGGACAATTTCCACGCCATTTTAGATAACGCGACGGCCGACGGTGCGTCCACTTAACCATGTCCACGGAACCCCGTCCCTCCCGTGCAACCCCGATCGTGCGCGCGGACCCTGGAAAATATATATAATCCGATCAGACCCGAATCCCTAATCCGCGTGCGACGAACACCTTCCTGACCCCGCGTGCGAACCCGATTTCCTTAATTTTCGACAGAGATCGAGGAGTATTATCCCGACTCGCAGTACGAGCGCAGCTGCATCCTCTGCACGCTCGCGTCCTACTTCGTCAACGTCGCCAAGGGCGAGAGCGACCAGATCAACCGCGTGGAGTACTTCACCAAGGCTGAGAAGCTGATCGATAAGGCGGATCTGCTGTGGCAGCACAAGCGCAGGGAGGACAGGGAGCAGATGCCGTGCGTCGCGAGAGCGCATTTGGAGATGGCAAAGGGGAACGCGGTCGATGGGGAGAAGCTGCTCGACGAGGCGCGAACCCTCAAGGACGGCGGCAAGGACAACATCGGCCCCATGCTCTGGAAGGCGATCATTCTTTTCAAGAGGGATCAGGTCGAGGACGCCCTTCAGTGGTACAGACGGGCGCTGCGCATGCACCCGGGCGCGCCCGCGGGTGTGCGTCTCGGTATCGGCGCGTGCCAGCTCAAGCTCGGCAACTTCGAACAGGCCAGGCTGGCGTTCCAGAGGGCTCTGGACCTCGAGCCGGAGAACCCGGATGCGCTCCTCGGCCTGGCGCAGTGCGAGCTCAACGAGTTCTCGCCCGTGCCACCCGGCCTGCTCCACGGCGACGACGACGATATCGACGTCGAGGAGAAGCTGGAGGCTGCCGCGGAGACGTACACGGCGGCTGTGCAGAGGGGTTTGGAGCTGCTGCGCCGAGCGTTCAACGCGGATCCGCATCATCCCGCGGTGAACGTGGCGCTGGCCCAGCACTTTGTGCTCAAGAAGGACGGAGCCGCGGTGGACCACCTCACGGACAAGCTCGTCCGCGGCACGTCCGCGATCGAGCTCACCACCCCGAGGCTCCGCGCGGAGGCTGCGTACCAGCGGGCCAGGCTGCACCACCAGGACGGCAAGCTGGACCGGGCCGAGGCGATGTACACCGCCGCCGTGCAGATGGATGAATCCTTCGCCGCCGCCGCGTTTGGACTGGCGCAGGTGCACCTGGCCAAGGGGGACCACAAGTCCGCGATGCTGTACGCGGAGCGCGCCTACGCCGCCCACCCGGACAGCGTCCCGGTGCTGAAGCTGTACGGGCATCTCAGGCGCAGGCGGGACGCGGCGGATGCGGCGGCCCAGGGCGCGGGGCTCGTGTCCGTCGGCAGCCTCGGAGCGGGCGCCGGGCGTGACAAGGAGACGGCGTCGATCCTCAAGAAGGTTGTCGAGGCTGATCCCGCCGATCTGGACAGTAGGCTCGAGCTGGGCGATGCCCTGTTGGCCTCGGGTGACTACCCCGGCGCGCTGGGTGCGTACGAGACGGCTGTCAAGATTTACGAGAATCGCGCTAGGAACGACGGGGGACCCGACGTCCCCGCCGCGCTTCTCAACAACTGCGCGGTTCTGTGCGCGATGACGGGTAAGGGTGTGGACGGATACGACAAGTCCAAGGCCCTTTTCCTGCGCGCGCTCGAGGCTTCGGCGGCTGAGGAGGGTGGGAAGAAGACCGGCGCACAGCTGGACGCGCAGAAGGAGAGGAAGAAGGCGGCGAAATCCGCGCAGCCCGTCGCGTTCAACCTCGCGCACCTCGACGAGGACTTTGGCTACGTCAAGGACGCCAACGACCGGTACGGTGACCTCCTAGATGCCAACGAGGGTATGATTGAGTGCCTGCTGCGCCGCGCGGCCATGGCGGCCAGGCAGGAGGACTTTGACAAGGCCATGGAGCTCGCCAAGGAGGCTGCCGAGCGCAGGCCCGACGACGTCGACGCCGCCGCGTACGTCGGCCACCTCCTCATGAAGCAGGAGAAGTACAAGGAGGCGCAGGAGCAGTTCAAGCGGCTCCGTGAGATGCCCAAGAAGCTCTCCGCGGAGGACGCCGCGAGGAGGGCCGCCGCGGGCAAGACCGACCCGGTGACCCACACCAGCGACGAGTACGCCCTCATCTCCTCCGCCAACGCGGCGTACTACCAGGCGGTCAAGGCGCAGGCCGGCGCCAAGCTGGTGAAGTCCGGCCCTGACCGCGAGAAGTGGAGGAACCTGGAGAAGGAGCACCTGAAACAGGCTGAGCTCTATTACACCAAGGCGCTTCAGAAGAGCGGCAGCAACCTGTACGCGGCGAACGGCCTCGGCATCTTGCTCGCCGAGAAGGGCAAGATTAACGAGGCCAAGGCTACGTTTCAGATGGTCGCAGAGGGTCTGATGAGCCTCGGCGGCGGCGACCACACCAAGGAGGACGGCACGGAGGACTCGGACGCCAACGCGAACAAGGATATGCTCACCTCCCCCGACATCTGGATCAACCAGGGACACATCCAGATGGCCAAGGGTAACTACGTCGCCGCCGCGAGAAACTACGAGCAGGCGCAGCAGCGATTCTTCTTCGGCATGGACGCCCGCGTGGCGCTCTACCAGGCGAGGAACTACTACGAGGCCAACAGCATGGAGGAATCCAAGGCTGCGCTCAAGAGGGCGCTTCACGTCGCGCCCTGGGACCACAGGGTTCGCTTCAACCTCGCGTACGTGTACCAGGAACACGCGCACCGGACCCTCAACCGCACCCTCAAGGGTGCCGAGAAGGGGAAGCAGCAGGGCGAGGGCGACGGCAGGCTCGCGCAGGTGCTCAACGCCATCGAGGACTTCAAGCTCGCGCTGCAGCTCTTCCTGCAGATACAGGCGGCGCTCCAGGCTGACAAGCAGAACGAGGGCAAGAAGTCGCTCGCGCAGGAGATTGGCATCGACAAGAAGCGCCTCGGCATGCACATCCAGTTCTGCAACAAGGCGCTGACGGACTCGCAGCCCCACCTCGAGGCGGCCAAGGCTGAGGAGGACGCCCTCAAGGCCCGCCGCGACGCGCAGGCGGCGGCGAGGAAGAAGGCAGAGGAGGCGCGCGCCGTCGCCATCGCGCATGCGGAGGCTGCGAAGGAGCTCGAGAGCAAGGCTGCCGAGGCCGCCGCCGCCGCCGCGCAGGAGCGGTTCAAGCACAACCAGACGAAGTGGCTCAAGTCCCAGGCGGAGGAGAAGGCCATCCTGGAGGGGATGGAGGAGGGCGAGCCCAAGCGGGGCAAGAAGGGCAAGAAGGGCTCGGGCAAGGCGACCAAGAACGAGTCTGTGTACAACGAGGACGACGACGACATCTTGGTGCCCGAACCCAGGCCCATGTCCAAGGAGGAGAAGGAGAAGCTCAAGGCAACCGGCCTCTTCGACTCCGACTCTGAGGAGGAGGCCGACGACAAGGAGACGGACGCGGACGAGCCCGACGAGGACGCAAAGGCGAAGCTCAAGGCTGCGGGACTCGCCTCGGATTCCGACGACGACGACGACGACGACAACAAGAAGGAGGCATCCCCCGAGAAGGAGGAGGAGAAGGTTGAAGAAGGAGGACGAAGGAGGAAGAAGGATGACGAAAAGACTTCTAAGCACGCCAAGGCTAAGGATGCCATGGAGGCCATCAAGCGGAAACGCGCGGCGGCGAAGAAGGACGAATCCGACGACGAGGAGGCTCCGGCGCAGGAGGAGGAACCCGACGAGGAGGAGGGCCGCAAGTCCGCGAAGAAAAGGAGGAGGGCCGTGATCGACGACGACAGCGATGAGGATTAGGCTCTCGCTGGCGCTGCATGTTGATATTCAAAAACTATGATTCTATTCTTCGCTCTATCCCGCGTTGTCGCCCGGGTCCGTTCGGGCCGCTATTCGCCCCGCCTCTATGTCCTCGCCCGCCCTCACCCAATTGACCCAGAAGAGTATCTCCTCGTTCGGGTCCTTGCAGCACTGCAGGGCATTCACCGCGAGCTGCCAGGCCTCTCGGTACTTGGTAATCCTCCCCTGTATCCGCACAAGAGCCCCGACCCGCAGTCCTTCCGGATCCACCCCGAACGCGTCCGCACCCACGGTTCCGTCCACCCCGGCGCCTCCCACGGTTCCCGTCTCGTCGATACCCATCCATACCACGCACTCCACGCAACCCGTGCCGTCGTCGAGCGTGAACACCGTCTTGCCCGGCTTTGGGTTCACCGCCACGACGTGCCCGAGCATCTCACAACGCCGTACCGGACGTCCCCGATACAGGTGCACCGCCCCGTTGCCCTCCGGCGCGGGGACCCACACTTCATCACCGCCGACCAGCTCGCGGATCGCGAGCTTGGGGTGCGAAAAGAACAACGGGTCCAGGCCCCATTGAGAGACCGGGGGTGCACCCGTCATGTGTGGCTCGGGTGTGCTCATATTTAGAAGGAGTTCCTGTCAATAATTCTGGCGATCAGACTGAGACTGCGCGGCGCTCGACAAGGCCGCGATGAGTAAGGAGGGCGACCAGTCCTCCGGTGGATGGGGATGGGGTTCCGACTGGGGCGTCGGGAACCTGGACATCACCTCCACCCTGAACTCCATCGATCTGAACTCGGTGATGGAGAGCGCTCAATCGATCGATATATCCTCCACGGTGAACTCCCTGTCGGAGCAGGCCAGCACCATGGCGGAGCAGGCTAGCACCATGGTCAGGGAGATGGAGCAGACGGTGGAGCGAGAGTACAAGGCGATGGAAACCAACGAGGTCGGGATGGCGGCTGCGGGCGCCGCCGCGGTGGGAGCCACCGCCGCCGTCGCGGCGGCGTCGTCGTCGTCCCCAAAATCCTCGGGAGACGCGGGCCTGGGCTGGATGACGGGAGGCGCGGCCGAGGAGCCGAAGGACGACGCCGAGGCCGTCGCTCCGGGATCCCCAACGTCCCTAACAGCTTCTGTGGCCGTGCCGGAAACGGGCGGGAAGGGCGAGGAAGAGAAACCAGCCACCCCGCCGGCCCCGACGCCGACCCCACGATCCCACACGAGGGACGACGCGAAGGGTAGGGTTGACGCGGAGGCGCCGGTCGCCGAGCGGGAGATCGTCCCGGAGGAGACTCGGGTGGCGGACGAGGAGGTTGTCGAGGAGACCGAGGAGGCCGCCCCCGAGGCTCCACCCCCGCCCGCCCCGGTCCCACCCGAGCCGGAACCGAGCGCCCCCCCACCGACCGAGTCCGACTCCCCATCCTCTCGCGTCGCCGCGCTCGAGAGTGAGCTGGCGGCCGCGCGCGAGACTCTGGACGCCCGCGAGGCGCAGCTGCTCAAAGCAGCGTCGAAGGCGACCGCCGCGGCCGAGATGGAGCTCGCGCTGAGCGAACTTCGGGATAAGCTGGGCGCTGCGGAGCGCGAGGCGGGCCAGGCGGTGAAGGAGCGGGACCAGTGGAAGCGGCAGTACGAGAAGAGCGGGGATAACGCCATGCTGCTCAAGGAGAAGGACGCGATCATCCAGGAAGTCATGGAGGAGGGCGAGAACCTTTCTAAGAAACAGATGGAGATGGAGATGCGCCTCCGCGAGCGGGCGAAGGAGATTAAGGACCTGAAGGAGAAGCAGGGTGACCTCGTGGAGCAGGCGGTTGCGGCCAAGCGAATAGAGTTCCAGGCTGACCTCAAAGCTGCGATGGCCAAGGCGGCGAAAGAACTGGACGAGCAGAAGGCGTACTACATACAGCAGCTGACCAGCGCCAAGACGGCGGCAGCCGCGGCGGAGGCGGCGACCGACACCGCGGCTCGCCAGACGCTCGGGGCACAGCTCAAGGAGGCGGAGGGGTCCATCGAGTCCCTCAAAGAGCAGGTGGACGGCCTCCAGCAGGCTCTCACGCGGGCATCGGAGAAAGCGGCAGCCAGGGAGGAGCGCCTCGCGGAGGACCTGAGGGACGCCGAGCAGAGGCTGCAAGAATCCGACGCCCGCCACGAGGAACTCGCGCAGCGCCTACCGGAGAGCACCCGCCCCTTGCTCCGACAGATCGAGACCATGCGGGCGCAGGAGAGCGAGCGCGCGGAGGCGTGGTCGGGGGCAGAGCGCGCCATGCTCGCGCGCGTGGCCGCCGCCGAGGAGGCTGCCGAGGCTGCGACGGCGAGGGAACGCGCCGCGATGGAGGAGGCGGGCGACGCCAAGTCGAGGGTGCACGACGCCGAGGTCGCCGCGGACCGCGCCGGGGCGGAGGCTGAAGCCGCCAAGAAGAGGCTCCGGGAACGAGAGGAACAACTGGCGGACGAGCGCGTCAGGGTCGAGGCGGCGATGGAGTCCGCCGCGGCGCAGGAAGGGAAGCTCCGCGCGCAGGAAGACCAGGCGAGGGAACGCGAGAGCCGGCTCAAGAAGCAGCTCGCCGAGGAACGGGGCTGGCTGGAGGCGGCCAAGTCGGCGCGGGACGGCGAGAGGCTCGAGCTCGAAAACAACCTGGCCGACGTCAAGGACAAGCTCGCTGTCGTCACCAAGAAACTGGAGGAGCGCGAGGAGGAGCTCAGGGCGGCGACACGGGCGAAGATATCGAGGGTCGAAGAGCCGGCGGAGGGGGTGGATTCCGTGGTGGTCGCGTTGACTCGAGCCGCTCGAGGCGTCAACGCCGAGGGTTCGGGCGGCGCCGAGCTGGCGATCATGCGCGCCACCGAGGAGCTCCAACGCCAGGTCAGGAGTAAGGACGTCGAGATCACGATCGTGCGGGACAGGGTGAGGCAGCTCGAGGCGTCCGAGCGGGCGCTGTCCGACGAACTCGTGCGACAGACCCAGCTCATGGACGAAGCCGGCGACCCGAGGGAACTCAGGGCGGAGCTTCGGACGCTGGAGGGGAGGCACGTCGACGCGCTGGAGATGATGGGCGAGACGAGCGAGGAGAACGAGGAGCTCAAGGATAGGGTGCAGGGTCTGCGAACGGAGGTTGACAGGCTGACGGAGCAACTCGCGGCGGCGATGGCGTAGACGGGTCCGAGGGGGCTATTTTAAAAATCTAATTAAGCTCTATTGCGATCCAGGAGTGCCTGGGGGGCCTCAGCGAGGTGCACCGCCACCAGTTTATCGATGTCTTCCTCCACCAGAGCCACAAAAACTTCCCCGCGCGCCTTCCCGCCACGCCCCGAACCCCCCCGGCGCGCCCCTTCCTCCAGGATGTCGTGCAAAAATCCAACCATCGCCCCCGCCGCGAGAAACTGCTCCGCCGGCTCCATCTTTCTGATCGCACCGTGGTCCACCGCGAACGCGTTCGGTGGAGTCGGAAACACGTTCATCCCTACGAGCTCCTCGGCCACGTCCCACACCCTCGCGCTGAACCCTGCGGCCCCGTCGTTCACCCTGAGCGCCTCGAGGTCCAGGGGAAGGTCATCCGCGCCCGCGCCGTCGGACCTGACCCGACCGCCCTCCCGCAGCCAGACGTACGGTCGGTCGTATTTGGCGTACGCGCCGATTAAGAACGTGGACGCATCCGCAGCCGCGGACTTGGCACGTGGCGGGGGCGTGGGAAGCTCCTCGGCCTGGAGCTCTGTCCTGCGGGGCCGCGCGCGAGGCGACTCGGGCTCGCCCTCGTCGTCAGCCATCTTTGCCTCCCTGCGAACATCGTCGGTGATGAGGGTGATGAGCGTGGGGCACGGGCGATTTGTGTACCTCGCGGGTGGGTACTCATGTGTCCAGGGATATCGAACGCGGGCGGTGTCGGTCAAAAGTATGCATCTCGTCGCATCAGGCGGCGCGTTGGTTCGCACCCTCAGAGCCCTTGCGCAATTTAAGATGGCCTTGTATCGTCATCCACCGCCCGAGTGGAGGGTCCGGGGTCGAGTTTGGGGTCTGGGCGACATGAATTCAGGTCAAGTGGGGTGCTTTGGAGTCGACGCACCTCTTGGATTTTGCCCTCGGGCTCTCGGGCTCGTCGTCGTCGACCGAGAAGTCGCGCGGTCTGGGCGGGGGTGCCGTCACCGATGGGCCGGGCGACAACCCGAGCGCGTCGTCCCTGTGCTGGACGGTCACGAGGAGCTCCTCCTTGCCACGCGGGCGCAAGGACATGTGCTTGAACCCGCGGAGGCATCCAAAGCGAAGCGCATCCTGCTGGAAGCTCTCCATCGACTCTCAGAGTCGGTCCACTGATTGCGCTCTCCAAGTGAGATTCTCGGCTTCGTGTTCTCGGCATCACTTTTTCTGATTTCCTCGTTGGCTCGCGGCGCGATATATTTCAGTCTGGATTTCTGGCGACATTGAAATAAGCAGTCGAGCTCATCGAATCGTTCTCTTTGTCTTGCACCAAGCACAGACCAGCCAGCCAATATGTCCACCGGCAACATCTCCAAGAAGCGCAAGGTGCGTACACATGACACCATCCGTTCATCAGAGCGTGTCGGCGATGCGCGGGGCGCGTCGCCGGGGGCGCATCCGGCGGTGACCGGCGTACGGGTCGCAAACAGGGTTTTGCGGCCCGCAGCGCGGTCTCCACCGGGCGTCAGGGGTTTCCGAGCGCGTCGATCCGACGATTTCGCGACGGATACCTCCCACGCGATGTCGACGACGTCGGGACGAGTGTCGCGGACCCATGGCGTCGTCGTCGTGATCGCGACAGCCGCCCCGCGCGCTCGATCGACGTCCGGCTTTTTCTAGGGTTTTCCACCACCACCCGCGCTCTGCTTTTCAACCCACGCCCCCCGACTCTCGCTGACCTGGACGTTCTCTCCCCGCCTCCATTCCAACAGTTCGTCGCGGACGGCGTCTTCTTCGCCGAGCTCAACGAGCTCCTCATCCGTGAGCTCGCCGAGGATGGCTACTCCGGCGTCGAGGTCCGCGTGACCCCCATGCGCACCGAGATCATCATCCGCGCCACCCGCACCCAGAACGTTCTCGGCGAGAAGGGCCGCCGCATTCGCGAGCTCACCTCCCTCGTCCAGAAGCGTTTTGGCTTCGCCGAGGGCTCCGTCGAGCTCTACGCCGAGAAGGTTGCCAACCGCGGCCTCTGCGCCATTGCCCAGGCTGAGTCTCTCAGGTACAAGCTCCTCGGAGGCCTCGCCGTGCGCCGCGCGTGCTACGGCGTCCTCCGCTTCATCATGGAGAACGGTGCCAAGGGTGCCGAGGTTGTCGTGTCCGGCAAGCTCCGCGGCCAGCGTGGCAAGGCTATGAAGTTCAAGGATGGGTACATGATCTCGTCCGGTAACCCCGTCAGGGAGTACATCGAATCCGCGTGCCTGCACGTCCTCCTCCGCCAGGGTTGCGTCGGCGTCAAGGTTAAAATCATGCTTGACTGGGACCCCAAGGGCCGCACCGGGCCCAGCACCCCCATCCCCGATGTCGTCACCATCCACAACCCCAAGGATGACGACGAGTCTGGCGTCGCCAAGCCTTTCGTCGGCAAGGAGCTCGAGATGTAGACGGGTTTTGGGAACGACGCGGGTGCTTCGATAGAAGAACGCGGCCGACTAGCGGCCGCTTGGCTTGTAACGGAAACGTGCGTCGCGTGGGCGAACGCGAATTAAAAAATAATCCACCTGGCCCTCGTACCGTCCAACCCCCAACCAGCGTCCACGCCTCCCAGACCCGCCCCTTTTTCAAAGGCTCTAGGCCCAAACGTGAGGAAAATCGCCCCCCATCACCAGAGCGGAAATACTCGTAGGAAATGCCAAAAGGAGCAACACCCAGTCAGAGGGGCGCGAGGGCACCCGGCACGGCGCGCGACCGTCGTCACTCACCGTAAATCTCCAAACCATGCCGCCCACGCTCGAGCTCCAGATCGAGCGCGCGGGCGACGGGAAGAACTACCCGCGAAAGGGCGACAACGTTTCTGTCCACTACACCATGAGGCTCAGCAGCGGGCGCGAGGTGGACAACTCGTACAAGCGCAAGACCCCGTTCCGGTTCAGGGTGGCGAGCGGGCAGGTCGTGAAGGGATGGGACCAGGCAGTGACACAGCTGAGCGTGGGAGAGAAAGCCACCACGACGTTCCCATCCAACTTGGCCTTCGGCAGGACCGGCTTGCCCGGTCTGATCCCGCCAAATCAAGACTTGAACATTACCCTCGAGCTCGTCTCCATCGAGACCGACGCGGACGTGGAGGCGATACTCACCGGGGAAGATTCAATGGAACTCGCGGAGTGAAGGTAGAGCGCGAATGGGAAGTGAGAACCCTCGTGACGGGTCAAACCAGCTTAGCTCGATTAGACAATTTAGTAGTGAGATCTCTCTGTTCTCTTCGTGTGTGTTAATTCCCTCGGGGCATTGCGGGGCGCATCTTGATGTCCTTAGCCGCCTTGACCGCCTCCGTGAGCGAATCGGACCTGGTGAGCGCCTGATCGTCCCAGTCCTGAGACGCCTGCAGCATCCCGAACAGGCTCTGGCTTCCTCCGCCGAGCTTGGACTTGGCCGCGGGCTTGGCGGCGGCTTCCTTCGCCCAGCCAAAGTTGGCGTTGTCGCCGCCGCCGAGCTCGGCGAGCACCGTGGGCGCGGGTGCGGTCCCGTTCTCCTCCATATCCTTGTCCCACATCGACTGCGAGTCCCCGCCGCCGCCGAAAACGAACGAGCGGGACGCGCCGCCGCCGAGCGAGAAGGAGCGTTGGAGGCCGTTGGACCCGTGGTTGGACCTGCTCCCGCCGCCGCTCTTGCCGAGGAAGGACATGGAGGAGGCGCGGTCGAGTCCGGGTGCCTTGGCGTGCCTGGGCGCGGGCGCGGGCATGGAGCCGGACGGGTGCGAGGGAAGGCTGCCCGCGGACGCCTGGGTCTCCATCGCCGCCGCCGCGAGCCCGGTGCCGACGCGGCGCCTTCGGGATTTCCCAGCAGCCATCATGCTCTTGAAGTCCTGGGAGCCGAGGAAGCCGAAGTCCTTGGCGCTCATGAGCTGCGAATCCTCGTCCACGTCGACATCCTGCGAGTCCAAGCCCTGGCTCTCGCGCTGCGACTCGCGCTCCTTCTTGGCAGCCTCACGCGCGGAGGCGGCTTTCTTGCGTCGCTCGGCTTGCTCGGCCCACTCCTGCGCTGCGCCGTCGTCGTCGTCGGAGAGCTCGACAACCTCCCAGGCTCGGTCGGGGATGTCAATCTCGAACTCATCCCCCTCGCTGTCGCCGTCCTCCTTCTGCCGCATGCGTCGCTGCCAGTAGTCGGGCCCGTCGTCGAGCTCCCCGTTTTTGTTGGGTCGGCGGAAGCCGTTCTTGAGCGCCTCGTGCATCTTCTTGAGCTCCTCATCGTCCCTCTCCTCCTCGAACCTGGCGTGTGCGGCCGCGCGCTTGGCGGCGCGTCGCTCGTCGTCGTCCTTGGACTCGTTGAAGTCGATGTAATCCACCATCTCCTCGAGCTCCTCGCGGTCCAAGAGGCCGTCGCCCCGCTTGGCGCGGACCCGGCGGATGACGCGGTCCTCGCCCTCGCCAACCTCAACCTCGACCTCCTCCTCATCGTCGGTGTGTCCGCCATCGTCAGAGAGTTCGGCCTCGTCCTCGAGGACCTCGCCGCGGGCCGCGCGATCGGCAGCCTTGGCGTCAGCCTTGAAGAACGCCTTGGCCGCCTTGAGCTGGCGGAGGCGCTCCTTGCGGGTCATCTCCACCGTCTCCTCCTCGCTAAGATCGTCCTCGGAGTCAGCCTCCTCCTCCTCCTCCTCCTCCTCGTCTTCCTCGTCCTCGGGACCGACAGCCTCCTTGGCAGCCTCGCGCTTGTCGCGAAGGTTCTGCGCAGCCTTCTCGCGGAGGATGGCTTCCTCGTCGTTGAAGTCAACAACTGGGGCGGCCCTGTCCTTTGGCTCTTCCCCAGCCTTGGCGGCGGTTGGCGCGTCGGCGGGGTCGCCCTGCCATTGCCCGTCGCTGACGTGTATCGGGTCCGCCGTCTCGCGCTGCACCTGTTCGATGACCTCAGCCTCGGCTTCGGCAGCCGCATTCGCCTTGCTCGCCGCCGCATTCGCCTTGCTCGCCGCCGCCCTGGCCTGCACCTCCGCCAGCATCTTGTTCAGCGCATCCTGATCGTACCCGAGGTCGTCGTCGTCGTCATCGTCGACCACGTCGAGCTCCACCATCATCTCCTCCTCTTCGGGCTTCTTCTCCTTCTTCTTGGCGGGGCCGTCCTCATCGTCGCCCGCCTGCGAGTCGAGCTCAGCCTCCTCGTCGTCGTCGAGGAAGTCGCCGTCCTCGTCATCCTCCTCGCCGTCAAAATCGCCGGCGTCCTCGTCGTCCGACATCGTGGGGGAGGGCGGGGGCGGCGGGAGGTTGAGCGCATCCTTGACCTTGTTAAGCTCCGCGAAGATCTTGCGGTAGGCGAAGGGATCGCGGTCGGGAACCTGGTGGTAACCGGCAAAGTGCGCGCGCTTGGCAGCCTCGCGCATGATCTCGCGCTGCGCCTCAGCCGTCTCGGACTTCTCGCGCGCCATGCGCTCCTCCTCGGTCTCATTCTCGGGGGGAGGCTTGGCGGTTTTGGTGGCGGCCATGCGCTTGGCAGCCTCGGTTTTGAGCCTCTGCACCTCGTCCTCCAGCTCGCGCTCATCCTCGGAATCCTCCAGATCCGACTCGTCGGACTCCTCCTCTTCGCCGGAGCCGTTGGCGGCGTCTTCTTCGAGCCCGAAGCCGTCGAGGGTACCCTTCTTCTTCAGCATGACTTCCATCTGGCCCTCCTCGTCGTCGGAGCCGTACACGACATCCTCTTCCTCGTACTCGACGTCGTCCTCTTCGCCGTTGGCATCGTCGTCGAGCTCGAGGCCGTCGTTGTCGAGATCGGCCATCCACGCCGGTTCGTTCGCCTTCTTCTCCTCCTCCTCCTGAATCGCGCCCTTGCGCCTCAGTTTGAGCTTCTTCTTGCCCGGTAAGCCGTCCTCGTCGTCAGCCCGCTCGTCGTCGGAGGACTTGTCGGGGCTGTCCGCCTGGCTGGCATCGATTGGACCACGCGGGGAGGTATCCTCCGCATTTTCGTCCACGGCGCCTTCGGCGTCCTTCACGACGGGCCTCGAGCGCTTGTGGCGCTTGACCACCAAGATATCCTCATCATCATCGTCATCGTGCATCGCCGCGGACATCACCGCCGGCTCCTCCGTGGCCATGGCGCCCGTCTTCGCTGTGTTCGGGACCGTTGTGTTTCAGAGATTCAAACGTAGCCGGGGTTTCCTTTTGAACCTGAGAATTATGATTTGAATTGTCCAATCACGCAACCGACCGAATGTCTGACTGGTTTACGTGCGATGAGCCGATTCCGGTCGGACAGGACCGACAGGAAAAAAAACACTCGGAACAGCCGTCTTCGCAAGCACGCTCAACACTCTCGACGACGCCGCGAAGCACGCGTATCGCTGACCACGAAATGGCGCTTCCGTCTACTCTCTCGGTCCTCGTGTGCGGCGGCGGCAACGCGGCTCACGTGTTCGGCGGTCAGGTGAGAGAAAGTTCCTTGGGATAACAACCAGGGAGAAGTTAACTTTTCCGCACCCACCGCCTTCCGCCCCCGCGCGTATCGCGGCGCGCGGGGTTCGTATCGGCCCCGACCCTTCTCCCATCTTCGTGCGACCGCGCACTAACATCCGATCCACGCGAACTTTTCAGCTGGCCAGCAGGGGTGTGGAAACTACTATGCTCACGACTTTCCCAGGAGAAGCAGAGAACATATCTGCTGGAAATATGAGCGACCACCTCCAAGACAGAAGCCACCCCGGCTCACAGCATGCGCTCCGTGCCCCACACATCACCGTGAAAAATTGGCCACTGGACGCCACAGGGGCGAAGCGCGGGATATTACGCGGTTCACCGGCGCTCGCGTCGTCGTTCGAGGAAGCTTTCGCAAAGGGCACCACCCGATACGACGCGATAATACTCGCGCTGCCCGCCTTCGCGCACGACACCTACCTCGCGGGTATCGCGCCCTATCTGAAGCTTCAGGACACTCAGCACACGCCCACGGTGATCTGTGCGGCGGTCGCTCAGGGCGGATTCGACCTGGCTGCTCGGGCTGCTTTAAACGAGGCCGAGGTCACCTCGCCTGTCGTCATCGCCGGCTTTGAAACTCTTCCTTGGGCCTGCAGGCTCCTGCGCCCTGGTCGAGAAGTCGAAGTGCTCGGCGCCAAAGAGACAGTCGACGTGGCAATCACATCGCACCCGAGTCAAATGAAAGCGTTTGAGATCCAGAGCGCCCTCGAGACGCTGCAGACGATAATCGGACATGTTCCCACCGAGAAGCTCGCCAGTGGTTTCCTCGGCGTCACCCTCATGAACATCAACGCTTTGTGGCACCCCACGCTCATGTACCACAGGTGGAAGGATTGGAACGGCGAAGAGACGTTCACGGAGGCGCCCCTGCTTTACGAGGAGTGCTCAGACGAGACCGGTGAGTCGCTGACGGCAATATCGGCTGAAGTTGCGGCAATCTGCGATGAGTTGCGAACGGCTTACCCCGGCGTTCTGCTCGACGACCTGAGTTCTGCGCGCTCCTGTGCGGAATGGTTTGTTCGCTCCTACGGTGACGAGCCAGGTCTCGACAAGCAGTCCGTCGCAACAATGATGAGGACAAATCCTGCGTACAGAGGCCTCCGTCATCCCATGAAGCACAGAATAAAATACGATGAAAGCGGTTCAGCCGTCCCGGAGGCAAACGCGCCGTTGATCCCTGACTTCTCTCACAGGTACTTGACCGAGGACGTACCGTTCGGGCTCGTTGTTCTCAGAGGCGTGGCTGAACTCACCGGCGTTCCCACGCCGACCATTGACAAAATTGTGCTCTGGGCCCAGGACGCGTCTGGCGTGAGATACCTCGTTCCCGCACAGGGTGAGCTTGACCAATCCAAGGAGAACACGTCAAACTTCATCTTGCGCGGTGAGCACGTCTTTCGCACGCGTTGCCCTCAGAGGTTCGGCTGGTTTGAGCTCAACCACTTCATGGTCGACAACGGATACATCACTCCCGCCGCCGATGTCAACGCCGGTGCGAACAGCCTGTTTAGCGCCAAAACCTCCGCCGCCGACATTACCAACTCTGCCGGCGCTGCATGATGACACACGACACGAATACACGTAGCGTTTGACGAGAGAAAGATGAAATGGAATTTGTTCCTTACGAATCAAAATCTTCTATCTTTGCTATACTACTAGAGGCGTTGGCTGCGTTTTCACTCATCGACTTGGCTGTGCCAAGTCGGGTTCACGCAGCTTACTCGCCACCCTACTGCTAAGTTAGTCGCTTGAATCAAGGTTCGAGTCATCGGAGCTTCCGCCGCGACCCGCGTTTGGATCGCTGGTCGTGTACGTCGGATCCGTGCTCATTTGCGCGACGGGAAAGTTGTCGTCGCTGCTGTCTGTGAATTCATCGTCATCGGGGAAGCCGTCGTCGCCGGTTGGCGCTTGCGGTAGCTGCGAACGCGCCTGCTCGATGGACTCAGCGATCATCCGCTCGCCTTCCTCCGCCATCCGCCTCCTCAGGTTCACAAGCCACCAACGAATCAGACTCTGACCCGTGGCGCTTATTCTGGCGGGACCGTCGAACCCACCAGTCTCCGTGTCGCTCTCGCCGCTGGAGCTGCTCAGCTCGGAGCGCATCCTCGTGACCAGTTGGTCGTTGCTCGGACCGCGGCTGCGTGCGCGGACAGCTGTGATCCACTGGCGCATGGCCAATGCTGACGCAGGTCTGATGCTCACCGGTCGATCCAGGTCGCCGTCACTGCTACCCGAGTCCGAGGAGGAGGTCAACCCGCCGCCCTTTGGCGCCTCACCAACCTTCTTCTTAGCGTGCTGAAGCCAGTCCCTGAGCAGCGCCGCAGACGCGGGTGACACGACCGGCATGCCCCACTGGCTGCGCAGGCCGCCGCCATCGGTATCCGTGTCGGATGATGATAACTCTCCCACGGGCCTGTCGCCGCGAGCGGCTCGCACAGCCTTGACTGCGGCGAGCCAGCCCTTGGCGAGCGCCTGAGCCTCGGGTGACAATTTCGCGGGTGGCCACTTGGGTCCCCGTTCCATGTCGCTGTCCGAAGTTTCGGATAGTCCCAAACGTCTCGCCATCCTTCCTCCACCCGTTCGCTTGGACGCCTCGTGGAGCCACATGCGCATGACATGCGCGCTCGTGTCCGCGAGTATGACGTCACCCTCGAAGCGATCCCTCTCACCCTCGTCACTGTCGCTATCCGAGATTCCTCCAGTGCCGCGGATCTTTCCGCCCATCTTCCTGAACTTCTTCGCCGTCCTCGGAGTGAGCAACTCCGCAAACTGATCGAGCAGCCACATGCGGTTATGCTCCAAGAACTTGCGACGGAAGGAATCGGTGGTGAGATCCGCCAGTGTGAACTCGCCTCGTTCGGATGCCTCCGTGTCGCGCTCCGTGTCCAACTTGTCCCCAAACAGCTGGAAATCTGTTGGGAGGTCGTCCTCGTTGATCATGTCGTCATCCATCTTGCTATCAATCTTCCAGAGACCCACAATGTCAGCAATGAACAGTGCGACCCTGCGTGTCACCATGCAAAGTCCCAGAATAAGAGCCACGACAAGGCCAAAGAGAATATCTTCGAACATGTTGTAGTTTACGCGAAGCATCATGGACAGCGACAGCACGAAAAGGAACGAGCCGGAACCGCCGATGCCAAGCACAAAGTAAAATTGAGAGGAGAAGCACAGCTGGTCGACTGTTCGGAGCGAGTAATCGATAGACTCGTCGTAGGTCTTTTCCAGGCCCTTCCACCTCGCCGTCCTGTGCTTGTACCGGTATCTGGCGTACTTCATGTACTCGTACACCTTCCAGCCGTGGAACAACTCCTGAATGTTGAAGATGAAGATGTCCATGATAATCTGGAATGGGATAATGACGAGACCGAAGAGCAGGTAGATGATTAAATCATTCTTCCTGAAGCCGAACAGGAACGACAGCTGCAGGTAGTCGTTGAAGTCCCAGTAGAAATAAATGAACACAGGGGTCATGTACAGACCGGCAGTGGAGGCACCGTAGGCGGTGAGGAATCCCATGAGATCCTCAACCACCGAATCCTCGCGTTGCACATTGCCCTCCAAGAGCTGCTGTTGGATCGTGCGTCGGCGCAAGCGGAGGCGCAGAGAAATCTTACGCTTCAGTAAGGGCACCATCCGGGAGATGTACGCGATGAACGCGTCGAGGTAGACAAACTCGAGCAAACCAATGATCAACTCCAGGTAATAACCAAGGGTGAAATCGGTGAAGTCATCTGCGGCGATGGTGACCAGACCTGCAGTGAGTGATAGGCCGACACTGATCGGAGTCAGTAACATCACCTCACCCAAAAATCCCTCAGCCTGCATCTCAATAATCAGATGGAAAGCCTTCATCAGGATGAAAATCAAGAAGAAGTAAACACCATAGGTGTCGGTGTAGGAGAACTCCATCAGCGCGAGGTTGGTGATGTTCACCATGATCGTAGCTAAAATGAAGTGGCTCCGCTTCCAGCTCTCTGGTTGCATGACACTCTCCTCGTTATCCTCTCGCAGAGCGTCCATCTCAGGAATGGACGGGACCAGAATCTCTGATGCAGACGAAATCATGTAGCCAGACACGGTGAGGAAGCAAAGCGCCAGTCGACCCGCCGTGGCTTTTTCGACGACTGCTGTATCAATCTCGCGGCCCATGTCATCGATAGAAATCGGGAACTGGGTGAGCAAGGTGATGTTTTCCATGATCCATCGCACACCGACTTGCGCCAGAAGGAAAGGGATCATCGCAAGGAAAATTCCGGTGGAAGGCGCCTGGGTGACGATACCTAAGTACGGCATGAATTTGAACCGAGGCGGATCCTTCAGGGTTGTAAACAGCCGGATGATCAGCCAGAATCCAACCACGATGCCTACCGACAGAAGACCGAGCGCGTGGAATAGTGCAATGTAGAAGACTTCATCGAAGGCGAACGCGTTGAGAAGTTCGAACCAACCCAGGGGAGTGGTACTGATTGTGAGGGTATACGAGCCATCGTGCTTCTTCGCGTTGGTGTAATCACCAAACTCACCCTCGGCTACTACCATGCGCTTATCAGTCGGTGACGTTTGGAAATAAGAGAGCGAAAGAGATATATCGGTGGGAACAATACCACGCGTAACCTCAACGCCCTCTGCGGGTCCAAAGTTCACAGGAATAGCTAGATCAGTCGCGATAGCGGTAACGAATGCTCCAAAATTCACTTCAGGTGTTGTCTGATCATTTGCCAAGACGGAAGCCTCAAACAGACGCTCACGCTCGCTTGCTTCCTGCGTGATGTAGAAGAGAGTCTCGCCCTCGACTTCGAACCATCGAGTGCTCGCCGCAGCCTCTGCGAAGGCTTCCTCGTAGAAGCATGTGATCTCAATCTCGCAGCTGTCTGCCTTGGCCATTGCAACCTGTGGTGCCCACTGATCAATGAAGATCGTCTCGTTGACTGGCACGAGCTCACACTTGCCGTAGTTGACGAAGTCCTCAATCTCTGTGAACTCTGTCTCTGTGAGGTACCAGAAGTAGATGTGCGAATCGAAGCCACGGCAGCCAGAGAAGAATGGCAGGTAGTCAATTGCCAAAAGTGGCCTGCCCTGGGTCCAGTAATCCTCTGTGAAGATGAACTGCTCCTTCTCCAGGATATCGGGCACGTGCATGTCTCCATTTTCCTCGATGATGACATCGTCAGTCATTTCCTGATCCGCGTCTTCATCTAGGAGGATTTCCATGCCTGCCATAGCGGCGAGCTCCTGTGTTTTGATGTACTGCTTCCACTCGGATGCCAGCGTGGAGTTGTAATCCAGCGTCACCTTGGGGTACACGTACCTACAGGACGGGTCCATCTGCGCTTCCGAGCACAAGAAGTAGTCGAGCTCGATGGAGCGCTGGTAGGGCTCGCGGCCCGGGACGTTGAGCGGGACTTGCAAGTCGTCGCTGTTCTCCAGCAAAATGTGGAACGACGAAAGTTCTTTCTTGTTGCCACGCTCAGGGTACACGGTATCGATGCACATGGAATCGAGGAAACCACGCCTGGTGGCGTTTTGGTACAGACCGTGGAGCATACGCACCTCGAATCTGAAGGTAGTCTCGTCCTGGCCTCCGATGTTGATCTCGTGCAAGCCCCGCTTCCACACGTAAGTCCCCATTTTGGGGTTTGCAACGTTGTAATTGTTGTCGCCGAAGACGCCGTTTCCGCCGAACCAGTACGGGAGCTCCAAAGCCTCGGTGGACTTGGGACACTTCTCCTCGAACTGACGACCTTCAATGACACCCATAGTCTTCAGATTGACGCCATCGCCTGTGTCCCAAGGGGGACACGGTACTTTTTCGAAGTCTTCCTCGTTGCACATCATGTCGTTGACGCGATCGTCCACAAAAATTGCAACCTCGTATTGTTGACCATGACGGATGAAATCATCGATGAAACGGAAGTCTAACTTCACCTTCGCGATGTGGTTGCGAGGGACTGTAAACTTCACCATGGGCGTGCCCTCGATGTCCGTCGCGGGCATGCCTTCGTCATCCATGACAAATTCGGGTTTGAGCAGGTCGAAGTTGAGGCCCATGCACTCGCCGAAATAACTTGTGTCGAAAGTACCAGTTCCTTCGCCATCGGTAGCATTGGTACCGTCGTCAGTGTTGAGGTTGGTGCTGTTGTCGGGTGTGACCTCTCCAGTATCCTGAAGCAGTCTGCGCCTATTCCACTCCCATGTGAAAGGGGAGGATTCTTCTCGAATCCTCGAGACGTGTTCGCCCAGCTTCTCCAGCGCGGCGGGTGAGATCTTCTGGCTGTACTTGTTGATCCTGGGAGCCCCGAATTCGTCTCCATACGCGTTTCTGTCATTGGCACCTGCGGGCGACGGCGCGGGCGCGATCTCGAGGAGAGATCTCCTGCGATCGGCCTGCGATTCGTTGTACGCGAGCAGGAGCATGGCGTAAGCCTCGTCGATGAGGGTCGTCTTGAGCGGCTGAATGCGCCAGAACGTGATCCTGTCCGCGATGCAGTCGTCGATGTCGTCGGCGTTGGGATCCGATCGCGTACCCTCGGGGCACCTGGGCAAGATGACGCCGGTACCCTCGGGGCAGAAGTGGCAAGCCGAACAAGGGAACTGGTAACGACCGGACGCGGCAGTACCCTCCGGACAGAAGTATCCAGCGGGGCACTTGTTCACAAACTGCGTCTCCGGGGATGTGCCGTAGCCGCAGAAGTATCCATCCGGGCACTTCACCGCCGCGACAGTGGTCCTCGCGTCGCACACGTAGCCCTCTGGGCACAAGTTGGCGCGACCCAGAGGCTGAAGCTCCACGGACACGCACGTGTCCAGTTCAGCTTCGCAAGGCCCGATGAACTCGTTGACCACCTGCGCAATGTTGTCGCCAAACGGTTTGTTGTTCTCGGTACCCTCCGCGGAACACACGAGACCGGGGTTGCACGGTATGCACAAAGCCTCGTCGGTGAGACCGCGGAACGGGTTCCACGTACCCATGGGACAATTCTTGCAGGTGATGGAGTCACGGAGTGAACGTACAGCACCGGATCGGCAGATGGTTGGCTTGAAGGTACCATCCTGCGCGCACTCATAACCGGCGGGACACGAGAGGCAAACCTCGAAACCTTCGTAGTGGGTGTACGAACCGGGCAAGCACTGCGCCGCCTGCGCGTTGCCCTCGCCGGGTGCGAAGTAACCACGGGGCGCAGGTATGGGGATATACGTACCCTTTGGGCAGTAGTTACCCGGTGGACATCGAAGCATAGGGTTGGCAACGTCCCCTTCTTCGGCGAATGTCTTGTCCGAGGTTGCCCACTCGCAGAAGGAACCTTCCTTGCACGGCTGCGGCTGCGTGAATACTCCCTCCAACGTCAGGTTGCTCATCACACCCTCCATGCAGTACGTCGCGGGTAAACACGGCAGCGGTCGGAACGACGTCACATCCAGTGAAACCGGCGAAGACCGAAGCAGCTGGTCGATGTCCAGCGCGCTGAGCGGATCGGGCGTGAGAGTGTTCTGCAAACAGAAGTGTCCGGCGGGGCATCGCTTGGACGGAATCGGTAAACCGACCTCGTCGCACACGAAACCCGGGGGACACAGCTCTGGAAGCTCTCTCGCGAAACCTGGACAGATCGTACCGAGAGGACACTTCTTGCACGTGGACTGACCGTACTCCTGCTGGTAGAGACCGGGGACGCACGGCTTTGGCTCGGTGTTGGCCACGCCGGGGCAGTAGGTCCGGCTCGGGCACGGGATGAGCTGGCCGGGTGGGCAGTAGTGCCCAGAGGGGCAAGGGCCCGAACCCTGAGGCGATACTGAACCGGGCTCGCACATGAAACCCGCGAAACAGGTCTGTGGGGTGGTGAAGTTGTTCGCGATCGTCCTGTTCGTGGTGACTCCGGGGCCACAGTACATGCCGAAAGGACACGGTAGAGGCCGCTCCGGGGTGCCAAAATCTGTAAAATTTGCCGTGCGCGTGCCCGACAAGCAGAAGTGACCGGGTGGGCACACCTTGCCGGCGCTCGAGAGACCGGTGACATCGCACACAGCACCGCGTGGACACGGACTGGGCGTCGAAGTGCCAATGTCCGGCGAGATGAAGCCAATTGGGGAGGGCAGGCACGACATCTGCGTAGTTCTGGGCTGGAATGTGCCAGCGGGACAGAGCGTGAAGTTTGTCGCCGCACCACTCCCACCGGTGCAGAACGCGCCTCTGGGGCACGGCATGGGCTCGCCATCGGGGCAATAGTAGCCCGCAGGACACGGCGCAAAGTGGAACAACGTGCGCTGGGAGGTCCAGTCTCGGCCGTTGTTGGAAACTTCCAAGAAGACTGTGCCTGAGCTGGTGGGTTGCTCCGGCGCGATGCACAAGACGGCGAAGGGCGTGATGTACAACGACTGCACAACCTCCTTGCCGAACCTGCATGCCAAAGAAGTGGAGTTGACGAACCCGAATCCGGTGATGAACACGGGGGTCCTGCCACCCGTGACGCCAGATCTGGGAGTAACTGCTGAGACACGGAGGTTGGCCTGGAATGAGAGCATGGCACTCGAGCCAAACAGGCCGCCGCCAGGTGTGTAATCACGGCCGTTGCCGGTTGCACCCAGGGGTACCGTCGAGCCAGCATCGCGGGCAGGAGATGAACATTCGATCTGTTCAGCCGTGATGAAGCGAGCGGCGACGGGGAAGGTCGTACCGAACCTGCACGCAAGTAAGGGGCCGTCCTCGAAACCGATACCGTTGAGTGCGATGGCGGTTCCGCCAGACTCGGGGCCAGCCATCGGGTTCGACCCGGTGACTCGGACGGGTTGCGCAAAGTAGTGCATGACACCCGCAGATCCAGTGAGGGCACTGTATGTCTTCCCACCGTCGGATAATGACGCAGATAGCTCAGCGAAGCCCTCAGGATGTTCCGGAGCCTCACAAATCATCAACATTGACGAAATGACCTTTGCGGGCGCGCCCTCACGAGGCTCCCTTCCAAACCTACACAGGGGAGCAGCGGACTGGTCACCTGGGCGCATGTGCCTGCCCACGACGAACACGAGTCCGCTGCCCTCGCTCGGGCTCTCACTAGGGAAACCCAGTACAAGTGATGCGGGCACGTCGAACGAGAAAGTGAACCAATCGCGGCTCATCTCCTCACCCTGCATGCCAATGCCGAGTGTCGCAAATCCAGGCTGGCCGGGAGGAACCACACAAGACAGGGCTGACCATCCCATGCATCTACCAGTCGCGCACATCTCCGGGGGTATACGGTACGAGTCTCTGGTTGATCCAGATACCTCGTGCGCTTCCACCTGCTGATCATCGAAGCGGCACTGCCAGCGTGCGGCAGCCTCGCCGACGCGGCGCAGACCAGAGCCATAAATATTGACCAAGGACCCCCCCGCGGTGGTGCTCACATCCATGTCTGCGCCATCGAGGCGCACGGGGAAGGTGTACGTGAGAGCAATCTCATCGCTGGACCAGATGTTTCCGCCCTGAGCGTTGTGCGTGACCTCCACGGGAACCTTGTATCCGGACTCGGTGTCGTGAGCCGGGACAAATATTTCCAACGCGTCTGATCCGATGTAACGCGCGGCGATTGGGCCGATGGTGCCAACCCTCGCAACGTCTCCGGGCAAGAAGTTCGCGCCGGAGACGCGAATTGGAGTACCGCCGATCTCAAGGCCAACATCAGGGGATAGACCGGCGATGTGCGGGTCGCTGACGTAGCCAAAGGCGACGCTGCCAACCGAATCAGTAAACGCAGCGTCAGCGCTGGACAAATATTCGATCAAGTCCTCACCCTCCGAGTAACTCGCCGCCGCCTCGCACCTTACCAGCGCAGACGACACGAACTGAACCTCGGCGAGGGAAGAGCTGCCGAATCTGCACAGTGGGTCGCTGTGGTCGGTCATGTGTCTGCCGATCAGAGACAGCACGGTGCCTCCGGCGACGGAGCCATGTGGCGGATCCACCAACATTACTTCCGGCACGAGTTCGAACGCAAAGTCAAACTGGCCAGAGGAAGAAAGGTCGGATTCGCCAGCTGCGCGAATCGCAAAAGAGACGATGCCGGATGCCACAGCCGGCGGAGTGATGCACTTGACCGCGGACCAGCCCATGCATTCTTCCGACGGTACCAGACCGCTTGGAATTCCCGTCGAAGTCCCCTCCCAAATCGTCATCTGTGGCTCTGTTCTCTCATGGCACCTCTCAACTACTCCGTCAACGGAGGCGACGAAAGTTGCCGGAACTGAAATCTCGCCAAAGACACATTCGACATCGGCCGCAAAGCCAACGCCGCGTGCGGTAACCTCCACGCCGCCACTGATAGGCGACGCAGCAGGCACGATTGACATGACTCTGGCGGAATACTCGTACTCAAATGCGATCGAGTCCGCCGTGAAGTCAGCCAAGTTGGGAGAAATCTCCACCGGCACCAGACCTGGTCTGTGGGCCGGCATCGCACACGCAATTTGCGATGAGGAAACTCTAGTTGCTGCCACGGGAGCTAATGTGCCCACGCGGCAAGATAACTCCAAAGCGCTCTCACCATTCATCATGGAAACGCTGAGGAGCGTTCCACCTTCTTGGCTGCCGGAAGTACGCCTGCCGAGGCTCACCACACGAGGAGCTGCCGCGTACTCAAACGCCGCGGAGGAGCCAATCCTACCGAAATCGTCGGCGCTCACAGCCACGCCCACGATGCCCTCCTCGTGATCGAGCGATTCGCACCTGACGAGCGCGGAAGACACAAATGCCGCGCTAGATGGAGGCCCATTTCCGAACGCACACATCACACCGTCGTGGTCGACGACGTGACGCGCGGTGAGATGCACGACAGTCCCTCCGAAAATAGGACCGAGCGAAGGCGTCGCCGAATAAATTTGGAAATCGGCGCGGAACTCGAACCCGAGCACGGACGCCAGCTCGCCCTCGGAGGATCTCACCTCCAGAGCGGTCCATCCGACGCTCGATGCGGGAGCCTCGCAACCGATCATCGACCACCCGACGCACTGCTCGACAACATTGACGTGGCGTGGGATGACGACGTTGCCCGTGGGCATGTCGACGGACTCGGCGCGGCCGAAACAGTGCTCGGTGATTCCGTCGAAATTTTCCAGGAAAACCGCGGGTACGGATGTTGAACCAAACCTGCACTCCACGCCCTCCCTGAATCCGCGGCCGCTGATCGTGACCAAAGAGCCGCCCGATGCAAACCCGGATGCCGGATGCACCGCGAGAACGTCCACATCGCGCGTGAACTCGAATTCAAGTTGGTCGAAAGTGAAGTCGACGAGGTTCAGGGAGAGGTCAATCGGGACCAACTCTGGTTTGTGCGCAGGTGACACGCACTCAACAGTCTGCTCACCCGCCGATTTGGCAGACACCGGACCAATCGTACCGATCCTGCAGGCGAGTGCACGCGGATGGGGAACGGAGTCCACAGTGATTGCGACAGTGGCGCCACCCGCTTGCACTCCTTCGACCTGGCTAATCGACAACAGCCTGGGCGCGCGCTCAAACTCGAAAATCGTGGTGGAGGGCATGAATTGAAGCGAGTCCTCGCTGCCCACGCTCACCTCCGCGATTGTGTCGTATGCTGCGCCGGTCTCGCACCTGATGAGTGCAGAAGACACGAACGTAGCACCAACAGGGGCGTCGCTCCCGAACCTGCACAGCGAGGCGCGCGCATCCAACATGTGTCGGCCCAGCACGCTCACCACGGTCCCACCAGTCGATAAGCCGGAGTTTGGCGAAATGCCGAAAATCTCAGGACCGACGTCGAAGGAAAAGCTGGAAGCGCCTCCAACAGCGCCGGCGTGAATGTCGAAGGAAACGAACCCGGCAGGCTGAGGCGGGGACAAGCACGCCACGGTGACGTATCCCACGCACTTGCGCTCCGTCTCATACCTGGATGGAGAGCTCGCAGACGCAGCCTCATCGCTGACCACGCCAGCAATCTCCGGCAACCTCGCGGTTGTGCCAGAGACGAGCGCGGTTCCACAAATCTCGAAATCGTCAATGACGGTGGCCTGAACAGCAATAGCACCGAAGGTGCACACAGGTTCGCTGTCTTCGCTGACCGACTCGACGAGCGCGACAATTTCCGTGCCTCCTGTGGCGAGGCCATGTTCGGGCCACACGTCCACCACCGCTGACCTATGACCATACCGGAACAGTACTTCAGATCCTGTGTAGTCGACGAGATTGACAGAGGCATCCAGCTGCACAGCGCCGGCTTCTCTCGCCGGGCTAACGCACTCCACAGCGCCGCTTGACACTCTCGCGAGGACAGGGGCTGTTGTGCCGAAGCTGCATGCGATGATATTCGATGCGATGCCGTCCGCATCGCCCGTCACCAACATCACAGCGACGCCTCCCTCAACTGCACCGCTCGCCGGAGTGATTCCTCTGAGCGGCGGCGAGTATGAGTACTCGAGCACAGCACCGGAGACGGTGAACTGCTGACCGTCATCACTCACGCTCACCTCCACGCTGACCGCACCGGGAGGATGCGGCTGGGTCTCGCAAAATATCACGGCCGATGAGATAGTATGCGCGGTGACGGGATATGCACCGCCAAAGCCGCAAAGTTGACCATCGCCGATGAGGTGCTCGCCGAGGATGGAAATTATGCTGCCGCCGTCAACCGGCGTGATGGACGGAGCGATGGCGTGGATATCAGGATGCACCTCGTAATGGAACTCGACGGAACGCAGCGAGCGACCACCGTGACCGTGCGTGATCTCCACACTCGTGTGACCGGCGCTCAGAGGCGGAGTGCGGCAAATCACAGACGTCGTCACCATCGGATGCGCATCAACCATCCACCGCTGATGACCCTCGATCTGGCCAGATTGTCTTTGGCCATCAGATCCAAGTTCCCAGTCGCCACCCACACGGTTGCCGTACACCACCTCGTTGCCGAAGCGGCACTGTACATCCTCGCGAATACCGTGGCCCGTGATGGTGACGAGTGTGCCACCGCTGATGGGACCAGAGGCAGGCTCGACTGACAACACATTGGCAGTTGACCAGTGGAAAAAGGCAAACGCAGAGCTCGAATATTCCACACCGCCGTTGTGAGTCACCTCGAGCTGAGTCGCCCCGATGTCTCTCGCGGGGCTCATGCACTGCATGACGTTGTCGTTCGCCTTGCGCGCGCTGACAGGAGCGATGGTTCCAAACCTGCAGCCGAAGGTCCTGAGCGAACCCTTGACGGAATCCGTTTGGACGCTCACGACGGTGCCACCCTCCTCCGGTCCGCCGGCAGGATCTACGCCTCTCACAGAAATTGGAGTAGCGTAATCAAAGGCAACACCGTTTGAGGTCAGTTGCTGCCTTTCTTCGCTCACGACGCTGACCTCGACCTCGATGGTACCCTCAGGGTGCGCGGGGACCTCACAAAGGACAAGCCTGGACGAAACCTCCACGACAGTGATCGATTCGGTGTCGCCAAACGCACAAATGCGGTCGGCGCCGATGAGGTCAAAACCTGTCAGGGACAGGACAGCGCCACCCTCTGTGGATCCAAGCCTGGGCCAGAGCGCGTGCACCTCGGCGGGTGCGCGGAACTGGAAGTCGACTTCGCGCGATGCGCTAAAGCCGCCGAACGCATCGCTAATCTGAACGCTCACGTGACCTGCGGCCAAGGATGGTGTTTGGCAGACCAAATAGGCAACGCCATACCTCTGAGTCCGGCTCGCCCACTGCGTAACCTCAGTTCCATTTGTTAAAACCTGCCTGGTCATCCTGTCCACGGTATAAACGGTATCGACGCCAGCGAAATGCTGACCGTCGACAACCTCGTTGCCGAAGCGGCAGCGGGTCGTGTCGCGCAGGCCGTGGCCAACGACCGTAACGAGCGTGCCGCCAGCGATTGGACCAGAGGCAGGATCGATTGACAAAATTTCGGATTGCGGCCAGTAGGAGAATGAAGTCCATGAGGATGAATAATCCGCACCGCCGTTGTGAGTCACCTCGAGCTGAGTCGCCCCGATGTCTCGTGCGGGGCTCATGCACTGCATGATGTTGTCGTTCGCCTTGCGCGCGCTGACAGGAGCGATGGTTCCAAACCTGCAGCCGAAGGTCCTGAGCGAACCCTCGACGGAATCCGTTTGGACGCTCACGACGGTGCCACCCTCCTCCGGACCACCCTCTGGGTACGCAGCCCGAAGAGCAACGGGGGATGCATAATCGAACAGAGCATTGCTCGAGGAGAACTGTTGCCCCTGGTCGCTTACACTAACCTCCACTGCGACGGAACCTTCCGGATGTGCTGGTGATTCGCAGATGATCACCACGGAAGACACCTCGACGGCAGTCGTAAACTCGGCGTCTCCAAAACCGCAAATGGTCTTGGCGGAGTTTGCGCCGACGAGGTTAACGCCTTGCACGGTCACCACCGTGGAGCCTTCAGTGGATCCCACGGGAGGGTGAACGGCGACGACCTCTGCGGGCACCTGGTACTCGAACTCGTGCTTGCTGTCGCTGAATATTCCGATTATGTCGGTCACCTCGACAGTGGTCACTCCCGGGTAGTAGCTCGGAGCGACGCACCGAATCTCCTGCCAGAGCATTCTCCAGCCGATGCACAGCGTCGAGTTATCCGCGCCGCCGTCAACGCCAGTGCACGCATCCGGTCCTCCGACGAATTGGCCGGTGACGATGTCCATGCCGAAGCGGCACTGCACGCCCCTATCCGCACGTAGACCGCCCGCGTAGACCACGACCTCGGTGCCTCCACGCTGGGGTCCGGTGGTTGGAAGCACCGCGTGAACCACCGCGGTGGCCACGCCGTAAGTGAACAACACCTCGGATTCGGTCCACACCTCGCCCTCGTTGAGTGAGGTGGCGACGGGGACCTGGCCACCGGCGTGGGCGGGCTGTACGCACGACGTACCGAGCGCGTACCTCTGCCCCCTGACCGGTCCAATCGTTCCGAATCTGCATGGCGCATCTACGGAAGGGTCGGAGAGGGAGTGATCGACGTGAAGTGCCAGCTTAACAGTGGCGCCGCCCTCGAGCGGACCCTGCGGAGGTTCGATGCCGACGACCCATGGCTCTTGCACGTACTCGTATAAGACACCCGAGCGCGTGTATTGCTGCCCATCGTCTCCGAGCCCGAGCTCGAATGCGACGATGCCGATGTCGTGATCGGGCACCTCGCATTTAACGAGCGCGGAGGAAACCCGGTCAAGCACGCCAGGTG
>Ga0302116_1000084_pt1 | contig 48486 bp, 31 predicted proteins | sample AG5_SCM_MG_FD_203124 | JGI IMG/M metagenome (GOLD analysis project Ga0302116, IMG submission 203124) | Marine microbial communities from Western Arctic Ocean, Canada - AG5_SCM | ecosystem: Environmental > Aquatic > Marine > Oceanic | place: Canada: Western Arctic Ocean | collected 2017-10-01 | reverse complement strand
GTGCACTAACTCGGCGTCATCACGCGGGGGCGTCCAGCAGCTTCTCCTCCTTACTCCCGACGTTCCACGCCTTGATACATATCGGCATCATCACCGCCATCACCCCAAACGCGAACCCGAGCCATATCCCCATCGCGTTCATCCCCAACGGCACCGCCAGGTAGTACCCAACCGGTATCCCCAAGACCCAGAAACCGACCACGTCGCTGAGAAGCGCGGTGTTCAGCCGTCCAACCCCGCGCAGGCACCCCGCGCTCACCACGCGTACACCGTCCGCCGCCTGGTACGCCGCGATCACCGGCAGGATGCTCACCGCCACCGCGTGCACCGCGGGATCCGACGTGAACCACCAACAGATTCGCTTCCCGAAGACGACGTAGATGAACGCGTTGATGGCCACCCCGTACACGCCGCGTAGCATGCTCATCCGCGCCGCCCTCTGCGCCTCCCCGCCGTCCCCGCCCCCCACGCCCTGCCCAACCTTGATCGATCCAAGCGCGCCGATCCCCAGCGGCAGCACGTACGACATGTCGGTGAGGCACTGCACGATGGCGTGCCCCGCCGCCTGCGTGGTACCGCACCGACCCGCGATGAGCGTCAGCGCCGCGAACGCCCCAAACTCCATCAGCATCTGCCCGCCGATGGGCAAACTCCGCTTGACGATGCCGCCGGCGCGCTCCAACGCGCTCGATACCGATTCACGCATGGGTTTGAACGCGTCCCGGGATTTCAGCTCCTCGTACGCGAACGCGCACGTCAACGCGAGGAGTATCCATCGGCTGGTCACCGTCGCCCACGCCGCGCCGGTGAGCCCGAACGCGGGGATCGTGATACCACCCGCGACGGTCATGCCGTTGATGAGGACCTGGTTGAGCGCCACGTTCGTCGCGTTGGCGATGGTGATGGCGACGACCAAGGGACGGAACACGTTGGTGGACATGAGCGACAGGCGGATCGCCTGGAAGAGTAGCACGGGTAGGATGCCCCACGCCTCTATGTGGCAGTAGTGCGACGCCGCCGCCGCGAGCAAAGACGGCTGCCCGCAGACGGCGTAGAGCGGCGCGACGGCCATGGTGAGGATCAGCATGCACCCCGCGTTGAGCGCCACGGACGCGTAGAGACCCGATCGGAGATGCCTCTTGACCGCGGCGTCATCCTCGGCGCCGAACGCCTGCGACGTGAGCGGGTCCAGCGCACCGAGGAGCCCGATGGCGGTGATCATGACGAGCCACGTGGTGGTACCCCCGAGGCACGCGGCGGCGAGCGCGGCCTCACCGACGTGCCCCACCATGAGGGTGTCCACGACCCCCATGGCGATGAGCCCGAACTCCACGAGGAACACCTGGACGCCCTGCAGCGCGTCGCTCTCGCCGAGCTCTCTGCGCGACATGTCCACCATCTTGGCCATCCGACCCTTCTTTCCGAGGAACACGGGCTCATCGGGCGTATCGGTCCCGTCGGATCCACCCGTCGCTGCAGAGGCGCGGACGGCGGTGGGAGCGCGCCCGTGGGGCGGCCATCCGACGCGGGGCACCCGCCTCCTGCGATGGCACCCGGCGGCCGCGACGAAACTCGGGACACCGGCGTCCGTCAGCCGATCTCGAAGCGACGTGCGGGGGTATCGCGGTGGCGACCGACCTGTCGCCCCATCGCGTCCGCCCCTCGCGGGCGATAGCGACGGGAGCTTCACCCCCGGCGCCGCCCACGCCAGCGCTCCCATGACCAATGAACTTTCACGCGGTTTCCGATATCCGGTCAACGAGTTCCGCAATTTTCACATTGCCGTCCGCGCGTCTTCGACGCCGCCGAGTTCCTCGCCGGTGCGGGGTTCGGAGCACATTTAGCGTCTGAATAAGCCATGACATCGCAACGATAGCGACGGAGCCATGGTGGGACGCGAGGGCGAGACCCGCGGGGACGGGGACGCGTCATCCTCGAAGATGGCCGATCCGGAGTCTCCACGCGGAATTCACTCCATCCCCGGCACCGCGGACGCGACGTGGAGTTCCTCGTTGGAGTTCTCCCCGGTCAAGAGCGGGCCCATGAGCGAGCTTTCGGAGATGTACGAGGTCGGGCGGGCGGTGGGCAAGGGCGGGTACGCCGTGGTGTACAAGGGCACGCGCAGAAGCGACGGGGCGACGGTCGCCATCAAGCAGGTGGACCTGCACGAGATGAGCGAACGGAAGCGCCTCCGATGCCTGCGCGAGGTGCAGCTCCTGGGCAACCTGCGGCACCCGGGCATCGTGGAGATGCACGACTCCTTCCTCGACGAAACGAAGCTCTGCATCGTCTTCGAGTGGGCCGCGGGCGGAGACCTCAAGCGATTCCTCCGCAAAAATCTCGCAAAAGGGATCCTCCTCGACGAGCAAACCGTGTGGCGAACCTTCCGGCAGATCGCCGACGCCGTGACGCACATGCACGAGCGACGCGTCATGCACCGCGACATCAAACCCGCGAACGTCCTCGTCACCCAAGACGGCCGGTGCAAAGTCGCAGACCTCGGCCTCGGGCGCCAATTCAGCGAAAACACAATCGCGGTGGACGCCAAAGTCGGCACGCCGTACTACGTCTCGCCCGAGGTGGTCAAAGGTGACCCGTACGACTGGAGCAGCGACGTGTGGAGCCTCGGGTGCTTGCTGTACGAGCTGTGCACGCTGCGATCGCCGTTCGAGATGCAGGGCGCCAACTTACACGCCGTGTTTCGCAGAATCACCGATTCATCGTGGGAGCCCCTCCCGGGTCACCGGTTCTCGAACCCGTTGGTTTCGCTGGTGCGCGAGATGATGGACCCGAACCCGCGCGCGCGGCCGTCATCGAACGAGGTCTCGCGGCGGTGTAAGGAGGCCGTCGACGCCTTCGACGCCATCGAGCGGCGGGGGTCAACGACGCGGGGTACGGACGGCGCCGCGGAGGCGCTCGGAGATGCTTTAATCTTATTAACCGCCGAAGCCGTTCGGTTCCGGCCCGAGTTTCGGCCGAGGAAACCGGCGCTTGAAGCGCTTCGTGCGTGCGTCACACCCGCGGCGTTCCTCGCGGCGCTCCCGGGGGATACACACGGCGCGGGGTTCAGCCGGGTGATTCGCATAGGCTCGTGGCTGATGAAGCTGCTGGGGCGCAAAGGCCTGGCGCTCGAGTCGGAGCTTCACGCGATCGAGACGGAGACAGAAACGGTCAGTGAAACGGTCATCGACGATACGAACGTGAGGCGTGAGGACACGGAAACGACGGAGGGCGACGATGGGTTCATAGACAGCGCGCTGCTCGACGCCGGCGGCGCGAGCGGCGACTCGCGGGACGACGGTGACGCGGTGAGCGGCGGCGTCACGGTGAGCGGAAAAGACGGGAAAAAATCTCGATCCGACCCGCCCCCGCCGCTCTCCGCGCTGCAGTCCGAGGCCTTCACCGAGCCCACCGCGACGGACGCCCGGCGGCACGTCATCGCGACGGAGTTCCTCAAGGAGTGCGCGGCGTTCGGCGTGGACGTGCGGTACATGTGCGCGCACGCCGTCGTCATCGGCCGCGGGTGGGCGCCGACGGAGTGCCTCTTTCGCCTCGTCCACGCGGCTCTGAAGCACCTCGACGTTCGCCCGCGGCGTGCCGAGACCCGGGTCCCGGAGGCGGACCCGGATGCGGTTCCCGAGGAGATCGACGGGATCGGGGACGACGCGTGGGACGCCGGCGGGGAGGGTGCCGACTTGGGTGCCGACTCGGACGACGACGACGGGCGCTACTCCGACGACGATTTTTACGCCGCGGTCGACGGTGAAGAAGCGCTTCACGCTTCGACGCGCGCGCCCATCGAACCCTCCGTCGACCCACACGCGTGGCGCGCGGAGGCCACGCGCCTCGGCCCGGCGCTGGGGTCCATCCATCTCCATGATCACTCCACGAGGCTTCACGCCGTGCGAAGGGCGTCGTCGTTTCTATCGAGCGCCAAAGAGGTTCTTCGCGTCCAACTTCACGAACGCGTCGTCGGCGACGTTCGACGCGACCTCCGGGACATCGACGCGCGCGAGTCCCTCATGCTCGAGCGACTCCCGGCACACACCACGCGCGCGTACGTGGAGGCGCGGGAGGCGCTGGACGCGGCGGCGGAGGCTCGCGGCGCGGCGGAGGCACGCGTGGACCGGGCGGCTGTCATGCTGGCCGGTCTCGACGATGCAGCCGAGGAGACGCGGGTCTTCGCGGAGGACGCGGAGGGCGGGGCTGGGGCTGGCGTGGAGAAGTGCGGCACGATGCGGGCGACGATGGAGCGGATGGATGCGGAGATGCGAACGATGGACGTTCGCATCGAGCTCGCGCGGCATCGACTGAGGCATCTCGCCAGGCTTCCAAAGCGTCCACCGTCCGATTGATTAGACTTAGCACTAGGAGGTTTGATGTACACTTAGACGAGTAGCTAGTGGAGTTGAGAGTGCCTTTACGGTGCGGGAGAGAGCTCATCACACGCGACCGCCCTTCTGCTTGACTATGTGCGCGCCCTTGCTGAGCGCGCCGAAGAGGTCCTTGACGTCCCCTAAGATCCCCCCGCTCTTCTTGGACTTGCTCTCCTCGTCCATCCGTCCCGCGCGCGACAGCCGCGAGAGCTCCTCGGAGTCCAGCGCCTCCCCCGTGACGTCGATCGTCGTGTTGATCATGTCCGCGAACGCCGCGTCGGCCTGCGCGTCCGCGTCGGCGAGGCCCGCACCGGGGCTCAGCCCGCTCGTCTGGCATGCCCGGGCGTCCTCCATCGATTTGGATATCTCCTCGACCGCGTCCCCGGGCTCAGCCTCCTTGGCCTTGAGCGGGGCGACGCCGCGAATGCGGCGGTTCGATGCCCTCGATACCCGACGGGCCGAGACTCGATGGGTACGCGACGCCGACGCGACGGGGCCGAAGATGCGCGCGGTCGCGGCGTGCATGGCGGCGTCCGTGGGTGTGGGGCCAACAAGTGGCAGATGACGGGAAACAGAATATCGGCTGCTCCAATAGGATTCGCGGATATCGTCGCCCTCCAGCCGCACTTCGAGCAGCGCATCCGTCGACGCGAACTTCGTCCATCCGATCGCTCACTCGACATGTCCGCCGTCTCACTCGTGAACATCGCGGCGCCATCGCGCGTCGCCGCCAAGCGCGTCATCGCGGCCAGGAGGACCGCCTTCTCGATCCCCGATCGGAGGTCCACGTCCTCCGTCCCTGGATCCCGCGCGAGGCCCGTGGCCATGGCCGCCGCGGCCCGCGACGAGAATCCCAAGGCGACCTCCCCCATCGTCCGAATGGCGACCGGTGCGGAAGAACCATCCTCCTCCGTCCCTGCCGCGCGCGAGCCCCTCCTCGACCGGGTCGGCGCCGTCATGAACACCCTCTGGGGCTTGCGCAAGGGAGTGGTCATGCTTGCGTTCGCGCTCGGCCTAGCTCTCGTGGACGCGGGTCCGGCTCTCGCGGGCCGCGGCGGACGATCCGGCGGGCGCATGGGCGGCTCCAGCTTCCGATCCACCTCTGCGAGGTCCATGGGCGGAGGCATGGGAGCCGGGTCCATGGGCGGAGGCATGGGAGCCGGTGCGATGGGAGCCGGCGCGATGGGAGGAGCCGGAGCCCAGCGTCAAGGGATGGGCATGGGCATGGGCATGGGCCCGCGGTTCATGTTCATGCCCTCCTTCGGGATGGGGTACGGCATGGGCGCTGGCCCGATGTACGCGATGGGATCCGTGTTGCGGCTGCTCATGAACGTCTGGCTAATGTTCATGGTCTATCAATTCCTCTTCGGCGGCCGGCCCAGGAACGGCCCGGGATCGAGGCCCGCAGACGTCTAAAAGTCCACTCGAGACGCGCCGTGACCATGCCATTTCAACAATAAGAGTTACTCACTTCCACACCTTCACCGCGGCGTCCCTCCCGCACGTCACCAGCATCCGTTGCATCCCCGTTCCCACCGCGGCCATGCACAACACGCTGTCCCTGTGGCAGTCGTGCCGAACCGCCGCCGCCGCCACCTGATCGCCCACGTTGACTCCGCCCGTGTTGACCCTCTCGTCCCGCACCGGTACCTCGCGCAGCACCGGCGTCCCGTTGACCCCCTCCCGTGACTCGTCGTACGTCGGCCTCGGACCCGGCGGTAACGGCCCGGACACAACCTTGCTCCGACCGGGCTCACCCGGGCACCACATCCGCACGCACGCGTCGCTCCCGCCGGAGAGCAACGCGCCGGACGGAAGCGGCAGAAGACACCGGACGCCGTCATCACGCGCGGCGCCGTCGCCTAGCTCGTTCGTCGAGAGATATGAATCGTCGCCGTCATGGCGCCGAGAGTCGAGCTCGAAGACGTCCAGCCGGCCGCCGTTCTTAAGCGCCCCATCGTTTTCAAAGTCGTGGCTCGAGGACCCTCGGGTGACCCGCAGCACCCGACCGCACGTCCCCGCCGCGACGTCCCACGACGCCACCTCGTCCCTGCCCGCCGCGCACCACACCACGGGGCGCGCGTCGGTTCCATGTGCGCTCGGTTCCGTCGCGAGAACCAAGGCGTCGATGGGCGCCCGCGTCGGATGCCGCCACTCCGCCACGCGAGCGCCGAAGCGGAGATCCATCAGCGCCAGGCATCCCCGCGAGGTGCCCGCGACGAGCCACCGCGGGTCGAAACACGGCGTGTACGGGGATGACGGGTTCTCGTGTGTTCCCGATCCGCCTCCGTGTTCGGCGACGAGGGCGGATATTGTTCCCAGCTGTGAATCCCAGTTAACGCGAAACGCCTCTGAGTTTTTGGATCGAAGGTCCCAGCCCCTCACGCCGCCCCGCGCGGTGGAGTAGCACAGCGTCTTGACGCCCGTTCGGATCATGGCGGTGACCGCGCCTGATCCGCGTGATACCGTCGCGATCTCCGCCGCGCCCGTGTACCTCTCCACGCTGGGCGGCGCGCGGTGACGGCGCGATGATCGGCCGTCGCGGTCCGTCGACGTCGATTCCCCCCTTTGACTACCCCCGGATGGACCGCCGCGTTCAACGTACTCCACCCGCCACGCGTGCACGGATCCGTTGTCCGACGCGGACGCCACCGCATGATCACCCCCCCCGTCGTCCAACGACACCAGCGCGGTGACACGCCCGCCCTGGCTCGCGTACGTCAACCGTGACCGGAAAGAAACGTCCCGCTCCAACCGAGTGCAGTCCCAGAGCTTGCACTGACCGTCGTCGCCGCCGGAGACGACGAAGAGGCCGTCGGTGGACGACGCCAACGCGCGGACGGGCCCGCGGTGTTCCTGGAGGTGCGCGACGAGGACGCCGCGGGGTGCCCAGCGATCGCCGGGCGCGCCCGTCGCGAAGGAACCCGGGTCGGCGACGGAACCCTCGCGGCCATTCGCGGCGGGGGTGGGCGACCGCGCCGCCGCCGCCGCCGCGAGCGGTGACGCCGCGGGGCCGCGTACCGGCGCCTTATCGGACGTCTCCGTCCCGCTCCGTTCCGCGAGGTCCAGGCCCTTGGCCATCGCCTGCGTCAGCGCGTCGGTCACGCCGCCACCGAACGGCGCCTTATCGAACGGTGAGCGAGCGGCGGCGGCGGGCGGACCCGATTGGTCGACGAATTGGTGGCCGCGAAGAAGGCCCGATTGGTCGGGCCCGGGGTGTGTCCCTCCCGCGAAGGGGTGTCCATTCGGCGGGTGCACGAGCGCCGCGCCCGGCGGCACGAGCAGCGGCGACCTCATCCCGAACGTCGCCGCCCACGCGTCGCGGTCACCGCGCGCGTGCGCCGCCTGTAACGACGTCATCGCGTGTCCCGTCGAATATAACCCAGAGTCGCCCTCGTTCGTCCCGGGGGTAAGACCGTTACTAGTAACGCTCGTGCCTCCCTGCCCGGAGTTCCCGACGCCGCTCGTCCGGCTCGGTCCCGAAGGAGCTCGCGCGAACGGGCTCAGCATCCCCTCCAGCGGGTTGAGCGACCCTTCCTGCTCCACGCGGCTCCGGGGTACGAGCCTCGGATTCGGCGAGTACAACCCCGGGGATGAAACGGACGAGCCCCGGACGGAAGCCTCGGTGCTCGCGATGCGCCACGCGGCGGCATCCGGCGTGAGCCCCCCGGTGACGATGGACCGCTGCGTGACGGATGTATCGCCGGATGCGGCGCGAAAGGCGAGACCGGCGGCGAGGGTTCGTAAGTACGGCTCGAGCGCCGCGAGAACCGCCGCCTCCTCCTCCGACGAGTTCACGACGTCTTCATCTTCTCTCGTTTCTGTGTCCGACTCGTCCGACACGGAGTCGGTCCCTAAAGCCGTTTCCCCGGCCGTTTCCTCGGTCCCGGACGTCGTCGACGACCTCCACCTGTCGCGCAGGTCTTTGGCCTTGTCCGGAGTCGACTCCATTGGAGTCCCGTCTTGATGAGGGTAATTACCCAGGCCAGCCGCGGATGCCACCGCGGCGTCGAACGCGGCTCGCGACGGCGGGGGCCTCAGCGCCGCCCGCAGCGCATCCTCGTCGCCTATCACGTCAACCGCCGCGCAGACAGACCCGCTTAACCCCGCACTTAACCCGTCCCGCATGAACGGTCGCACGGCGGGGAGTAACAGCGCGAACGTATCCGCTCGGCCGAGGAATCTCGCGGCGGCGGAGAAGAAACGTCGAGCGGATTTTCGAATGGCACCCGCGGGGTGGCACAGCGCGGGCGCGGCTCTCTGCGCCGCCGCGACGACGCTGCGCTTCTGAAGGACGCTGCCGTTGCCTTCGATGTGTTGATTCGCTTCGAACGGCGGCGCGGGTTGGTTCTCCTTCTCGGGATGAGAGCGGGACGAATCGGAGCTCGGAGCTCCGACCATGTCTCCGAGGCACTTCAACGCCCACGCGACAACCTCGTCCGAGGAGTCCGACAGGCACCGCTCGACGCACGGGAGCAGGAAAGCCTCGCACGGCGCTCTACCCACGAACTTACCGACGTCCGCGATGTGCTCGAAGAAGGAGGCGCGGAGCGGCCACGCGCGGTCGTTGAGGCAGGTGATGAGCAGCGGGACGAAGAAATCGTTAGAGTCGGCGCGACCGAAGAACCTCGCGAGCTCATCCGCGCCCGATAGGAGCGCCGCGCGGGTCGCGGGACCGACGCCCTGCGCCCCAGGGACCGTCTCCGCGCGACCGGCGGGACGCGTGGGGGAGACGGTGGTCGCGGGAGCCGGCGAGGCGACGCCGGCGCGGGTGAAAAAAGTCGGCCTCTGAACCGACAGCCCCGGCCGCGCCGCCCTCGGCTTCTCCGCGGCTGCGTCGGCACCCTCGGCACCCTCCTCACGGGGTTCGGGCACTGCTCCGGCGGCGACGGTCGACGCCGGGGACGCGAACCCGAACGTTCCCCCCGGCGTCAACGAGCTCTGCCTGCTAACGGACGCGAGCCCGCCGAGCCCGCCCCCCGGGGCGCCGTCGGGGGTGAGGTAATCCATCGCCACCCCTCGGACGATCGCGCGGATCGCCGCGAGGTCCGCGTCGTACTCCCCGGCGCTCATGGCGGTCTGCTGCTGAGCATACGCGGTGAATTCACCGTCGTGTGAATCAACGGAAGCCGCGGAAACTTCTGGAAACTTCTGGAGAGAGAGCTCGGCGGCGAAATTCTTTTGCAAAAACCTCGCAGACGTCGTCGCCAGCGTGGCGAGCGCCGACGCGTACGCCACCCTCACGCTCTCCTCCCTATCCCGCGCCAGCGCTGCGAGCGCGGGCCAGATGAACTCCGGGAACACCTTGGCGTCGCTCGCCGGGAAGGTTTCAATCGCGGGGAGCGTCTGCGCGAGCGCGGCGACGGCGGCGGCGCGCACGATCGCGCTCGCGTCCCCCGCCATAGCCACGCAGAAGGGGACGACGAGCTGCAACCGCGCATCGTCGTCGGCGACGGACGCGCATCGCGCGAGGAGCGTGAGCGAGTCCCGCCGCGCGCCGGGACGCACCGCGCCGCGGACGCAGGAGCACACGACGGTCGCGACGAGCGCCGCGCCGGGGCACCGAGCGCCCGCCGCCGCCGCCGCTCGAAGCAGCGACGACGGCTCCTTCACCGACGCCTCCCTCGACGCCTCGCTCGTCGTCATGACACTCGGCACCCCCTCGGCACCCACGTTCGCGTCACCCACAGTCGCCTTGACCCGTTTTCGTCGCCATGTTCGCCGCCGCCACGTCGCGTCCCTCGCGTCAGTGTCGCGGACCCACCTCCCAGAGTCAAAGTGCGACCAGCCGGAGCCCCCGTCGGCCCAGTCCCCGTCCCACCGCCACCCCGGGGGCGGGCACGACGCATCGGCATCCTCGCGGCCGCGCTCGCCGTCCAGCCCGTCGCCGTGCGCGGGCCGCCACGGCGCGCCCGGGTGCTCACGCAGCTGGTTCTCACGCACAGTCTCCCACGCAACCTCGGCGACGACCCCGCGGGAGGCGGGTGGTCCAGACGAATGCTTCGATTGAAATTCCTTTGGTTCGCTCGACGGATGGGTCGGAGGGGTGAAGAACACGGACTGGTCCATCGTGCCCGACGCGGCGAACGCGTCGACGTTTGGTGGGTCGGATCGCGATCGGTTCCGTTCGTCGTCGTCGTCGCCTTCCGTCCAGAAGTTTCCAGAAGTTTCCAGAACTCGGGTCGTCGCCGAACCGCTCGCGCCACCGGCGGAGGACCCGCCGACACCACCCGCCTGCTCGTGCACAGCTGTGTCGGCACCACCACCCTCGGCACCCTCGGCACCCTCCCACTCCTCGCGAACGATGGCATCCATCAGATCGGGGAACGCCCGCTGGACATCAAACGCCGTTCCGTCCGCGCCCCTCGTGGCCAACCCGGCGCATAAATCGTGCAAATCGTCGAAATATGCGGGAAACCAACCCCTTTTAGTCCACTCACCCAAGTACTCATTCGCACCCAGCCTTAAACTTGGGTCCCGATTCGTCATACTCAAGATGAGCTCACGCGCGTGTACGTCGTCCACCTGGTTCAGCTGCGACGTCGGATTGTGCGTCCCGCGACGAAACGCTAGCAGCTGCGAAAGGTCGAACAGAGCGGCGCCGTCGAGGAAGAGCTCACCGAGGACGCACCCGAGCGAGAAGACATCCGCCGCCTCCGTGACGCCACTCATCGTATTACTCGTGTTGTACACGTCTGATTGGTTATCCTGAGCGCTGGGTCCTCCATTGTTGTCTACATCTCTGAAGCGTTCCGGGGCGACGTAGCATCGCCGGCGCCCGCCCGTGTCGAAAAAGTAAGAGTAATCCGCGGGGTTATCCGCCGGTAGCGTGGGCGGTTTGAACGAGGCAAAGTCCGCGATGAACGCCCAGCCCCACGAGGTCATCAGGACGTTCTCGGTTTTCAAGTCCCCGTGCGTCACACCCCGCGCGTGCGCGTCCGCTAGGCCGTGGAGGAGCTGGTAGCATATCCAACGTTTCTGTACGTGCTGGAGAAAGGGGCGGGTGGATATGCGGTCGTAGAGGGTGCTGTGCGCGTACTGTCGCATGAGGAAGACGGCCCTTTCGGTCTCGAGCTCGCGCTGGAAGGGCCACGCGTGCGGGTGCGCCGGGGGGGGATGGAGGAGGGCGTCGCGGATCTCGCGAAGCCGTCGCTCGTGCCGAGCGACGACGTCGGGATTTAGCCCTCCGCCCGCGCCCGGTGCGCCGCGCTTGAGGTAGACCTTGACCACCACCAGGCCGCCCTGGCCCTCCTCGTGACGCGTCAGGTACGTCTTGAGGAAGCGCCCGCCTGGGTCGCAGGGAATCGGGGGAGGAACGGACGCGGTCAGCGGGACGGGGACACGCATTTGAACGAATGCCGGTGGATCTGGGTGGTGCGCGGGGCGCGTTGGGTGGTGGGCGGTGGCGCGATTGGGTCTCACCTCCGAGGCTGTCCTTGTAAACCAGCGAGGGGACATCGCCGGCGAGCAGCTCACCCGGCTGGACCCGCGCGGGGGCGGCCAGCTGGTTACCCATGCCGCCGGGCCCCTTGTTCTGTCCGAGGCCGCCCCGGTTTCGTTGTTATTCTTTATTTTCAGAGGCTCGCACATTGTTAGCAGCGCACAGGGGAAGAGTGACATGACCGGGTGGCCGCCCAGATCCGTCGGAGAGGTGGTGTGGTACACCGCGAGCCTCGGCATCGCGTACGCCGCGCTCACAGCCGCCAGGGAGGCATTCCGTGAGAGACCCCCGCCTAAACAGAAGCGGTGAACGTAGGGTAGGATGACACGCGAAGATTTCGCCCCGGGTTCTCAGATGCCGCTCTCGGGGATACCGGCCGAGACGGTGGCGGCGGAGAGGCGGCGGCGCGGGGAGGTGCAGATATCCCCCGGTGTTTGGATGCCAGTGCTCGGCCTCGGCACGTTCAAGATCCGCGGCGAGGACGCGACGCGGGCGACGTACGACGCGCTACAAAGCGGATGCAGACACATCGACACCGCATCATGCTACCGCAACGAGACGGAGATACGACTGGGAATCGACCTGTGGTTGATGAGCGAACGCAGCGAGGAACGCGTACACGAAGACAAGGTCGAGGAGGAGATACCAATTGGTCAATCGCCAAGCGCAAGCGCACCCGTACGGCCAAACACCGAGGACCGAGTGTTCATCACCAGTAAGCTAGCGCCGAACGAGATGGGCGAACGACACGCCGCCGTCGCACTCGAATCGATACACGCGCGGCTCAATACACCCGCACAGACAAAGGAACCGTTAGACCTCGCGCTGATCCACTGGCCGGGCAAGTCCAAGACACCTCCGACATCCCCGGCGAACCTCGCCGCGAGGAGAGAAACGTGGAAGTTTCTCGAACAATCGCTTCAACAAACGGATGTTCGCGCCATCGGCGTGAGCAACTACACCAGCGCTCACCTTGCCGAGATGAAGGCGTACGCGCGAGTCATGCCGGCGGTGAACCAGGTTGAGTTTCATCCCCGGTGCCAGCAGCGCGAGCTCCGGAAGACGTGCGAGACGATGGGTATCGGGCTCGTCGCTTACTCCCCTCTGGGCTGTGGCGAGTTGTTGAATGACGAGAGGGTTCTGCGCTGTGCAAAGGCGCTGGGTGAGGCGATCGGTGGCACGGTATCGCCGGCGCGGGCGCTCATAGCCTGGTCGCTACGGCAGGACGGTGTGGTGGCCGTCGTCGTCAAGTCATCCGACGGTGAACGGATCGGTGAGTTTATTTTCATCTTTATACGCGCAATTAGACTGACGTCGTTGTTGTTTTTTAAACAGCCGCGAACGTGGGTTCCGAGGGTTTCAAAGCCGCGGCGAGGCTGGCGTCGCTGAGCGGTGGGATGTTCGATGAGCTGGACGAAATGGACGACGACACGCACTACTGCTGGAACCCATCCGTCGTGAGATAGATGATCAGACGATTACCAAATGTAAACGGTTTTCATCAGCTCTGGTCTCTAATAATTTAAGGTTTACACCACGCCGCCTATCATGATGATCGATCGCCTCACCACCCGCATTGCTCCATGAAGTCTGAGATCATCGTGTTGAAACAAATCCACTTCAAATTCACGGACGGGTCCTCGTGCGAGTACATCACCGCCCACTGCGTCTTCGGGTCATATTTGAGCGTCAGGTTGCGGGCATTTTCAAACTCTTTCATACCCTTTCGACGCACCAGGTCGTCCAGGTTCGTCGGGTCGAACCTGTACGCCTTGACCTTGTCGAATTCCCCGTTCGGCCCGAACGGTGTCTCCTCGACGATCTGTATGAGCCACCTTTCACCGCGTTGGCCCCTGTTGCGGACTTCGAGGAATAGGTCCTTCATCGGTCCTTTGTCCTTCTCGAGCAAGTCGACGAGCCTGTTGAGGAGGAAAGTCTGCTCCCCTTCCTCGTTCCTGCGTTCATGAGGGTTGTACGGCCTGTCTCGTCTCTCGTATGTACGTCCCGCGCGCGCCCGCTGCTCCTCGTGTCCACAGACGTCCCTGTGGGGCTTCATGCACTCCTTGCTGCAGAACCGGCGCTTACCGCATCGCCTGCAGCAGATGCGGGACGGTTTGCCGCACGGGAACTCCCCGCCCGTGCGCTCGCAGGCGGGTCTGTCGCAGCACTCGGGCTTCAGGTTGATGGACTCCTCGTCGCACCAGTCGACGTCGTACAGCGTCACGTTGAACCGCCCTTTGTCTTCAAGCCACCCATCGACGCGCGCGGTTCGCCCGTTGAGCGCGGATCTGGACTTGATGCCGGTCAGCATCACCTCGCAGCCCACGTACTCGAGCATCGCGACGTCCGACATCTTCCCCGGCGTATATGAAGAGTGGAGAGAGAGAGAGAGAGAGAGAGAGAGAGAGAGAGAGGTACGCACGATGGCGCTCGGCAAAGTTTTCAACATCGGCAGATCGGCTTCGAAACCAAGCTCATCGCGATCGCTCAGGTTTTGAGCCGAGCGCTGCAGCACGCGAGCGCCACTTCGGAAGCGCGGACGTACCCGCACCGGACACGAGACAGTCGCCGGGATGAGTGACGCCGAGGTACGTTCGATTAACCCGGTCACCGTCGCGCCGACCCGGCCCGCCCCGCGATCGCACGCGACGCGACTTGCAAGATGCGGCGGCGCCGAGGGTTTTTTCAGTCTCCCGCCCGTACGGGCGGACGTCGCGCTCTCATCTCGAACCCCCCGCTGACCCCGCGCTCCACTTTCTCCCCGTGCCAACCGACAGGTGGATTTCGATCCCACCCTCAAGAAGAAAAAGAAGAAGAAGGTCGTGCTCGAGGACGAGGATGGCGTGGAGGCCGCGACGGAGAACATGGACGGCCTGAACGTGGACGACGAAGGCTTCGGCGAGAAGAAGAAGAAGAAGAAGTCCAAGGACAAGGACGCCGACGCCGACGCCGACGCCGACGAGGACTTCGGCAAGAAGAAAAAGAAAAAGAAAAAGAAGGACATGGACGACGAAGACGACGACGAGGACGACGCCGACGAGGCTACCAACTCCGGCAGCGGGCTCCCGTGGGACGGCTCCAACCGCGAGTACCACTACGACGAACTCCTCGGCCGAGTCTTCGGCATCTTGCGCGAGAAGAACCCGAGTTTGTCGGAGAAGACCAAGACGATCATCAAGCCCCCGCAGGTGCTTCGCGAGGGCACGAAGAAGACGGTGTTCGCGAACCTGATTGAGATTTGCAACGCGATGAACCGATCGCCCGAGCACGTCATCCAGTACATGATGGCTGAGCTCGGCACCTCGGGCACGCTGGACGGCACGCAGCGTCTGATCATCAAAGGACGGTTCCTGCCCAAGGTATTCGAGGGTGTCCTGCGCCACTACTTCATCGACTACGTCATCTGCAACCTGTGCAAGAGCGCGAACACCACGCTAGATAGGGACAAGGCGACGAGGCTTTCCATCTGCAAGTGCAACGCGTGCGGAGCGTCCCGCTCGGTGTCGGCGATCCAGAAGGGTTTCCAGGCTGTGCAGAGGGGCGAGCGTCGCAAGGCGCGCCAAGCCGCCTAAACGGCGTAGCTACCTAACCACCACACTTAGCCCTTGTCACTACCTACTAATATCTACCTTCACAACTACGTTAAAGCTAAGATGACGCCTTCTCATCGAGTCACGGAAGCGCCGGCAGATCCCAAAGACACAATCAAAATCCCCATCACTTCCAACGAGCCCGGGACCTCCCCTAGACACAACAACCCCCACGTCGCCGCGAACACCACCGCGAGGTACTGCACCGGCGCCACCGCGGACGCGGGCGCCCTGCCCAGCGCGGTCGTGATGCACATCTGCGCCGTGAACCCCGTGACGCTCGAGAGGATCCACAGAGCGGCGATCTCCGCGACGTTCGCGCCCATAGGTAACATGTCACCTCCGTTCATCACCTCTGTCGCGAGCGCCAGGAGGGACATGCCGCCTATGCAGAACGCGTTCGTGTACCACATGATCGTCAGCGGGTGTTCCTTCTTGATGCGTTCGCCGTCGACGCCGCGCGAACCCCCGCCGCTGTGCAGCCCTCCCGACAGCGCTCGGATGATGATCTTCGACATGCCGCCGAGCACCGCCGTGGCGCCCGCCGCGGCGACGCCCACTCCGCTCAGATGCCTCGAGCGCGTTGCCCCGAACACAAACGTGGGCTGGACCACTAACACACCGCCGAACGCGCACACGGGTATGGCGCACCAGATGGCCCAGTGCGGCTTCTCGCGGAGGATGAGTGAAGCGCCCGCGGCTGTGACCAGGGGCGAGATGAAGGTGGTGACCGCCGCGTCGGCTAGCGGGAGGTAGGCGCTGGTGACGAAGAAGGCGTAGATGGCTGACATGCCGATCGCGCCGCGGAGGCACAGCGCCGCGCGCCTCTCCCCCAACGGGTTCGCCACCCCGCCTTTGTACCAGAGCAGCCCGGAAATCACGAAGGCCATTCCGAGTATCGCTCGGCCGAGGACGACGTAGTGGATGGCGACGCCCCTGTCGTGGAGGAGCCTCGCGCCGAGGGCGGTGAGCGACGATGCGAGGACGCCGCCGGCGTACATCGCGACGGCCGAGGCCGGGGTCGCGTGCGTGTCCTCCGGCGCCGCCGGCTTCGACGTGGAGGTTTCGTGTTTATTCGCGTCTCGGGAGACGAGAGGCGCGGTGTCGTCGTCCACGTCCGCGTCCGTGTCGTCATCCTCGGCACCTTCCTTGCTCGATGTCCCGGCGGCGACGATCGTGAGCTCGATGTGCGACTCGCCTCCATCGCGCCCGACGCCCCCCCGCGGGTTCGACATGCGCGTACAGCCTCCTCCCGCGCGACCCGATCTGACGATACGGTGCCCACACAAACGCAAGAGAGCCGCTCCGTCACAGCACAGGTAAATAAACACAGTTACATACATACAGTCGTCTACCAGTCTACGCTCCCACGTCCCGTGGGGCTGCTCTCTACTCGTACTTTTCCTCCGGCACGTCGCACGACGCGAACGCCCCGTCAGGGTGCTCCACGCAGTGCCACTTGTCGTCGTCGCCCAAAGATTCAGCCACGTACGCGGGAACTTTACGCCATTTTCCGCACGAGTCGCACGCGATCCACTCGTCGTTCGCGGCGCCGCCAGCTGTGCTTCGTACCCCTCCAGCAGATTGACCTCCTCCCCCGACAGAAGCCCCGCCTCCTACCGCAGATGCGGCTCCGCTCTTCTTCTTCCCCTTTTCGTTCTTGGCGCGTTCCGTCTCCTCCGCCGCGAGCTTGAGCATCCGTTCCCTCGCGCCCGGCTGCGGCGTCGGTCCCCATCGAACCGTCTGCATGCTCAGCTGCAGCGTCTCCTTGCCGCCGTCGTCGTAGTACACCTCGTGCTCGCCAGTCTCCGTCTTGTAGGACGCCACCGTGCCGCCGTAGAAGGCGCCGTCGCCCGGCCAGAAGATCTCGAGGTGCCTCCCAACCGACGCGTCACCGGTTAAATTCCCGAGCGTTCGCAGCCACTTACCCATAGTCTGGTCCAGCTTGTAGGACCCGACGGCGACTAAGCGGAGGGACTGACGCCACTTCTTGGCGGTACCTTTACCACCCAGGCGCTCAAACTCCGTCGCAGGGACCGTGAACTCGGCCATGACACCCGGCGTCGACGGATCGCGAGGGGCGGCGTAACGCACGAGCTCCTCGCCGCGTTTTCCACCAGGGAGCAAAGCGCCTCGCATGCCGCCGCAGCCCACGGGTAAGGGCGGCGACGCCATCATCATCCCGCCGTCATCCGGCGGGGGATCCGGGACCGTCCCGAAGGGTTCGTACTTGGTCGGGAGCCATCGCATGGTTTGCAGGAACAGGTGGCATCGGAACTCGGAGCCGTCGAGGAAAGAAACCTCGTGCTCGCCGGTGGCGACGACGTAGGAGACAACCTCGCCGACTCGCCAGCTCGTTCCGCCCTGCTTCTCCATCTTCTCGCTGCTCTTGATGGACCTCGCGGCGTCGGGGTTTAAGATCTCGAGCTGGTACCCCACGGACGCCTTACCCCACGTGGCGCCGCGGCGCTGGAGCCAGCCGCCGATGGGCGTCTCGGGGGGCGCGTCGGTCCCACCGTAACACACGTGGGTCTTCCACTCGGTTAAAAGTTCTTCACTCGGTGAGGGTACGCCCGCCCGGGTGAAGAACTCGTGGAGCGTGAGGTACTCGTGCGTCGGGCCCGTCGGCGGCGCGGGCGGCGGCGGCTTTGATCCCGGTTTCTGATCCGCGGTGGGAGGCTCGCCGTCCGCCGCGGGCTCCGGAGTCGCTTCCGGAGTAGGTTCAGGCGGCGGGTCTGGAAGTGGCACCGCAAACTCCTCCCTCCCCGACACGCATCCAGCCGCGAAATGCGCCTCGAACCCGTTGAACACGACGGGCACGGGCGTCGCCTTGACCACCTGCGATGACTCCACCTCTGCGGACACGTCCTCCTCGTGGTCGCCGGGCTTGGGCTTGTTCGCCGCGCCGGGCTTGGGTTTCTTCTTCTTCTTCTTCTTGGGCTTGGGCGCGTCGCCGTCACCCGCCTCGCCATCCGCCTTGCGCTTCTCGCCGATTTGGTTGGGGGAGTCAGTGACGGTCGCCTCGGCACCTTCCCCTTCCGTCGTGGGCGGCGCCGGGGGAACGAACGGTGTCCTGACCTCCGCGACGCCCCCGCCCTCTCGACGCGGCGGCGGAACCTCGACCCCGACTTCGATCTCCTGCAGCCACAGCCTGGTGTTCTCCTTCAACTTGACGTGCCTGGTGAGGCCGGGGACGAACGGCCTGGACCACGCGAGCACGTCGCGGAAGTCGCACTTGAGGTTCGCGCACGCCTCGTCGAGTGTCTCGTTGTCAGCCGTGTAGTACGCGCGAAGACCGTCGCTCCCTTCCACGGCTTGTTCCCCTCGCGGCGGCCCCGTGGGCTGCGTCGGTTCGGGCGCCTCCGCTCGTGCCATCTGGGACGGATCGAAACGTAAACCCCGGCCGCCCTTCGTCCCCTTGGACTTACTCTTACCCCCGCCGGACGACCGCTTAGGGTTAACCGCTCCCTCGCCTGCTTGCGCCGCGGTGGGCTTAGCCTCGGGCGCCAGCCGCGGGGGAACACCGTCGGGCCAGCGGGTAGTCTGGAGACAGAGATAGATCCAGTCGCGATTACCATCCGCGTACATGATCTCGTGCTCGCCGCTGTCCGCCTTGTACCCGGTCACCTCCGCGGCGTAGAAGCGCTCGTCGTTCGGGACGCTCACCTCCATGGCGCGGCCAACCACGGAGTCGCGCCAGGCTGCGCCGATCTCTCGTAAAAAACGACCCACGGGGACGCCGCTCTCCGCGCTACCCACGGCGTCGTCGCCGACGTAACGCAACGACTGGCGCCACTTTCGCGTGCTGCCCCTGCCGCCGAGCCTCTCGAACTCAGTCGCCGGGACCGTGGAAGATGAACCGTCATCCTTGGTGTACTTGACCTGCTCGTCGCCGCGTTTGCCGCCGGGAACCAACGACCCGACCAACTCTCCGCACTGCACCTTGACGTCGTGCGCGGGCATGACACCCTCCGTCTGATCCGCGGCGGCCGTCGCCGCCGCGGCGGCGTCGGCGTCGGCGTCGAGCTCGAGCTCGGGCGTCGGGATCGTCAGCCGCATCGCCGCGAGGTCGACAGCCTCCGGGTACTTTTCGCTCCTCTTCAACGAAATCTTCGCGGCGCGCTCCAGGGAACAAACCGCCAGCACGAAACCCAACGCCTCGCCGAGGGTGTCGTGCTCCCACCGGGTGCGAGTGGCGTCCAGCGTCGGCTTGGGTCCAGCCCTGGCCATCATCACCTTGAGCTCCGCGGCGCTCACGCGCGTCCCGTCGGGCTCGATCGCGTCCCGGGCCCGGAGCAGCCGGATGATCAAATCCTCCATCGACTTCATCGTGGCGTCGCTCACGTCGCCGCCGTGAGGAGCGTCGTAGCTCGACGCCGTCTTACCCACGCTGCGAAAGTCGGACGCCGTGGCGGAGAGTAAGTGCACCGGTATGCCCTCCGTGCGACGGAGTAAGCGCTCGGCGCGGATCTGCTCCTGCTTCCGCTGCTCCTCGTGCTCCTTGGCCTCGTCCTCCGCTCGCTTCTTTTCCCGTTCGCGATCCTTCTCGATGTTTCGCTCCAACAACGGCCTGACGCGCTTGAACATCTCAGCCATGATCGCCTCGCGCTCCGTGGGGTCGATGTCCTTCTGCCTCAAGCCCTTGAGTGGACGCCCGAGGACCATGGGCTCGTCACTGAACTCGTCGTCGCCCCGGGATTTCTTGTCAAAGTTAATCCCCGCGTTTTCAGCGGCGAGCCGGGCGAGGTTGAGCTCCTCGCGCCGGCGCCGGCGCTCAGCCTCCGGGTCCGCATCCGTCTGCGGTGCCTGTGCCTGTACCTGCGGCTTGGGCCCGAGCCACAGCCTGGTGTTCTCGAGGAGGTAGGCTTTCTGCGTGAGGCCCGGGAGGTCGTTTTTGTTCCAGTTCAGAAGGTCCTTCGGTTCCAGACCGTTAAGTTGGGCGATCTCGTCGAGCTTCTGGGACCCCGCGGTGAAGTAAACCTTGACGCCGGCGATCGTGAGTGTATCCCCGGGCTGCGGGTCCATCTCCTCGATCTCTTCCTCCCACGACGATTGGCCGTTCGATGCGCTGCCTGGAGTAGCTTCTTTCTTCCGTCGGCGCGCGGCGGCGGCGGCGTCCTTGCGCTTGGGTCCTTCCTGCCGGAGCAGAAAGTGTACGAGGTCGGTAAATGTTGCGTGCGCGAGTGGCTTGCTCCTGCCGTTCGGCGTGGGATCCAGCGGGAGCTCGATCTCGTGGTCGCGTTCCTCGATCCACGCGTCGGTGAGCGCCACTTTGGCGCCGATGGTCCACCCGGCAGCCTCCTCCGCCTCCTCCCCGCCCTCCTCTAAGCGCCGTTCCTTGGCCCACTTCACGCACTCCTCGGAGCATCGGATGAAGCACGCCTGCGCCGGGTGCCGCTGACCGAGCGCCTGGAACCGCTTGCACTGCCCGATGATCTCCGCGCCGTTCGGCAGGTGGTCCTCGCAGTACGCGTGGACGCAAGCCTCGCAGCGGAAGAGCATGCCGCCCACGGCGGCGGCTTTCCGGCCGCACTCGTGGCACGAGTGGTGCGGGCACGCCCACCGCGTCGCCTTGGCCAGCTCGTGCTGCGTCACCCCGATGCACTCCGCGTGGACGCTGACTGGGCACAGGTCGCAGCACACGATGTCGCCGCCGTCCCAGCAGTGCTGGCAGGTGAAGCTGTGCCCGTAATCGCGGCCAGCCACCTGCGCCCGCCCGCGCTTCTCCGCCTGAGCTTTCTTCTTCGTCTCCCGGGCGAATACGCTCTGCTCACCCTCTTCCAGGGAATAGTTGTTAGCCTTGAGCACGGTGTGGCCGTCCACCTCGATCGTCGTCTTGGTCCGGGACCGCTTAGTGGTCAGAATCTGCGCCTGGAACTCCGCGGCGATGTCCTTCATGCTCTGCGCTTTCTTGGCAGCCTTGGAATCCTCCTCTGACGCTGGTTGGGTGTCGCCGGCGTGAGCAGCGTCCCTGAGCTGCTCGGGTAAAACGTAGGTGGATATGGGCGCAGCCTCAGCCTTCCCGTCCGCAAAGTCGGCGACGGTGTGTTGCACCTCCGACTGCAGGTTCGCGAGCTCCTTCCGCCGGTCACCGCCCGAAGGGGTCCTATCCATCAAAATCTCTAAATCTTTATCCGAAGGGGGCTCGCCGGCGTCCTTGGAGAAGATTGCGTCGACGCCGAAGCGTAACATGCCGTAGAGGTCGTTCTTGTCCGCACCCTCCATGTTCTCCGCCTGCTTGGTGCTGCCCCGTGACACCATCTGCTCCAGGAAGAGTTTCTTCTCCGCGCGCTGCTGCATTCGCTCCTCCACGGTGCCCGCGGTGACGAGGCGGTACACGTGAACCGGCTTCTTCTGACCGATTCGGTGCACTCGCGCCATAGCCTGCGTGTCAACCTGTGGGTTCCAGTCCGAATCGTACAAAACGCACGTGTCCGCGGTCTGCAAGTTGACCCCGAGGCCGCCCGCCCTGGTGGACAGGAGGAACGCGAACATCGGGGAATTCGGTCGGTTAAACGCGGCGATGTCGATGGACCGCTGGACTCGGTTGGTGCTCCCGTCGAGCCGCGCGAATTGGTACCCGCGGAGGGTGAGAAAGTCGCTCAGTATGTCCAGCATCGACGTGAACTGCGAGAACAGCACCACCCGATGGCCTTGGTCCTTCAACCGCGTCAAGATACGGTCCAGTACCGCGAGTTTACCCGAAGCCTCCACCAGTTCCTCCACCGGGACTCCATCCTCCGGAACGTCCGTCCCGGCGAAGAGGTACGGGTGGTTGCAGCACTTGCGTAACTGCATCAACAGCGACTGAAGCTTCTTAAACTCCCCGGCGTTCTCCTTCTTGGTGCTAACGGCGCCGGCGTTGTTAGTTGCACCCTCGTCGGCACCCTCGTTAGCACCCTCGGTTCCGGCTCCGCCTCCGGAAGCTTTTTTCAACTCTGCGGCTTCGATCGACGTCAACGCGCCGCTCTCGCGCATCAACAGCCGGCGGTACCAAAAAGTCTGCGCGGGCGCGAGCGGGCACATGATCTTGGTCTCCGTCTTCTCCGGAAGTGAAACCTCCACCTCGCCCTTGACACGTCGAAGCACGAATGGCTTCATGAGGTAATGCGCAAAGTCGAGTCGCTCCGCGTCAACCTTGTGCCCACTCGTGCCCAGGTCGAAAGCTTCGTCAAACGCCGAGGACTTGGTAAAGACGTCTGGGTGCAGGAACGAGAGGATGGCGTACAGCTCGTGCAGGTTATTCTGCACCGGAGTCCCGGTCAGTAAGAGCGTGTGCTGCCTGTGCACCCTGGACAGGACGCTGTGCGCGGCGGTGTCCTCGTTCTTAACCTTGTGTCCCTCGTCGAGGATCATGGTCCGCCAGTACACCTTCTGGGACAGCGTCAGGTTAAACGTGGGGTTGCACGCCATCTCGTACGTCGTCACCGCCACGTCGTACGACGCGACGTTCATGACAACCTCCTTGCGCAGACGTTGTCGCTCGCCCTCGTCCGTGGAGTGCAGCCGCACTACCCGCAACTTGGGGCACCATTTTTGCAACTCGTCCATCCACGACGACAACACCGAGAGCGGGCAGATGACCAGGTGCGGGCCGTCCACGCCTCGTATCTCAGAAAGCGCGGCGAGGAAAGAGATGGACTGGAGCGTCTTACCGAGTCCCATCTCGTCGGCGAGGATGCAGCTGCACCCGTCGTCGAACATCCGGACGAGCCACCGGATACCTTCCAGCTGGTACTCCCGCAGCACGGCTTTGATCGACTCGGGCTGGTTATCCACGGGCACTAAGATCTTCTCCGAGGGCTTGTACGCGTCGGAAACCTCCTCCAGTTTATCCAGAACCTTCTTCTCCACGAACGGCGCCAAGGCTTTGGCGTGCCTGTGGAGGTAACTGCCGCGTTTCGCCGTCGCGAGCTCGATTTCTTTTTCAATCATCTTGTTGTGCCGAACCGTCGCTTGCTCCTCGTCCGTCTTCTTACGCGGTCCGTACGGCTTGCGCGGACCGTAAGGCTTGCGCTTCTTGACCTCCTCGAACACGTACGAGGTCCGTATTGCACCCGCGCCGTCCACGTCCTCCTGGTCCTTATTGAGCTCCTTGTCGAACACGGACGGTTCTCCAGACGCCATGTCATACGCGTTTGACCGCAGCACGGGTTCCCCGTCGATCATGACCACCCGCGCCTTGGTCTTACGTCCCGAACGCCTCGCCCCCGCGCCGAGTGCCTCTTGGAGGACTTCCGGTGGGATCTCCTCCAGGGTCTTTTGGTCGATCGGTCCCGCTGAGTCTTCGTGTAGACCCTGGGTCTTCACGAGAGCCTTCTTCTTCGCCTTTTGGTTTTGCTTTTGGGTAGCCGCCTCGGGCTTCTCCTCTGTCGGGCCCTCGGGCGGCGCGTCCGTGTCCATCGGCGCTGGGTTCTCAGCCGCCGCCTCGGGGCTCGTATCGCGCGGCTCCTTCTTCGTCTGGGGGTGGGGTCGTGGTGAGTGGGGATGGAGGCGTCAGCGGCGGGTGCGATTTTTTTCTCAGATGATTGGAAAAAACGGGTTGTTTTGGTTGTGGTTTTGGACTGGACAGCTGGAATTGGGGACGGGGAGACGGGGGACGGGGGTGCGGCGGCGGCCGCGCGCGGGCGCGGGCGCCGAACGTTTCCGTCGCGCTCTTGTGCTCCATATTAGGGACACGTCCGGGGGACTCACCTCGTCGGGTTCGGGCTTGGGCGCGTCGACGCGCGCGGTCGCGCGCGCGGGCGGTCGCGCGTCCCCTGGCGTTGGGTCAGGGTCAGTCCTTCCCTCGCGCGCGGATGGGGTCGTCGCCGCCGGCGCGGGCGGGGCGCGCGCTTCGCCCGCGTCGCCCGCGGACACGGAAGCGTCGTGCATCGGCTCGTCCTTGACCTCCTCCTTCGTCGCGACGGGCGTCGGGGCGGTCGCCGGCGCGGGCGCGGCCGGCGCGGACCCCGAAGTTGGCGCGAGCTGACCTGGTGGTGGCGCGAGCCCCGCCGCGGCGAGCGCTGCGGCCATTTGATGGGTACCCTGCGCTTGCGCGAGGAGCGGGTTGGCGAAGACGTGTCCCGCGCCTTGGGCCGCTGCCGGGTTCATCATCATCGCCATCATGGTCTGCATCATCGCCGGGTTCATCGTCTGCTGCGCCATCACCATCTGCGCCATCTGCTGCTGCTGCTGCTGCGCCATGACCGCCGCGCTCATCGCCGTGTACTGCGAGGCGCTCATGCCGCCAAGCGCTGCGGCCCGCATCGCCGCCTGCTGCGTCTCCATCAGCCGCGTCGCCTGCGTCTGCGCATCCTGCTGCGCGCGTATCGCCTGCGCCATCGCCGACATCGGGTCGCTCGTCGGCAACCCGGAGTTCGGGGCGTTCGGGTCGGGCGAGTCGCCGCGCCCCGGCCCGGGATCCCCACCGGGAGCGCTCATCTCTCACCAGAGCTTTCTTGGGCGTCGAACACAGCTGTGTCGCAGATGAAATGCGACCGGGACCTCGTCACCGTGTGTGTCGCGTCGGGGTCGCGCCGCCTCGCGTCGTGGACCGCCGGAGAGTCGGTAGGCAGAGGCGGGATGTGAAGGCGGTTCGGGGCGCGCGCTCGTGCCTTGGGACGAGTCGCGCGTCGCCGGATTGTGTCTGATCTCCCCGTCGAAAAAGTCCTTTTCTCGCGACCAAGAGTTGAGGGTGAGGGCCGTGGCTCGGACCTTCTTGGCGCGGATGTTCGTATTTCGTATTTGTTTCCAACCGATTTGCCCTGTGCGAAACCCGAAAACAAAGGGAAAAGTTCTGTGCTTGTATGCGCATCGTTCCTCGAAAATCGCCAATCCGCAGATTCCAAAATATCCAGACCTCCAAATGCGTGCGTGGCCTCTCTAGTGCTATCTGAAAAGACGAGCTTCGCTTCCGTCGAGGCCACTGCGTAGTGGAGGGTGGTACCGTCCGGCACCGGCGGACGGTTGGTCAGTGGTCGACAAGGTGAGGATACCGCCTCTGCCTGGCTCACGGCGCACACGAAACCCGCCGAAGCCGCACCCGCGTCGCGTCACAACCCGCGCGTCCTCCGCCCGAAATTGAGCCCCCGGGAAAGAAAACAAGGCTGATTTTCCGAGGATCCCCGTCCGCACCACCCGCGCTTCGACTGACCCACGCGCGTCCCCATCGTCCCACCAGGCGTTCGACCGAACGGTAAAGAAAAGTTCGGGAAATAAGCAGCGGTGATAAGCATGGCGGTGCGCGCCCGTGACCCCCGAGCGTCCGTAACCCGGGCAGATCTGTTGTTGAATCGCGCGCCAGTGCCAATTCTCCCCGCCCACGTTCTCCCTCCCCGCGTTAAAAAACTGACGTCCGAACCGAACGCTCCCCCTGATGCATACGCGCAGAATTGGGCCGACGAAGACGCGAACCACCTTCCGAGCATCCAGGGTTTCTTCCCCGGCTCACCGGTACGCGGCGGCGCCTTCCAAGGCGCCGGTCTCTCCCCACCCGGTGGAGGGCACCATCATGGATTCTCACCGCCAGGCGGAGGCCTCGGCGGATTTCAACACGGATTCCAACCACCGCCGGGCATGGACCCACGGTTCGCCCAGCAAGGACGGCACCCGCCAAACTACTCCTTCGGCACCGGCGTTCCCAACGCCAACGACCAAGGCCCGCCGGGCGGCGGCTACCCCGGCGCGCCCATGCCGGGCTTCTCCAACTCAAGTCCGCACAAGTCCGCCGGGTTCCAGTTTGGTTCCGGACAGTCTCCGGACAGATCTTATCCGCAGTCCCCCGGCCACGGGCCGTCCCACTCCATCGGCTCACCCCCGTCCCCGAACAGGGGAGGTGCCAACTACAACGAGGTTCGAACCAATCGTCCGGCGATGCCCGTCCCGAACGCCCCGCCGTTCACCGCCTTCGTGGGTAACTTCCCGTACGAGTGCCCTCGCGAGGAAGTCGTCGGGCTCTTCACCGCCAACGCGTGCGCCATCGCGGACGTACGCATGGTCCGCAACCGCGATACCGACCGACCGCGCGGGTACTTCCTCGAGTTCGAAGACAAGCCGAGCCTTGAGCGCGCGCTGACGTTCGACCAGTACAACATGGGCGGGCGGCCGCTGAGGGTCAACGTCGCGGAAGGACGGCCGGATCGCGGGAATAAGTTTGGGGGCGGGGGCGGGTTCGCCGACCGCTACAACGAACGCGACGGACGACGCGGGGGCGGTGGGTTCGCGGACCGCTACAACGACGTTGGATCGCCAAAGGCTGCCGTTGGAGCTAACGGCGTCGGACCTAACCACGGCGGGAGCTTCGGTCGCCGGGAGGGTGGCGCCGGTTACCAGGAGGCTCGATCCGACCGCGGTCCCCGCGTCAGCGGCGGCGACAAATCAGCGGCGGCGTTCACCGGCGGCGGCTACCACGCCCCGCGCGGTGGCGGTCGCGAGCGACGGTCGTTCGATCGCGATCCGTCCGACGCGCCCCCGCCCGAGGGCAGGAAGAAGCTGGAGCTCAAGCCCAGGTCCGCCGACGCCGACGCCGTCCCCGCCGACATTCAATCCAACCCGTCCAAGCCCAACCCTTTCGGATCCGCGAAGCCCGTCGATACCACCGCCAAGATCGCGGAGGCTGAGCGTAAGATCCAGGAGGAGAAGGACAGGGTCAACGCCAAGGCTGGCGTCGTCGCGAAGGGCGAGGTGCCCGCGCCCAAGCCGCTGTCCAAGTCCGCGGTGCAGCCGGACGCCAAGCGCAGACCGATTTTGTTGGCGCCGGAGGCGGACGCGAAGATCGAAGCCACGAACGTTTTCGCGCTGCTGAACATGGACGATGAAGACGGCGACGACACGGACGGCGACGGGGAGGAGGATGACAAGGAGTAGGAGGATGCCGAGGGGAAGAAGGAGGATGTTGAGGGGAAGGAGGATGCCGCCGAGGAGAAGGAGGATGCCGGGGGGGGTAGCGGCGACTGTGAAACTTTGTATAAAAATAACTGCAAGAGCTTGGGTGGGTGGTGGGTGGAGCAAGACTCAGAGAGTACATTACGTGGGTGACGCGCGACTACTGCCGCGCAGCGCGGCGCATATAAACGACACTTTGCAATGCAGACGAGTACATACGATAAGCAGATACGTCAACTTCCTCAACCCATAAAAACTCTTATGAGACTAAAACTATTATACACGTGTCCAACACCTCCACTCGCCAACCCGGCGAGGACGTATAAGAATAGACGTACTCGTACACCGACGCGTCAACCGCGGCTGATCGGGTTGACCCGTCTGTGGCACTATTCGGCAATCCGAGATTCGATTTCCAGCTCAACTCCACTCCGTCTCGGGCATCGGCAAGCCCCTCTCCGAGTACCGCATCCTAGGTAAGTACCCATCGTTCGCCACCATCGTCTCCGCCACGTCAGCCACCGTCGCCAGGTCCACCAGCAGCGGCGTCGCGTCTAATAGATCAGTATCCGTCGGGTCGTCGATGAACGAACTAATCGGAAGAGCGTTCATGGGCTGAAACGCGTACGAGTGCGGTGAGTTGTCCAAAATGATGGTCCGCGCAAGCGGCCGCCCTAAACTCGTCAGGTCCTTGACGTAGTTACCCTGGAACGGGTAGCAGCTCTCGCGGAACAGCCTCCACCGGATGACGTTATGAACGTCCAACAGATCCAACAGCGGGTCGGCGTACTTCGCCAGACTCGCAGTGAACACGACAATCTCGTAGTGCTTGCCCATTGTCTCCATGAAGTAATCCACGAACGGCCGTTTGAGCACGTACACGTCAGTCAACGTCCCGGGGTCGATCTCTACCGGTATGATGTAGTCCGCGTTGGGTACCGGTTTGAACGACGAGTGCACTAAGGTTTCGTCGAGGTCCAAAACCAGACACGGCTTGCCCGACTCGGAATCGATCGGCGGGCCTATGAACGGTGGGCCGGTGTGCATCGCCGCCGCGAGTGGTCTTGGGTCGTGCGGGGGTATCGCGGACGTGTACGTTATCGGCTGTTTGGGATGGTAAAAGGGGATTTACGCGAGTGGGTCAGCTCCGGGGATGTACTTTAATTGTAGCCAGCTCAATTTCAATCGTCCGTCCGTCTGACGTTGGATTTGCGCGGGAGGATGGGAATTGGCGCGCGTGAGGGTGGGTCATCGGGGGTTTTGAAAGGGAATGTACTCACGTGAAGCTGCGTACTCCGCGTGCTTCGCTCGTCCGACGGCCGCATGCAGCAGAACAACTTGCCCAGCCATCCCCCACCCCCATTCGCGCGCCCCGATTGCGTAGGAGTCGGGCCCCCGGATTGTCGCCTGAACGATTGCGCGTTGGTTCTCGACCCGTACGCGGGCGGTGCGCCGCTGCTCGCCGCCGTCACCTGCGTGATGACGCTCGCGGCGTTCGGCATCGGCGCCGCGTCCGAACCTCCGGCGCCGCCGCCGGAATACGAACCGCCGCCCTCGTCCCCGTCCCCGTCTCGTGTCCACATCGTCCGGCCGATTCTGGTCGGCGACCCCGGCGTCCGTGGGGCGGGAGGGATGGAGGGCAGGTCGTCATCGAGATCCACGTCCAGCGCCTGGAACGCGGGTTTCGTTGGGGTGGATTGCGGGTCCGTCGTCATCGTTGGCACAGACGACCCGATACGCTCCGTCCACTCCGCCTCGACGAGCGTCCCTGCTCGCGATGACAGTGCGGATTCAACACGGATGTCGAGTCAAACAAACAACTGTCGAGCACAACAAACCCAACGTCGCCACAATAACCATCGGGGGTGACGACGACGCGCTATGTTACGGAGGAGAACATTCGACGCGATCGCCGCGGCGACGCGCGCGAGCCGGCCATCGCATCGATCGCTCGCCACGTCATCCATCGTCGCGTCGAGCGCCGCCCCCGCCGTCGCGACCGCCGCGCGGGCTTCTGAACGACGTGGACGCCATCATCGAAGATCCTCACCCGCGATGTATCCCTTCGCGGTCGTCGGCGCGGCCGCCGCGGCCGCCGCGACGGGATACATCGCCGCCGTCACGGAAGAACCCGCGCGCGCGGATGCATCGAACCCGCCCCACCGAAAGCGCCCGGCCGTCGGATCCCTCCCGTACGACCGCGCGCAGCACGTCGCCGATTGGCTCGCGACGAAGGGCGCATCACTGACCGCCGTCGACGTCCTACCCGTGGACGCCGGTACCGCGCACGTCGAGGAGCACGGCATGGGACTCTACGCATCCAAGCGATCGTCTCCTTCGCCCGACCCTCCGGCATCATCCACCCGGGGCTTCTTCGGATCATCTGGATCGTCCGGGTCTTCTTCGGCGGTCACGCTCGCGTCCGTCCCGCTGGCCATGGCGCTCACGTCGAAGGCGTGCGCCGAGCACGAAGCCGTCGGCGAATGTTTCCGACACCTGATGGACGACGGCTCGATCGACGAGCGCATGGCGGTGATGTTGCTGCTGATACTGGAGAAGAGGCGGGGGGAACGATCGCCCGCGGCTCCGTACGTCGCGTCCATCCCGGTCACGTTTCACACCCCGCTTCACTACGGCGCCGACGAGTTAAAAGGACTGAGGGGCACGAACCTGCACGCGGCGACGTTGAAGCAGCGCGCGCAGCTCGATACGGTGCTCAAGGATTCCGTGCGTCCCGCGGGTGTGAAGCTGTTCAGGGCGTTGCGTTCGTACGAGAAGCGCCGGCGTTCGTGGTTCGGGCGACACTTCATCGGCGGGGAGACGAGTTCGTCGAAAATCTCTGAATCCGAGTTCCGGTGGGCGTACTCCGCGTACTGGTCCAGGGCCTTGTCGTTGCCGATAAGTGCCGACCCGCGATCCCCGGGGATCGAGGCTATCATCCCCGGGATCGACTTCGCCAACCACAGCTGCGTCGCGCCCAACGCGCGGTGGGAGGTTCGGGGAGTCCGGGGCGGGCGTCCGGATCCGAGCGACGGCGAGCCGAGGGTGGAGTTGCTCGGCGAGGCCACGGGGGCGGCGGCTCCTGGGGAGGAGGTGCTGATCTCCTACGGCGATAAGACCAACGAGGAGCTGCTGTTCGTGCACGGGTTCGCGGAGCGTGATAACCCGCACGATGCGCTCGTGCTGCAGCCCGCGTGGGTAATCGCGGGCGGCGACGACGATGTAATCGCCGGCGAGAGTTCGGCGGAACGGGAGTTGAGGATCGAGGCGGATAAATCGCGTGATGCGCTTCGTAAGTTTAAGGGTTTGCCGTCGCAGATCGTGCTCCCCGCGGTGCCCCCGGCGCGGGGCCTGGCGGGCCTCGACGAGCAGACCGTGTCGACGCTCGAGGTCTGGGGCTTGGAGCCCAAGGCGTTGGAGTACGAGCTCCACGTCGAGGTGGCGATTCGGCTCGCGGGTTTAACGGAGAAGGACGCACGGGAAGATGCGGAACGGACGGTCGGGCGTTCGAATCCCACCGTCGCCGAACGACGCGAGGGTGCCGTTCGGGCGCTCAAGCTCGCGCTGGACGCGCAGCGGGCGAGGCTTGAGGAGGCCACCGGGTTCGGCGCTCCCGTCGCGGGCGGCGACGTGTCGAGCGGGCATCAGCCGAAGCCGGGGAGCAGGGCGGCCATCGCGGCGGCGGTGAAGGCGGCTTCGGAGCGACGGGTGGATGAGGTGGTCGCGGCGGACCCGTTGGCTCCGCCGGTGGTGAAGATGGCGGCGGTGTATCGCAGCGGGGTTGCGAGGATGACGAGGAGGTACGCGAACGAGGCGGCGAGGTGGAGGTGACGCTTAGTGTCGTTAAGACTCTTAAAACTCTTAAAACTCTTAAAACGGGGTGCCGTCGTGCGTGATTCAATACGACGTGGTGGCTCGCTCACGGCTTCACTCTCATCATTCATCAGACTCCGGACCGGCCTCCGAGCTCGTGTCAGACTCGGAGGCTGACTCGGAATCATCATCCTTTTCGCGAAGGCGGAGCGTCTTCCAGTCATCGTCGGTGGGCTCGGGGCAGCCCTGAGCCCTCGCCCAGTCCACGAAATCCTCATCAAAGATTGATTCATCCTGCGCCTCCCTCATGGGGCTTTCTTCCCACAGCGCGTACGCCATGATTAATCCGTTCCACCCGGTGAACGTGATGCCTTCGCTGAGTTTTTTCTCGATGAACCACTCGGCGAAAATAAGGCTCCCTCTCTCCGCAGCGGCTTGCATAAAGGGATAGATGGCAGCATCGTCATCAAGAGCCTTTAAGCCGCCGTCAGGATCGTGCTCATAGTAGTAATCCAAGATCTCCTCATCATAGATGCGCACGAGGCCGAGAGGATGCAAATCGTAGCCTTCATCTTCGTGGAGCCACTTCAGGAGGTCAAAGTTCCCTTCGTAAGCGGCGTTAGAGCATATTTCCTTAGGGACTGGGCAGCCGGCGTCGCGCAAGATGAGGAACATATCCTTGCGGTTGAGGTCGATGGCGAATTCGGAGCATTTCTCGTCGATCTCGCAGTTCTCGGAGATGACCCAGTTCAACACTTCCGTGGTTCCCCAGACCACAGCTCGAAGAGCAAAGCTTCCGTCGAACTTGGCCCCGTTTTCTTTCGCCCACTTCGCGAGCTCGAGGGTCTTAAACAGCTCTTGGTTGACGTAGTGCTGCACCGGGCAGTTCATAGGACAGTTGCAGTGGTGCTTAAATGAAAAGGTCAGCTTGGAGTCAGGATTGCAGTGGGAGCAGACCACCGAGAACGACTCGCAGGCCTCCACCGCCTCTTTCAACTTTCGCGAAGTCTGCCACAGCAAAGACGCGGTCGTCCTGTCGAGGTGCTTCGCGAGCAGCTCATCGCGGAAGATATCGGGCGCGTGGTCTGCCAGAGCCTCGAGCAGGTTGAAGTCGTCATCCTTTCTCTTCCTCTTACCACTGAACAGTTGAACGATACGACGCAGCGCTCCTATCATGGCGGCGCTCGTTGCTTTGTGAGGGGGGTGCCGAGGTTCTTTTCAAATATCGAACGATCTGGGACAGCCCTCGGATCCATCGAGAATGACATGGAAAATTTGAGGCGGCGAAGGGCAGGGTCAGGCGTCTGTGATATCGTGTACGTGTCATTTCAAACATAGGATGTATCGCTCACGTGTCCGTTTACGCATCATCATCAGTCTCCCAACTCGACTCGGACTCCGCATCCGAGTCATCGGGCTCCGAATTCACACTAGCTGTTTGAGCGCGGAGCATGTGCCAATCCGCTTCCTTGGGCTCGGGGCATCCCTGCTGCCTCGCCCAATCCGCGATACCGACATCGTACGATTCATTTCTGTGAGGGTTGTCTTTCCACAGCATGTACGCCATCATCAATCCGGTCCACCCGGTGAACGTGATGCCTTCGCTGAGTTTTTTCTCGATGAACCACTTTGCGAAAACAAGGTTCCCTCTCTCCAAAGCGTTTTGCGTGATGTGATAGATGGCATCATCGTCATCAGCAGACCTTAAGCCGCCGTTAGGATCGTGCCATTCATCGTGACATTCATAGTAGTAATCCAAGATTCGTGTATCCCTGAGGCGCGAAGGATCGATACGATCCAATTCGTAACCTTCCTCGTGCAGCCACTTCAGGAGCTCAAAGTTTCCGTGGCGCTCTTCTGGGTTGGGGTACGCGGCGTGAGGGCATACCTCGTCATCGTCGATTGGGCAGCCCGCTTCGCGCAGGATGATGAACTGATCCTTGTGGTTGAATCTGATAGCAATGGTGGTGCATAAGGAATCCATCTCGCAGTTCTCGGAGATGACCCACTTCAGCACGTCTATGTTCCCGCTTTTCACCGCCTGCAAAGCAAAGTTTTCGTCGAAAAGGGCCCCGTTTTCTTTCGCCCACTTGGCGAGCTCGACGGTCTTAAACAGCTCGGGGTTGACGAAGTGCTTGAATGAACATGTCGTCCCAGGACACTCGCAGGGGTATTTCTCCGACAAGTCGAGCTTCCACACCCTGCAATCGCAGTTCGGCCTGAAGCAGGGATGGCTGCTGAAGAGCTTGGTCGCCCTGAGTGCGTCTCGCAACTTTTTCGAGGTGTTGTACAAGAGGCTGCCGGTGGTCGGGTCGAGGTGCTCCAGGAGCAGCTCGTCGCGGAAGATATCGGCGGCGTGTTCCGCGAGGGCTTCGAGCACGTTGAAACTAGCATCATCCTCCTCCTTCCTCGGGCTGAAACCCCGCTCGACGTGTCCCGGCATGGCGCTCGAAGCTTGTGTGGGAGGGGGGTTGCCGAGGTCGTGGCTTTCAAATCAAACTCGAGTCGGGACGTCCAGGATTTTGGGCACCTCTTTTTCGCGCTCTCCACACAAGTGAGCTGGCAGAGGGCGCGCTGGCAGAGGGCGGTCCAGGGGGCACGTTGGATCGAGATCACGCGAGGGTGAAGGGTACGCGTGAAGGGCGCCGGGGCTATGTCTCAAAAGGCGGAGGATGCCGCGGAGAACGCTCGAAAGATTCGAACCCAGCTCCAAACCGTGGAGAATGCACGCGTATCCAGAATCCTCGGTGCACTCGGCGCGCTCGTGATGACCGCCGCGGCGGTCTATGCGCTGCCTTATTTCAATCACACCCGCGCGGTGATATCACACGTCGCGCTGGACGATAAGGCGACATCGCCGCAGCAATCGAAAGGTACGACGGGTCCAGGGGACGATGCCGATTCGGGGGGAAATGCATCACAGCTGTCGACCAAGCGGCGAAATTGGTGGGGCAGTAGATCCTAGTAGACTACCTTAAGGGTTAGCTCGTAGCATAGTCTAGCTAGACTAAATTATCACCGCGTAGCACTACATCTCGGCGCTCTGCAGATCCTCGATTGACTTCTTCTGTGGCCGGTTGAACCGGGCGGGCCTCTCCCCTTGCTGCCGCTTGGGCAGCGCCGACTCGAGCGCGTCCACCCATTCCTTTCCCGAATACTTCTCGCACAGCACCTTCATCGCGGTGTCGATGTTGAGAATCTGGTTCGTCACGTTCGGCAGGTGTTCGCGGATGGGCAGGCGCCGCGCGGTGGCGCCGACCGCGTTCGCGCGCGGGAGGCTCCACGCGATCCCGCGCGCGGCGAGGTCGACGATGCCGCCGATGACGTACACCGTGTTCGACTCGACGTCCTCCAGCGCCTCCTCGGCATCCGGCGACAGGTACACAACCTTGGACGGCACCGCGTCTGTATCAGCGTCGGAAGATGAACCGTCACTGCCGTTGTTCATGAATATGTCCTGGACGTCGCGCGGGTCTTTGCTCACCTCGGACCACCGCTCGGCGTTGAAGTGGTCGAGAGCGTGAGCGGCTACGGTGCCTTTCCAGCTGGCGAACGTGAGATCCACGTCCACCGGGGAAATCTCGCTTTCGCCGCTTTCCCCGGGGTTCGAACCGGTGACCTTCATCGCGCGGCGTTTGACGCCTATGCACTCCGCCAGCTGCTTCGCCACGCTTCGAATGGCGCGCTGGCTGTCCTGGTCGTAGCTGGTGTCGATGGCGACCCTCAGCGGCGGCTTTGTCGATTTACGCAAATTTTCCGCCGCCGCGTTCATCGCAGACTGACCGCCCATAGCCTCGACCCAGTCCGGGTCCGGCGCGCGCACGTACCCTTTGTCAGACTTGGCACCCGTCGCCTGTTCCAAGGTGAAGTTCACGGCGGGTTCCAACGCCCCGCGTCGCCACTGAGGTTCAGATCCCATCGCGACGGTTAGAAATATTCGCCCGAATCGGCACACGGGAACCTGCGTGACGTTCTCGTACCCGCACTCGCGCATAGCCTCCGCGATCGGTGTACCGGAGACGAACGCGTGCCTGGGCGCGATGGGCAGTAGGGCGGTGAGGAGCGGGAGGTATTCGTCCGCGTCAGCCGTGACCCCCGCGCCGCCGCCAGCCTTACCGCCGACTGATACGTTGCGGCCGAACGGGAGGTTGCTGACCACGGCGGCTATTTTGACGTCCCTTTCGTCGCATTTGAGCCAATCCGCGGCGTTCGTGACCCAGTTCGTGGACGGGGACGTGGCGTCCGCCTCGTGGATCCGCGGCGGCGGCGCGAGAAGCCCGGAGGTTTCGCCCGGGCTCGAGCGGTCCGAGCTAGACCCGTCTTTTCCAGAGTCGATCGAAGCGGTCGAGAGCCGGCTGGCTTCGTCGATGCCTCGTAGGGTGGCGTGCGCGGCCGGCATGGAGGGTACGAAGCTCGCGATGTTCCCCTGCGCGTTACGCACGATCTGCGCGTTGACGTCGCCGCCGATGGAATGGTACCCGCGGCTCCAAGCCGCGTGTAAGATTGTCCCGCCGCCGCAACACGGATCCACGATGACATTCGTTCGCGACGGCCCATCCGTATCATCGTTCCCTTCTTCATCTCCACCCATCGTTCGCGAGAAGCCGCCGCCCGCGAGGACCGCGTTGAGCGCCGCGGCCGCGATCTCCGGCCGCGTCCCCGCGCTGTAGTTGTTCGGTTTCCTGTTCCAATCGCACCGCGGATGCATCGGCGGCGGCGCGAACGTCGTGAGCCCAAAGACGTAACCGGCGCTGGTCTCCACCACCACGAATCGAAGCGTATCTCTCAGCCCATCAGCGCTGGACGGCTCGTGTGGGTTCTTGAACCGCGCGTACATCCCGTGCTTGAACCCGCACGGCGTCCATGTCTTCACCACGTCACCTATTTGCTCATACACATCCGGGCTCGGCGTTCGATCGCGAGTCGATCGGAGCCGGGATACGCAGTCGTGGTACAACGCCACCGGCGTTGGTTCGCCTCCACACGCGCCTTCCGGTAGGTTCGGTAGTTCAACGGGCAGTGCGTTGACGGCGTGGAGGAGTTCGTCGATGGACGCGCCGGTCGCGAGTGGATCTACGACGGCGCGGAGTCCCGCCATCCGGACGAGGGATGAGGCGGTGGGTTGGGATGGGACGGCGAAGAGTCCGACGGCGAGTCCGACGCTGTTCGGGGCGCACGCCGCCGTCTCCACGGCGAATGCGTTGTAGAGGTTCTCGTTCTTGTTGGTGAGGAGGAGGCGCCAGGTGTCGGAGGATGCGTCGGGGTCGACGCGGGTGACGGAGTGGGCGGGGGGAGTGGTGTCGGCGGAGGATGCGTCGGCGGCGGCATTTCGGAGCATGGCTTCGACCTCGAGCATGACGGTCGCGCCGGGCTTGCCGGCGCGCTCGCGCCACGAAGCGCACAGCGCCGCGACGTCCGAGAGCGGATGCGCGTCCGTCGACGGCACCTGGGGGTAGCGACCCATCTTCGCGGACTTGCTGGAGCGTAGCACTACCGTAGTCGACGAGATGTGCCGGCTGTGGTCGACGCCGCGCGAGGGCGATACGTGCGACGGCGGCGCGGGCGAGGGTGGGGTCTGCCATCGCACAGCGCGCGCGTACGTGTGACCGTACGTTCGCCACCTGCGCATGCCGCAGTTCCCACTCGGGGCGGTCACCGCGCCCGTCATAGTGCTCTCTCAGCTCGTCCGCGCTATCTATCGACCCGATTTATTTCTTCCACTGGAGCCACTTTCGTGCGCGCACAGCTGTGTCTGAAGATGTCGACCACGCCTTGGTGGGAGCGGAAGGAGGCCGAGATCCAGGCCGAACGAGGCGCGGACGCCGCGTGCAGCGTGTCCAGCTCGACCACGGTGCGCGTCATCCCCTCGGCAACCCCCCCGCTTCCCCGTTTTTCCACTCCCGAGGATCTGGGACACGACCCTGACCACCCTCCCGACCCACCTCCTCGTTCCATTCGAATGCAGTACTCGTGCCGCACCGCGCCCGATGAGAACGGCGTGATGCGCCGCAAGTGCGAGCGCATCGTCAAGAAGTTCCGCCAGTGCCCGGGCGCACCCCGCGAGTGCCTCGAGGAGACCCGCGAGGAGACGGACGAGACGAACGCGACGAGCGGAGGGATGATGCCCGGCGGGTCGTCTTCGTCGTCGTCGTCAAACGGAGGGGGGTTCGAGTCGCACCAGGAGTTCTTCAAGACGTGGGAGGGAACGCTGGGCGGCGGCGGGTCCATGTTCCCGTTCGGCGGCATGCTCGGCGCGCTCTTCGGAGACGAGCCACCGGGCGGGCCGCTCAACAAAGATGGGAGCGAAGATGCCGGGAGAATGAATGATAGGCGCCCAGGGTTTGTGGAGCGGGCGATGGAGGACGCGGTGAGCGGAATGTTCCGTGGTTTGTTTCGCGAGATGGAGCGCGAGATGGAGCGGACGATGGAGCGGCGGCCGGACGACGGCGCCGCGGGAGGACCGCCGCCGGCCACTCGAGACGATGATTGGTCCAGAGGTTCCAGACGCGCGTGATGATTAGAGCGAACAGAACGGTTTCATCGTTCAGCGTTTAAGGTACTACTCTCTACTTGTGTCTACTCAGGTCTATCCGCTCGTCCAGTAAAACTACCCCTTCCTCCCCGAGCACGTCCTGCATGTCGCTCAGGAGGTCCAAATCGTTCGTCGCGGCATCGACGTCTCGACTCCACGTCAACGTGTCGACGATTGAGTTGCCAAAAGCTCCGAGCGAAGATGCCGTGGCCGCCACCCCCGTGTGTATACCCTCCCCCATCGTCTTCACCCCTGTCGCCACCCCGGTGACCGCGGTGTTACCCAGCGCGTGCGCCCCGGTGCCGATGGCGACCACCTGCCCTCCCAACGCGTTCACCCCAGCCGCGGTAGTGGACCCCAACGCGCCCACACCCGTCACCGCGGCGGTCCCGAGCGTGGTCACCCCGCCGGTCACCGCGCCCCACGTCTTGTTCAGCAGCGCCCCGGCGGCGCCCGGGGCCCTTTCGCATTCCAATACGGGATTCGAACCGTCGGCCGGGATGGCGAAGAGTGCATCGAGCGTCTCGGCATCCGTCGGTAGGTCGAACTTGACGGCGGCGAGACCGACGCACGCGCCGATGAGTCTCGCCGCGCACTCTTCGTCGGCGACGAGGGCGCCGGGGTCGTAGCATCGTATATTCCTGTGGCCCGCGCGGGTGATGTCGTGCCTTTGTACCAGCGCGCTGAGCTTGTCCGCGAGTGTGCCGGAGTTCAGAGCCTTGTGGATCCATCCCCGGACCCTCGCCTCGGAGGATGAGGAGGAGGAGGACTCCGGATCGGAGGTTGAAGCCGAGGCGGAGGGTCGGAAGACGTTGAACCTGCTACCGGAGGTCTGTTCGGGCTCGAGTTCCCGCTCGAGGACCTCCAGCGCCGCCGCCGCGGTCCGCACCGTCGCCTTCGGTCCCTCCCCCGCGGACGGACCCCCTATCTTCAGCCTGTCGAGTCGCAGGACTTCTCCGAAATTCCACCCGGTGGTGACGCAGGCTCTGTGGTCGAGCGCCGCCTGCACCGCGGCGCAGAGCCGCTCCACGTGCCCGTTTTCCTCCGCGATCGGCGTGGTGGGCTCCTCGCCGCATTCCTCGGCTCGTTGCGCGCGAACCGCCGCCGCCATCACCTCGCGAGCACCGGCCTCGACCGCGGCCAGGATCTCGGACGTCTCCGCGCGTCGGGCGGTGTCGTCGTCTGCGACGGACTTGGCGACCTCCGAGGCCGCCGCCGCGCCCTTACGGCGCTCGCGTAACGGGATGCGGAGCTGGTTCGCGGCGCGAGCCAGCGGGGACTCGTCGATGACATCGTCCTCGCCCATCGCGCTGTGCCACAGCCCCCCGCGCCCTTCAGAAATGTCGTCTGGTCGTACGACTCGCGCGCTTTATCCTTCGTCATTCATCACTGATGGGGACGTTGACGCTGGTGCGCGCGGAGGATGCGCCGAAGCGATGCAGGGTGGACGCCGCCACGTTCAACCAGGATGAGTGGCCGGAGCGCAACGAAGGGCCGGGGTTCCTCGGCATCGGCGCGGGTGCCGAGCGAAGGGCCGCCGAGACCTCCGGGCGATCGCGCGCGGAGAGACTCATCCTCATCGACGACTCCGAAGACGTCGCCGTGGGGTCGGTGATCGTCGCCGAATCCGCGGTCCTGCCCCGCGGCGCCGCCCCGGGGACCATCAACTGTACCCTCAACTCGTTGGTCATCGCGCCCAAGATGAGGGGCGGCGGACACGGACGGACGCTTACCGTCGCGGCAACCCGATGGGCGATGGAACACATGAACGCTGGGGTGGTCACGGTGTGGTGCGTCAAACCTCTGCTCGCGCTGTACGTGGACCGGTGCGGGTTCGAGTACGAGCCGCCGGCGAAGGCTAGCTTCGACGACGACGACGGCGGGGACGTTTGCTGCCGAGCGTGGGCCCACCGATGGCGAGGCGAAGGAGCATCTTAACTCTATAGACTAGCGTCTTCATTCGAACACTTAGCGACTAGCACTAGCCCAAACCAACCTCGCTCAACTCGCCCACCGCGAATCGTTTCGAATCCGCCGCCGAGGAAGCCGCCGCCGCGGGGCGCGGGTTGTACTGGGCGCATCCGTAGGTTCCGGACACCATCCAGTCGTCCGGAGCCTCCGCCGCGGCGCGCTCGCTAGCCGCCCGTGGGATCCCGCATCCGAGCTCAGCCTTCAGGGTCCGCAACGCGAGCAACGGCGCCGGGAAGCGGCACGTGACGTCCTCGAACGGTGTGTCCAGCTCCCACTTCGCGTCGTTCAACAGCCTCCTGTAGTTGGCGTCGCCCTTGACGATGACCAGGTCGGAGCGACTCAGCTCGGCGCACGTCGCGTCGGGGAGCGCCCAGAAGGGTCCGGATGGATCTGGAAGTGACCAGAAGGGTGTGGGCTGGCACCACGCGAAGTCCGGCACGATCCGCCACGCCCCGCACGACAGGTACATACCCCACCTTCGCCCCATCGCCTTCAACGCCGGGTCCCAGCTCACGCGCATCGCGTCTATAGTCTCTCGAACGTCCGCGTCCATTGCGTCTGATACGAAAACCGGATGCGCTTTTACCCTCAGGTATACCACCGCCGCGGATGAGCCGGTGATGAGCGCGTCCGCTAACGCCAGGTCGCACGTCAGCTCGAACCCCGCGTTGTCCACCACGATGCTCACCTCGCGAGTGCCCTTCCCGCCGGGCTGCGCTAGGAACGCGGATACGGCGTTTGTGTCGTCGGCGAGGAGATACGCTTCCCCCGACGAGAGCGCCTCCGATAACGCGTTCGCGGCGCGGTCCCCCCCCGATGCTCCTCCTTCTTCGTTCCCCCCGTCCTCGGGCCAGATGCTGAGGTCCATGCGGTTACCCAACAGCGACACCATCAGGAACAGTCGCAGTGTCTCCGCGATGGACGCGCCGTTGTCGTTGTTTGAAGCGGAGGCCATCTTGGCTGCGAATGCGTTTGCTTTTTTGGCCAGCGACGCCGCCGCTGCCATGCCGGCTTCCAGGCCGGCTCGTTTGTCCGTCGCGAACGGGTCGTGGCCGTGGAGTGGCGACGCCGGGTCGAAGTATCCGATCGCCGCGAGGATCCTCCGGTAGAAGTAGAACTCCGCGAAGAGCCACGGCACCTCCAGCCATGTCTTTCCGAGATGTGTGCCGCAGAGCGTGGACCACGTTGCGAGATCGGGCCCGCCGTCCGGCGGGATGTGGGTGATGACGCTGGTGGACGTGGTGGACAGCTCCGCGTCGAGCGCGCGCAGGTTCACCTCGGCGTCGGTCCCGGCCGCGAGGACATCCGCGTTGTCGCGAAACACGCGCGCGAGGATGTCCTCCCGGAGCCTGCGAGACACGGTATCGTTCGCCCAGGTTCCCGGCGTCTCGCTCGTGATGACGGGCGGGATGGAGCCGCCGTCCCACGTGGACGGACCCGCGGGTGTTTTCGGAGGCATGTGCCGTCGGGACCTCGAGAAGGTTGGGGTGACACGTCGGCGCGGGGAGGACGACGGAGCGGTCAGCCCCGAGCTCATCGTTGTGGATAGCTGAGCTGGAAAGTTTTGGCCGAAGACATCCGCTGGAAAGTTTGAACGCCGCGCAAGGCCCGCCACAACGTGTCGCACGGCTGGGAGTGACCCGAGCCGAGGACGGAAGCAATGGCCGAAGCGGAAGGTACGCACGATCGCCGGCCGGTTCTCCCTTCCCCTCTCTCGCCCCACGACCTCACCGCGACCCGAGCACCCCGAGCACACGTTCCCTCACCCGCGGGTGCCCGTTTGGGAGCCATTTCCGTCCCCACTCCCTGACCCCGCCCCCGTCCCTTCTTCCCATTCACGACGCAGTTCCGATAAAGACCGAAGAGGATAAGCCCCTCCCCGCCGCCGAGGATGCCGGCCACGACGACCCGGAGGCTGCGAAGGCTGCCGAGGCTGCCGCCGTGTCCACCGCGACCAAGATCGACGTGCACGCCATGCCGATCCGCCAGTACCTCGAGACGAGCGTCGTGCCCATCTTGCTGCAAGGGATGGAGACGCTGGTGAAGGAACGGCCGAACAACCCGGTGGAGTTCCTGGCGGCGTATCTGCTGAAGAATAACCCACAAGGGCCCTCCAACCCGCCCCAGGTTCCCGGAGCATAAGCGGAAAGTCGGGGATGTTAAGGTAGCTGGTCGTTTCACTAACACTTAGCTCTAGTCTCAAAGAACCAGAGGCGTACCCGTGTACTATACGAGAGAAGAATCACTTCGAATATCGTTTCTACAAACTGTTTCGTTATCCTATGGTCATCGGGCCAGCACCCGGCCCCGCACCCGGCCCCGGCCCGCCCTGCGGCGGCGGGGGTCCGATCCGCGGAGGCCCGAAGCCCGCCGCCGCCGCCATCGCGTTTACCGAATTTTGGTCCAAAAGACTCTTCCCCATCTGCCCGACCCTGTCGTACGGCTGAGCCATGTCCCGCATGAACTTCCGAGCGATGGCACACGCCATGTCCGTCGACAAGTTCAGCTGCTGCTCGTGCAGGTGGGACGTGATCCACCGCGGCAGCTTGCCCCGCTTGTCGTGCGAATTGTACCGCTTATCGGCGAAGACCATCAAGCCATAATCCGCTTTACTGCGAATGACCCGACCGACGCACTGCGCCGCCTGTCGGACCGCGTCGAAGGACAAAAAGTCACTCTCCTTGATCTGGAAGTTCTCACGTAAGTACTCCAGCCTGGCGCGTAGAATACGGCTGAGCGTGTACTGATACGGCACACCGTACATGATCACCGCTCGGCCGTAGTGTCGGTCAAAGTCGATCCCTTCGGCGATCTTACCCCGGGCGACGGAGAGAAACACGGCGCCCCTTCCGCAGTTACACGCGCGCCTGTAGTTGTCCAGCGCCAGGGACGTCTCCACGACGTCCTGGGTCTCGATGAACAGCAGCTTGCGTTTCATCACCTGCTGCAGCACGCCGGTTTCGTGCCACTTGCTCACGATGAGTTCCATGTAAGAGTAGGACACGAAAAACGCGACGACGCCGTCTGGGACGCAAGAGCACAGGTCGATGAGGATCCGGCCGTAGTTCTGAATCACCCCTGGGTCGTCGCGCATGTCGAACTTGGTGCTCACCTGCTGCTGGTCCGCGCCCCGCGTGATCACCATCGGACACAGGCACTCGCGCGTTAACGTCATGTCAAGCGCGACGGAACACACCGGCTTGAATCCCAGCAGCTGAGGATACAGCGTGATCGGGGAGAGGGTACCAGAGGTGATGAACACGCTGTTGAACCGTTCGAACACCGGCGCGATGGCGTAGGACGAGTCCAGGCACGTCAGCTGGAACACCGGGTCGGGTATGCTCGGATACCGCTCGTCGTAAGGCTCCTGTGAATGAACAAAACACGACGTCAATCTAATTGCCCGTACGGAAATAAAAATAGAATCAACTCACCAGTATCAACGAGAATCCCTTCTCGTACGTCCCCACCAGCGTGCCAAAGTCGCAGATTAAACTCAACGGACCAAACTCCTCGGTGTCCACAATCTCCAGCGTCTTCAGCAAGCTCGTGATGCGGTCGTAGAGAAACTTCAAGGTTTTGCCGTCAATCGCCGCCGTCTGCTGCAGATGCGCTAAAAACGCGGTGGGCGTCTCTTGCTCCACCGCCGCGCCCCTCATGCGCTGCTTCAGGTACTCGACGAATCGCCTGAGGAACGCGATGAAGTGCTCCGCGCGTCGAATGTTACCCGGCACCGCCTCGCGAAGTATGTCCTCGGATATCACCGGGTTGGCGATGAGCTCCTCGCCGCGGGCCCTGTCGAACACCCCTTGCTGCGCGAGGCCGTTGACTAAGCGGGTGTACTCATCGCGCAGGCGCTTCTCGTCCGTCGCCTTCGCCTGCTCGATCCGCCTGGTCAGCGCGGTGATGTTCCGTGACGCGCCGTCTAGCGTCGCCTGCCGCAGGTTCACGCTGAGCGCCTCGATGCACACGTTGTCGATGTTGTGAGCTTCGTCGAAGACGATGACGCACTCGCGTTCCAACTCCCTCGACACCATCCCGGCCACCTTGGGATCCAGCAGGTACTGATAGTTGTACACGACGACGTTGGCGTATGTGATCATGTGCCGCGCGAGGAAGTAAGGGCACCACCCTTTCTTACGCCCGAACGCGCGCAGGTCCGCGAGGGTGTAGACCCCCGGGGGTAGGATGGCGTTGGGTCCCTCCTTTTCGTAATCTTCAAAGAATTCGCATAGCTCGGGGGCCTCCGTTGGCGCCTCTTCTTCGTTCGCGACCGCCTCCAGGTGCTTGTCGCGGACCCACGTCGCGGTGAGCCGGCGGCATCGCGCGTCCACGTTCTCCCTGCTGCCCTCGTCGGCGACCTTCGGGTGGATGCACATGTTTTTTCGCGAGGACAACCCGAGCGCCATGATCTCCGAAGCCTTGCCGACTTCCTTCTCGCGGTAGGCCTGCAGTGCGCGAAGCTCCGCGAGGACCTTCTCCATCTCCGGCACGGTGCGTGTGCAGTAGATGAGCTTGCCGCACGCTGGGTTCTGGAGCTGGTAGGAGGTGATGAGCGCGAGGCAGGTGATGGTCTTGCCGGTGCCGGTGGGCATCTCCAGGCACCCGTGGCCCTTCGCGTCCAACGCGCGCTTCAGCTCGAGCATGTACCGGTACTGCTCGGGGTAGAGGTACTCATACGGGAAGTAGACCGTCAGGCCCTCGAGGTTGAAGATCATGGCTCAGGGCCGCTCGGAAGTGTCCTTCGTGTGACCCGCCTCCCTGGAGCGCGAAACCTAGATTAGTGATGATTCCGGTGCCGAAGCTGCGGTGGCGCGCTTCCCCGCGTCTCGTCCTCCTCTCGCGCTGGAGGGCGATGCCGAGCCGAAGAGACCGCGGATGAGTGGACGCTGCCTCGCGCGGGATCCCGTCCAGCCCTGGGAATCCAGCCGAGAATCCAGCGCTGCGCCTGTCCTGATGGCCCCGCCCAGATCCTGCAGATTTTCCTTGGGCAGATCGAGGGCGTTTCTCCGAGTCAGTCGGAGGGTAACATCCATCCCTATCGGAAGCCCGAGGGTTGGCAGTCTTAGCAGCAACGAACGCACCCGCTCGTCTCGACATGGCATCCACGTTCGCCGTCGGATTCGCCGCGACGGCCCTGAGGCCCCGCGTCGCCCGCACACGCGCGTCCGCATCGGGCGCGGGCGCCAAGCCGACGACCCGCGGCAATGCAATCGGAGGAACAATCCGCACCCGGCACCCGCCCACCTCCCGCGTCCTCCCGCCCGCCTCCTCCGGAGCCCGCGACCTCTCGTGCGCCGCCGCACCCGCCGGGTACGGGTACGGATACGGGTACGGATACGGGTACGGGTACGGATACGCGTACGGCGAAGGACCGGATCCATGGCTCGGAGGCAAAGGATCGGGAGGAGCGTTGGGCTCGACCGCCTCGGATTCTCCCGTAACCTCGGAGTCACCATCAACCGAGTCCGAATCCAACCCCGCGACGACGCCCGCGCCGGTCACCACCGCCGCCGCCGTCGCCACACCCGCCGCATCATCGACTACGTCCACCACCGATGCCGCCTTCCCGATGACCGGCGCCGCGCAGGCCGTCGCACCGCCACCCAAGAAAAAGGGCTCGCGACCATTCATCCCCGCGCTGGATTCCACGCGATTCTTCCTCATCTCCTACATCGCCGTCGGGCACTTCATCGCGTGCTGCACCAAGAACAAGCTCGCGCTCGCCATGCTCTCCCAGGTCAACGTCGTCGTCGGCGCCTTCTTCGTCCTCTCCGGCTACGTCGTCGCGTACACGTGCACGGAACTCGGCAAGTACGAAGCTTCGCCCCGAATCAAACCCGCGAATCAATTCATCATGAGTCGGATCATGGGATACTACCCGCTGTACCTCCTCGCGCAGCTCGTGTTCCTTCCCGTGTTTCTCCTGGCGGACGTGACGTACAACGGGCCAGTCGCGGCGGCGTTCCACGGGCTCCTGACCACCACGCTGTCGCAGGCGTGGTTCCCGGTGAGTTTTCTATTAGTTTTTCTATTTGGAGTTTCTTTTTATTTTCGTACGGGCAATTAGACTGACGTCGTGTTTTGTGTATAGGCTCACGCAGAGTTGTGGAACGCGCCCACTTGGTTCCTCTCCGCGCTGACCTTCGCCACCGTGTGCCTGCCGTTCGCGCTTCCCGCGATCGCGCGATGGCGGAAGAAGGGTCTGAAGACGGCGATGTTGGTGCTGACGGCGGTGTCTGTGATCGCCAAGGTGGCGTACTCGTACGATACCAACGGGTGGTTCTTCATGGAGGGTAAGTTTATTTATTTTAATTCTCGCACAGGCAATTAGAGTAACGTCGTGTTTTGTTTCCAGGGATTATGTCGCCCCGGACGCATCCGAGCTGGCTGTTCTGGAACGCCGTTCGCTTCAGCCCGTTCATGGCGCTCGTGGAAGTGTTGATCGGGTGCGTCGCCGCGAGGCTCGTGATGGTGAAGGAGTGCAAGGCGGAGGACGATCCCGACGGGCTGGACGCGGGCGACGCGGCTAAGCTCGTCCTCGGCGGCTCCTCGAACGTCGCGAACCAATCGCCCGTGTTACCGCTGCTGGGCATGGCCGGCGTCATCGTTGGCAGGGCGTTCGGGTGGCTGACGCTGAACGACGCGCTGACCCGCGGGCTGTTGTTCATCCCGCTGTTCACCGCGTTCGTCATGCGCGTGCACAGGCAGACGGTGTACGCGGACTTGCCTAATTCGGGTAAGCCCGGGTACAATTCGTTCTCCAAGGCGTTGGGCGCCAAGTGGCTGACGTACCTCGGCGCCATCTCGTTCCCGATTTACATCCTGCACGGACCCATCGGCCAGATCTTTTACAAGCGCGTGGTGGCGCAGAAGCTGTGGGGTAAGGTGTTCACCTCCGATCCTTGGTTCTTCCCGGTGTACCTCGGCATCGTGTTGGCCAGCGCGGTTGTGGTGCACGAGCTGTTCATGAAGAACCGGGATATACAAGGGTGGTTCCAAGCCAAGGGGCGGGAGCTGGCGGCGCTGTTCTGATGAGGGCGAACCTAATAACTGGTGAATCGTTTGTAGCATCTGGCATCTTTTGAGCATCTGAAAAAAACGCAATGTGAATTTATTGTCGCGCGACACTAGTCTACTGACGAGATGAGTTTAATCGAGCGCCTCTTCTCTTCTAAAAGCCTAAAACTGATGTCTAATAGGAGACTACCCGAGTGTGGCAAATGGCACCAGCGACGGCCGACGCCTTGGTGCGACGGCCGCCCCCCGAACCACCTCCGTCCTTCGCCCGCGACTTCGATAAATGTTAATCGCAGCCGAGCCGTGAGACACGAAGAGGGCTTAAGATGATTAAGCCTCCTCGTCCTCCTGGTCGGCGATGTTGAAGTAGCGGAGCTCGTACACGCTGCGGTCCTTGTTGGACGCGATGACGCGGAGCCAGTCACGGACGTTGTGCTTCTTCAGGAACTTCTTGGTGAGGTACTTGAGGTAGCGCTTGGACATGGGAGCGTCGGAGGTGACGGTCACCTTGGTCTTGTCAGCGGAGACGGAGACGACGTCGCCGAGGGCGCCAGCCTTGCCGCCAACCTTGATGCGCTCGGCGAGGAAGGTCTCGAAGGAGGAGATGTCCATGATCTTGTCCTCAACCTGTCGATCGACGAATGAAGGGGACGGGAGTGGAGGGAGTCAGCGGTGGGTTCGAGCGTCGAGAGTCGATCTCATTAGGGTACTGATGAATGACGCGCGGCGAGTGAAACCCGCGGGCGGGTCGCGGACGCGCGACGCGACGGAATGCCGGCGCGTTTCCGTGCCCGCGGCGCATCCGCGAGCCGTCCGCGAGCCGGAGACGGGGCGGGAAGCGACGGGCGCGATTCAATCGCCCGGTTTCCGGCCCGGTCGCCGGCCATCAGGTCGCCGGCTTTCAGATTTTCCGGCTTGCCGGCGTGGGATGTGTGTTCGGGAACGCACCGGCTTGGCGCAGTCGACGACGAAGACGTTGGCCTTCTTGGCCTTGGTGGGGGGAGCCATTGTGTGAGTGTTTGTGAAAGACTCGGTGAACTTGCACCTTGAGTCAAGTGCTAGCGAGAGGGCTCAGGAGCGGGCGGAGGTCGGGTTCATGTAGATTCCAGCGCTCGAAAAACCCTAAACGAAAAAGAGGCCGGCTTCGAATTAGCCTATTATTCTGACTGGTACACTGTGCTCGATGCATGAATTAGGCGGTTCAATCCTACGAGTTATGACTTTCAGTACAAAAACGTCGAGTTAATTATGATATGATTTAATCCGTAAATCCGTTGAACTGTCGATTTTATCGGCACCAGCCGAGGCTCGTCAACTCGATGCCACTGAGGACGCGCGCTCCGGCCGTGCCTCGCTCCCCACCACCATACCAGCCTACGCCAACGAGATCGCGAGCGAGCGGTTGGACCTACCTCCGGTTCCGTCCCCGCCGGGCAGCATGCTCGTCAACGTCATGTCCGTGGTGGATCAGGTCACCTCGACGGTCCCATTACCCGTGATGCTCATGACCAACGCCCTGCGCGCGGGGGAGCTGCCGGACGGCATCGCGCTTCTCCAGATCATGCCCTGCGGCGAGCATTCATCTCCCGGGCAGCGCATCTTCTCCCTCTGGCAAGGCCCCGACGTCGACGCCATCGCCGCCGCGGTGGAGGCACTCATCGGAGACGACTGCACCAGCACGTGCTTCCCGGTGATGGAGGACCACATGTACGGAGTCGGGCGAGAGAGCGTCGAGGAGAAGACCGCGAGGCTGGCGCGCAAAGCCGGCGCCAACATCCTCGCCTTCGACAAGCGCGTCGGCATCTCCGCGACCGTCACCGCCGCCGCGGTCACCGCCGCGGCCAAGGTGAAGGAAGCCATGCCCAAGCCAAAGCCCCA